>Ga0194049_1000083_pt1 | contig 36796 bp, 39 predicted proteins | sample JunL2225m_MetaG_FD_148665 | JGI IMG/M metagenome (GOLD analysis project Ga0194049, IMG submission 148665) | Anoxic zone freshwater microbial communities from boreal shield lake in IISD Experimental Lakes Area, Ontario, Canada - Jun2016-L224-25m | ecosystem: Environmental > Aquatic > Freshwater >... | reverse complement strand
CGCCCATGACCGCAACATTAGATGTTTTACTGGTGTTTGAGATACCACTGCAATAATTGCGAAGTCGAGGCGTCTTGATCACTACTTGGCGCACCTTGCGCAATCTGTTGGGAAATATTTTGAGCCAATTTTTTGCCCAATTCAACTCCCCACTGATCAAAACTGTTGATGCCCCACACGCAACCCTGCACAAACACGCTGTGCTCGTACAGCGCAATAAGTGCGCCCAACGTTTGTGCCGACAACTCACTTGCCATCAGCACTGTCGATGCACGATTGCCCGGCATAGCGCGCTGCGGCTCGGTTGAATTTGCACCAAACGCCAATGCCTGTGCCTGAGCAAACATGTTGGCCATCAGCAAATCATGCGCGTCGCCATGCACTGCAGATGTTCTTGCAAAACCAATCAAGTCCACTGGCACCACAGAAGTTCCTTGGTGCAGCATCTGCATAAATGCATGCTGCGAATTGGTGCCGATGCTGCCCCACACAACGGGCGAAGTTTGCGTTGCAACAACGGCATTGTCGCTGCCAACCTGCTTGCCGTTGCTCTCCATAATCAACTGCTGTAAATACGGCGCAAACAATCGCAGGGCGCTAGAATACGGTACGACGGCCTGAGTTTCACGACCCAAAATCGATCGATTCCACACACTGATGAGACCCATCATCACGGGAATGTTTTTGGCCAACGGTGCGTCAATGAAGTGTTCATCAACGGCGCGCATCCCGCTCAAAAAATCGTCAAACACATCAGAGCCAAATGCGACAACGTTGGCCAAGTTGACAGCGGACGAAACCGAATACCTGCCACCGACCCACGGCCAGATGTTAAACGAGTGTGCAAATGCAATGCCTGCAGATGTGGCGCGCTGCGGCTCTACCGAAACGACGGCACAGTGTTGCGCAACGCCCGACTCGCCCACCGATGCAGCCAACCATTGCTGAATAATTCGACCATTCGACAGAGTCTCGGAAGTTGAAAAAGTTTTAGAGCACATCACCACAAGCGTCTGTTGCGCATCGTGTTTCTCAAGCACTTTTTCTACATCGACAGGATCAATGTTTGAAACAAACGAGCAAAGCAGTGATGGCTTCAGCGAGCACGAAAGTGCGTCCCACACAAGCGCCGGGCCAAGATCACTTCCTCCAATGCCCACGTTAATGATGTGAGTGAATGGCTTCCCTGTTGCTCCACAAATCTTTCCACTGCGTACACCAGCGGCAAAGTCGGCCATCGCGTGCCGCACTCGTTGCACCTCTTTCACTATGTCTGTTTCATCAACAACAATTTTGTGTGTGCCCGGTGCGCGCAGTGCCACGTGTAATGCCGGCTGACATTCTGATGCATTTATCGGCTCGCCCGCAAACATCGCGTCGCGGTGCGTCGAGACAGAGGCTTCTTCTGCTAACGCGAGCAGGGCCTGAATCACTTCAGGAGTGGTGTTTTGTTTCGAAAAATCGGCAACGATCGAAGCACTGCCAAAGTTCAGATCCAGCGTGTGGTGTTGGGCTCGTTTGGCATCGCGCGCAAACAACTCGCTCAGGGTTGATTGTGGAAGCTCTTTACCAAGAGCTACAAGCTTCTTCCACGAAGATGTGGTGGTAATCACTGTAAACAGGTTATCTCGCTCTCACGAGTAGCGTCTTGCACTGTGATTACGTTATGACACCAAACGCACCAGCAACGCAACATGATGCATCGCGGCGCATTGCCCAATCTGGCATCACCCTCGGATTTGGCGCATACATCATCTGGGGTCTTGTCACTATCTTCTGGAAACATCTCAAGAGTTTCGATGCGTTCGAACTCATTGGTTGGCGCATCACCACATCGGCAATCTTGCTCGTTGCGTATATGACAGCCACCAAGCGAATGAAGCCGCTACTGACAACGATGCGCGACCCACAAACATTGGTGCGTCTTATCGTGGCCAGTATTTTGCTCACCATCAACTGGACGACTTATGTGTGGGCTGTTGTCAACGGCCACGTCATCGAAACCGCACTTGGATATTTCATTGCACCACTGTGCACAATGGTGCTCGGCGTTTATGTTTTGCACGAAAAACTTGGCAGACCCCAAATAGTTGCGGTCTGTTTTGCCGTGTGTGGCGTGGCTGTACTCACGGTCGGATACGGCAGAGTGCCATGGATTGCGCTCACCATTGCATCGTCTTGGACTTTTTATGGTTACCTCAAAAAGCAAGTGCAACTTCCCCCGCTTGAGAGCCTGACGGGTGAAGTTATTGTCGCGTTCATCCCCGCGATCATCTATGTCGCGGTGTGCTGGAACCATGCCAACAGCGTGTCCAACACCGCCACATCAACGCAGTGGTTGCTCATCGCACTGACAGGTTTTGTCACCACCGTTCCACTGCTGTTGTTTGCGGCTTCGTCTCAACGTATTCCGCTCACGCTCATCGGCCCAATGCAATACATCGTTCCCACAATTAATTTTCTGCTTGGTTGGCTGCTCTACAGCGAAGAAATCACAACAACCAGAGTTGCCGGTTTTGCATTGATCTGGATCTGTCTTGCGATTGTTTTGCTCGACTTATTTATTTGGCAGAAGCGTGCTGTGCGGTCCCGGCCACAATCCGCTTAAGACCTTCGATCACGTCAAGGCCGCGCTGTTGGTCATTGACTACTATCGAAAACCTTGACAAACCTGTGAGCACCACATTGATCAGGTCTTGCAAAACCTGAGCATTAATGCCTGGCACGATCTCGCCACGGGCAACGGCATCGGCGCACATTTTGGCCAAAAACTGTCCAAGACCAACACGAAGCGGCGCAATTGCCAAGGACAACTCTGGGTGACGCTGAGACTCGGATGCAACCCCAACAACAAAACTTGCCAACGACGGATCCTTGGCACTCATCAGCGCTATCGAATCCAGAATCGCCGAAAATTTATCGGTGAACGTCTCATGTTCTGCAGCCGCTTCTTCAAAGGTGCTCTGAACAACCTCTTGCATTTCTGCATATGCCGCCACATACATGTCAAGCTTTGATGGAAAGTAATGGTAAATCGCTCCAGTAGTAATTCCGGCTGCTTGTGCAAGCGCACGATTGGTCGTTGCGTCATAGCCAACGTCAGCAAATGAGCGACGGGCTTCTTTCACCAAAAGCTTTCGAGTCTCGCCAGCATCAGTGTCACACGGACGACCAAGCTTCTTCACCAAATCCTTCATCTGATCAGGCTAATTCGTTGGTCTGGGGCTAAACGAAGCGGCGCAAATGCGCTGCCATCTCAATCGGGCGATCACCCTGCACACTGTGTCCTGCACCGTCAACTACAACGATCTCGGCGGCTGGATAGTGCTTTTTCACGCCTTCAATGTCTTCGTCATCAACAACCGGGGATGCCCCGCCGCGCACAACCAAGAGCGGGCATTGCAGTCGAGCAATTGCATCCCACAATGCCGAGCGTGGTGATTCGGTTTCAAGATTGGTTTTCTCTGAATTGATTTGACCTCGTCGGTCGTAACGCCATTCCCAACTTCCGTCTGTCAGTTGATGCGCGTTATGCAAAATACCTCGGCGCAAACTTGTAGCAGACCTCGTTGGGTTGTGCTCTGTGGTGCGAGCCAGCAGATCATCAAAACTGGCAAAACTCTGTGGGCCGTTAATGAAGTCGAGCACGGCCTTAGCTTTTTTGCTTGTCACACCCGGCGTGATATCCACCATCACCAAATGTCTCACTAACTGCGGATATTTGTCAGTCAGCACCAAACATGTGAGCCCACCCAATGACATGCCAACAATCGCTTGAGCGTTTGGTGCAAGTTGTTGTACAACAACCGCAACATCATCTGCCAAATTTAGTGGCGTATACGTAGCGTCATCTCGCCATGACGAGTGACCATGCCCCGGTAAGTCAACTGCCAGCAATGGGCAGCCAAGAGCTAATGCAACTGTGTCCCATGTATGCGCATTTTGTGCGGTGCCGTGCACCAACACCAATCGTGGTTCGCCTTCTCCCCACTTGAGCGCACTCACCTTTCGGCCATCAGACAATTGCACGCTCACTCGTTGCACTACTGGTGTTGCGCTCGCGTTGATCGAGTATTCAGCGATGTTTTGACCAAACATCGAAAACTCGTCGTATGGAACCATCTCTGGGGCGCTCATATGCGATTCTCCTACGGTCCAGTAACAGGAATTGTTGTTGGTGATCCAGCAATTGTCGTCACGACTACTTTCGGCAGAGTTGTTTGAGGAATTGTGGTTGGCACTGTCGTGTAGTCGGGGTCTGGTAAATCAAATGGCGGCACAGGAGAACCGTACTCTTCTGGTTCTTTCACTCCGTCAAATACATAGACGCGGTCGCCATAGGCAACGATTGCTTGAAAATACCTGGCCACCGACATAGGTATGCGCACACAACCATGCGATGCAGGCTTGAGTGGTACCAAGATGGCACCGTGAATTGCAATGTTGTAGTTGAAGTACACGGGGTTGTACATCGTGCCCAGCTTTGACTCACGCATTCCTTGATGGCGATTGTAGAAATAGAAAATTCCAGGAGGTGTTATTGCCTCTCCGCAAATTCCACGCTTTATTTCTGCATCGGTATTGTTTCCATCTTCTCCAGGACTGATCGCTACCTCTTCACACCATTTTTCATTCGACCCGGTGGAGATATGCGTGATCACGAGTGGAATACCGTCTTTAAAAACGATCAACACCTGCTCGGGTAGATACACCTCTACATGCGTCGCAGTGTCGGCATCGCGTCGTGGCTTGATCTGGATATCAGATTGCATAATCGACCACGTTGATGGTGTGACAACCCCTGTTGCACGCTCTCGAGGCGTACTCATCACCAGTTTTTCAAAAGCCCACACGGCCTGAATGGTGTTTTGCCCAAACACGCTGTCTTGCGGGCCCGGATCAAAGTGCAATGCGGCCAGTCGCTGCTGCACTCGCAGCACATCGTCACCTTTCATCCCAGGTTTTATTGTTCGCGTGAGAGGCACTGTCACCAATGGAACATTCGTTGAATCTACGATTACGTTTGGATTATTGGCATCCGAGTCTGATTTGTCTGTGTTCGCCACAACCGATATCGCGACGACCGTGAGCAACACAGCAATTGCTGCAATCGCTGGCCGCCAGCGGTCATACAGACTCGGCTGCGTGGGCAACTGATCTAATTCATGTTCAAAGAATTCGTCTTCAAAATTTTCATCATCGGAAAAGTCGTCGCTCATATTTATTCATGCACCTGAGGAGTTACTTCTTTTTCGGTCCTAGAGCGTTGAGATGACCGCGCAATGTCCACGCTTCTTTCAAAATCTTGATAATTACTGAAGGCGAACTGAGAGTGGATACACCGCGAGTTCGCGGAAAGTAGTCAACACCAAACTGCACAACGCTCATGTTCATCTTGCGTGCGCTCACCATCAGTTCAGCGTCGATAAACGAACCTTCACTTGTGAGCGTGACTTGCTCGAGCACCTTGCGGCGCACCAATTTGAATGCAAAGTTGACATCTCTAAAGCGACAGCCAAACAGTGCACGCACCATCAAGTTGTAAAAGAATGAATACACCACTCGCACATAGCCCTCGCCTGTTCGATCAAATCTATAAGCGGCGACAATGTCAGCTTCGTACTGGTTCATCAAACGCATTGCCTTATGTACTTCTTTAAAATCAAATGGCAAGTCAGCATCGGTGTACAACACCACGTCGCCTGTTGCGGCGCCAAAACCAGACTTAATTGATCCACCCAATTTGCGGTTAGTTGGATGATGTACAACTTTTACCCGTGCGTTACTTGCAGCAGCTTCATCGGCGAGTCGAGCTGTTGCATCCGTTGAAGCATCATTGACGATGATCATTTCGTAATCGCCAATCGTTCCGGCAGCGATCAGGTCGTCACCGAGTTCCATCGCAGCATTGAGCGCGCGTTGAAGGTATTCCTCTTCGTTCCACATGGGAAAAAATACGGAAAATCGTTCGAAACGTGGATTTGGCATGCCCAATTAGGCTAACTGCGAGCATCGGATTTGCGATCCAACCTCAGCCTCAACGCCTGTATTGTGCAGGCTGTGACTGCATCTGCCAATAATCAATTAAGACTCACCAATGCTTGGCGAACTGTTGCTGTGGTCTCGTGGCTTCTCGTCTTTTTTGCGATCATGGCCGTTGCCGTCACCAGTCGCAACATTGGCAAGCCAACGTGGTGGCTTGGTCCCGAGTCAAACCCTTCATTCATATTGCTGTGGGCACTTCCATTTGTGGCACCAATTGCCAGCATCATTGCTGCTCTCAAATTTGGACGCATCGCAAGTTACGTCGGTTTTGGTTCAGCGCTTCTTCTGGGTGCCATCGGCGCCGCCGACATTAACAACACCCCTGGAGTCGCTGTGGTGGAATGTGTTATCGCAGTTTCGTCAGCACTGATTGCCATTGCCACATTTGCAGGTCGCACTACTGTCACTCACGCGTAAAGGCGGATAAAAGTAGTCGTTCTCGACCCGCCAGAGTAAGTACCGTAGATGTATGCCCCAGTCCAACGCATCTGCTTCAAACGCCAAAGTTCTCTCCAGCCTTCCGGTTGGCGAGCGAGTAGGCATCGCTTTTTCTGGTGGCCTTGACACATCTGCAGCAGTTGCATGGATGCGCGAAAAAGGTGCTCTGCCCTTTGCGTACACCGCCAACCTTGGCCAACCAGACGAACCAGATCTAGACGGAGTTCCTGATCGCGCAAAGCAATACGGCGCGGAAGGTGCACGACTCATCGATTGTCGCACCGAACTCGTACACGAAGGTCTCGTTGCTCTGCAGTGCGGAGCATTTCACATCACTACTGCTGGCAAAACATATTTCAACACCACTCCACTTGGTCGCGCGGTTACCGGCACATTGCTCGTGCGCGCGATGAAACAAGACAACGTCGACATCTGGGGCGATGGCAGCACATACAAAGGCAACGACATCGAGCGCTTCTATCGCTACGGGCTACTTGCCAATCCAAACTTGCGCATCTACAAGCCATGGCTCGATGCAGACTTTGTGCGCGAAATGGGCGGGCGCTCCGAGATGAGTGCGTTCTTGGCAGCAAAAAAGTTGCCATATCGGGACTCTGCCGAAAAGGCATACTCCACCGATGCAAATATCTGGGGCGCAACACACGAAGCAAAAACTCTTGAAGAGTTATCGACCAGCATGCACATCGTTGCGCCAATTATGGGTGTTGCGCATTACGACGAAAAAGTAAAAATCAAGACCGAAGACGTCGTTGTGCGCTTTAAAGAAGGCTGGCCAGTTGCGCTCAATGGCAAAGAGTTCAATTCACAAACAGAACTCGTCAACGAAGCAAACATTATTGGTGGCCGTCACGGCCTTGGCATGAGCGACCAAATTGAAAATCGCATTATCGAAGCAAAGAGCCGTGGAATTTATGAGGCTCCTGGTCTCGCACTGCTGCACATTGCTTACGAACGTCTCGTCACAGCAATCCACAACGAAAACACCATCGAAAATTACCGTCAGATGGGCCGCCGCTTGGGCCGCTTGCTATACGAAGGCCGTTGGTTCGACCCACAATCGTTAATGCTGCGTGAGCCACTCATGAATTGGGTTGGATCACTCATCACGGGCGAAGTCACGATCCAGTTACGTCGCGGTGACGACTACTCCATCCTCAATACCTCTGGCCCTCACCTCACGTACGCGCCAGAGCGCCTCAGCATGGAGCGCGTGGAAGACGCAGCATTTGGCCCGCTCGATCGCATTGGTCAACTCACCATGCGCAACCTCGACATTCAAGACACGCGAGCAAAGATCGATGAATACCGCGCAGCCGGCACACTCGGTAGTGGTGGTAATAGTGGCGGTTTACTCGAACTCGAGTAATGCTTCGCTGTCCATCAATTAGCTATTTACAAGTGCGCGAGTGATTGCGGCGGCCAGTGCGGCACGCTCGCCCATCGTCTTAATCTTGATGTATTCACTATCTGCATGCGCACCACCACCACATGCTCCAAGTCCATCCAGGGTTGGTACGCCAATCGCTGCAGTGAAGTTGCCGTCCGAACCGCCACCAACTGCGATGCCTTGCAAATCGGAAATGCCAATACCTGTAGCAACACTTTGCGCCACTGCATACAACGCGGTTGCAGCCGATTCGTGCATCGGTGGTCGATTGATTGACCCGCTCACGCTGATGGTCGCGCCAGCAACGGTTGGTTGCAGTGCACCCAGTGCGGTTTCAACACGTGCTTTTTCAGAAACTACATTGACGCGAACATCAACCGTTATCTGCGCCGCTGCCGGCACCACATTTTCAGTTGTTCCGGCAGTTGCAATCGTTGGTGTCACGGTGGTGCCGATCTCGGGCTGAGCAATTGCAGCAATCGCTTGCACCTGCGCCGCAAGCTCCATCAGCGCATTGATTCCCTTTTCAGGCTCGAGACCTGCGTGAGATGCGCGGCCAGCAATGTTGACAACAAATGTGCCAACGCCTTTGCGTGCAATCTTGAGGGCGTCGCCATTGCCACTCGGTTCAAACACCAGCACATTGCCCGTTGCTTTTGCGCGCGCCTCAATCAGTTCGCGAGAAGCGTACGAACCAATTTCTTCATCCGATGTAATCAAAATTTCTGCACCACTTGCCTCGCGTATTTCGCTCAGCCCATAAATGGCCTGAATAATTCCGGCCTTCATGTCAAAAATGCCTGGGCCACGTGCGATGTCTCCATCGATACTAAAACCGCGCTTGGCTACGGTGCCTTTTGGAAACACGGTGTCATGGTGACCGACGATCAACACCTTGGTGTCGTCGCTGCCCTTCCAGTGCACATGCGGACCTTTATCGCTTGCAATAATTTGCGGGGCTTTGCCAAGTACTTGGGTCATGACCTTTGCCAAAAACTCGGCGCTGCGCTGCAACATCTCTGGCTCATTTGACGGCGACTCGATGTTGACAAATTGCTTCACGTGCTCGACCATCTGTGCCGTGCGTGCATCCAAATTGGCGCGCAACTCGGCAGGTGTCGGTGTTCCGTTCGGCAAACTCATCTCTCTATCGTGCCACGCAAAGTCATGCTTTTAGTGCCCGGGATCGGACTCGAACCGATACAGCACTTTCGTGCCAGGGGGGTTTAAGCCCCCCGCGTCTACCATTCCGCCACCTGGGCTAGCCGTTTTAGGCTACGCGCGTTTGGGTCTGATCCGACCGCATGCTGGCACTGGCGGCTGTTGTGAAATCAGTAGAAATAAATCCACGAATTGAAAGAATGGCCCACAGGGCTGTGCGCACTTGGTCGGCAACTGGAGCGACAAGGCGATTGACCACGATGACGCCTTCAATCATGTCGCCCAACACCGCAACAAACGGACGGTCGCGAAGAGCCACTGCCACCACACCACCATGTTCGCGACGGCGCACCGTGCGGTCAACACCAACTACTCGTGGCGGGCTGCGAAAGCTAGGTGCATCGAGCCCAAAGCGCTGAGATTCGGCATTCAGCAGTCGAGCAGCAGCAGCAAATTGCACCGTCAAAGACCCCGAGCCATTTGTTGTGTTTTCGTTGGTCGTTGCGTTCACATGGGCATCGTGACACACCCCTGTGACACAGTGATCAGTCATGCCAAGTTCAACTACACATTCAGTTATGACCATGCAGCAGCCGCTTCGCCGTTCCCTCAACCCAATGCAACAACATGTCTTGGATTCTCTCGCGAAGCAGCCAGAGTGGACACCTATTTCTCGCGAGGTGGTTGAGGGCATTCGCACTCAATTACATAACGGGCTCGCCGACATCGCCGACAAACTCGATCCGCAACGCGCACTTTGGGTGAGCAAACACAAACTCACCACCGTGCATGGTTGCGAAGCACACCATATGGCTGGTCTTACTGACTTTGCATGGTCTGTCAACAATGTCAAGGGCACAGTGCTGCACAAAGCAGTCGAGTTGGGTCTCAATTGGCAAGGTGCTGTAGTTCCCGCAGATATTGTCGACATCGCACTCAATCAACTTGCCGATGATGACATGGCAAGTGCAGGGCCGTTCATTGAGCAATTGTCGCCGAGCGAGCGCGCACAACTGCGCAGTTCAGCAATCGATCTCTACACAAAGTTTGACGAGAGTTTTCCGCCACTCAAAGCATCATGGCGACCAGTGCTCGAGAGCAGCGCACGATACGAGATGTTTGGTCAACGTATCAACCTTTCAACTCGTGCCGACCTCACACTTGGTGCACCCGGCTCAAAAGTGATCGTCGATCTCAAGTCTGGACGCATCCAAGCAAGCCACCGCGAAGAGTTGCGCTTTTATGCTCTCGTCGAAGCAATGCGCACTGGTCAAGCACCACGACGACTTGCTACGTACTCTCTCGTTACAGCTCGCGCCGAAGTCGAAGATGTCACGGAAGGCGTGTTGCAAGCAGCAGTGCGCAAAACAATCGATGGCATTCATCTACTGTTCGAACTGCAACGCGAACGCCGCGAACCAACAACACGGCCTGGCACATCATGTTTGTGGTGTCCTCTTGCGGCATCATGCGCTGCTGGCATCAAATACTTAGCCCAACGCGACGATCCAGACGCAGTGCTCGACTACTAGCGCAGTCACCCAACTGTTCAGTTTGTGTCTTGCCCCATCAACGCAAGTGGCACACCCAACCCAACCGAACTTCTAAATGTTGCAATCAACTTCCCTGCCTGCACTGCGGGTTTCGGAATGCTCAGCACGTCTGGACCTACATGGTTTGCAATGGCATAAATATCTTTGACGTTCAACACAAAGCCCCACAATGACGCCGGCCCCGGATGCATCGTTGGTGCAGAAACAATTTCGACGACAACGCTTGCCAACCGATGAAAACCTTGTTGCACATTGTTGCCCGCATCTCGAACACGTTTGAGTGGCGCACCAGTAGCCGCAGTCAATGCATCTGATGTGCGCATCAAATCCGGTGTATTGATCACCACGTGATCTACTCCGATCACACCCAGATCAAAATCCGACTGGACACTTGCAGCAATTTGAGAATCACCAATCGCGTGACTGGTTGCAACGCCATCGATATTCGTTAGATCTACATCTGCACCATGCAGAACCCAAGAATGCAATCCGGGTTCAAGCGCAGTATCCAAACGCAACGCAACGTCACCGAGGACAGCACAATTGCTTGCGTCAAACGAGATTCCGATGAGGGCCCAATTTTGAGCCCCTCCACCAACAACTAGTTCACTAATTCGTGCCTGATCAGAAAGAGGCACAACAGAAACTTTTGTTTAGCCGCGACCCATGTTTGGACGCTTGCCGTGGTTGGCCTTTGAGCGGCGCATACGCGCTTTTTTCTTCTTTGTTTTCTTCGACATAGTCCCGACACGCTATCGGCAGACTCGGCTAATCACGCCTTTCAGCCCTGCCGCCACCTGGCTCGACCGTCAGAATACGCCACCCCACTCGCACTGGTTTTAGCGCACACATACGACTTTCCATTGGTGTACACGCCCGTCGCGCCCTCTGGCTTACACCAAGCGCCTGGGTACACAGAAACGCCCGCTGAAGTCGGCGAAGTCGCAACAGTCGGTGATGTAGCAGTAGGCGATGTTGCAGTAGGCGATGTTGCAGTAGGCGATGTTGCAGTAGGCGAAGCTGCAACAGGCGTTATTGCAGTCGGTGATGTTGCTGTAGGCGCTGTTGCAGTTGGTGACGAGAGCATCGTGCCCATCAGTGGTGCTTCAGGCCACGGAGCGATTACTAATCCTGCGCACGACGAGTTGAGCAGGTTCTTGATTCGTCCCCACTCACTTTGATCCATCGACAAGTTCCATCGTGCTTTTACCGAGATCCAATTTCCGAGATACGTGCACAAGTACGACTTCAGTGGTGGAACCCAATTTGACGGATCTTTGTCGCTCTTTTGTTGATTGACACGATCGGTTACGGCGAGCAAGGTTCGTTTGTCGCTTGTGTCGTTGGCATACGCCATACGTGTGGCAGCCGACCATGCCCATGCGCCAGAGTCCCAAGCTTCTTTCAACGCAACAACATGATCAATATCGATGTCGGTTGGGTCAGACCATCGCGCACCGTCATAGGGAGATACCCAGTCACCAGCAATTACTTTGCACTTATACGGGTCCACTTGAGGCAATGTCACACTGTCGCGTTTGAGTACCTGTTCGCGCGCATCACATCCATCACCGTCAATGTCTCTCCAGTGTTCAAACAATGCACGCACATATCCAGTGGGATGTTCATTCTCGATGCGAATAGTTTGCAAAACACTTAGCCCAGCACCTCCGCCCGACTTCACCGAGTTTGATGCCTCTGTTCGACTTGCAGAACCGGCAACAAATGTTGCCCCAATCGAAAGCGTTACAGCAAATATCGCGCCGTTTGCAACAATGCGCAACTTCATGTATTTATTGTACTGAAATTGGATCCTTCGTTTTGCCGGCGGCAAAGCTGCCTACCAACTCTTCGTCATCAATCTCGATAAAGATGCACTCGCCCGGACACACTTCGGCGGCTTGTACTACAGCAAGGTGATTGCGTTGTTCCACGATTGCGAGGCTTCCCGAACTTCCTGGGTCATTGAGCGCCACTCCGCGCTCGGCTACGTAGGCAATGCCGTCCTCAAGTTGCACAAACGCGTCAGGACAATGGTCGACACACAGCCCGTCACCTGTACAAAGATCTTGATCAATCCAAACTCGCACGACTTAAACGATAGAGGCAACGAGCAGTGCGAGAAGCCCAGCATTGCGGGTGACATTCGACCAACCGATCGGGCGAGTTGACCGAAAACTAAAACATGCGCACGGCGGGCGCTCGCCTGCTGCAAGCCGAGCGATAAGCAACACCGTAAACGAACTGAGTAGAACGATTGCTGCGATCCGCACGGGAATTTCTTGCAGACCCGCAATCAACAATCCACCCACAATCAGTTCGATGTACGGCACCAACGGCACCAACGGCTCCGCAATTCGTGGTGGCCGAAGTTGTTTTGCCTGCACAAGCCATTCAATACCAGCTAGCAATTTTTGAATCCCTGCAAAAATGAAAACTACGCCAACAACCGAGGCGCACGCCCAAGGAAAATTAAATTCCATGTATTGCCACACCACCAACTTTGCCTTTATAAAAGATCATGGCGTCATTCGTAACGTCGGTTACGTTCAATGACGTTACTTGAGCAAGTACAAATCGATGATCCCCTGCTGGCGTCACCGATTCAACGGTGCAGTCAATCGATGCGAGGATGCCGGACAAGATCGGCATGCCATTTGAAGATTGTTGCCATTCAAGACCATCAAAACGATTTGCCGCACCGTCGACAGGATCTTTCGCAAATCTCCAGCACAATTCGGTTTGAGCATCGCTCAGCACATTCGCGCAAAACAAAGTGCCACTTGAGATTTCAGGCCAACTACGCGATTTTCCAATAAAGAATCCGACATATGGCGGGTCGAGTGACACCGACACAAACGAACCAATCGTCACGCCAATCGGTTGTGCCTCAGCATCCAATCCAGTCACGATTACAACGCCGGTTGGTAGGTGCCCCAGCACTTGCCTAAATCGGGCACTATCAAAGTTCGCTGTCATGTCTTTGATGTTACTCAACTATGGTTTGGCAATGGCCTCACCAATTTCGTCCAGCACGGTTACTGCCAATTCAATTGACTTCACTTATCTTGAATGTGGAACTGGACCGCTCGCATTGTGCATGCATGGCTTTCCAGACTCTGCACACACGTGGAGACACTTGTTGCCGGCACTTGCCGATGCAGGCTTTCATGCAGTTGCACCATTTATGCGTGGTTACGCACCTACAAGCGTTGCATCAAATGGTGCATATCAAACTGCCGCACTGAGCGCTGACGCAAATGCGCTGCACGCAGCACTCGGTGGTTCGCAGGATGCCGTGATCATCGGCCACGACTGGGGTGCACCAGCCGTCTATGGCGCAGCCATCATTGCTCCCGATAATTGGAAACGTGTTGTTGGCATGGCAGTACCGCCGTGGGGCGCTATTGGTGCAGCGTTCATGGGCAACCTCGTGCAATTGCAACGCAGTTGGTACATGTTTTTCTTTCAACACGCGTTGAGTGATTTCTTGGTATCTGCCAACAACTTTGCATTCATCGACATGTTGTGGGCTCAGTGGTCACCTGGTTTCGATGCCACAACTGATCTCGCTCACGTCAAATCCTGCCTCACAGACCCAGCCAACTTGCAGGCTGCACTTGGTTACTATCGCGCAACTCTCGGTGCGGGTTATCGCGACCCTGCCCTCAACGAAGCACAAACCCTTGCCCAATCCGAGACTCCCACACAACCAGTTCTGTATTTGCACGGCCGCAACGATGGCTGCATCGGCACCGAAGTTGCCACGCACGCAGCAAGTGTTGCGCCAGCAAATGCCCGCGTCGAAATTGTCGAGAACGCGGGACACTTCATGCAACTCGAGCAACCAACTGCAGTCAACAAATTGATTATTGACTGGGTTACCAAGAATGCCTAGCGCTGGCGTTAACACCACGCTGCCAGATGGTGTGCATGTAATCGTCAAGCACGACTGTGCAACATGCGTGATGGTTGCTCCGCTGTTGACACAACTGCAATCGTCACATGGCATCACGATTTATTCTCAAGACGATGCATCGTTTCCAGATGGCGCAAAAGTCATTCACGACTCAGACTTATCGACCAGTTGGCACAACAACATCGAAACGGTGCCAACAGTTATCAAAATCGTCGATGGTGCGGAAACCGAGCGCATAGTTGGCTGGCTACAAAACGAATGGGCTCACACGTTTGATTTACCAAACATCGGTGATGGACTCCCCGCCTACCGACCTGGTTGCGGCTCTCTCAGCGTTGATCCCGACAAAGTAGACGCACTGCGCGCCAAATTTGAGGGCTCATTACTTGTTTCGCGCAGAATCGAAATCGCATCACTCGAAGACGAGATGGAAGCTCTTTTTGCACGCGGCTGGACGGATGGTTTGCCCGTGGTGCCTCCAACACAAGAGCGAGTAATGCGCATGCTGAGCGGTACTTCACTCTCACCATCCGACATTGTTGCAATTGCTCCACCAGATTTAGTTGAACTCACAGTCGAAAAGATTGCGATCAATGCGGTCATGGCAGGATGCCTGCCCGAATATCTTCCGTGGGTGATTGCGGCGCTGAAGGCAGTGTGCACCGACGAGTTCAATATGCATGGCGTGCTGGCTACCACGATGCCGGTTGGTCCAGTGATTGTTTGTAGCGGACCAGGCTCGCGGGCAATTGGAATGAATAGTGGCGTCAACGTGCTCGGCCAAGGCAATCGCGCCAACATGACCATCGGTCGCGCAGTGCAACTCACTATTCGCAATGTTGGCGGTGGTCGTCCAGGCGAAATCGATCGTGCTGCGCACGGCATGCCCGGCAAACTTAGTTTCTGTTTTGCTGAAGACGAGATTGGCTCGCCATGGACTTCACTTGCTGTTGCTCGCGGTGTCGCTCCAGAGACCGATGCAATCACAGTGTTTGCAGGAGAAGGCCCACGTTGTGTCACCGACCAACTCGCACGTAACCCAGAACAACTTGTGACTTCACTTGCCGCTACTCTGCTCACCGTCGAGCATCCAAAACTTCCGCTTGCTTATGATGCGATGCTCGTCGTTGGTCCTGAGCACGCACGAGTATTCGGCGATGCGGGCTGGAGCCGCGAGCGCGTTATTGAAGAACTGCACGCGCGCTTGCAGCTCAAAGGAACCGACATCGTGCGTGGCAGTCACGGCATGGCCGAAGGCGTGCTGCAAAAGTACGAACAACTCACCGTGTCGAAGTTTCGACCAAATGGAATCTTGCTTGTTCATGCCGGCGGTGGCGCAGGATTGTTCTCGGAGATCATTGGTGGCTGGGCCAGTGGCGCCGTCGGCTCCGAACCCGTCACGCAACTCGTTACTAATGTGGGTTCACGATGACAACTACGATGACAACCATCAATACATCTCGATTTGTGCTCGACCCAACAAGTCAGCGCAATCCATCACAGCGCCAAATACTTGCGCGACCAAGTTCACTCAAAGGCCTCACTGTTGGTCTGCTCGACATCTCTAAGGCCCGTGGCGACGTATTTCTTGATCAGCTAGAGCGCAGACTCGTCGGCGTTGGCGCAACTGTCAAGCGATATCGCAAGCCAACCTTTACAAAACCCGCGCCTGTCGACTTGCGCCACGAGATTGCTATTTCTTGCAACGTAGTTATCGAAGCACTTGCTGATTGAGGCAGTTGCACGTCGTGCAGTGTGCACGACATCGTAGATCTTGAAACTCGCGGAATTCCATCAATGTTCATTGCTTCATCCGAGTTTCGTCAAGCAGCCATCGCCCAGTCTGTTGCACTTGGTATGCCAGACGTGCAGCGCATGTTTGTTCCCCACCCCATTCAAGATCGCACCGACGCCGAGATGGCGGCCTACGCCGATCAGGCGTTTGACGAAATACTTGGCATGATCACGGCTGTTGATACCACCCATTAACTTGCGCAATGAGTCCGTCTTCTAAAAGACTTTTCACAATCACATCACTACGTTCTTGTTGTTCCATTAGCCCCATCACCTTCGCGGCATCAGAGATGCGCACTGCACCCGAAACCAATGCCTTCATCAATTTTCCACGCGCCTGACGATCAGACCCTTCAAAACGAGATTGGGGTTTACTCGTGCCAGCAGTTGCAGGGGCCGGATCATCGCCACCAAGTTTTCTCCAGCCGCAGTCGTTATTGATAATGCAACTCGCACATTTCGGCGCACGGGCACTACACACCGTTGCGCCAAAGTCCATCATCACCTGATTCCATTCCCATCCAAGACCTTCGGGCACGATGGCATCGGCAATCAACTGCACTTCTTTTTTGCCAAGCACTTTGTTGTGTACACGAGCAAGTACACGCGCCACGTTCGTATCCACCACGCCAACGTCGGCATGATCAGCAAATGCCATCACTGCTCGCGCTGTGTAGTCACCAACACCGGGCAGAGCCACAAGTTCTTCGAGCGTTGCAGGAACTTCGCCGTTATGACGTAACACCATTACTTTTGCTGCTTCATGCAGGTTTCGACAGCGACGTGGGTAACCAAGACCTTGCCAAATTTCTAGCAACTCACCGAGCGACGCACCCGCACACACTGTTGGCGTTGGAAACTGCTCGAGAAACAAATTGAACTTGGGCACCACACGATGCACCTGAGTTTGTTGCGACATCACTTCACTCACCAGCACATGCCAGCGGTTATTGGTTTGCCTCCAAGGAAAGTCGCGTAACTGCGGAAGCCCCCACCCCAAAATCGGATCTACGATTTCGACGATTGCGTCTATTGACCCCAGACGTCTTGACCATCGTAAGGGCGGTTGCGAGTTGGAAGTGCTGACCGTTTCCACACCATCACTCGGCGACGGAAATAGCACACCTCTTTACCATCTTGATTGAAGCCTTTGGTTTCAACAGTGACAACACCGCGATCATTCTTTGACTTCGACTCCTGCACATCGAGCACGCGGGTTTCTGCATGGATGGTGTCGCCATGAAACGTCGGAAATTTGTGTTGCAAAGTTTCTACTTCAAGATTGGCGATCGCTGCACCGCTTACATCGGGCACGCTCATGCCAAGCACCAACGAGTACACCAAGTTGCCGACGACAACATTGCGACCTTGCACACTTTGCTCGGCAAACCAGTCATTGGTATGTAGTGGATGATGATTCATCGTGATCATGCAAAACAAATGATTGTCTGCTTCAGTGATGGTCTTGCCCGGCCAATGTCGATATACATCGCCGACAATGAAATCTTCTAAACATCTGCCAAATGGGCGCTCGTGCGTTGTCATGTCAGTAAACGCTACCGATTTTTATCCATGACACGAGAACTGACATGTCTCATATCGGCGTGTCATCGGCATCAGTTGAATATGAGCCCTTAAAGTCAGGCAATGGAAACTGACCCGTCCGGTCGCGTGGCGCGTAGTGCTCCGCCCAGTTGTATTTATTGCTCGGATGCTCTGTTGCATCCACCGCCACCCTACGAAACGATTTCAGTTTTTCACTGCGATCGATGGCCCATGGCCCGACACGCAAACTTAAGTACACAATTGCACCGACGATAAGTGGCATCCAATATTGAGCAATTCGGTAACTCAATACTCCAACTGTCGCGACACTTCGCGTTAAACCAAAACCAACGAGTGTCGGAATATAAATACCCTCAACGATGCCAAGCCCGCCAGGAGTAATCGGCACCACGGCCATGATGTTGGCGAGACCGAATGCAACGATCAGTCCGCGCAAGTCAACATGAGCGCCGAATGCAAGCAGAAATACCCAAAGTGCCGCCATGTCGAGCAACCAATTGAGAAGCGCCCACACAAACACTCGTTCTTTCAGTCCTGGCTCGCGTGCCAAACCCTGCAAGCGAAAACCCAATTGACGCAACACGTCGGCTGCATTGTCTGGGTCTGTTCGCAACTTTACGGCAAACCATTTGATCGTCCGCTCAGCACGTCCTTGCCCATCGATGAGTCCGACAACGAGTGCTGTTGCCACCAACATCAAAATCACTCCGACAAGAGCAGCAGATCCGTAGGCGGCATTGACACCGCGTCCCGGAATTGATGCAATCAATCCAACCCACAACACAAGGTTGAGCACTACTGCCGAACCGAGACCTGCAGTTGCAAGTGCAAACCCAGCGTCAGGTCCAGGCACGCCCGAACTGGTGAGCAACTTAAAACCAAGTGCGCTGCTCGCTGCGTTGCCAGCGGGCAATACTTCGCTCACCGACTTGGTGCTCAACTGAATACGAAAGAGTCGCCAAATCGAAATTGAGTGACGAGAATCACCGAGAGCGGTGTGCGTCAGTAACGAGTATGCAAAAAGTGCGGAAAACTCAAGGCCAAGCCCCAATACCAACAGACTTGGTCGAACCTTCGAAAGTTCCGAAAACGCTTTTCCAAAGCCTGGTATGAGCGGTAAGACAAAGAAGTAGATAATGATCGCAAAAATTACCCACTTGAGAGCCACGAGGGTCGACTTGAGTCCACTCGGTAGTGCCATTAGTAAATCGTAGGTGCTGAGCGTGCCCGAGTTGTGCCTTGGACCCAAAATATAACTAGCGTTTAGCGCATGTCAAGCACAAGCGATCTCGCCCAAGCGGCACAAGCAATCGAAAAAGCCAAAAAAGTTGTCGCGACCGGTGTCGCGCATCTTGCTTCTAGTGGTGGACCCGATGTTCATCAACAACTTGCATACGATCTTGCGCACTCGGCCGCTGCGGTAGAAACTGCTCGCTCAATGCTTGACTACGGATCAAAAGGTGAAACCGAAGCTCTGCTCACTTGCGCATTCACTGCTGACATGATCTTTGAAGTTTCTTCTCGCCTTCTGGGCAGAGAACACCTGTGGGGCATTGAACCGCATCCACTCGAGGGTGCATACGACTTCATGGCAACGTTTCGTGATCCTGTGTTTGTCGCATCGCTCGCAGAAAAATCTGGACCACGACATCTCGACGATGACTTCGAAATGGTTCAAGACACATTCCGCAGTTTTGCAACCAAAGTAATTGCGCCGCGTGCCGAGCATGTGCATCGCTTCAATGAAGATGTTCCTGAAGAAGTAATTGCAGGACTCGCAGACCTCGGTGCATTTGGTCTTTCAGTGCCTGCAGAATACGGCGGCTTCTCCGAAGGTGGAGATGGAGAATATATGGCCAACTGCATCGCGACTGAAGAACTCTCACGCGCTTCCTTAGGCATCGGTGGCTCACTCATCACACGTCCCGAAATCCTTACTCGCGCACTTGTCAACGGCGGCACTGAAGCACAAAAACAATATTGGCTACCAAAACTTGCAACCGCCGAAGTGATGGCCGCTGTTGCAGTGACCGAACCCGACTATGGCAGCGACGTTGCAAATATCAAAGTCACTGCCGTTAAAGCAGCGAACGAAAAAGGTGAAGATGGTTACGTCATCAATGGTGTCAAAACATGGTGCACCTTTGCTGCTCGCGCAAACGTGCTGATGCTCCTCGCTCGCACAGATCCAGATCGCACCAAGACGCACCGTGGTCTCAGCGTGTTGATCGTGCCAAAACCGCTTGGAGACGCACACGGTTTTATGTTTGATCAGCCAGGTGGCGGCAAAATGGAAGGCCGCCCTATCGACACCATCGGTTATCGCGGCATGCACTCGTATGAAATCGCTCTCGAAAATTGGTGGGTTCCAGCCGATCACTTAATCGGTGAAGAAGCGGGTCTCGGTAAAGGTTTCTATTACCAAATGAGCGGCTTCGAAAACGGCCGACTGCAAACTGCGGCGCGTGCGGTTGGTGTGATGCAGGCCGCGTACGAAGCAGCACTCGCCTATGCCAACAACCGCAAAGTTTTTGGTAGCAACATCTCCGAATACCAGCTCACACAAATCAAGCTTGGGCGCATGGCCGCCATCATTCAGGCTTCACGACAATTCAGTTATGTCGTTGCCAAACTGATGGGCAAAGGCGAAGGCCAAATGGAAGCCAGCATGGTGAAGGCCTACGTGTGCAAAGCGGCCGAGTGGGTGACTCGAGAAGCAATGCAAATTCACGGTGGCTTCGGTTATGCCGAAGAGTATTCGGTGAGCAGACTATTTGTCGATGCACGCGTACTCTCTATTTTCGAAGGCGCCGACGAAACATTGTGCCTCAAAGTGATCGCCCGTCGACTTGTTGAAGAGTCTGGCAAAAAATAGAAACAGAAAAAACTAGATAAACGCAAGCAGTTCGTGCAGCGAATGAATTCGCTCACACGTTTCATGCGCGTGGTCATCGTACGGGTCGAGCAAGATTGGCACTAGCCCTGCATTTCGAGCACCACCCACGTCGTTCACATACGAGTCACCTATATAGGCGATGCGATCGTTAGTAATTCCTTTTCCGTTCATTAGACGCAAAGCGTCAGCAAATATCCCGGGGTGTGGTTTGGCCACACCAATGACGTGCGAGTCGGTCACGATCTCAACAGGCACACCTGCACCAATCCCCACTTGGCAGATGCACTGATTGGCAAGCGTCGCCTCAACCTGTCCACTTGCATTCGACACAATTCCAATCGGCAATCCCGCAAGATGCATCTTCCACAATGCAGCAGCCGACTCGAGTAGTGGGAATCGCCATAAAAATGGCGAGAAGACATTGCGCAACTTGACAATCGCTGTATCAATATTTTTTTCTGGCACACCCGCGCTCAACGCATACCCGCGTCGATATCCGTCCCAGCTAAAAGCATCCACTGATTCGCCCTGCTCTCGTTGAGCAATCGCATCTATTGCCGCCATGCCTGCGTAATGCGCACGAGTGCAACTCTCAATACTGCCGTCGCCACCGAGTGGGCGAATAACTGCGCCGAGTGTTACTGGATCGGGAATTAAAAAGATGCCGCCTGCATCAAACAGGATTGCATCAAAACGTTTTGTCACGCTTGTGGTGTGCGAGTGCGACCTGCAAGCTCGCCGCGAGTGATGAACTTGAGAGCCATCTTGCGACTTGCTTCGTCAATCATCTCAAGACCAAACATCACGGCACCCTTGCCATCAGTTTCGGTCGCTTGGTTGTACGCATCCAAAATCTGCCATGCCTTGTCAAACTGTTCTTGTGTTGGCGAAAACACGTCGTTGAGAACGTCCACTTGGTCTGGGTGCAACGCCCACTTGCCGTCGTAGCCAAGCGTGCGCGTGCGTTTTGAATATTCGCGCAAAGCATCATTGTCACGCACATGCAGGAATGGTCCGTCAATAACTTGCAGTCCGTTTGCGCGACCAGCCATCAAAATCTTGCTGAACACGTAGTGAAAGTGATCGCCAGGATATTCCTCGATCTGCACACCACCGGTAAGTACTGGCATTTCCATACTTGCCGAAAAGTCTGCTGGTCCAAAAATGATGGTCTCGAGACGTGGGCTTGCTTCACAAATTTCCTCCACGTTGATAAGCCCACGTGCAGTTTCAATTTGCGCTTCGATACCGATGTGACCAACTGGCAGTCCACTTGCAATTTCAACTTGTCGCAACAACAAATCTGCAGCCACAACCTGTGCAGCATTTTCTACTTTCGGCAACATAATTTCGTCTAAACGCTCGCCCGCGTTACCAACAACTTCCAAGATGTCGTATGCAGTCCACTTGGTGCTCCAGTCATTGATGCGCACGCACAAAACCTTGTTACCCCAGTCGTTACCTCGAATTGCACTCACGATGCGAGCACGAGATGCTTCTTTTTCTTTCGGCGCAACAGCATCTTCGAGATCCAAAAACACCATGTCGGCATTGGTGCCAGGGCCTTTACCCATCATCTTTTCGGATGAACCAGGAATTGCGAGACAGGAACGGCGTGGGAGGTTGCGTGAGCGTAAAGACATGGTTCTCAGACTACATCGCGCTTCGTACCAGCATCTCGGTGGACGCTGGGCATTCCCCAATAAAATTCTGCACTGTATTTTGCGCGGTATTTATATCAATGTCCGAAATACCCGTAGGTCCGATCAACCGCCCCAACAGTTGACGGGGAATCACATCTACGTCACTGCGCCACGGTGCATCGGCATCCCGATTGGCCAGCTTCATTGCATTCCATAACGCGATCGGCAATCGTGTGCCTCGTCTTGTCACAGTCCACGCTGGTTTGTTTTCGCAATATGCAAGTGCCGCAACTGCATGCGAACCACCAACCGCCAGCACTTCGGTGCCACCACAACCAAGTGCATCAATAATCACGACATCACTCATCTGCACACCAATTGCTGCGTGCTCCAAGGTCACTCCCTGCACATCAATGTCAAGTCGCTCAAGCGCATTGACTGCGGCATCACCCGTGCCAAATGAATCAACAATGATTGCGCGGCAATCGCCTCGTCGAGCAATTGCTTCAAGCGCGGTCGGGCTCCACCCAACAATGCACACGGTCGCATCTGCAGGCAATGCGTCCACCAAATAATTTGTGGTTTCGTCGGCATCTATCTGCGCGCTCAATTCGCGAGCCTTTTCAAATGGGTCTGCTGCCGCAAGCACACTTGCGCAGAGCCACCACAGTGGCGCGCACGTGGGGTGTCGCTCAACGATTCGCCGAGCAGCGAGCACGAGCCCAGCAGGCTCAGATCTCAGGCCTCGCAGGGCCTGTGCCGTTTCATTTACAAGCGAAACAGGGTCTGCTCCAGTGGCACGTGCCACATAGCGCAGATGCTCGATGGGGTGCATTTCCCAAACGATACTGCCAACTTGCTACCGTCAAATGTGTGACAACTTCACCTTCTCTCGACACCACGCTCCACCCACTCACAGGCAACGCCCGACCTCTTCGTGAATGGCTCACCACTTTCCATCTCGCATCTGTAGTTATCGATCCCTTCACCAACGAAAGTGCATGGATTCTTGAAACCGCAGCACGCGTATTGCATCAGTTTGCCGACGCGGCAGTTCGTGTCAACTTCATCGTTGCTGGTTCTCCATCACAAGCAAAACAATTTCTCGGACCACTCGCCGATCAGTTCCTCACTTTTTCAGATCCAGATCGCATCATGATCAAACAACTTGGCCTCAGCCAGTTGCCAGCCTTCGTCTTCATTCAAAGCGATGGCACAGTGCCAGCATCTGCCGAAGGTTGGAGCCCAGCGTCATGGCGCACAGTCGCCAACCATATTGCGCAAACCGTGCAGTGGCAGCAGCCGCTGTTTCCGGTTGCGGGCGATCCAGGCTCGTTCAAGGGCACACCAGCGCTGGCGTAAGTCATGCGTAGCGTGTAGGTATGGCCAAGCCACAGCAAGAGCCGTTCGCACATTCAGAGCTACTTCCTCTCGGTCCGGATACAACCGAATACCGACTGCTCACAACGCAAGGTGTCTCTACTTTCTCGACGAGCGAAGGAACATTTCTTAAAGTTTCCCCACAAGCGATCACACACCTCACCGAGCACGCAATGCGAGACATTGCTCACCTACTGCGCACATCGCACTTGCAACAATTAGCAAGCATTCTGAAAGACCCGGAAGCCAGTGACAACGATCGTTTTGTCGCTCTTGATTTGCTGAAAAATGCCAGCATTGCTGCTGGTGGCATTTTGCCGATGTGTCAAGACACTGGCACCGCGATTGTCAAAGCAAAAAAGGGCCAGCGAGTATTCACCGGTGGTGGTGACGATGAAGCCATCAGCCGCGGCATCTACAACACATACCAAACCAGCAACCTTCGCTACAGCCAGCTTGCACCTCTGTCGATGTTTGAAGAAGTCAATACCGACACCAATCTTCCAGCAGAAATAAAAATCACTGCAGTTGACGGAGACGAATATAAATTTTTGTTTATTGCTAAGGGCGGCGGTTCGGCCAACAAGAGCTATTTATTTCAAGAGACTAAAGCATTGCTCAACGAAAAAACATTGTTGCCATGGCTGTTTGACAAAATGAAAACACTCGGCACTGCAGCATGCCCTCCGTATCACTTGGCAATCGTTATTGGTGGCACGTCAGCCGAGTTTGCAGTAGAGACCGCAAAACTTGCGAGCACTCACTATCTCGATTCGTTACCAACATCGGGCAGCAAAGCGGGTAACGCATTTCGCGATATTGAATTAGAAGCCAAGGTGCTCAAACTCGCACAACAAACTGGCATTGGTGCACAATTCGGTGGCAAATACTTCTGTCACGATGTGCGCGTCATCCGCCTTCCACGTCACGGTGCAAGTTGTCCAGTCGCAATGGCCGTGTCGTGTAGCGCCGATCGTCAAGCGCTCGGCAAGATCACTGCAGACGGAGTTTTTCTTGAAGTGCTCGAAACTGACCCCGCACGTTTTCTTCCCGAAGTCACCACCGACCAATTGGCTTCTGAGGTCGTTGCGATTGACCTCAATCAATCAATGTCCGAGATCCGCGACACGCTGTCGAAGTACCCCGTCAAAACTCGCGTGATGCTGAGCGGACCAATGGTGGTGGCACGCGATATCGCGCACGCCAAGATCAAAGAGCGCTTAGATGCTGGCGAAGGCTTACCGCAATACATGAAAGACCACTGTGTGTATTACGCAGGCCCAGCAAAAACTCCTGAAGGTTACGCATCCGGTTCATTTGGCCCCACAACTGCTGGTCGCATGGATAGTTACGTTGCAGAGTTTCAAGCCGCAGGTGGCAGCTTTGTAATGCTTGCAAAAGGCAACCGCTCCCGACAAGTCACCGATGCGTGCAATACCTACGGTGGTTTTTATCTTGGCTCTATCGGTGGCCCAGCAGCCAGGCTCGCCCAAGATTGCATCACCAAAGTCGAAGTACTCGAGTACGCCGAGTTGGGAATGGAAGCGGTGTGGAAGATAGAAGTACGCGACTTCCCAGCTTTTATCGTCGTCGACGACAAGGGCAATGATTTTTTTGATGCTGTTAACGCCACAAGTGGCGTGCAGATCAACGTTCGCTAATTAGCGCTTGAGCAGGCTCTTCAACACTTCGCGGGTGTCGTGGGCTTCGTCTGGCGTTCCACCAAATTCCACACCACCAAAGTCGGTCACGCCAAATTCTTGTAGCGCTGCCACTCTGTCAAACACTTCGCTTGCCGAGCCGATGATGGCTACATCTTCGGGGCCAGCCACGCCTTCGTGGTCGAGCATCGCGCGATAGCTCGGCAATTGTCCGTAGACCACAAAAGTTTTTGCGGCTCGTGCTTTTGCTTCAGCCACATTTTTCGTTACACACATTGGCAGCGCCGCGATAATGCGGGGTGCTGGACGACCAAGTTGTTCGGCTGCTTGCACAATCGTCGGCACAGTCAGTGTGCGCAATGTTTCTGGTCCCGTGCACCATGTCAGAGTCCCTTCGGTAAAAGCAGCAGCAAGTTTGAGCATCTGTGCACCAAGAGCCGCAACAACTACGCCACAGCTTTGTGGCTTACCAACAGTCAATTCGGCATGAGTGGTCAGTGCCTCACCAGCAAATGAAACCTTTTGATTATGAATCAGTGGCATCAAGATCGACAGATACTCCTTCATGTGGCGCACAGGCTTATCAAACGACATGCCCGTCATACCTTCAACAACGACTTTGTGTCCAAGACCGATACCAAGAGTGAGTCGACCGCCTGCTGCTTGGTTTGCGGTCAGTGCCTGCTGAGCCAACATCATCGGGTGACGCGGGTACACAGGAATCACGCTGGTACCGAGTTCGATGCGTGGCACTTCACGTCCAACAACGCTCAATGTGGAAAGTGCATCCAATCCAAAAATCTGTGACTGCCAGTACGAAGCAAATCCGTCGCGCTCAGCCTGAGCGGCTTCGGCCACAACGCCATCAATGGTGCTGTCATTTTGTGATCCAAATATTCCGATGTTCATCTGTTTTGTCATGCAACAAAACTACAGGCAGTTAATTTCTACGGCAGAGTTGTGGAGGTGTCAGGTAACACACCTACAACCGACGTCGAAGTCTCTGTGCCTGCCGGAACTGTCTCGTCGGGCATCACGCCTGGCACCGGTGCATCGGTTTTGAAATAGATCGGCAGGCATTCACCTTCTCGTGTTGGCGCAAACTCAAGTGCTCGCGCAATCGCTGCGGCAAACACCGACCTTCCGTCTGCTGTCAGGTGAACTCCGTCTTTACCTATCAAACCATTGTTCGCGGCGATTGTTCCCCAGTCCAACACAGTCACGTTTGGAAATTCACCGGCCAATTTCATAATCACGTCATTTACTTCTTGTTGTCTTGGCTTAAACAACGCAGTCGTGAGCACGACAAATGGTGTTGGCGATAATCCCTCAAAAATCTGGCGCATCTTATTTTCATAGTTGGCCTGATTGCCGTCATAGTTTGTGCCCAAAAATACAACCGCAGTATCCCAACCATCTTCCAATCGTTGACCCAGCACCTTCAAGCCGAAATCAACGAAACTCCCCGACTGCGCCTCTACTTCTACTTTCCAACCAAGTTGGGTCAATGTGTCGCACATCTCGTTTCCATAACGACTTGAGGTGCTGGCCATGATCGAGTCACCAATCATCAGTACACGTGGTCCACCAACCTGCGGGCCAATCATTGGGCCAAGCAATTCCGGAAAGTTGATGGTAATTCCCTCTGGCAAAGTCACAAGAGTTGCAAAGTTTCCGCCAGGAATGCGCCCGACTCCATCAACAACGTTGCTTCTGTTCGTCAAAAAATTGACAACACCACAACCGGTCATAGTCAGGCTTGAAGCACTGACGAGGGCGGCGATCTTGAGCACTCGTCGCCACGTGGGGGTTGGGCGAAACATTTGCTTTATTCTACGCGATTTTTGCGCAACTCATCTCGGATCGAGGCGAGTAATTCATTTGTCGTTTCAGTCGTCAGCGCGTTCTCATCAGCTCGAAACCGGCCGTAAGCCTTAATCACAAAAAACATCACAACACCAACCATCACAAAGTTGAGCGATGCGGTAAACAACGATCCGACCGGAATAAAACTTCCGTTGATGCTGAAACCTTTGTCGTTGAAGTTTGGTTGTGTGCCACCAAATACGGCGCCGACGAGCCCACCCAACACGCCTTGGTTATTCTTGCCATCACCAGCAACAGCATCAACAATTGTCTTGAATGCAGCGCCCATCACAAAGGCAACGGCCACATCCACAACGCTTCCGCGATTGATGAACATTTTAAATTCATGAACAATGCCAAACTTTTTTGATTCCTTGGACGTCTTCAACTCTTGAGTCATAGAAAAAGATTACTTGGTACCAAGTTTTTTTATCTGCACTCGAGCATCGTTAAAACATGCTCCGTCCGCCAAATCGGAAAACGTGTCTGGCGCAAATGCATTTGCGGTGAGTCCACTTGCAATACTGCGACGCCATAAGCCCTTCGGCATGGCACAAACACCTTCACGCATCGTTGCATCAACTTCAACTTCCACTGCTATCGATGCCCGATCGTTAAACATCGTCACGGTCTCGCCAGTCACAACACCATGCATGCTTGCATCGGTTGGGTGCAGTTTCAATACGGCCGGTGGCGGCAGGGTGTCTCCAAACATCGAGTTGATCGTGAACGAGGTTGCGGGTGTAAGCAAAGTAAGCGGATGTGCTTCATCAACCAACTGTTCATACTGTGGTCCTGGCATGTCGCTTTCCAATTCCCATATCCGCATGCGTTGATCGTTGAGCGATGGAAACACGTCGCGAAACTGAATTGTGCCACCCTCGGGTCGCACAGGAGTTGTGCCGCACATCGATTCACCAACAAGAGTTTCGATCGCTTGTCGCGATGCATCAAACTCATCTGCCGAAAAGCCGAGCGCCACGGCAAGCGCCTCTGCCAATTCGCCATTGCTTCGCGACTCGCCCACCGGCTCAATGACCCGACGATTTTCTTGAACGACATACGCCCCGTAAGAGCCGACTACGTCATGAATTTCAAAGTGTGTTGTTGCGGGCAGCACAACGTCGGCAAACGCTGCAGTGTCGGTCATCACCTGTTCATGCAGCACCACAAATACATCTTCGTTTGCTAATCCCTCGAGCATTCCCTGCTGATCCACTGCTGTTACTGCAGGGTTCGCTCCTTGAATCACCAATACTTTGGCGGGCACATGCCACGCATCGGGCTCGCCGCGCAACACCCGACCAACTCGGTTCATGTTTATTTTCTTTTGTGCTGGTCGAGCGATTCCTTCGGGCCATTGTGCCAACACGCTGTTGGGAAAACCTCCCGATGTCGAACCATAAATACCGCTGCCCACCGTTCCGAAATTGCCGGTCAAAGCCCACATTCCGAATGCCGCCAAATATGCGCTCCCACCATTGCGATTGCGTTCCATTCCCAAACCAACTCGCAGCGTCGCGGGTTTGATGGTTGTCACCAATTCGGCAAAGCGCTCGATGTCGGCAACACTCACACCACAGACTTCACTCGCACGTTCAAGAGTCCACTCATTAGCAGCCAACAAAAACTGTTCTGCTCCAAGTACGTGTTGTGCCACAAAGTTGTTGTCAACTCGATTGTGCTCATTGATCCACCTAGCAACCGCGTACCCAAATATCACATCAGTTCCAGGTCGCAGCGCAATGTGCAAGTCGGCTCGATCGGCTGCGCTTATGCGTCGCGGATCAATCACCACTACGACCGCGCCATTCTTCTTCGCTTGAGTGATGATCGGCTGCAAATGCGTATTGCTCGCACCAGGATTGGCAGCCCACACCACGATCAACTTCGAGTGCACCAAATCCATTGGGTCGCTCGACAACATGTCACCGAACACTCGCTCCCACGCTGCAGCACTCGTTCCAGCACAAATGGTGTGTTCAATCTCGGGGCACCCCAATCGCTCAAACAGGTGCGGCATCAATCGTTTTTTGTCAATCCGAGCCGATGACGAGTTGTACAGATACGGCAGCACACTGTCGGGTCCGTATTCGCTGATCGCACCCGAGACTTTGTTAGCCACAAGGGTTATTGCTTCATCCCAAGTTGCGCTCCGATATTGTCCAGATCCTTTGGCGCCAGTACGAATCAACGGCGTCATGATTCGCTCTTTCGAATACACGCGCAGCGCATGATGCTTCACTTTTTTACAGATCCATCCGTCGGTCAACGGGTTTGCTTGCTCGCCAACGGGTGCAGCATCTATGTCAACAATTTTGCCAAGTTCAACTGTTACTTCAAGCGAACACGAGTCGGGGCAATCAAGCGGACAAGCGGTGATGACTTTCATACAGGATTTTCGGGCGCATCCAAATCACTAAACCTGTCAATATCTCGCAATGGCTTAAAGCCAAACCACCAGATGGCCACAACTCCAAGAGTAGCCACACCTCCGCCAATCACTGCCGCGGGTGTACCAAATGCTTGAGAGGCCGCACCTGACTCGAAAGCACCAAGTTCGTTGGTCGCACCAATAAATACGTTTTCTACCGCCGATACTCTGCCCCTCTTCGAGTCTGGGGTCACCAGTGGAACAATTGATCCACGAATAAACACGCTCACCATGTCGGCTGCGCTCAGTATCAACACCGCGGCAAATGCGATCCAATATGTGTGTGTTGCACCCAACACGATTGTGCCTGCACCAAAAATTCCGACAGCAATCAGTAAGGCTTTACCCACATTTCGACGCAAAGGCTTGATCGATAAAAACAATGCCATCGCCGCAGCGCCAATGCCGGCAGATGCTCGCAGCCAACCATAGGCAACATCACCTACATGCAATTGTTCTTCGGCAATTGCCGGCAACAGTGCAATCGCACCACCAAACAACACCGCAAAAAGATCAAGTGAAATCGCGGCCAACAAAATCGGCGTGCGTCTGATGAAAAACAAACCTTCCATTGCCGAGCGCAGCGTTGCTTTTTCATCTGGGTCACGCGGTACTGGTTCGCGCTCAAACTGCACGCGCATGATGCCGATGATGCCAATAAAGATCAACGCGGTTGTCGTTGCATACGCAACCCACGGAGCAGCCGAATATAAAAACCCTGATGCTGCTGGTCCTACGATCATCGCCGATGTCCACACACCAGACGACATCGCAATGATCGGTGGAAGCCCACCATCGGGTGCAACCATCGGATACATCGCGCGAGTTGCCGGAGACAAGAATGCGCGCGAAATGCCAAATGCAACAGCAATCACAAAAAATGGCCATACAGCTTTGGGCTCAGAAAGCGAATAGACAACAAGCGCAATCGCGCACAGCATCTCTCCAGCAAGCGCTAATGCAGCGACATGCTTGCGGTTGAACCTGTCGGCAACACTTCCGCTCACCAAAACGAGCAGAGCGATTGGACCAAATTCTGCCAAACCCAGCCATCCGATGTCGATTGCACGACCCGTGATATCAAAAATATGTTTTCCAAGCGTGGCTGCCTGCAGTGATACGCCAATATGAAATGCAAAACTGCTGCCCAACATCCGCCTTACGTTTGTATAGCGCAGTACATCGCGTGCTGTAAGTTGTGTTGGTTCGCCAGAGTCGCTCATAAGCAGACAACACTAGGGGAAATATGACTTCAATCGCCGATGAAACGCAGTGGCTTGATGCCACAGACCAAGCTCGCCTAATTCGCGACGGACAGGTCACCCCGCTCGAGTTACTCAATGCAACACTCGAACGTGCCGACAAACTCAACCCCGCCATCAACGCACTCACCTACCGCTGGGACGACGATGCTCGCAAGGTTGCAGCCTCACTCCCCAACGACAGCACAATGCCATTCCGTGGCGTGCCATTTATTTTGAAAGACCTCAACGCAACGCTGAAAGATCAGCCCATCTCCAACGGCAACATGGCACTCAAAAACGCCAATCACATTTCTACCTACACCACCGAACACGTCAAGCGATTCATTCGCGCCGGACTTGTGATTTTTGGTCGTGGAAACTCGCCAGAGTTTGGAAGTGTTCCCACCACCGAGCCAGAAGCATGGGGTGCAACTCGCACGCCGTGGGATACCAGCAGAATCTCAGGTGGTTCGAGTGGCGGCAGCAGCGCAGCAGTTGCTGCAGGCATCGTTCCGGCAGCGCACGCCACAGACGGTGGCGGCTCTATTCGAATCCCCGCCGCATGTTGTGGCCTTGTTGGGCTCAAAGTCAGCCAGGGTCGCATCACTGCTTCCCCTATGAGAGATGAAACAAATCTTGGCGTCGAACACGTAGTCACCCGCACTGTGCGCGACTGCGCTGCGCTGCTCGACGCAACGCACGGACCGGGTGTTGGTGATCGAGTCATTGCACCGACCCCATCGCGAACATTCCTGAGCGAGGTTGGCGCGCCTGTCGAAAAACTTCGCATCGGCTTTCTTGATCATCGCCCACTTGCCGGCGACATTGACCACGAATGTGTTGAAGGTGTTCACATTGTCGCCAAGCAACTCGAGCAACTTGGCCACATTGTTGATGCTTCATGGCCGACCGCACTGGAAGACGCGTCGTTTCCACCGCGCTTCACTGCTATCTGGGGCACCAATATGTCTGTTGCTTGCGAAACAACTGCAGCGCTACTTGGTCGCGAAGTGACGAGTGAAGATTTCGAACTCGTCAATTGGACAATGGCGCAGTATGCAAAAAACACTTCGGCAACGACTTATGCGAGCGCAATACTCGCGACGTCGCATTATCGACGTGCAGTTGCGCAGTGGTGGGCAGATGGTTGGGACATTCTCGTCACCCCAACAGTCAGTCGTGTGCCACTCAAGGTTGGACAGTTTGCCAAAGATCCCAAAGATCCCATGAAACCAATGAAAGTTGCTGGCGACTTCGTTGCGTTTACTGCTGCATTCAACACGAGTGGTCAACCAGCAATCAGTTTGCCGTTGCACTGGACACCCGAAGGAGTTCCGATTGGAATTCAGTTAGTGGCCGCCTATGGCCGCGAAGACATCTTGTTGCGTTTGGCTGCCCAACTGGAAGTTGCAATGCCGTGGGCGCACAGGCGACCCGCAATGAAAGCTCTGTGATTACTTCGATCGAGCAATGAGCAGCCCCAACGGGATTCGAACCCGTGCCGCCACCTTGAGAGGGTGATGTCCTAGGCCACTAGACGATGGGGCCAAGTAGCAACACAAGGCTATCGCGACAAAAAGCATCGCAAAGCAACGCTTCAGCAGAGCGACCGAACTGTGCGAAGCACTGTTCAGTCGCGGCGCTTTAGCAGAGCAGCACGGAGTGCTGCAACGTTGGGGAGCAAGGAATCGAACCCTGAATAACAGAACCAGAATCTGCTGTGTTGCCAGTTACACCACTCCCCAGAGTGACGGATCAAGGATATCGCCGTACCCAAAATCGCCACACACTATTTGGTGAGACGCTCCAGATTTGCAAAACCAATCAGATGCGCAACGGCAACCCCAAGCGCTTCGCGCACATGTCGCGATACTGCGCTCGCTCCCCGCAACGGTGAAGTGCGGGTGGGAGAAATATAAGCAACAAGCCCCAAGTCTTGGGCAATCAAACGCGATCGCAGCGAGTGATACGGATCAGTGACGATGAGGACACTGTGCAACCCGCGGGATTGCATGATGTCGCGCACTCCGATGAGCGATTCACGCGTTGTTGAGCCACTGTTTTCTTGCAAAATCTCGACCGCTTGAGAATCAATTCCTAACCCTTTTATTAAATAGTTTGCCGATGTCTCGGCTTCAGTGAATCTGTCACCCGGTTGGTTACCTCCGGTTGTAATCACGAGTGGCGAGGCACCTTCAAGCAACAGTGTCAATGCATGATCAAGGCGTGCTTGCAATTGTGGCGATGGTCGGCCGTCGTACTGTGCAACTCCGAGCACGACGATGGCATCAACTGATCTTGCTTGATCACTTCGACCAACCCACCACACCTGCGCCAAATTGACACACCCATACATCATCGAGATGACCATGAGCAGTCCGACAACTCGTGCGAACCTGCTCACGGTTGCCTAGCCCTGTGCGCGAGCGAGTGCCGCCTTGATGCGACGCAAAGATTCGTCACGGCCAAGCAACTCGATCGGTTCAAATAATGGTGGCCCCACACTTCGTCCCGTGATGGCAATTCGCAATGGCCCTTGCAACTTGCCGAGTTTTACGTCGTGCTTCGTCCCCACCGTTTCAACTGCAGTCTTCAGTGATTCTGCATTCCACTCCACGGTTTCAAATGCAGTGGCAATCTCGGCCAGCGTTGGTGCTGCAAAGTCGGCACTAAACGCTTTCGTGAAAGCGGCATCGTCAATGGGCGGCTCTGCAAGAAACAAGAAGTCGACAAGGGCGCATACTTCAGCCATCACTGCCACGCGGGTTTGTACAAGCGCAGCCATTGCTCTAAATAACTCTGGTTTGTATCGCTCAGCAGGCCACGGCGCGGCACTCGAAGTCAAAATCACTTCAGCGGCGCTTATGAAATCTTCGACTGGCATCATGCGGATGTACTCGCCATTAAATGACTGCAGTTTCTTGATATCAAAAAATGCTGGTGAGTGGTTGACACTTTCGAGCGCAAACTCGTCAACAATCTTTTCCCAAGGCACAATCTCTGTGTCGCCGTGTGGCGCCCAACCAAGTGTCATTAAATAGTTGACCATGGCCTGAGGCAAGATCCCCTCTTCGCGATATTGCTCAACAGCCACTTTGTCGCGACGCTTCGACAACTTTTTACGTTGCTCGTTCACCAACACAGGCACGTGAGCCCACACCGGCGGTGTTACGCCAAGTGCATTCCACAGCATCTGCTGCTTTGGGGTATTTGGCAAATGTTCCTCGGCTCGCAGCACGTGTGAAATATTCATTGTGATGTCGTCAACTACGTTTGCCAGCAAAAATACTGGCTTGCCGTTGCTACGCAACAACACAAAATCTTCAATCGTCGAGTTCTCAAATTCCACTTCGCCACGCACGGTGTCGTGCACAATGGTTTTTCCCGCCGGCACTTTAAACCGCAGCACGTGTCCCGGGCCAGGTGCAAGGCCGCGGTCGCGCGAATACCCGTCGTAGCCATTCAGACCCGCAGCTTTGGCGCGCTCCTGAATCTGCTCCGACGTCTGGTCGCAGTAATACGCGTTGCCCGTTTCAAACAACTTCTGGGCTGCAGCCACATGCTCGGCGGCATATGTCGACTGAAAATATGGACCTTCAAAATGTGGGTCGTTGCTGTCGATGCCTATCCAAGCAAGAGCATCGATAATTCCTTGTGTCCACTGCGGTTCATTGCGCGATTCATCCGTGTCTTCAATGCGCAACACAAATATGCCATTGTTTTTTAACGCAAGTAGCCAGTTGTACAAGGCCGTACGCGCACCGCCCACATGAAAATATCCGGTTGGTGATGGAGCAAATCGATAGCGCGGTGTGGCAGTTGACATCTCTCAACAGGTTATCTCGGCGTGTTGATCTGCGATGGCGTCCACTACCCTTCTCACAATGGCCGACACAACTCGCACCAATCAAACCAATGTTTACGGTGAAGTACTCGATAGTTGCTGCACCTCTCCAATGACGGGATTCTTTCGCACCGGCTGCTGCGAAACAAGTGGTGACGACACTGGTGTACACACCGTGTGCGCCATCATGACAACTGAGTTCTTGTCATTTTCAAAATCAGCAGGCAACGACCTATCAACGCCAATGCCTCAATATGGTTTTGCGGGGCTCAAAGATGGCGATCAGTGGTGCTTGTGCGCCAGCAGATGGCAAGAGGCTTTTGAGGCTGGTCACGCACCACGCGTCAATTTGCGCGCGACACATGTGCGCACACTTGAGTTTGTTGATTTAGCAGACCTCGAAAAATTTGCGATCTAAATCGCTGACAACAACCGAGTTATGCGCCGGTGAGCGCGCGCCACGACATTGGCATCGACTTTGTCAATTGGTCGTTTGACAACTGATACGTAGTTGCGGGCACCATGTCTACGAGTGCACGAATCTCGGCATAATGATGAGCCGCATGGCCGAGCCCACTAAATACTTCACGACGCTTTGTCAACAAGTCGGCTGGCGGCGAATCAAGTAACCAACCCCAAATGGTCAGTGCAAATGTAAGGTCATGCATTACTGGAGCACGGCCAAACTGTGATGCCCTGCTCAGCGCAATTGCAATAGTTCCCTGAATCGCATCATCGACTGACTCGCCTTCTTTGACACGCACGTTTTTACGAACACGACGCGCAAGTGTCAATACATATCCCTGATCTGGGCCCTGATTACCAAGACTCGCACCGCGCGGTTGGCGTCCGTCCAACATTCCCGGTCGATCAACTGTCCAGTTGCCAGGCACATGCTCTGGCGACGTGTAGATGCGCGGATTATTTGTTGGAAGAACTGGAGTGTGTTTTGGAGCAGCCATACGGCTTTGAGCCTAGTTGTTGGTCGAGTGCAGCAAGCCGAATACGAGCGACTCTTCGAGCGCACGCCATGAGGCTTCGATGATGTTGGCCGACACGCCAATAGTTGTCCATGTGCGATCGCCATTTGTTGCGTCGATAAGCACGCGTGTGACTGCGCCGGTTGCCGATCCAGAATCCAGGATGCGCACTTTGTAGTCGGTCAAGTGCACCTTTGAGAGTTGAGGAAAGTTCTTTGCAAGCGCTGCACGAAGTGCGGTGTCGATTGCATTGACCGGACCATTACCCTCCGCGGTAAACACCTCTCGAGCATCGCCGATCCACACTTTGACAGTTGCTTCGGTGGTGAAATCACCCATCGAAGACTCGTCGGTGATCACTCGCATCGAATCCACCTTGAAGAAGTTCTGCTCCCATCCTGCTGCACGGCGCATCAACAATTCAAGTGATGCATCGGCTGCTTCAAAGTGGTAGCCCTCGTGTTCGAGACGCTTCAAGTCGTCAATTACTTGGTTGACTGCAGGTCCGTCCATGGCCAGGCCGAGTTCTTCGGCCTTCATCGTGATAGTCGCCCGACCAGCCATTTCCGAAACTAAAAATCGAGTTCCGTTGCCAACTAGTTCGGGTGACACATGCTCGTACGCATCTTTTACGCGGGCAATTGCTGACACATGCAACCCTGCCTTGTGTGCGAATGCACCCGAGCCAACGTATGGCGCTTGTGGGTTCAGCGGACGATTCAACACTTCGGCCACATAGTTACTCACCGCAGTGATTCGCTCGAGCCTGCCGTCTGGCAAGCAGGTGTATCCAAGCTTGAGCTGCAAGTTTGGAATCACCGTAGTCAAGTTGGTGTTGCCCGTGCGCTCGCCGAGACCATTGAGCGTTCCTTGCACGTGTCGCGCACCGCTGTGCACTGCAGCAAGCGAGTTGGCTACTGCACAACCTGTGTCGTCGTGGCAATGGATACCGATGATGACGTCA
>Ga0194049_1000082_pt1 | contig 36964 bp, 24 predicted proteins | sample JunL2225m_MetaG_FD_148665 | JGI IMG/M metagenome (GOLD analysis project Ga0194049, IMG submission 148665) | Anoxic zone freshwater microbial communities from boreal shield lake in IISD Experimental Lakes Area, Ontario, Canada - Jun2016-L224-25m | ecosystem: Environmental > Aquatic > Freshwater >... | reverse complement strand
GGGAACCCCCGCCGCCATACGAGGCTTCCAGAGCACTCACATCCAAGCCGTCGACGATAGCCACGACAAAACGCGCCAAGTGATCTTGTTCCAGCCATTCCTGCACAGGAATCACAAACGGCTGGTCGCGCTCAATGGGAATGAACTGGTTGCTCATGAAGGTAACCTCTGGATGGGTGGTGTCACTTTATCCTGTTTACGCTGGGGAAGCCAGACAGACTCCTAGGGAAGCTGCTTGATGCGGTTCAAGATTGATGAAAATTTGATGATAATAAACTCAGGATACGGGTTGCCTGAGCCGGTCCCGCGTGGGCAAACGATGAAGCTGTTTGCCCACCCTACCCGGCTGACTCGGTTTCAAACAACGAGTCAGTCTGTGTCCCATGCCAATCATCAATCATTTGGCGGATATACAGCCAATGGAATGATTATTGGGCCGCCACTGTTTTTCTAGCCGAAGGCCGACGGCTTGCAACCAAGGCAGCCAAGCCGATTCCAAACAGGACTAAAGTTTCCGGTTCAGGAACTGCGTTCTCTACATAGGTTGCGGTGGAAGAACTGATGCCACCCGATATTGAATCGAGTGTGTGGTTAGTGTGCAAGGTGACTGGTAAACCGCTGGTAAACGCGACAGCCGGGTTGCCGCCGGAAGGCGAGGTCAAGTTGTAAGGGCCACCAACACCGGTGGATACGACATTGCCGAAAGCACCCGCCACGGGTATATCGGCCCCCAGCGTAATTTGCTGTAAAAAGCGAACACTGCCGAAAACCGCAACATCGTAACCGACGGTAAAGTTTAAGTCATTAACATTGTTACCCGCACTCCATTTCACCGAATGGTAGTCTTGAAAAGCGATAGTGGAAAGCGAAATTTGACCAACCAAAGTTGGCGAAGTTCCTGCCGTAGGGTCAGCGCCTCCGTTATTGGTAAAGGAGAAGTTGCTATAGAGCTTATCCTGTTGGAAGCATCCATCAGCCCCTAGGCCAGTGAAATAAGACCAAGACTGGGACCCGGTATCGGTAGCAGTCCCTGTACATGCAATGGGGGCCGCAAAGGCCGAACCGCTCGCTACGGCACCTACCGTCAACACGACAGCGCCAAGAACTTTTTTCATAGTATTCATCAGTTGTTCTCCAATGGTCATAGAGTTAGGTGGAACGAATGTACTTCTTGTGAATATATTTAGCAAAACCCATGCCTAAACTAAATTATTCAACACCTACATAGACTTATGATAATGCCAAGCGAAGTTGCAAGCGCGAAGTGCCAAGCATAAACCCAAATCTACTTCAGTTGGATTTTAGCACAGCAGCCAAGTGCCGTGCAAATCGCGCTTGGTCGGCGCATCGGGGCCGAGGGCGGCGTTGGCGGACACCGCCGTCATTCCCATCACTACAAGTGCCAGTAGTTTCAAAAGACTTACCATGTTTAAACATGATCCTATCCTCAAGTTTGTAGTTGAAAAAGTTCAGCATGAATGCTTTAAACTCTTTGAGCATTGTAAAATGACTAGGCAATTCATTCTAGCAACTTCCCCGTCTTTAGCAATACCTTCGTCAGATTTTTTTTCCGCTAGGCATAAGGTGATTCCTGAGAAAGAACATCCCATCAAGAATCTGATCCGTAAGCAAAAAACAGAGTCCACGAAAGGCACGAAAAGCACGAACAAAAGCATGTCTTGTTCGTGCCTTTCGTGTTTTTCGTGGACGATGCTTTTGGTGGGTTCATTATTGGAAATCACCTAAGCACCCGGACAAGTGCGGCCTACTTCGCCGGAACACCTGCCAGGGCAGGTTTATTCCGGCCTTTTACCTAGGGGCTTCGGCACTGCCATTAAGTTAAGCCGTCATACCGGCATGGACCGCCGGTATCCAGATTGCAGGGACGCCCCCAAACCCGCGCCATCCATGGAACTTGGGTTCCGGCGGTCCATGCCGGAACGACGAGTTTTTTCTTAACTTAATGGCAGTGAGGGGCTTCGGCGGTACAATGCGTAACATCAGTTTTTTAAGCTGCTTGTCATTGGTTTACCCCTGTAAAAGGTTATGAAAAAAAACCAAACCCTCAGAAGAACTTGCAAAATTGATTAAAGCAAGCTGAACCATTGGCACTGAAGGCCTAAGGATGAGGCAACTGGAGCAACTGTCATTTCGGGCTTCTTGTCACCAAGCCTTGCGATAATATGACTTGGTTCGCTTTTTTTGCCCGTTCCCAATCTCCCGATTGGGAACGCAGCCTTCAAGCCGCCTCCCGCACATCCACCACCAGACGCTTGCCAAAAATAGCCAAGGCATTTTCAATTTGTTCGATGCGGCTTTTGTGCCTTAGGGAAAGCAAGCGTTCAGCCATAATCGGGGTAATGTTCAAACGCTGCGCCAAATCATCCTGAATTCGGCAGTTGGAATAGCTGTAGGGGCGAATTCATTCGCCAAATCAATGTATTACAGGCGAATGAATTCGCCCCTACAAAAAGTCGCATGTTCATAATTGTTTTGACGTTTTATGTTCAACTGCCGGATTTAGGATCATCGGTGTTCATGCCCACAGCCAGCATCGCGTTATACAATGCAATCTTTCCAGCCAGTATGACGGGAAAAGAAACGCAAGTTTGCCCATAAACAGGGGAAGCTTCCGGTATCGTTTGCCGGTCTTGCATGTAAGCATCAAACATCGTGACTAAGGCATCTTGGGCCATCATCAACGCATCTTTTTTATTATCCCCTTGAGTTATCGCCTCGGGTACGTCTGGAAACGTCACCACGAAGCCGCCTTCCTCGGCAGGATCGAGTATAACCGGATAGATCAACATAGTTTCACCTCACCCACATCAAGTTATACACAAGTGCGTTCAAACTCGTCATTTCGGCATGGATGCCAAAATCTAGCGTCCAAGGATGGCAAACTTCGGCCTACTACGTTGCCTAAATCAAGCACTTGTGCAACTGACAAGTTACCGTCCGTGGCACTGGATTCCGGCATCCATGCCGGAATGACGGTGCTTTAAGCCAAAATGACAATTGCTGGTTTTTTCACGCCTTTAACCAATCCTTTTTTCAAATCCCTACTGTTCATCAGGCTACGGTTTCCTCTTCCCCAAAGCCTTCCCCTTCACCCCAGGCATGTTCTTATCCGGCAACCCATTATGCTGGGTGCGGAACGGCTGGGCCTTGCGATGGATGCGCTTGCCTTCGACCGCATCGCCGGTGCCAGCGGGCTGATAATTGGGGATTAGATGGTGCTTGCCGTTGCCGATCAAATCGGCCCGGCCCATGCGTTTCAAGGCTTCGCGCAGCATCGGCCAGTTATTGGCATCGTGGTAACGCAGGAATGCCTTGTGCAAGCGGCGTTGCTTCATCGGTTTAGGCGTGTAAACCATCTCGCTGTCGCGGCTGACCTTGCGCAACGGGTTTTTACCCGTGTGGTACATCGCGGTGGCGGTCGCCATCGGCGAGGGCAGGAAGGCTTGCACTTGGTCGGCGCGGAAACCGTTGCGCTTCAGCCATAAGGCCAAGTTCAGCATGTCCTCGTCGGTGGTGCCGGGGTGGGCGGCAATGAAATAGGGGATTAAATACTGCTCCTTTCCCGCTTCCTTGGAATACTTGTCGAACATCGCCTTGAACTTGTCGTAAGTGCCGATGCCGGGTTTCATCATTTTCGACAAGGGCCCGGATTCGGTGTGTTCCGGGGCGATTTTCAAATAACCGCCGACATGGTGGGTGGCGAGTTCCTTGACGTATTCCGGCGACAGCACCGCCAAGTCGTAGCGCAGCCCCGAGGCGATGAAAATCCGCTTGATGCCGGGCAATGTCCTGGCCCGGCGATAAAGTTTGATCAGCGGGCTGTGGTCGGTGTTGAGGTTCTTGCACACGCCGGGGAAAACGCAGGAGGGCCGTCGGCAGGCTGCCTCAATTTCCGGGCTTTTGCAGGCCAGCCGGTACATATTCGCGGTCGGCCCGCCGAGGTCGGAAATAACCCCTGTGAAAGCCGGGGAGGTGTCGCGGATGGACTCGATTTCTTTGATGATGGAGTCTTCCGAGCGATTTTGGATGATGCGGCCCTCATGCTCGGTGATGGAGCAGAAGGTGCAACCGCCAAAACAGCCGCGCATGATGGTCACCGAGTGCTGGATCATCTCAAACGCAGGTATCTTCGCGTCTTGGTAGGAAGGATGCGGCAAGCGACTGTAGGGCAGGTCGTAAACCCCATCCATTTCTGGGGTCGTCAGTGGAATGGGCGGCGGATTAAGCCATAAATCGCGGGTGCCATGACGCTGCACCAAGGCGCGGGCATTACCGGGGTTGGTTTCCTGATGCAATACGCGGGAGGCATGGGCATACAGCACCGGGTCGGATTTGACCTGCTCAAACGACGGCAGGCGAATCACCGTCCGCTCGCGGTTTGTTTTGGCAGTGATGCGGTTGAAATGGATCGGTTTCTCAGAGGCTTTGTTGGCGCAAGGGGGTGGGCCCGAAGTGGCGCTGACTGTAGGGGCGAATTCATTCGCCTTGCCGCCTAATTTTTGTTGGACGAATGAATTCGCCCCTACAGAGGGGGATTCCGCATAAGGATCGTGCGGCGGGGCCAGTTCGCCGGGTTCGTCAACCGAGGTTGAGTCCAATTCCGTCCAGCCTTGGGGAAGTTCCTTGCGCAGAAAAGCCGTACCCCGAATGTCGGTCAATTGGGAAACCGGTTCCCCCGCCGCCAGCCGATGCGCAATTTCGACGACTTGGCGTTCACCGTTGCCATACACCAGCAAGTCGCCCTTGGCGTCCAGCAGCACGGAACGGCGCACTTGGTCCGACCAATAGTCAAAGTGGGCGATGCGGCGCAGGCTGGACTCGATGCCGCCCAAAATCACCGGGACATCGTTAAACGCCTCGCGGCAACGTTGGGCATACACAGTGACACAGTGATCGGGCCGCTTGCCCGCCTCGCCGCCTGGGGTGTAGGCGTCATTGGAGCGGATGCGGCGGTCGGAGGTGTAGCGGTTCACCATGGAATCCATGTTTCCGCCGGTCACACCCCAAAAAAGATTGGGCCGTCCCAGTTGTTTGAAGTCGGCCGCCGATGTCCAGTCGGGCTGGGAAATAATGCCGACGCGGAACCCTTGGGCCTCCAGCAAGCGCCCCACCAAGGCCATGCCGAAGCTGGGATGGTCGACATAAGCATCGCCGGTCACTAAAATAATATCGCAGCAATCCCAGCCCAAGGCATCCATTTCTTCGCGTGACACGGGCAATTGCGGGGCAATGCCAAAACGTGAAGCCCAGTATTTTCGCCGGGAAAAAAGCGCGGGAGCGGTATGCATGGTCATGGGCCTTAAGCAGGAAATCAAAACATATTTTATGTCATTTGGGCCGTCATTAAAATTTTACGTTCATAAGACTTGGATATTGTCGCAAAAACTCCTATCCTAATGGGTTGTAACCGAGAGGGTTACCGCACCCGCAACCTAAAACAATGAACACATCCACAGCACTCTTTCAGGATTCATCCGCCTTCTCCGAGGGAAATGCCCGTTTCGTCGAGGATCTCTACGAAAAATACCTTCGTGACCCTAACTCCGTCGATCCCTCATGGGTCAAGGAGTTCGCCAAGCTTGGGGTCGCCGTGCCCGACCCCCCGTTGCGGCTGGCCTCAGTGCCACCCGCGCCCACCGCAGTCGGGTTGGAACTGAGCATGCGCAAGCAGGCCGCTGTTGCCAGGCTAATCGACCATTACCGCATGAGAGGGCATCAGGCTGCGGATAACAATCCGTTGAAACTCGGTGGGGTGCCACGCATCCGCGATCTCGATCCCCGCAGCTATGGGCTGACCGAACAGGACATGGACACCCCGTTCTTCGTCGATATCCTGACAAGCACGGAGCAACGCCCGTTGCGCCAAATCATCGCCGATCTGCACGCGGTCTATTGCGGCAGCACAGGTTTCGAATATACCCACATCGTCGATACGGAAGTCCGTGAATGGATTCAGGACCGAGTGGAATCATCCAAAGGAAGGCCCGAACTCAGCCCGGAGAGAAAGCGTTGGTTGTTGAGACTGCTTACCGCCGGCGAAAGCATGGAAAAATACCTGCATCGCAAATATGTCGGTCAAAAGCGTTTTTCCCTGGAGGGTGGCGAGAGCCTTATCCCCCTGCTGGACGAATTGATCCAAAATGCCGGGGCGAAGGGTGTCAAAGAAATCGTCATCGGCATGGCACATCGCGGCCGGCTCAATGTGCTGGTCAACATTCTCGGCAAGAAACCGGAACTCTTGTTCCTTGAGTTCGAGGAAAGCGGCGGTGCCGAACCTATCCCCGGCGGTGCGGGTGACGTGAAATACCACCTTGGTTTTTCCTCCGACGTGCAAACGCCCGGCGGCCCCGTGCATCTTGCCCTCGCCTTCAACCCATCGCATCTGGAAAGCGTCAATTCGGTGGTGGAAGGCTCGGTGCGGGCCCGCCAAGACCGTTTCGGGCGTGATGGCGAATCGGGGGTGTTGGCGGTGGTCATTCATGGCGATGCCGCCTTTGCGGGCCAGGGCGTGGTGATGGAAACGCTCAATATGTCGGAAACCCCGGCCTATACGACGGGGGGAACGGTCCACGTGGTCATCAACAACCAGATCGGTTTCACCATCAGCAACCCGTTTGAAGCCCGTTCCACGTTGTATTGCACCGACGTGGCCAACATGGTGCAGGCCCCCGTGTTCCATGTGAATGGCGACGACCCGGAAGCGGTGCTGCATGTCACCTTGCTGGCCTTGGATTTCCGCATGAAGTTCAAGCGCGACGTGGTCATCGACCTCATCTGCTTCCGCCGCCATGGCCATAATGAAGTGGACGAACCCGCCGTCACCCAACCCTTGATGTACCGCTTCATTCGCAACCATCCCGGCGTTCCAAAACTTTATTCGGACCGACTGGCCAAAGAGGGCGTGGTCGATGCCGGGGAATCGGCGCGGATGGATGCGGAATGCCAAAATTTGCTGGGCCAGGGCGAGCCAATCACCCGCCCAACCTTGCGTGACGCCTCCAATTACGCCAAGACCCGATGGGACCACTATCTTGGCAAAGTCTGGAACCAGGCCTGCGACACCACCATGACGGAAGAGTCCTTGCGCGAAATAGCGGCGGCAATGCTGCGTCTGCCCCCGGGGTTCAAACTTCACTCGCGTACTGCGGCCATCATGGAGGCCCGCCATAAAATGGCGACAGGTGAGCAAATGTTGGATTGGGGCTTTGCGGAAAACCTGGCCTACGCCACCTTGCTCCATGAAGGCCGGGACATCCGCATGTCCGGGCAGGATGTGGGGCGCGGGACTTTTTTCCATCGCCATGCCATCGTCTACGATCAGAACACCGGCGAAGCGTTGATCCCTTTGCAAAATCTTTCAGACAAACAGGGAAGCTTCCAGATTTACGACTCGCTGCTGTCGGAGGAAGGCGTGCTTGGTTTTGAATATGGCTATAGCTCCACAGAGCCGGAAACCTTGGTGATCTGGGAGGCACAATTCGGTGACTTCGCCAACGGTGCCCAAGTGATGATCGACCAGTTCATCACGTCCGGGGAAACCAAGTGGGGCCGGCAGAGCGGTTTGGTCATGCTGCTGCCCCATGGACAGGAGGGCCAAGGGCCGGAACATTCCTCGGCCCGGTTGGAGCGGTATTTGCAATTGTGTGCGGAACAGAACATTCAAGTCTGTGTACCCAGCACTCCCGCACAGATATTTCATTTGCTGCGAAGGCAGCTTTTGCGTGCCTACCGCAAGCCGCTGATCGCATTGACCCCGAAGAGCCTGCTCCGCCACCGGTTGGCGGTTTCGTCCTTGGAAGACCTCAGCACGGGTGGATTCAAACCGATCATAGGCGAGGTCGATCCGATCCCGATGGCGGGTGTCACCCGCATCATCCTATGCACCGGCAAAGTCTATTTTGAACTCGTTGAAGCACGCCGCCAGTCCAATCTTCACCATATCGCCATCATCCGCATCGAGCAGTTCTATCCCTTTCCAATGGAGGAGTTTTGCCGCGAGTTGGGGCTTTACCCGAGCCTGCGGGAAGTCATTTGGTGTCAGGAAGAACCGGCTAACCAGGGCGCGTGGCATCAAATCAAGCATCGGTTTCTCCGCCACCTACTCAATATTAACATTGTCCTCATTTACGCAGGGCGCCCAAGCTCGGCAGCACCCGCCGTGGGCAAATTCAAGCGCCATTTGGAACAGCAGAAAAAAATCGTCGATGACGCACTGTTCGCAGAGCCATCACATAGCCGCTAGGAATCCAGCATGTCCATTCAAGTCACCGTACCCAACCTTCCCGAATCCGTGCAAGACGCCACTTTGTCCGAGTGGCACAAGCAGCCTGGCGATACCGTCTCCATGGGCGAAACCCTGGTGGAACTGGAAACCGACAAAGTTGTGCTTGACGTGCCTGCCCCGCAAGATGGCGTGGTAACGCAACACCTCCGCCATAAAGGCGATATCGTCACCAGCGGCGAGATACTGGCAATCATCGAATCCGTGCTGTCGCCACCATCCCCCGTGGCAGAGGCCAAACCAATGGAGCCGGAGCCGGAACCGACACCGGTTCCCGTGCCGGAGACGGTGAGGGAGGAAACCCTGCACATTTATGCCCAACCGATCAGCCCGGCAGTGCGCCGCCTACTCAGTGAACACAATCTGGATGCTGCCCAAATCAAAGGCAGTGGCAAGGACGGCAGGCTCAACAAGCAAGACATTGTCGATTACCTCGAAACCCAAAAAGCCAGGCCTGTCGCCGCCCCCTTCATCGCTCCCATTGCCTCGGCAGCAGCACCGGCGACTATTGCCGCATACGCGGCACCCACTCCATCCGTTGCACAAAGCCAAGGCGAACGCCGTGTGCCGATGACCCGGCTGCGGGCGAGAATCGCCGAACGGCTGATCGAATCCCAGCGCAACACCGCCACCTTGACCACCTTCAATGAAGTCGACATGCACAAAGTGTTTGAGGTCCGCAACCAATACAAGGCGCGTTTCGAGCAGGAATACAAGGTCAAGCTTGGATTCATGTCCTTTTTCGTCAAGGCCGCCGTGGAAGCCTTGAAGCGATTCCCCGCCGTCAATGCCAGCATCGAAGGCGGCGACATTGTTTACCACGATTATTACGACATCGGCATTGCCGTATCGTCTGACCGGGGGCTTGTCGTGCCTATTTTGCGTGGTGTCGACAAGCTGGATTTCGGTGCCATCGAAAAGTCCGTGCTGGACTACTCCATCAAAGCCCGCGATGGCAAGCTCAGCCTGGAAGATCTGACGGGCGGCACGTTTACCATCACCAACGGCGGCACTTACGGCTCCCTGTTGTCCACGCCCATCCTCAACCCGCCGCAAAGCGGCATTTTGGGGATGCATGCCATCAAAGACCGCCCCATCGTTGAAAACGGCCAGATTGTCATCCGTCCGATGATCTATCTTGCCTTCTCCTACGACCACCGCCTGATCGACGGACGCGAGGCGGTCTTGTTTCTCTATACCATCAAAGAATTGCTGGAAGACCCGGTTAGGTTGTTGTTGAAGGTTTGAAATCGTTGGCGGCAAAGGGTTGCCGCCCTACAGTCCTTGTTACGCAGAAATCGTTGGCGGCAAAGGGTTGCCGCCCTACAGTCCTTGTTACGCAGAAATCGTTGGCGGCAAAGGGTTGCCGCCCTACAGTCCTTGTTACGCAGTAGGTCGGCAATCCTTTGCCGACATGGGCTACAGTCCTTGTTACGCAGTAGGTCGGCAATCCTTTGCCGACATGGGCGTAAATAAGTAACTAAAGGCGTAAATAAGTAACTAAAGATATGGAAAACGCTGTAAGCACACCCGGACAAGTGCGGCTTACTTTGCCGGAAACGCCCGCCGGGCGGGTTTATTCCGGCCTACCGGCTACCTGGTTGCTTCAAATTCTTTGAGGCAAATCCACAGCTATTTTGATATTTTCCTCAAACTCCGCCATCGGCGCCGGCTTGCCGAACAGATAGCCCTGGCAAACCGGGCAGCCGTGTCGCTCTAGGAAAGCCCGTTGCGCCTCCGTCTCCACGCCTTCCGCAATAGTGTCAATTCCGAGACTGTCCGCCATGGTGATGATGGTTTCAATGATGACTTCGTCGGAGGGCTTCATGCCGATGTTTTGCACAAACGACCGGTCGATCTTCAGTTGGTCGAAGGGTAGCCGGGTCAGATAAGACAGTGACGAAAAGCCGGTGCCGAAATCGTCCAATGAAAAGCGCACCCCGCCTTGCTTGAGCGCGGTCATTTTGACGATGGCATCATTGACGTTGGGAAGCGCCACGCTCTCGGTGAGTTCGAGCATGAGCCTACTTGGATCAAGCCCGGTGTCTTGCAGCACCTTAAGCACTCCAATGACGAAATCGGGTTGCTGAAACTGACGCACGCTGATGTTGACGGCAAGATGCCAATGCCGCTCGCCTGGGATTTTCTCCCATGATTTGAATAAGGCACAAGCGGTTTCCAGCACCCACTGCCCGATGGGCTGGATTAGCCCGGTTTCCTCCGCCAGGGATATGAATTCCTGGGGCGGGATCAGCCCGTGTTCGGGATGATGCCAGCGCAACAGTACTTCGACACCGATGACCTTGTGGTTGTGGCTTGCCTCTATCTGGCAAAAGAGTTCAAACTGGTTCCTTGCGAGTGCATGGTGTAAATCAACGGCCAGCGCGGTTCGCGCGGTCAAGGCTAACTGCAACTCCACATCAAAGAAGCGCAGGGTATTGCGGCCTGCGGCCTTGGCCTGATAAAGGGCAATATCCGCCTGTTTCAGCAACTCGTCCATGGAACTGGAATGCCCGGCGAACAGGGTGATGCCCATGCTGGCGCCGCCGTAGTGTTCGCGACCGGCGAGATCATACACTTGGTTGAGCCTGTTGAGAATTTTGCCCCCGACCTGTTTCGCCTGGGCGGTAGCCTCTTGCGCGTCAACGTCCATGCCTGTCAGCAGCACCACGAATTCGTCGCCCCCGAGGCGGGCCAAGGTGTCGCATTCGCGCACACAGGCACTGGTGCGGCTGGCCACTTCTTGCAATAGCAAGTCGCCCTTGTCATGGCCCAAGGTATCGTTCACCGTCTTGAAGTTGTCCAAGTCGATGAACAGCAGTGCGCCATACTGTTTGCTGCGGACACTGGTCACCAGGGCTTGTTGCAAGCGATCCAACAAAAGCCGGCGGTTGGGCAGTTGCGTCAGCACGTCGTAAAAGGCCAACTGCTTGATCGCTTCCTCCGCCTGTTTGCGCTCGGTTAGATCCAGGCCGAACGCCCAGTTCTGAACGCCAATGGCCTTGAAACCCCATTGGATGATTTTGCGTGAGCCGTCCTTGCAGGTGACCACCACTTCCATCGGTTCGATTTCTGTCCGTGTTTCGATGGCGCGCCCAACCTTGCGCTGCCATTCTTCCTCTATCTGACGGCGGTAGGTTTCGTCTGGATAGGCCAGCGGCCACCAATGTGCCACGGTCGGGACCTCATCAAAAGAATAGCCGAACAGCCTGATAAACGTTGGGTTGATGTATTCGGCTTTTTGATCGACGCCTTCCGACATGTAGATGGCGAGGGGGGAGGTATCTGCCAGTATTTTGAATTTCACCTTGCTCTCCCTTAATGCTTCCTCCGCCTGTTTGCGCTCGGTGATGTCGCGGATGAACACCACAAATTTTCCGCCACCGGAAGGCAGAAAATTGACGCTGGCCTCGATTTGCAATAAACGCCCATCCTTGCGCCGATACCAGGACTCGAAACGGTCGGAACCCGCCTGCATGATGTGCCGAATATGCGCCTGGATTTCTCCGGGCTTTTCCTTGGCCTCGACATCGGCAATCCGCATGGCAAGCAACTCATCCCGGCGGTAACCAAGCATTTCACAGTAGGCCCGGTTGACATCGGCAAAGTGCCCTTCCGAGTCGCAAACCCAAAAACCGTCCACGGTGGCTTCAATAATGGCATGGTATTGTTTCTCGGCCTCGGCTGTTTGCCGTTGGGAGCGTTCCAATGCCAGCCCCACATAGGCGATATCGCTGATCACAGCGGACAGAATACCGGCAAGGATTAAGGCGACTCTACTCAAGTTTGTAGCCATCGCATCGGGGATGGATGACCCGATTGACATCCAGAACAAGGCGTTTAGCAGCGCAATCGCCAACTGTAGGTAAGCCCCGGCAATCCAGCGGGCGTTTCGGCTTTGCTCTAGTCGTCCAACGCGCCAAGCCAGGACAGACGAATACAACCACAGGGCACCGAAAACAACATGGTTGTATTGCAAGCGCAATAAATCATCGCCCAACCCCGACCTGATGCCTTCATAACCTAGCGCGAACAACAAGGCCGCAGCCACCATCCATGCCGTTCGCCTAGGCACTGCCAAGTCCAGGCGCAAGGACTGGATGCGCAGGGCAGGGCCAATGAACATCAGGAGGTTGGCAAGCGGAAAAGTCGCCCATTCGGGGACATGGCCACGCAGCCCCATCAAAACGGTAGCCACGCCAAATACAACGTCGCCACCGCACCACAGGGTCACAGCCTGCGGGCGACGTTCCGCCAAGGCAAACCATACCATGGCCGGCATGACAAAACTGAGTAGGCCGACTACCAGGAAACCGGTGGGGATATGGAAGAGGTTCACGCTTGGACTCCTAGTGCACTGGAAGCTTGCTGCCGATGGGGCAAAAGCGGGGCAGCAATTCTCATCATGGCTCCATTGCCGTCATTCCGGCATGGATGCCGGAATGACGGATTGTTTATCAGCACTTCGGCTCATAATGAAAATTGCTGTGACATTACCGTCTTTTTGCTATGGCATGAAGGTGATATTCAGCCGAATGGCGAATGCATCGTGGGTGCTACCGTTGACCACATACTCAGGTTGCAAGTAGAAGGTCAGACTTTTGGACAGGGCCATGCCGAACCCTAGGTTAAGAGGGATGATATAGTCTTTATTTTTCCAGTCAAACTTCATGATCGGGTCGAAAATCAGGAAATAACCGCCGGGGAACGGCTTCACCACGATAGGCTGGAATGCCATGAAATTCTGGCTGGCCCGGTTGGCATCGCCGGCAAAGGAAAAAAATTGCTGTGCGAAGGCCGTCATCTGCCATCCTGGAAAGCCCTGATAAGTGACCAGTCCGGCCGGCCCGGCCTGCCACTTCCCCATCCCCAAGGCTTTTTCAGTGGCGGTGGGCAATAACATACCATAACCCAATGCCAAAGACCCCCATGATTGGGGGAATACCACGCCATGGGTAAAATTGGTGTCAGACAGGCCAAAGGCATTGACCGCGTGTAATCGGCTGTTGTGCTGTTGGATGACGGGCATTTCAAAGCGAAGGAGGCTGTAGTAGTCCCGCTTGCCATCTGCGGCCAAACCCGGAATGATCACACCGTCATAAGGCAACAAAACCCGGGGAAGGATAACGTACTGGTCAGTGGTATTTTTGAAATGGCGATAGGAGGATTGCAATTGCATGCGAGTGATGTCGCCGGGCGGGTTCGTGGCTTTTTGGACGGTCTCGTTGAGGGGCTTGCGACCCGCATCCTGTTTCAATCCTTCGGTTTGGCATGCCGACAGGAACACCATTACAAACAAACATACTACAAATGACCTAAATGGCCTAAATGGCCTAAATGGCCTAAATGGCCTAAATGGCCTAAATGGCCTAAATGGCAACGGCGGAAAAACGGATTACTGGCCGTTGCCGCAAATACTTTCACACGGGATTCCATCCTTGTCCCTGTCCAAACGCGACAAGCCGCAATGGGACATATAATATTTGGCCTCCGCGCAGGAGGCCATTTCCTTGCAAGTCCGTTTGTTGCCGCAGGAAGCATCGGTTTGTTGCTTGGACGGTTGCGGCGGAAGTTGCGTGGGCGGGGAAGGCGGGTCCTGTCCAGCGTTTTCCCTTCCCCCGTGGCGATAGACCCAAGGGGGCATTGGGTTGGCATCAGCCCACAGCCCGACTCTGGCCTTTCGCGCTTGCGCCTCCAATTGTAACAGGGATTGGTCACGAAGATATTGGCGATAGGCCCAAGCCATGCCCCGTTTGATTTGCTCCCGGTTGACATCCAGCCCGCCGATAAAAATAGTGCCTACAAACCGGTCATGCGCGTCGATGGTTTCCACCGCGACTTTTACCGTCCTGCTGAAGGCCATGCCGGCCAGCGATTGCCTTGACGCTTGCCCAAAGGCTTGGTCGCTCTCGGGCGCGTCTATTTGCGCCAATCTTATTTTTATCTGTCGGTTGGACCCAGTCAAAAGCGTGACGGTGTCACCATCATGCACGCCAACCACCCGACCCGTTATAATTTCCTCCGAGCCACACGGCATGCTTGCCAGAAAAAGCAATAGGAGTGGCACTAACGCAGGAATAATGGTTTTGAATCGGCTTACGGTCATTTTACAGCGTTTTAATTCCAATTGATTACGTTGTTTAAGTTTTGAAATCGTTGGCGGCAAGGGGTTGCCGCCCTACAGTCCTTGTTACGCAGTCGTTGGCGGCAAAGGGTTGCCGCCCTACAGTCCTTGTTACGCAGTCGTTGGCGGCAAAGGGTTGCCGCCCTACAGTCCTTGTTACGCAGTAGGTCGGCAACCCTTTGCCGACATGGGCTACAGTCCTTGATATGCAGTAGGTCGGCAACCCTTTGCCGACATGGGAATATATAAGTAAATAACTCTTTGATGTTGAAAACGCTGTAGGCCAAGCATTGGGGATTACCCGACAGTCGGATAAAAGGTAAAACATCAGCCCCAGAGTTCCGCAGACGGCGGGTAAACCCGGCTGCCATCGTACCTCAACCCGGGTCGCCGGTCCGTTGCCAGCAACAAGGGGCCGTCTATGTCCGCATAGGCGGCCCCTTGGGCGAGCAAAAACGCCGGGGCCATGGCCAGCGAAGTCGCCACCATGCAACCGACCATCACTTTGAAGCCCTGCCCCTCGGCCAGCGATTTCATCCGCAAAGCTTCGGTCAACCCGCCGGCCTTGTCCAATTTGATGTTGACGGCATCGTAAAGGCCGGCCAGGCCCTTGAGGCTGGCGGCAGCATGGCAGGACTCGTCGGCACATATCGGCAAGGGCTTTTGCAGTGTGGCAAGCCAGTGGTCGCAAGCGGAAGGAAAGGGTTGCTCCAGCATCTCCACCCCCAATCGTGCCAGTTCCGGGGCAAGGGCAAGGTAGTCGGCAACCGTCCACGCCTCATTGGCATCGACGATCAGGCGGGCGTTCGGCGCATTGGAGCGAACAGCAGCCACCCTATCCAAGTCGCCGCCACCGGCCAATTTCAACTTGAGCAGGGGCCGCCCCGCTTCTTTTTTGGCGGCGGTCGCCAAATTGCGTGGGGTATCGACGCTTAGGGTGAAGGCGGTGGACAATGGTTTCGGCGGGGGCAATCCGGCAAGTTGCCAGACCGGCTGGCCGGTGCGTTTGGCGGACAGATCCCATAGTGCGCAGTCGATGGCATTGCGCACCGCCCCTGGGGCAATTGAGGCGTTGAGTTCGTCCCGTTCCATGCCGGCTTCCAATGCAGGCACCAAGGCTTCAATTTCGGCAATGACTGCTTGCGGGGTTTCACCATAGCGGGAATAGGGGCGGCATTCCCCGCGCCCCACCGCCATGCCTTCCCTAATCTCGACCACCACCACGGTGATTGCAGTGACACTGCCCCGCGAGATGCGAAAAACCCCGCGCAACGGCCATGATTCTTCGCGTAGGCTTACCTGGCGCAAGCATCAATCCATGTCGAGGAAGCTCTTCAGCACTTCCGAACGTGCGGGATGCCTGAGCTTGCGCAAGGCTTTTGCCTCGATCTGCCGGATACGTTCGCGGGTGACATCAAACTGCTTGCCGACCTCCTCAAGCGTGTAATCGGTGTGCATGTCGATGCCGAAACGCATGCGCAGGACCTTGGCTTCCCGCTCGCTCAGGCCGGACAGGATTTGCTCGGTGGTTTCGCGCAAACCCGCGACAGTCGCCGACTCTATCGGGGACATGATGCCGTCATCCTCAATGAAATCGCCAAGATGCGAATCTTCGTCATCGCCGACCGGGGAAGCCATCGAAATGGGTTCCTTGGCAATTTTGAGCACTTTGAGAACCTTGTCTTCGGTCATTTCCATGCGCGGGGCCAATTCTTCCAAGGTCGCTTCCCGGCCCATTTCCTGGCGCAACTGCCGGGTGACCCGGTTCAGCTTGTTGATCGTCTCGATCATATGCACAGGAATTCTTATGGTTCGGGCCTGATCGGCGATGGCGCGAGTCACCGCCTGGCGAACCCACCAAGTGGCATAAGTGGAGAATTTGAAGCCACGCCGATAATCGAATTTATCGACGGCCTTCATCAGCCCGATGTTGCCTTCTTGGATCAGGTCAAGGAACTGCATGCCACGGTTGGTGTATTTTTTGGCAATGGAAATGACCAAGCGCAAATTGGCTTGGATCATTTCGCTTTTGGCCTGTCTGGCCAAGTTTTCGCCTTCGGCCATGCACTGGTGGATTTCCTTGATTTCCCCTATGCTAAGCCGGTTTTCCTTGGCAATGTGCATCAGCTTCCTTTGCGCACGCCTAATCTCATCGGCATGTTTGGACAAATCTTGCGCATAAGGCCGGTCGGAGTCAATGAGGCCGGCAAGCCATTCCGGGTTGGTTTCATTGCCGACAAACGATTCGATGAAAGCCAGTTTGGGCATCTTCGACGCTGCCACCGCCAAACCCATGATCACCCGCTCCTGCTCGCGGATTTTTTCGATGGAGTGATGCAGAATGTCCGTCAGTTCCTTGAAGAATGCCGGGGTCATTTTAAACTCCAAGAAGCTCGCCGCAAGCGATTCAAACGCTTGATGGGTCCGTCGATCTTCATGCCCGTGCTTGTTCCGCGAATGGACCGCCGCTTTGTACTGCTTCTTAAAAGTTTCCAGCTTCTCCCTGACCAATTCGGGGGCCGGACCACTATCGCTTTCGTCGACAACATCCGTATCCGCGGAATCGTCCAATATGATCGGTGCCGCGTGGGTTGGGTCGAAAATGTCCAAAACCAGATCGGGAAGGCGTTTTTCCCCATTTTCAAGATGGTCGAAAGACAAGATGAAATAATCCATGGAAGCTGAAAAACGCACCAGTTCCCGCGCAGACTGGTTGAGCCCTGCCTCAATGCGCTTGGCGATGCTCAATTCCCGATCCCGTGTCAACAAATCGACCGAACCCATCTCGCGCATGTACATACGCACTGGATCGGTGGTTCTGCCCAGTTCGCTGCCGACTGTGGCAAGGGCCGCCGCCATTTCAGCCGCTTCTTCATCGTCGTCCGAGACCACGGTGGACACAGGGATAAGCCCGATGTCCGGCGCTTCTTCATGGACTTGGATGCCCATGCTGTTAATCAAGCTGATGATGTCCTCCATTTGATCGGGGTCATCAATGTTGCTTGGCAGGTGATCGTTCACTTCGGCAAAAGTGAGATAACCCTGCATTTTGCCCTTGGCGATGAGTTCTTTGAACTCATTCTGCTGCTCTTCTTGATTCATCTGTCAACATTACTCCTCCAGGACGGGCTTGCCGGACCTGGCTTGAGGTGAGTCATTGCATTTGCCTTACAAACCCCGAAAACTCCCGCGAATTCACTTCGAAACTGGATATGCTTGGGAAGCTTGGGTTGAATGGGACATGTGTGCCATCGTTTTAGGACTTTGTCGCGGTGGCCGGGATTGTCAATGGTTAACCGCGCCGAGCCTAATTTGAAAACAATGACCGGTTCGATGGAAAAGGAGTCTTTCGGGTTTGGCCACCATTTGCTTGCCGGGAAGTGTTAGTTGATAATGTTCGACGGTAAGGCTTAGTTCCAAGCCAAATATCCGTATCCCGGATTTTGCTTGTGCAAGCGTAAAATCAAATTGACCGAAAATTATAACAAGAACCTAACCTAGCTGGAACCATTATAATGCTAAATGGAACATTGAGTCATCTGGCATTTATTATTCCGTCCGTTGGCACGGCCTGTGTATGCGCACTGGACAGGATGTACAGGGAGGGTCTGAATTCCTTTATCACATCCTGCCCATCTTGTAAATCCCGTCACTGGTTCCGGCTTGGCAATCAACGAACAGTGCATCGACGCAAACCGACGCGGCTGCATTAACCGAGTCGGTTTGTTTGAAAGGTTTCAGTTTGATTCTTATTCGGTCATTTTGGGCCACCACATCGGCTTCGGCAACCACATCTGCATCAGTGCAGTGAATATCATCACCGTCGAGGCTAAGCTGTAGCCGAAGCCGCCGATCATGGTAAACCAGGCAAATATCGGGAAGTATTTGGTCAACCACCACGACATCACGTCAACAATCAAGAACGCAAAAGGTGTGGAAATGAGGATGAGCTTCCAGCGGAGATCATACTCCGCCATGCCGAATATCCAACCGACAAACAGGAAGATGAAGCTGATGCCGAACAAATGGATGTGCGACACCCGCGTCAGCGTGGAGATGCTGGCCCCTTGATCGACCTCGGCGACTTTCTGCATATTGGCGAGTTTGGTGAAATCGGGGATGGCGGCTCCCGCGTAATGGCAGGAAACGCAATGCTGTTTGACTATCGGCTCAATCGTCGATGGCCATTCTTTAATGGGCGCTTCGTCGCGCGCCCATTGAATCAAGGTAAAACGCACTTCGTCCGGGGCCATCGCTTTCATCGCGCCATTGAGCATGGATTCCAACTTGGAGCCAGACCGGTTGCCGTAGTAACTGTAAACGATGTCATTGATGGAAACCCCCGGTTTGCCGTCGGCCTTGCCATGGGTCAACATGATTTGCATGCCGGCCATCATCAAACCCACGCCAATCACCAGCAGAAAGCCAGTGAACAGGACCTTGTAAGTTATCGGGAGCCGGGCCAGTGTGGTGGTAGGTTTTATGTCAATCATATTTTCATCCAAGTTTGGTCTATGGTGAGCGAGCAGGGTTTTCCAAAATGGTTCATGGGGGCTTATAGCGGTGCATCGATTTCCGCAGCGCGGCCAGAAGCCAAAGGCAATGACGGCCGTGGCGATCAATAAAATCAGAAAATGATCCATGGCTTTTTCCGTGAATTGGTTAATGGGCGGGTATTGGCATTGACTCTGCGCAAAGAGGGACAGCATCCACGCTAAGCCGTCTGCTTAGAGAGGCTAACACGAGAACCAATCTTTCAGCAGTTTTGATGCCAATAAAAAGTCATCTAATTATTTGAATCGCAACAGACCCTCATCCCACATCAAAGGCGCTTCAAATCCGAGCAAGTTGACCACCGTGGCGGCGAGGTTGCTTAGGCCGGGTTGCCCCAATTCCGCGAGGCTGATGGAATCTTGCAAAAGCTTGGAGTGGAAAATGCAGGGGACCGGATTGAGTGTGTGCGAAGTTTTGGCGCTAAATTCCCCATCCGCCTTCAGTTTGGGTTTGCCGGTCTTGGCGTTGATTTCATACATTTCATCGGCATTGCCATGGTCGGCGGTGATGATCGCCACGCCCTTGAGCGCGTCAATCACCGGCAATAAACGGCTTAAGGCCAAGTCCACCGCCTCCACGGCGCTGATGGTCGCCTGGTAATTGCCGGTATGCCCCACCATGTCGCCATTGGCGTAATTCACCCGCAAGGCCCGGTATTTGCCGGTCTTTAACTGGCGGATCAATTCGTCGGTAATCTCCGCCGATTTCATCCAAGGCCGCTGCTCGAACGGGATGATGTCCGAAGGGATCTCGATGTAGGTTTCCAATTTGTCGTCGAATTTGCCGCTACGGTTGCCGTTCCAGAAATACGTCACATGACCGTATTTCTGGGTTTCGGAAATCGCCAGTTGCGGTATTCCCGCGTCAGCGAGATATTCGCCCATGGTATCCCTGATCTTCGGCGGCACCACCAGAAAGCGCTTCGGGATTTTCAAATCGCCGTCATATTGCAACATACCCGCATAAATGACGTTGGGGTGTCGCACCCGGTCAAACGGCTGGAAATCCGCTTCCTCGAAAGCGCGGGATATTTCAATGCCCCGGTCGCCCCGGAAGTTGAAGAAAATGACGCTGTCATGGTCGAGAATCGGGCCGACCGGCTTGCCATTTTCAACAATCACAAAGGGCGGCAAATCCTGGTCGATGATGACATTGGGCGATTCGCCCCGAGTCACGCGGATGGCGGCGGCGGCGGAGGGGAAATGCGGCCCATCGCCCAACACATGGGTCTTCCAACCCTTCCCGACCATGCCCCAATTGGCTTCATAGCGGTCCATGGTGATGTTCATCCGACCGCCGCCGCTGGCAATCCGCACATCAAAGCCGGGTTCGCGCAGTGAGTCCAGGAAAGCCTCGAAGGGTTCCACATACTCCAGCGCGGAGGTCTCCGGCACATCGCGCCCGTCCAGCAAAATGTGGATTCTCACCCGCTTGACATGTTCCTGCTTCGCCCGGACGATCATGGCTTTCAGGTGGTCGATATGGGAATGGACGTTGCCATCCGAAAACAATCCCAAGAAGTGCAGGGTGGATGCATGCCCCGTCACATTGTCGATAATCTCCCGCCATGCTTGCGCTGCGTACAACGCGCCCGTGGCAATGTCATCACTGACTAGGGACGCACCCTGGTTGTAAACCTGCCCCGCACCGATGGCATTGTGTCCAACTTCGGAATTACCCATGTCCTCGTTGCTGGGCATCCCGACAAATTTGCCATGGGCCTTTAGCAAGGTGTTGGGGTAGTGGGCAAACAGGCGGTCAAGAGTGGGGGTGTAGGCATGGTAAATCGCGTTGCCTTCGTGGTTTGGCGTGTAGCCGAAGCCATCCAGCACGATAGTCACAACGGGGCCTTCAACGCCCGGGAAAGAGGAAAGTTTTTTCAACATATTGGTTTGATGTGTGATGGGTGAAAATGGTTGAACATGTGGAATGCCCTATGTTACGCACTAATTAAGATTTCGTTATCGGTAAAGGATGGCTGACCTACTGGCTTATTCATCGTTAATGGGAATTGCTGTTGTTTGCCTCACCCCCAAACCTCCTCCAGACTGTTGGCATCAAGGACGCGCTCGCCCCACACCAGCGGGGTTTCGGCATCGGCGGCGGCGATGCGCTGACGGGCGGACTCGGGCAGGGGATGGAACTTGCGCTCCAATAGGCGCAACAACAGGGCTGCTTCGCCTTCCACGCGGCCTTCCACCCGACCTTCGCCGAATACGTCTTGATAGAACCGGGTTTGTTTCAAACTGACATCGTTAAAGTTGAGCATTTGCTGAATCTCCTCGCGGGTGAATATAGGTAGTTTATAGACTATGATGGTTTCCAGCAATTCCTGCCCAGCAATTTTCATTATGAGCCGAAGTGCTGATAAACTACCCGTCATTCCGGCATCCATGCCGGAATGACGGCAATGGAGCCATAATGAGAATTTCCACCAAAGACTCGCCCCCCTTGCATTTGCGCATCTTCCTCGCTTCGCCGGGGGATGTGGCGGAGGAGCGCAAGCTGGCCCATCAAGTGATTGATGCCCTGCAATATGACCCTGCGTTGCGGGGTAGAATCACCGTGGAAATAGTGGCTTGGGATTGGTTTGGCCCGCCCATGCAAGCCGGGATCACCCCTCAAGAAGCCATCAATCAAGGAATGCCCCCACCTTCCCAATGCGACATCGTCGTGGTCATATTGTGGTCGCGCATCGGAACGGCTTTGCCCCCAGAATACGCCAAGCCCGACGGCAGCCCTTATTTGTCGGGGACGGAATGGGAATATTGGGATGCGCTGAATGCCTATCAGGATAAAGGCAAGCCCATCGTGTTGGTTTACCGGCGCAGTGAAAAGCTGTCGATTGACCCGGATGCGCCTGATGCCGAGGAAAAATTTCAACAACGGAAAAAACTTAATGCCTTCTTCGATGGCTGCAAAAATCCCGACGGTTCGCATCGCGACGGCTTGAATGACTATGACACCCCGGCGCAATTCAAGGAATTGTTAGCCCGGCATCTAGCGGCCAAGATCCATCCTTGGCTGGCCGACTCCACCGCCCATCCCCCCTGCGACCCCCATCCAAAACCGGCAAAACCCGGCCCGACTTGGGACATAGCCACACTAGGCCCGCCCTATCGCGGCTTGCAAGCCTTGACCGACAAACACGCCGACTTGTTTTTCGGGCGCAAGGAAGCGCTAAACCAATTGGCGGAAAAACTGGCCAGTCAACGCTTCGTCGTCGTGGTCGGTGCCTCCGGGGCGGGCAAGTCGTCTTTGGTCTGGGCCGGTTTGTTGCCGAAGCTCGATCATTGGCTTTGGGTCAGGATGACCCCGGCAGAAAATAAAGACGATGAGGATTTCGCCCCGGTCAAGGTGTTGGCCTCGAAATTGACGAATCACTTGGGCCAAGACTACTTCCACGTCAAAAAAGCCCTGCAAGCCGGCGGGGCGGAACTGCAACAACTGCTGGACGCCATGACCACCCAGCCAGCCGGGCAGCTATTGGTGTTTGTCGATCAATTCGAGGAGTTGTTCAGCTTGGTCGCCCCACCCTTGCGCAAGCCCTTCATCAATGCCTTGGACGGTTTGATGGCGACCGGCAAAGTGCGGGTGGTGGCGACGATGCGGGCGGAATTTCTCGGCCAGTGCATGGACTGCGAGGAGTTTGGCAAGCACTTGGCGGACTGGTTCAATGGCGGGCAATTGCTGTTAGCCGCACCGGACGCAGAGGATTTGCATCCCATGGTCGAAGGCCCGGCCCAGCTCGCCGGGCTGGCATTCGAGGCCAGGCTGGCGGACCAAATCGTCAAAGACACCGGGCTAAAACCCGGCAATTTGGCGCTGATGGCGTTCGCACTGGAACGGCTTTATGAGCAACGGCAAGGTCAACTGATGACTTGGCAAGCCTACCAAGATTTTGGCGGCATTGACGGGGCGATTGCCGACAAGGCCGACCAGGTGTTTAAAACCAGCACGGCGCAAGGCAGCGCATCGCCCGAAGCCCTGTCATCCCGGTTGGGCGACGTGTTCCGCGAATTGGTGGAAATCGACGAACACAGCGGCGCGGCCACCCGGCGGCGGGTGCCGTTGAGTTTGTGGGGTTTGGGCCATGACCGTCGCAGTCCAACAACCCCCGCGCAACAACTGATTGACGATTTTATTGCGGCGCGCCTGTTGCTGACCGACGGTGCCATTGAGGACGAGCGGGAACCGACCTTGGAAGTCGCCCACGAAGCCTTGTTCCGCAACTGGCCGCTGCTAAAAGACTGGATTGATGCCCGCAAAGACCAATTCCTGATGCGCAAGCGCTTGCAACGCGATGCGGCTGAATGGGCCAGGCGCGGCGAGCCGGATGCCTTCCGTTGGCTGGACCCGCTGGCCTTGGAGGCGGGGGGGATGATCCGGGCCTTGCGCTACCAGGCTACGGACAGGGAAGCCCGTTTCTTAGGCCCGGTGCAGCGCGAGGCTATGTTGCGGCTGATTAAGGTTGCGGACACGAGCCATAAACTCCGCGCCACCCTCGGTGTCCGTTTGGCTTTGCTGGGCGATGACCGGCCCGGCGTGGGTGTCAACAAAGACGGCTTGCCCGACATCGTTTGGTGCAAAGTACCCGCCGGTCGGGTGAAATTGGAAGATGAGGCGGGCAGTTTCGACGTGGAAGCCTGTTGGATAGCCAAATACCCCGTCACCCAGGCGCAATACCGGCTGTTCATCGAGGCAGAAGACGGCTTTGCCAATCCTGAATGGTGGGACGGTTTGCCGGAACGCTATTACACAGACCCCGGACGGCAAATCCCGCCCCACGGCAACCATCCGGCGGTCAATGTCGCGTGGATTGAGGCGATGGCTTATTGCCGTTGGTTGAGCCACAAACTGGGCCATGCGGTGCGCTTGCCGACCGAATGGGAATGGCAGCAAGCCGCCAGTCTGGGCAACCCCGATAACACCTACCCTTGGGGGAAGGATTGGGACGGGCAGCGCTGTAATAGCTATGAAAGCCAATTGAACCGCACGATAGCCGTGGGCCTGTATGCCCATGACTGGCCGGAAGACCGGGCTTTGGACATGGCCGGCAATGTCTGGGAATGGTGTCTGAATGAGTATGCAAATCCAATGCCACTAAACGAAACCAGTTGGCGGGACAAAGCGGATAGGACAGTTCGCGGCGGTTCTTGGGTCGATCATACTGCCATTCTCCGTTGTGCGATCCGCAGCAAGTCCCATCCCAACGATCGGAGCAATAATATTGGCTTCCGGTTGGCGTTGGGTTCTCCCTGGTGATTTCTGCTTTCTGTCTTCTGATTTCTGGTTCCTGCTTTTCTGTTTTCTGCTTTTGATTTTGCTTTTGCTCTTCACCTACCGCGTAGCGGCCGCGATTTTTTTTTAGGGTATGCCGTTGACAGGCAACGGAGGCCGAAATAAGCCCGCCCCGGCGGGCGTTTCCGGCAAACCAACAGATGTTACGCATGGAGCGTCAAAGCTTGCTTTGACCGCCTGTCGCAGCAGCAATTCTCATTATGGCTCCATTGCCGTCATTCCGGCATGGATGCCGGAATCCAGTGCCACGGACGGTGACATGTCGTGCGTTAAGTGTTTGAAAAAGGCTTGATGGCGACCCCTAGATTCACATCCTTGTGACTGGATTCCGGCAGTCCATGCCGGAATGACGGGCCTCTTACACTTGTGTATAACGGCGAGAGCGGGTGCTTGGGTATTGTGGGGCATGGGGTTCCGCTGGCCCCGTGCCCAAGCGGGTGCTCTCATCGTTATACACAAGTCCCGCCGACCCAAAAACGCCGTCATTCCGGCATGGACTGCCGGAATCCAGAGCCATGGACGGTAACTTGCCGCTTGCACAAGCAAGTAGCCCGGATGGAGCCGCCCGGCGGCGCAATCCGGGTTTTCCGTGGCATCCCCCGGATTGCGCCGCCGGGCGGCTCCATCCGGGCTACGGCATTTTCCAAATCCGGTCGGGGTTTGCAACCCCGACCGGAACGTTTGAGGGCCGCAGCAATTTACCAAACGTAAGTGACGGCGTTGCAAACCCCGTCACGCTTCGGAAAAAGTTGACACAACCCATTGTGGGGCATATTCTCAGACTGCATTGCTAGGTTTTTCCAATCCTAGCGATGGAAGTGGTTTATCACATTCACAATGGCTAATTCTTAGCAGGAGGAGATATGCAAACACTATCCATGCGATCACTGATGCCGTCAGGACTTGGGCTGATCGCGCTTGCGCTGGCCCAACTTCTGGCTTTCGCTCCGGCTGTTTCGGCACAAAGCGAACCGCCGCCGACCTACGACTATGATGCGTTTACACCGGGGACGCAGCCACCGCAATCCCCCTTGCTTGACGGCTACACTTACCGCAGCGTGAGGACGTACCAAGTGGCCATTCCGGTTATCGTCCCGCTTGCCGAACTTCAAGCGGTGCTTCCGCAGGGCTTTGCCGCCATCGCCACCCCGGCGGGATCGGCCACCGCCACGGTGACGCTCAACCTGTTTTTGGACCAGCGTTTTCAACCGGTCGTGGGCGGGCCTACCTACGGCCCAACCACGGCTCTTCTGATAACCGTCACCGCGTTGAACAACAACCTCGCCACACCAAGACTGGAGATCGTATTTCCCGGGTTTGAGGCTTCCGCAGACATTGACCAGTTGAATGCGGCATTCGGCGCCGGCGCTGCCCGTCTGGCGAAGGTCGAGGCTGAAATCAAAGAGGGGAAAGGCAGGTTGCATTTCAGCTTTGAGTTGTCGGATCCGGGCATTGGCTTCAAGCTTAGGGCAAAAGCGGAAGGCCCGGCGGCGATTAATAACCGGGCAATAAGCGATCCCGTGGGATTGCCGTTCCGCACGTTGAGTGGATACACCCCCAACCAAGCATTTCGCGCCGCCAGCCAGAGCGATACCCTTTCGATACCTTCGTCATCGGCAGGTGTAAAACTATGGGCACCGGGAAACAATTTGCAGTTGCAGACGGGTAAGCTTGCCATCTTGGGTTTGGGCGCAAACGTCACCTTCAGCCGTAACGTGGAATTCATGTTAAAATTTGAATAGCTTCGTAACCAAAACAGGTCGGGCAGTGTCGTGCCCGGCCTACCATTCATAACAAGAACCCAAGCTAAATAACGTATCCTGAAATTGTAAAAAAATTTGTCTGAAAACCTATGAATGAAATAATCTTCACTTGCTTTGTCATTACCATCCTCCTTCTCCTCGCCATATTAGCCCGTCTGATGAATAATGATAAACCTAATGGTTCATCAGTAAACACGGATTCCAATTCACCCGACTTTCGTTCGCTAATTGCCGATAATATACTCAAGTGGGCTTTAATTGCCATCGGAATCCTTGGTGCTTTTATTATATTAGGCCCACTATTGAATGTTTGGTTGGCATCAAATGATGCCGCCCGGGAAAAGGCAAATGCTTCACTTTTCACCACTAGCCAATATATGCTGGGAACACTCTTGCCTGTCATCGCCACTTGGGTGGGAACAGTGCTCGCCTTTTACTTTGGCAAAGACAACTACGAATCGGCTGCGAAGTCCGCCAGTGCTTTGGTCCAGCAATTGACATCAAGGGAAAAGTTACAAAGAAGATTCGCCAAGGGAGCGATGATGAAATTGAGCGAGATTACCTACTATCAATTGGCTAAAGGAGAGGATGTCAAGACATTGAAATTGCAAACCCTGATTGAATCCGGGTTTGGCAAGGACAAAAACAAACCTAGGAATCGCTTGCCCATCATTAGCAAAGAAGGGCTGCCTTTGCATGTGCTGCATCGCAGCACTTTAGATGGCTATGTGACTGCGCAGTTAATTGAAAGCCTGCCTGCCGGAGCGGGTGACGGGCAAACGGAAGAAACGGACCTAACCAAAACTGCCGTGGCTTTTTCCGAGCTTACCTTGGACATGCTGGTATCCTCTGCATTGTACAAGGACAGCATGGCCAAAAGCTTCCTGACGTTGAAAGAAACACAAACCTTGGCTGACGCAAAAGATTTACTGGATGGCAATAAAGCTTGTCTTGATGTGTTAGTGACAGAAAATGGCACAGACCAATCCAAAGTCATTGGCTGGATCACCAATGCGATGATATTGACCGAGGCAACCATTTAAGGAGCCTTAAGATTAATTGCATATACCTGTGTATAACGGCGAGAACTCCAGCTTGTGAACGAGTACAATTTAGTTCTACTTAGTTTATTCGAGTCTGTCATTTCAGGAAGAATTGAACTTATACAGCGTTTTCAATATCAATTGATTACTTTATTTAAGCCGTAGGAACGGGCCATGCCCGCGATTGATTGGGCCGATTCAGCAAAAATGGGCTATTTATCGCGGGCATGGCCCGCTCCTACATGTTGCGTATATTAATTTTTAAGTAACTATTTGATATTAAAAACGCTGTAAAAGCTGAAGGGTGCGAGATTGGGTGAAGCCCCACCTCTTTTTAATGGGTTATCCACCTCGATATGAAAATGCTTGCTTGACATTGAAAGATCATCATTAATTCAATGACTTACTCTGAATAAAATGCATAATACAAATAAAATCAACAACCTAGTGATTGTCAAGTGGCTTTCGCAATCCCTGCCCAGAATTTTGCCAGACTAGGTAGGTACTCGAAATCGGCATAGTTCAGGAAGCAATCCACAAAGTTATCCACAGCTTTGTCCACGCATTTGGCTGGAGTGTCAAAGCTTGCTTTGCCCGTCAAAGCAAGCATTGACGCTCCAGCCCCAAGTCGGTGGGTAACATCAATTATGAGGCGAAGCCATTGTTGCATAGGCGCAGTATGAATGAAAAAGACGAGGGGTGCGACGAAAACCAAGTGTTCATCGTTGGATGCGGCGATATAGGCATACGGGTTGCCTTGTTGGAGCAAGCAGCGGGACGAAAGGTCATCGCCTTGGCCCGTTCGGAAACTTCCGCGCACAGACTGGCGCAACATGGAATTGAACCTGTCGCGGGCGATCTGGATCATCCCGGCTCCTTGCTTGAACTGCCAAGCACTGAGGTGGTGTATTACTTTGCGCCGCCGCCTTCAGACAGTGATGGCGACCCAAGGTTGGCAAGTTTGCTTGCTGCTGTGGACAAAAACGCCCTGCCCCGCAAGTTGGTCTATATCAGCACCAGCGGGGTTTACGGCGATTGCGGGGGTGAATGGGTCGACGAAAACTGGCCGGTGAATCCCCGTTCCGACCGTGCGCGGCGGCGTGCGGCGGCGGAAAATCGGCTTTTGGAATGGTCCCGGCTTTGCGGGGCCGATGCGGTGATCCTTCGCGTCCCCGGCATCTACGGCCCCGGCAGGTTGCCCGTTGAACGCATCCGGCGAGGTGTCCCGGTGGTGCGGGAAGGTGAGTCGCCATGGAGCAACCGCATCCATGCGGACGATCTGGCGCAAGCGTGTGTCCTGGCGGCACTCCGGGGAAGCGCAGGAGGGGTTTATAATGTCAGCGATGGCAATCCGACCACGATGACGGATTATTTTTTCCGTGTCGCTGATTTGCTTGGCCTTCCCCGCCCCCCGTCCCTTTCAATGAAGGAGGCCCGGCTTACCCTTGGGCCGGGCATTTTGTCGTTTCTGGAGGAATCCAAGCGCTTGGACAATCGGCGGATGCTGGAAGAATTGGGGGTGGAGTTGCGTTACCCTATGCTGGATTGCGGCCTGCCTGCCTGTCTTGTGCAACCTGCCGATTCCCCCCTGTCTGGCAGCGTTCGCCATCCGCCGCCGGGCATCGGGGAGGGTAATGGTAAGCTTTAGTTCGCCCCAAGCGATATGAAGACAATAAATCGTTTTGCGCTAGAGACCTTAAGGAGTCCGTGCAATGGCAAAAGTGAAAAATGAACCGCAGTTGGTGAAAAAAGCCGTTGAAGTGACCGAAAAATACGCCAAGAATAGAGGGTTTTCGGCATTTCCAGCCAATCTTTCAGCTAACGACAAGGTGGAATGCAGTTACCGGCTGCTGGTGGCAGACAAACTCGTCACCCCCTTGGCCTTGGATCAGGAAAGCATACCCAATATGCGGCATAAACTGGCATTATGGATTTCCCGGCAATTGCCCAAAGACCATCCGTTACTGCAATAGCCCGTAAATAATTGAAGGTTACAGCGTTTTCTATATCTATTAGTTACTTATTTACGCCCATGTCGGCAAAGGATTGCCGACCTACTGCGTAACAAGGACTGTAGGGCGGCAACCCTTTGCCGCCAACGATTTCAAAACTTAAACAACGTAATCAATTTGAATTAAAAACACTGTAACCCGAAAGAGGCAGGTAGTCATCATGAAAAAATACATCGGCCTGTGCATGATTGTCAAAAATGAGGCGCATGTCATCCGCCGTTGCTTGGAGAGCGCATTGCCCCTCATTGATTATGTTTGCATCGTGGATACTGGTTCCTCCGATGGCACGCAAGAGGCCGTTCGCTCGTTTCTGCGCGAAAAGAACCTGCCCGGCGTAGTTGTCGACGAGCCTTGGCAGGATTTTGCTTACAATCGGTCTTTCGCACTGCGGCAATTGCGGGAAATGCAAACCATCGATTATGGTCTGATGATCGACGCAGATAATGTCCTTATTTTTGAACCGGATTTCAACCCCGACCAGTTCAAAATAAGTTTGGACGCCGATGTGTATGATGTCACCCTGAGGACAGGCGTTGTGTTTTACCGCTTGCCTCTATTGTTTAGCAATCGGTTGGAATTAGCTTATAAGGGCGTATTGCATGAATACCTTGATTGTTCCTTGGCAATGACGCGCAGTATAGCCACCGGTTTCCTTAACAATCAAATCCAAGACAGCGCAAGAAACCGCAATCCAAGAAAATACCAAGATGATGCCGCCGTTTTCGAAAAAGCACTGGCGGAAGAATCCGATCCTTTTTTGCTGTCCCGCTATACTTTTTATTTGGCCCAAAGCTATAGGGACTGCGGTGAAAAAATCAAATCAATGGAGGCTTATCAACACCGCTCAACATTGGGTTATTGGGATCAAGAAGTATTTTACAGCCTATATCAAATAGCCAGGCTCAAGGAGGAGTTGGGCCATCAAGAAGCGGAAGTCATCCAGGCTTATCTTGCGGCGTATGAGGCTTGCCCGAGCCGGGCGGAGTCATTGCATGGGGCCATCCGGCTCTGCCGATTGCAACAGAAACATCAACAGGGCTATATCCTTGGCAAGCATGCGCTTGGCATAGCCTATCGGCAGGATGGATTATTTGTCGAGCAATGGATTTATGACTACGGCTTGCTGGATGAATTTTCCATTGCAGCCTATTGGGCTGGTCACTATCGCGAATCCTTCGATGCTTGCCTGAAATTGCTCAGGGAGGCGAAAGCACCCCCTAGCCATCGGGAACGGATATTTCAGAACGCCGATTTCGCGATTCAAAAACTTAACAATCCAGACTTGCGCAGTCTATTGCCGGTGTGAATCAAAAAAAAGCCGGGGTTCTTGCGAAACCCGGCTAAAAATAGGTCGATTTACAGAAAGGGTATTAAACTATCAGTTGCTGTAGCAGGCCATTCAGCTTGTGGACAAACGCAGCCGGATCGTCAATTTGTCCGCCTTCGCTCAGCACGGCCTGATCAAACAGTATCAGGGTCAAGTCGGCAAAACGAGTTTCATCGGTCTCGTTTTTGAGCTTGGCGATCAAGGCGTGGCTGGGGTTGATCTCAAACACTGGCTTGCTGCCCTGGACGTTTTGCCCGACTTCTTTGAGTATCTTCTCCATCGTGCGACTCATGCCATAAGCCTCGCTAACCAGACAGGCCGGGGACTCGGTCAGACGATGGCTGATGCGCACATCGGCAACCTTGCCGTCCAAGGCTTTCTTGATCTTTTCAATCAATGCCTCGAAGTCATGGCTGACGTTGTTGATGTCTTCTTTTTCCTTCTCGTCTTCCAGCTTGCCCAAGTCCAAATCGCCACGGGCGACGGATTGCAGATGCTTGCCTTCGTAGTCGCTGAGGTGGTCTGTCAGCCAAGAGTCGATGCGGTCCCCCAACAACAATACCTCCACGCCTTTCTTGCGGAATATTTCCAAGTGCGGGCTATTCTTGGCCGCTGACAAACTATCCCCGGTGATGAAGTAAATCTTGTCCTGGCCCTCCTGCATGCGGGATATGTAGTCGTCCAAGGAAACTTCCTGGGCATCGTTCCCGGTGGAAGAGAAGCGCAACAGTTTGGCGATGCGATCCTTGTTCTTGTAGTCGTCAATGATCCCTTCCTTGAGCGCTTGGCCGAATTCTTTCCAAAAGACTTTGAATTTATCCGGTTCGTTTTTCGCCAAATCCTCAATCAACCCCAGCAATTTCTTCACCGCGCCGGAGCGGATTTTTTCCAGCAACTGGTTTTCCTGGAGCAATTCCCGGGAAATGTTCAGCGGCAGGGAGTCGGAGTCGATCACGCCACGGATGAAGCGCAGATAGCGCGGCATTAGCTTGTCGGCATCGTCGGTGATGAACACCTTGCGCACATACAGCTTCACCCCATGTTTGGGGTCGCGATCCCACAGGTCGAAGGGTGCGTGCGACGGGATGTAAAGCAGCAAGTTGTATTCATTGGTGCCCTCAACCCGGCTGTGGAGGCGAGCCAAGGGTTCCTTGAGGTCATGCGATACGTGCTTGTAAAACTCGGCATATTGTTCTTCGGTAATTTCGTCCTTGGACTTGGTCCACAATGCCGAGGCACTGTTGACGGTTTCATATTCCACCGGTTTCCCGTCCGCGTCATCGCCGTAGATTTCCTTTTGCATCTCGATGGGGATGGAGATGTGGTCGGAGAACTTGCGGATGATGGTGCGCAGCCTCCAGCCTTCCAAGAATTCGTCCTCGCCCTCACGCAGGTGCAGGGTGATTTTGGTGCCGCGGTCGGCCTTCTTGATGGTTTCCAGGGTAAATTCGCCTTCCCCTTTCGATTCCCAGCGAACACCTTCCTCGGGGTCGCCGCCGGCATCGCGTGTTTCCAGCGTAACCTTGTCGGCGACGATGAAAGAAGAATAAAACCCCACGCCAAATTGACCGATCAGTTGGCTGTCCTTGGCCTCGTCGCCCGTCAGCGATGCAAAGAAATGGCGGGTGCCCGAACGGGCTATCGTGCCGATATTCTCGCGCACCTCGTCACGGTTCATGCCGATGCCGTTGTCCGCAATCGTGATGGTGCGCTGTTCCTTGTCGTAATCGACGATTATTTTCAACTGGCTGTCGCCTTCGTAGAGGCTTTCGTTGCTCAACGCACTGAAGCGCAGCTTGTCGGCAGCGTCGGAGGCGTTGGAGATCAGTTCGCGAAGAAAAATTTCCTTGTTGCTGTACAAGGAATGAATCATCAGGTTAAGAAGTTGTTTGACTTCCGCTTCGAAGCCAAGGGTGACTTTGTTTTCCGCAACAGACATGGCGATTGCAAATCCTCATGAGTAAGATGGTTGGATGGAGCCCGTTCGGGCCATAGCTTGTTCCATTATTGGGATGTTTCAGATTTTTTCAAGCATGTTGCTTGGAAAATCGGTTTTTGACTTGCAGGACAGGAACTTCAGCTTTAAATATAAAAATGACCCAATTTGCGGTATCATCCACAATTCATTTAAATAGGTTGGAATCGAATCACAATGCTGGGTAAGCTGGTCAAAACAATCATTGGCAGCCGTAACGAACGGCTGATTAAGAAAAAAAAGAAAATCGTCAAGAAGATCAACGCACTGGAGCCTCAAATCGAGAAGCTGTCGGATGCGGAGTTGCAAGCCAAGACGCTAGAGTTCCGGGAGCGCCTGGCCAACGGCGAGAAACTGGAAGCCTTGTTGCCGGAAGCCTTTGCCGTGGTCCGCGTAGCCTCGCAGCGGGTTTTGAAAATGCGCCATTACGATGTGCAGTTGATCGGCGGCATGATTCTGGACGACGGCAAAATCGCCGAAATGAAGACGGGCGAAGGCAAGACCTTGGTCGCCACCCTGGCGGCTTATCTGAATGCACTTCCCGGCAAGGGTGTGCATGTGGTCACCGTGAACGACTATCTAGCCCGCCGCGATGCCGAATGGATGGGTGAAATCTATGGCTTTTTAGGGCTAACCACGGGCGTGATCGTCAACGGGCTGGACAATGCCGAACGCCGCGAGGCTTACGCCGCCGACATCACCTACGGCACCAACAATGAATTTGGCTTCGACTACTTGCGCGACAACATGGCCTTCACCCCGGAGGATCGGGTGCAGCGGGGCCGTTATTTTGCCATCGTCGACGAAGTTGACTCGATTTTAATCGACGAAGCGCGCACCCCCCTCATCATCTCAGGGCCCACGGAAGACCGCAGCGATCTTTACCATCAGATCAACCGGCTGATTCCGAAATTGACCAAGCAGGAAAAGGAAAACGAACCCGGCGATTATAGCGTTGACGAAAAGACCAAACAGGTTTATCTGACCGAGGAGGGGCACGAGCGCATCGAACAGATGATGGAAGAACATGATCTGATCAAGTCGAACCAAAGCCTCTACGATGCGGTGAACATTCGTCTGATGCATTACATCAACGCTTGTCTGCGTGCCAATGTACTGTTCCAAAAGGATGTTGACTATATTGTGCGTGACAACCAAATCATCATCGTCGATGAATTCACTGGCCGTGCGATGACCGGAAGGCGTTGGTCGGAGGGCTTGCACCAAGCGATAGAGGCCAAGGAGGGTGTGACCGTCCAGAACGAAAACCAGACCTTGGCTTCGATTACTTTCCAGAACTATTTCCGCCTGTATGCCAAGCTTTCCGGTATGACCGGCACGGCCGACACCGAGGCTTTCGAATTCCAGCAGATTTACAATCTCGAGGTCGTCGTCATCCCGTCGAACGTCACCAATGTACGCAAAGACTTTGGCGATTTGGTCTATCTGTCGGCGCAGGAAAAATACAAGGCCATACTCGAAGACATTCAAGAGTGCGTGGCACGGGGGCAGCCCGTGTTGGTGGGCACCACGTCCATCGAAAATTCCGAACTCCTGTCTGGTTTGCTGAAAAAGGCCGGCATTTCCCATGAAGTGCTCAATGCAAAACACCATGAACGTGAGGCGCATATCGTTGCCGAGGCGGGAAGCCCCAGTTCGGTGACCATCGCCACCAACATGGCCGGTCGAGGCACGGACATTATTTTGGGCGGCAACCTGAAGGAGGAAATGACCCGCCGCAATTTGACCGATCCCGCCGACATCGAACAGGCGAAAATAGATTGGGCGCAGCGCCACGAAGCGGTGGTGCAAAGCGGTGGCCTGCACGTCATCGGCTCCGAACGGCACGAGTCGCGGCGCATCGACAACCAGTTGCGCGGGCGCTGCGGTCGGCAGGGCGATCCCGGCTCGACCCGCTTCTATCTGTCTTTGGCGGACAACTTGATGCGTATTTTCGCGTCTGACCGGGTTGCTGCCATCATGCAGAAGCTAGGCATGCAAGAGGGCGAAGCCATTGAGCATCCTTGGGTCACCAAAGCCATTGAGAATGCCCAGCGCAAGGTGGAAGCCCGCAACTTTGACATTCGCAAGCAATTGTTGGAATACGACAATGTGGCCAACGACCAACGCCGGGTGATTTACTTCCAGCGTGATGCGTTGATGGAGGCGGAGGACATTTCCGAAACCATCACGGCAATTCGGGAAGATGTGGTCAACATGATGTTCCAGCAGTTCATCCCCCAACATACCATGGAAGAGCAATGGGACGTGAAGGGGCTTGAAGAGACGCTGGATCATGATATCAATGTCAAAATCCCGGTTGGTCAATGGCTGGAGGAAGATCACTATTTGCACGACGAAAAGCTCAAGAAAATGATCACCGACCGGGTGCAGGAGGATTACGATGCCAAATCCACTGCCATCGGGTTGCCGGTGATGCACCATTTTGAAAAATCGGTGATGCTGCAAGTGCTGGACAATGCTTGGAAAGAGCATTTGGCGGCCATGGATCATCTGCGCATGGGCATACACCTGCGCGGTTACGCCCAGAAAGACCCCAAGCAGGAGTACAAGCGCGAAGCCTTTGAAATGTTCACCGGCATGTTGGATAGCGTGAAACAGGAGGTGATTTCGATTGTGTCGAAGGTGCAGGTCCGCTCCGACGAAGAGGTTCGGGCCATGGAAGAAGACGCTCGCCAAAAGCAACGTGAGCGGGAATTGTTGTTCCAACATGCGGCAGCCGACGGTTTGGCGGAAGACACCCCGGAGTCTGCGCCAAGGGAAGACAGAAAGGCCGGACCGGCCAAGCCTTTTGTACGCGAAGGGGAAAAAGTGGGCAGAAATGATCCCTGCCCTTGCGGTTCCGGCAAAAAATACAAGCAATGCCACGGCAAGCTGGATTGAAGCGCGGTTGTTAGGGGCATGACGATGAAACAGGGCAATCCTGCGTACCTACCTAAAGTCCCCGGCTTGAAATTGGGTGCGGCCGGTGCCGGCATCAGGCGGACCGACCGGGACGACCTCGTGTTGATCGAATTGACACCCGGTTCGAGTTGCGCCGCCGTGTTCACCCGCAACGCCTTCTGCGCCGCCCCGGTGACGGTGGCCCGACGGCATTTGGCCCATGACCCTCGCTGGCTGTTGATCAACTCCGGCAATGCCAATGCGGGCACCGGCCAACGCGGCATGGACGACGCGCTGCAATCTTGCCGGAGTGTGGCCGGCCTGAGGGGCGGTACTGTGGAGCAAGTCCTGCCTTTCTCCACCGGCGTGATCGGCGAATACCTCCCCGTCGACAAGATTGCCGCCGCCCTGCCACTCGCCATCGAAGCACTGACCGAAGAAGGCTGGGGACAGGCCTCGCGGGCCATCATGACCACCGACACCGTACCCAAGCTCGCCCATCGTGAAATCAGCTTGGACGGGCGCACAGTGGTTCTGGTGGGCATGGCCAAAGGTGCCGGCATGATCCAGCCCAATATGGCGACTTTGCTGTCATTCATCGGGACCGATGCCCAAGTCGAATCCACGTTACTGCAAGAACTGCTGGCAAAGGCGGCGGATAGCTCCTTCAATTGCATCACCGTGGATGGCGACACCTCGACGAATGATTCCCTGGTGCTGATGGCGACTGGCGCGTCGGGCGCTGTGGTGGATGGGGGCGGCGCAAACCTGCCAATTTTCGCGGTGGCCTTGCGAGCGGTCTGCGACGAATTGGCCGAGGCCATTGTGCGTGACGGCGAGGGAGCCACCAAACTGATGCGCATCGTCGTCGAGCAGGCGCGTAGCGAGGCCGAAGCGCGTAATGTGGCGAAAACCATTGCCCATTCCCCCTTGGTAAAAACGGCGTTCTTCGCCAGCGACCCGAATTGGGGCCGCATCCTCGCCGCCGTGGGCCGTTCGGACTGCCCGGACATGGACATAGACAAGGTGACGATTTTTCTGGGCGATGTCTGCATCGTAGCAAACGGCGGGCGTGCCTTGACCTATACCGAAGAAGCGGGCCAGAAAGTGATGGCGGAAACTGACATCACCGTGCGCGTCGTCCTGGGGCGCGGCGATGCCAAGCAACGGGTGTTGACCTGCGATTTTTCCTACGATTATGTGAAGATCAATGCGGAGTACAGGACATAGGCGAAGAGACCCTCCGCCCGAGTCCGTCCAAGCCCAAAAAACCCGCCATAGTCAAAAGCTTAGGCGGGTTTTTTTGTCCGTTGGGGTTTGCCGTAATCCGCTGCAAGCCGTTCAAAAAGAGGGTAAGATTAGGGGTAAGAATTTAACCCCTTACGAGTGGATGCGGGTAAGGTCAAAATCATACCCGCATACTTACCCGAATTATCCTCTGGAAGCCTTGCCGTGCATTTGTACCGATGGAAACGAATCAACCCGTGCCAAGCCAGACGGGGTGAATGGCAAAAAAAAGCCGCCCTATTGAACCGTCATTCCGCACCCCTACTATCCAGAATTGGCATACACGGCGACATAGCGTTCGCCGAGCAGATTGAGCAGCGCCCTGTGGTGTGCTTTGAGGTTCGGCACGATTTCGGCGAGTGTCGGGAGGAT
>Ga0194049_1000081_pt1 | contig 37064 bp, 49 predicted proteins | sample JunL2225m_MetaG_FD_148665 | JGI IMG/M metagenome (GOLD analysis project Ga0194049, IMG submission 148665) | Anoxic zone freshwater microbial communities from boreal shield lake in IISD Experimental Lakes Area, Ontario, Canada - Jun2016-L224-25m | ecosystem: Environmental > Aquatic > Freshwater >... | reverse complement strand
CAAGGCAAGCGTGTCGCCTTTGAGGCCTAGCTTGGCAGCGTCATAAATTGACTGCAAGCGCGACTCAGTCGCTTCAACTTTGCGTATGGTCAGTGGCAGTGACTGGAACATTGGTTCTCCTGCGCCGGGGGCGTGTGCTGGAATTTTATATTAAAAAAATTTGTTCGTGAAGCCTCCGTCTCCGTTGGCCCTTTGGCTCGGCCCTCCCCCCCACCTCCCCGGCCACCTGGCCGCCTGGCCACCGGCCTTAGTTCGTACAGCAAACTAACTATAGTTAGTTCGTGCAGCAAACAAACCATGTTGGCAGTGTTGGCTATGCCAACGGCATCGAGGCGCGAGCCATTACCATGTTGGCATTGTTGGCACCGGCAAACCGATAGCCAACAATGCCAACATTTGCGCCAGCGCTGCGCTACCTGGGCGCGTGGCCATGTTGGCATGTGCGGCCATTTGTGGGTCATGTGGGTCATGTTTCCGCCCATTTTCAGTCGCTGGCCAAACGGCAGTGCAATTTCCCCCACACCCATTACTTCACATAATATATATACATTTTTTCAAGATATAACCTAATGACAATTTAGCCTACAGCACAATCCCCCCAATGACAGGCGCATAAACCGGCCGCCAACATCACGACAACCGATCTGCCAACACCGCCAACATCGCAACATCTATTGGTAAAATAGCAACATAAAATGCAGCAAAAGCCCTTACAATCCTACGCATGGCAACATCGCCATGCAATAACCTGGAGTTCAGTACCATGCAAATTTCAATTCAGATTAAGACAATTAAGGCCTTGCTGCATTTCGCGGCCAAAAAAGATATCCGCTATTACCTACAGGGCGTCCATATCGAACAGGGCGCGACCGGCACTTATGCCGTGGCCACTAACGGCCATTTTATCGCGATCGCGCGGATAGATACCCAGGCGCAAACCCCGGCCAGCGTGATCGTTGGATCCGATCACCTGGCCAGCGCGATTAAGGGCGTGAAGGGCGCGGCCATGATCGGCGCCGACGGGGCTAAAGTAACGATCAAAACGACGGCCGGGGAAACGACGGTCGACGCGATCGACGGCCGCTATCCGGACTGGCGCCGGGTGATCCGCGCTCCGCAAACCGGCGAACAATCTTACTTTAACCCGGAATATCTGGCCACGGTTCAGAAAGCGGCCGGGGAATACCACGGGAACAAGGGTACGCTGTACCACGTCACGCAAAACGGTAATAGCGTCGGGCATTGTGATATCGACGACGACCTACAGGTGTTCGTTATGCCAGTGCGCGCAGGCGGGTTTAACCCGGTCGCGCCGTGGGTGGCCACCTGCTAATAGTTCACCCTCTAAGCGCTGCGCGCCAGCGTTTAGGGGTTTGTACTATCGCAAACCATAATCTAAAGGACAATATCATGCATCCAACTATTGCAGCAGCGCTGCGCCCTTATATGCCCCACGGAGAATCCGAACGCGCCGCCTACATCACGGGCGACCGCACAATCCAAGTGCTAATCGCGCGCCTCGAGGCGCTCGAAGATGCGGTAGGGGTATTCCTGCACGCTATCGACATTTATGGTCTAGATTCTGAAGAGGGCGTCGATGCCGAAACTACATTGCGGGGGATGCTGTGATCCGGCGCGCGCTCGAAGCCCTTGCAGTGGCGGCCGTACTGGCCGCGCCATTGGCGCTGTATTTCTACAATATGACGCCACCATGATCGCGCTGCTGGCGGCCCTAGTGGCCGCTCTGCTGGCGATTATTCTCGACCTATGATCCAGCCCCTTCGGGGGCTTTTTCAATGGCCCTTCGCAGGTCTGAACGGGTCATTCTGTCGGCCATCTCTGGCGCGCAAAAAATATGCTTTTTGGTCTGATACTCGCGCGACGCAAGGCGGCCCATATCAAGCCAGCCCGCCTCCTTCAAGGCGTGCATGAGCGCGGCAGGCACCACCTTCACGCCGGGCGGCGCAAAATGTTGCAGTTCGTCGCACACTTGAAAGAACGGCGCGCCTACTACGCCGCTAGCGAACGCGCGCGAGCGGCCTCGAATCATGTTAACCAGGAACGACTCTGCGCCGCTCATGCCGTGCTCGACCATGATGGCTTTGGCCTCGGTCATAGGCGGCGGAGCGGACGGGTTCCACGCTGACACGTCACGCGAACTAAGGTACGCGGCCACGGCCGCAAACCCGCCTCGGTGTTCGTACCAGTTCCACAGCGCCACGGCCTCAGCCTCCGGCAGGCGGTCGGCCTCTGCCCACAAGCAGAACCAGCGGCGGTCTTCGGAGGGAATACTAATAGCGGCGCGCTCGTTGGAGAATGCCACCACGAAGACACGGTTCAGGGCCATGTACGGGTGCAGCCCCTTGCGGTTCACGGGCAACAGTTCGGGCGGGGCGGCGATGATGGGCTTTAGGACATTCTCCAGTGCGCGGCGGTCACGGGCCTCGGTCTGGCGCAGTTCGGCGATCTCCATCACTTCACACTCAAGGGCGTAGCCCCATTGTGAACTGAGGTCTTCAGATTTCACGAGGGAACAATTGGCCTTGCCCTTGCCGCCTATCGACCAAAAGAACGGGGCGAAAAGGGTATCTTTGCCGCTACCAGGCGCGCCGCCCATCAGGGTCGCGTGATTGATTTTATGGCCGGGGTATTGCACTTTATGGGCAAGGGCGTTCAGCAAATGCTCACGCTCAAACGCTATGGGCACCATGCGCTCCATGTGGCGCATCCACGGCCCAACGTCACCCGGCACGGGTTCAGGGCGGGCGTCGCGCCAGCGGTTGCCGTAGACCAGCCCCTCACGGGCGACCAGCACCGAGCCACCGGCAGCAAAAGTGATGCCGACCAGCGCCTTCGCGCCCTTGGCTTGGCGGTTCTCATCAAACGACACCGACGCCTCGACCATACGCTTGCCGCTTTGGTCACGGGTGGACACACAGCGAATGTGGCGAAAAAGGGCGTTAAATGTGCCACGCGACAGTTCACGGCGGTCTTGCATATCGAAATAGGCGTCGTCGTCTTGTATATATGCAAAACGCTCGTACCACTGCGACTTCTCAATCCGGCCCAGTTCGCGCTGCTCTACGGCGGCAATGACCTCGGCGGCGGTGTCCGGGTAGTCAGGCGTCGGGGCCAGTTTGGACAGCGCGCCGTCCATCACGGCGGCCAGCAGTTCGTCCCGCAGGCCGTGCGCGCGCGACGGGCCGCCCTGCTGCTCGACCCAATCGAGGTATGTCTCGCTGTCCCACTCGGAGCAATGCTCATGCAGGCAGCAATATGCCCGGTTGACTGGGTTGTAACGGCCCATCGGGTTGCCGTCGGAATGTTCGCCACTATTGGGGCATACGACGCCCCACCAGCCGGCGGCATTGCCACGCTCCAGCAGGTCGCCACGGGACGCGGCCCACGCCAGCACGTCGTCACCACCATCGTCAGTGAGGCGGATCGGGCGCACGGTCGCGGTGTCGGCGGGGTTCGGGGTCACGCCCAAGGCGTCGCATATTATATTTAAAGAAAACTCGCGGTCGGCGTGGAATTCAACCAAGCGGGACGCAAAACGGTCGCGCCCAGGCTTCAAGTTGAGCGAACCGGGAAGTCGGAAATTACGCACGGGGTTGATCGCCCCACCGTCGGTATAACCCGCGTTGGCGATGGCCACGATAGCTGCGGCGAAGTCGCCCTTCATGGGCTGGTCGTCCAAGCCGAATGTGTAGCCATACTGGAAATTGTCGGGCGAAGTCTCCATGATCCACGTCGGGGCGATGGGCGGGACTTTGGCCTTCGTGCCCACGTCGTCCAGCACAAGGAACGCCACACGCTCACAGTTGTCGGCACGGGCTGACGGGCGGCCAGCCTCGAATCGGTCGATGATGAAACAGCCGGTGTTGCAGTACCACGCTTGGTCGGCCTTCCACTTGTTGGGCAGGTACGCGGGCCAAGTGCACTTGATTGCGCCGTCCATGTGGAACTGCAACTCGCCGTTAGCGAGAATGGGCTTCTGCCGCACGAATAGGATGGTCTCGCCCTCGGGCGCGATGTTGGCCAGGTAGTCTAGAAAATTCATTTTCCGTATCTTTCCATGATTGAGACTTCAGCGTCTAGGGGTAAACCCTTGGCCCAGTCGGGCGGGGTGCACATGATTGAGCGCAGCGCATTAGGATCGGGCGTCGCGGTTTCAATCACGATTTCATCGTGGACGTGGAGAACCACATCCTCAAGCTGGCGCAGCGAATGGCGCAGCAGGTCATTGGCCACGGCCTGGGTGATGTTCTCGCAGGCAAGCCCCTTCCACAGACGGGCGCGGGGCCATTCGGTAGCGTCAGCGGCGGGCTTCCATGCAGCCTTGGCATAAGAGATACCTTCAGATTCGAGACGAGCGTAGGGGTAGCACAAGACGCGGCCAGACGGTAGGGCGTACCACAGGTGCTGGCCGTCGAACATATATGTCACGCGGCCTGTACCGAATTCTTTGCCCTTGTTCCGCATGGCGCGGGTGTAAGCGGATTCTAGGTCTTGCCAGTACGGCACCGACCAAGGGTTTGCCCTACGCCACCCATCCACCATGCGGCGGGCGTCGGACTCGGGTAGGGTAATCCCGTAGACGCGGCCCATCGCGGCGAACGCGCCCGCGCCGCCTGCAAAGCCGCAAGCCAGTTCCTGCACCTTGCCAATCTGGCGCTGGTCTTTGGTGACCGCAGCGACAGCCACGCCGAATGTCGCGGCGGCGTTAACTTTGTAGACATCCTCGCCGGACGCGAACAACGCCAGCTTGGCGTCGCCCTTGCCGGACAGCCAAGGGTTTACCCTAGCTTCAATGGCGGCCCAATCGGCGACGACTAGGTGTTTACCCTTGGCCGGTATCAGTGCAGGACGGAGCATTCCTTTGAGAACATCGGTGACTCTTTTGCCAAATCGGGGAACGATTGCATGGCCACGAACCATTGAACGGCGCACATCTTCAGGAGTTTCAGCACATTTTCGGGTGAAGTTGTGGACTTGCGCGCCATAACTTGATGCACGGCCTGTTGCGGAACCCCCAGCAAACACAAAAGCGCCGCGAACTCGTCGATCTTCTTCATCTGATAGCTGTGCAAGGCGGCTGAACTTCGCAACTGACGACGCCCATAAATCGTCGGCGCATTGGATGACTTCTTGTACATCGGGCGGCACTCCATCACAATTGAGTAGGTTAAACCGGACGGTCTTGTCAATGCTGACCTTGCCGTCCTTCTGCATTAGCTTGCGGGCTTCGTCGTCCACGCGGTCGTAAACCCAGTCGCGCATCTTCGGCGACCGCACGCTGGTGATTGCGCCCTCAGTGACTTCGGCCACGATGTCTTGAATTTCGACCAGTTCGACGCTGGCGTACTTGACCGCAGCGCGACATAGTTCCACGTCGACCAGGACGCCCCGGTCGTTAATCCGCTCGTTGACGTGGTAGTCGCCCAACTCTTGCGCCGATAACGGCCGCATGGCCTTGCTGATAGCGCGCATGGCCCGCACGTCCTGCTCACAATAGGCCACCATCTCGGCGGTCAACTCGGGCGACTCCTCGTAAGGCGGCACGCTCATCTTGCGGATCAGTTGCGCGCCGCGATGGTCTTTCTTCATAGACGCGCCAGCGAACCGCCCCACGTCCTCAAGGGAGCTAGGGGCGCAATTGGCGCGGGCCTGTGCTGCGGTGCAGTAAAACTGCTCTAGGCTGTAGTTCTGTTGGAGAACATACCAAAAAATTAGGCGCTCGAAAGCGGCGTTGTGGGCGTAGATATGGCCCTTGTAATTTGCGACCTGTTGCGGGAACGGCTGGCCGGGCAACCATGTCTGAACGTCCTCGTCGTCGAAAGCGTAGGACATACACAGCACCTCGGTCGTGCCGTGCTGCGCGTAGTTGTAAACGCCCGCGACTTTTAGGTCGCAGGCGCTACGGGTTTCAAAGTCAACCCAGAGAGTCATTAAGCCGCTACGCGACGACGACGACTCGGAGCTGCTTCTACCTTCGGTGGCTCTGGCTCACCATCGAGAGAGACCCAATCCACGACCTCGAAGACCGGCGTAAAAATCCGGCCATACGACTTGTGCTGGTAATGCTCCTTTTTGAGGCGCACGACCGGCACGGGTTTGGATTGGTCTTTATCGACCTGATCTGCCAAAGCCACCGCAAGCGCTTGGACGCTGCGTTTGCCGCCCACCGAGGTGGTCGTAAAGCGGGCTTCCATGCCCTTGTCTTCGCCGCTGATGCACTTCAGCGACATACCCACCTGTGTCTCCCAGCCCTTTTTGGCGGCTGGCGGCGCGCCGTCCAGTTCCGGCAAGGGTTGAGATACAGGCACCATTTTCTCGCCCAACACTTCACCGTCGCCCCAAGCGATAAAGCCGTGGACAAACGAGAAAGGATTGACCGCCCAGGTGCTGTCATCTTCCACTTCGGTCTGATCCGCACCGAACACCCAATGCCCGGTCTTGTCCATCTTGAGGATGACAGTACCGGCTGGGCCTACGTCGGATTGGATTGCCCGCAGGGAAGTTGCAAGGGTGGAGACTGCGGGCAAGCCCGCTTGAGAGAACGCTACTAGATTTGACATGATAGTCCTTATTGCAGTTTAGAAAGGGCAGCCGTTAATTGCTTGCCCAAGAGAATCACCTCGGGGCGCGGGTCATCCGCGCTGGCCAAGGTGTTACCTGACGAGATGGCGACGACCAAATCGTCCGGCAGGCCGATCTTGCGCTTTTTGAGCGCCTTCTCAGCCTTGGCCGGAGAGATTACAGACATCTCCACCACTTCAGATTCTGGCAGACTTTTGAGCAGTTCGGCCTTGGCCTTCTCCTCATCAGTCCATGAACGTGTGGCCCGCTTGGCCACCAATTTGTACCCTGGCACGGGCGTGCCGGACTCCAGCATAGCGAACGCCAGCGCGCGCAGATCGGTGATCCACTGCTCCAGCATATCGGCATTAGTCAAGTACGACCCCAGCATCTGGGTGTCGATGGCTTGCAGCTTGGTCTGTAGCGCACGGTCGACCGCGCCGGTCATCTGCGGGCACACCGGCTTGGCGGCGCACCAGCGGCAGTGGTCGCCCACTTCCAGCTTGGCGTTGGGCTTCTCGGACGCCTTGACGGCCTGCACCAATTCCAACTCGAACGCTGCGATGCGCTCGGGCGTTGTAACCCAACGCTTGACAGCAGGCGGCTGCACAATGACCATCTCGATCTCGGTCACGCCCTCAAACGCCCATTGGGCGGCGGGCGTCCGCATGGCCGCAGCGGCGTAGAACATCAGTTGCGGGTTCTCCTCGACCTCTACAGCCACACCATCGCCAAACTTCCAATCCAGCACAACAGCGCGACTGCCCAAACGACCAATAAGGTCAGTAGAGCCAAAAACACCGGGAAGTAGATCACCAAAGTCCACGCTTGTCTCAGCTTCAATTTCCATCTCCTGATTGAAGTCGATCTGATCCAGCGCCGCCAGCGCGGGCTTGAGTTTGTCGTCGATCAGTTCCTGCGTGAGGGTCTGGTCTTCGTACTTGGTGCCGAGGTAATGCTCGGGCTTGTTGCCCGACATGACAATCTCGGCAATGACGTTGTGCAGCAGCGTACCCTCGTCGGCGTACTTGCTGCTGGGCTTGGGTGGCATCTTGGCCACCAGCGCAACGCTGCCTGGGCAGTTGATGACGCGCTTGGCGGTAGACCCGCCGACGATATTACTGTGGTTCATCTTTTGGCTCCTGTTTAGTGAAAGTGAAGGTTTTGGTGTAGCTGTATCGGTCTGTTTCTACTTGATCGAACATATCTGGAAACTTGGCTTGCGCCCATTCCAAGAGAAGGCGCTCGGCCTCGGGTAGTGTGATTTTCAGTTCCATTTGACTCTCCTGTAGTTGATGAGGCGTTCAGTGTAGCACAAATAAATTTTCGTCAAGAACTTTTTTAGTGTTATATTTGCGGCATGGAAAAAGAAATCGAACGGCACTTCGTCTGGACGGTAGAGCGTATGGGTGGCATCACTTACAAGTTCACCAGCCTAGGACGCAAGGGCGTGGCCGACCGGATTGCTTGCCTGCCGGACGGCTCGACGTGGTTCGTGGAACTCAAGACCAAAGGCGGGCGGCTGTCGCCCTTGCAGAAGATGTTTGCCGCTGACATGGCGGCGTTGAATCAGAAGTATGCGTGTTTATGGACTAAGGAGCAAGTAGATGAATGGATTAAAAGTACTAGTGGCGTGTGAATTTTCAGGGACTGTCAGAGAAGCGTTTGCTAAACGCGGGCATGACGCATGGTCTTGTGATTTAGAGCCTACCGATGTGCCTGGTAATCATTACCAAGGATCAGTGTTGGACATATTAGACAAAGGGTGGGATTTGATGATTGCACACCCGCCTTGCACTTATTTAACCGTTACAGGTAATAAATGGATGAAAGATGAATATAAAGACCGATTTCCAACACGGCAACAAGATAGAAAAGATGCTATTGAATTTTTTATGTGTTTGGCAAACGCTAACATTCCTATGATTGCAATCGAAAATCCTATAGGAATAATGAGTACAACTTGGCGTAAGCCAAATCAAATTGTTCACCCTTGGCAATTTGGGCACGAAGCAAGTAAATCTACTTGTTTATGGTTAAAAAATTTACCTAAATTAACCCCTACTAATGTTGTTGGGAAAGGCGAATTTATTGAATATAAAAGCGGTAAACGAATGACAAAGTGGTACGCCGACGCAGCATCACTAAAACCTAAAGAGCGCGCAAAAATTCGTAATAAAACATTTCAAGGCATTGCCGACGCGATGGCAGACCAATGGAGTTAAGACCATACCAAGAGCAGGCGGCTGACTTTTTGTTCGAGCGCGACAGGGCGATGATTCTCGCCCCTGTGGGCGCGGGCAAGACAGCTATCACGCTCACGGCCATGCAGGATATGCTGCAAGCGGGCCACGCCAAGCGCTTCCTAGTGCTGGCCCCCAAGCGGGTGGCCGCCAGCGTCTGGCCGGTCGAGCAGCCTAAGTGGGCACCTGGCATCACGCTGGCCGCAGCCGTAGGCACAGCCAAACAGCGCAAAGCGGCGTTTGCATCTGATGCCCAAGTGGTGGTGACCAACTACGAGAACCTGCCCGAGGGCGACTTCGACGCGGTAGTGTTTGACGAACTGACGCGGCTCAAAAACCCCAGCGGCAAGCGTTTTAAGGAACTGCTGAAATTCCTCACGCCCATCACCATCCGGTGGGGGCTGACCGGCTCGTTCACCAGCAACGGCCTAGAGGATGTGTTTGGCCAGTGCAAGGTCGTCGACCAAGCGCTGCTGGGCCGCAGCAAGGGCGCGTTCATGCAACAGTATTTTGTCCTGATCAACCCCGACTTTGGCGAGTGGGCACCGCGCAAGGGCAGTTTGGAAAAAGTGATGGCCGTGATTAAGCCCGCCACTTTCGTCTTGGACGCCGGTGAGTATAGCGACCGGCTTCCGCCGCTGCACACGGTCGAGGTGCGCTGCGACCTGTACGACCGCAAGCCCTACGAGACCATGAAGAAAGACTTTGTGCTGGAGGGCATCACGGCGGTCAACGCCGCAGTGGCCACCGGCAAGCTGCAACAGTTGGCCAGCGGGTTTGCGTACAACACGACGCAGACGCCATCGCACATACCCGGCAAGTGGATTACGGTGCAAACGCCAGTGTGGTTTGACACCGCCAAGTTTGACCGGTTGCATGAACTTTTGGAGGAGAACCAGCGTGCCAACACAATCATCGCGTACAACTACAAAGAGGAACTCGCCGAACTTAAACGGCGGTACCCTCACGCGCAAACATTGGATGACGACCGGGCTATTGAGCGTTGGAACGCAGGCCGTATTGAACTGCTATTTGTCCATCCGAAGTCGGCGGGCCACGGTCTCAACCTTCAGCACGGAGGGAGCCGGATCGTATTTTTGTCCCTGCCCTGGTCGCTCGAACTGTACGAGCAGACCATCGGGCGGCTGCACCGTAGCGGCCAGCGGCATGACGTGTGGTGCTACGTGATGCTGACCAACAAGACCGTGGACGAACGCATTTGGGCGGCGTTGCACGACAAACGCTCGATTTCTGATATTGCTATGGAAGAACTATGCTAGAAAAACTCAAAGCCCAACTCAAAGCGGCCAAGGCCGAACTGAAAGTCCGCGCGCGCAACGTCAACGCCGCCTACAAGGCATACGACCGTTGCTGCGATCTCATTATTAAACTGGAGAACAGAATTGAAATCTACATGGCGAAGCGTAAATGACTACTTGCACACCTTGTCCGAGGACGAGGTGCTGCGGATGCTAGACGAGGAACGGTCTACGCATAAACGGGTATCCATGCTGGAGCGTTTGCACCAGCGGTACAGCAGCTTGCGGACTACGCGGGAACGAATCGAAATTTTACGAGAGGCACGACAAGTATGAAACTCACAGACAGCCAGCGCCGCCAGCTACGCGCTGCGGCCATATTTGGTGGCGATTACGTCCACAACGTAGTTGACTCACTCCAGCGGGAAAACCCTGACGCCTTCTGGCGTGAATCCGAGTTACAACAGCGCCAGTTCTACCATGAGCCTATCGGCGCCCCCCACAAGTCCTATGTCCAACGCTATAAACCTGGAGCATTTAAATGAGACTGATTGAAACTTTCTTCGCGTTGGTTGGATTGAGCGCCACCGTTAGCGTGGTGTTCTTTTACATTGGCTACATGACCATCTGCCCGCCTTGCGGAACCGTGCTGGCGGTCTTTACGGAGAACTGCAAATGAACGATGACGATGAAGAAAACTTAGTTTTCAGTTTCTTTTTCATAGCATTTGCCATACTTATTTCGGCATTTGTGGTGGTTGGTATGGGCTTAATTATTTGGAGTTGGATATGAAAGATGCATTATTTGAAAAACTTGAATTGCCACAGCGCGGATTTCAAGCCAAGCGCAAGATGGCTGCGGACAAGTTGCAGGAGCCGCCATCGGAATGGGCGAGCATCAAAGCAATACTGGATGAGTACGGCTTGCAAGCGATTGACTTTGTGGCTGATTTCAAAGCAGCCTTGGCACAGCCAGCGCAGGAGCCGGATTTAACCGAGCAAGGCCGCAAACGAAGCGCAATCCTTGGCAACAATGTTGAGTTCATGATGGATGCTGGTTTGCCGTTTTTGAAGGCGTTGGAAACTACTCTCAAGGTTTATGACCACCCCGCCCCACCAAAGCGCGAATGGGAAGAATGGAACGCCGCGCTGGATGAAGCCGCTGCACGCATCGGTGAAATAAAAGGATTTGGACAGGCAACGCAGGACAGTTTTGCCATTTACATCAAAGGACTAAAAAAATGAAATGTCCGACATGCAAAGCCTGGGTGGAAGTGAAAGAGACTCGCAGCAAACCCAACAACGAAACATATCGCCGTTATCAGTGTGCTAACGAACATAGTTTTAGCACTAAAGAAACTTTTGCTGTTTGGGATAACTACCGCAAAAGCACTAAACCTGATGAAATTCGCAATTTGTTACGCAGCGTACCCAATGGTTTATCTTGCATCCAGATTGGAAAAATAATTGGAATAACGCACGGGGATGTACGCAAGAAACTCAGAGGCATGAAAGATGCCTACATTGTGGAATGGGTAAATCCACCGCGCCATATTGCGATTTGGTCTGTGGCTGAAAGCGTTAGGGATAAGCCGTCAAATGCCAATCGTCCGCGTAAAGCTGCTGAAACTTTACGCCAATTAGGATACAAATGACAAATTTTGCTGCATGGTCACATGAGAATCTTGCCAAGTACGCCGAAGAAACCACCGCTCGAATGAAGGAGCAGCAGGACGCGCTGGAGCAAGCCACCGCTAACTTCAAAGACGCGATGGCCGAATTACGCAAGTTAAACGATCACTGCGCCAGTTTGAAGTTGGGCAATGGTTAAGCCACCGGTGTATTGGAAGTGTGGGTATTCTTTAAAAGTTTTCCAATCGCCAGCCCACTCTAAGCCGCAAGATTTGCCAATCTCGCCCACTTGTTTCCACATAGCCTGATCGTCCCATATTGCTTTACCGTTGACCAGCGGCACGACATCTAAGGCGCAGCGGTGGTTATGCCATGACTGACCGGCCTTTGCCCTAGTCACTATGTTGCCCGGGGCCGTGCGGCCTTGGGCATAAAGAGCGTTTTGGCTGTCGCTGTCGCGGTAGGTGGAGGTCACCAGCAAGTCAATGCCCTTGGCCTTGGCGGCTTCCACAAACGCTTGTGCCCGCTGTTTAACGGGCGGCGCTAGATCATCAAGACTGCGGGAGTTAATCATTTGGCGGCTACGCCTTGTATCTTTTCAGCGGTACGCATACCGCCCAGGCCAAGCATTCCTAGCAGCAGCGGCATCATGGTGCCGGTGTCCATTGCGGGAAACTTAACGGGGTGACCGTACAAAGCGCTGCCCCACTCAGCCAGCGGGCCGACAACAAACTGCACGGCAAAGCCTGCGCCGCATACCCAGCCAATAGCAGGCCGCCAGCCAGATACAAAGACAGACGGGTTAGCCGCCTCAACTTTATTGATTTCCATCTGGCCCGCAATCATGGACAACTCGCCAGACTGTTGCAGCTTAAACAATTCTAGCTTTGCTGCGGCAGCTTGGGCAGGATCAGGCCATAGCCGATCCATTACTTTGCCTCCAATGTCGAGCAGTGCGGATACAGGATCAAGTGCCATTTTTTTCTCCTACTGTGATTTCATCCATGTGGCTACCGACCTTCAAGCCACTGAGCCATCCGATGAGTCCGCCCACAATGGTCTGAAACGCAGGGCCAATGATTTCAAAAATCTTGGTGTTGTCTACTTCTTTCACAAACAGCCCATGCACAAGCGCACCGATTAGGACAACGACTACAGAGCATAGGGTGGCGGTCACCATCATTGTGACCCAGTAAATCAGCTTGTCTTTTGCGTCCATCACTTTGCCCTTTCATACAACTGCTCAATCCTTGAGCGTATTTTCATGCTATCGGCAGACCCCATTATCGTTGCCATGTTAGCGTAAATCAAGGTTAACTGTTCCTTGGTACACACTGGGCCGGACTCATCTAGCCAGTCCAAAATTTTGCTTGTGCGCTCCTTGGGGTCATGGCTGGAGTAGGCTATGTTTACAAACTCAGATACGCTGCATTCACGTCTGACTGTTGCGCCATAAACAAACGACAGCAAAACAATAGGAACAAGCCAACGCACTCACTTGTCCTGCTTTCCGTCTAATTTGTCAAATATCTTGCCCAGCATATCCTTAATTTCTTTCATGTCATCGCGGTAGTCTTGCCGCGCAACGTAGACCAAAGGTAGCTTACTCAGGTCTGTTTTCAGTTCCTGCACCGCCGACCACAGTTCACGGGCGAACCATCCGGCCACAGTCAGAGCCGCGCCGAATAGGATGTTGAGTAGTTGTTGATCCATTATTGGGCATTCAGTGCGTTTTGGTTTTCGGGAGCAAGAGCGTTTCTAACTGTAGCGCCGGTGGCAGCGCTTGCGCCGGGTATCCAGCTAGACTGGTCAGCAAGTAATTTTTGTACTTTAACCCGTTCGGCGGTAGGCAGTGTTTTGAGCAAATCAGCAGCGCCTTGGGGCGTCTTAAACGCTTCAGTCAATATCCTCATGGACTTATTGCCAATTTTGCGCTCCAGCACGTCCATAGCCGCGTTGGCGGCGGTGACTTTTACATTCATCCACCCTGGCAACCGCCAGCCAGATTGCTGTTGCGAAAGCAGTGCCACCAAGGCTTCTTTACCCTCGGCTGCTTGGCCGGTTATGTTCATGTCGCGGGTTACCTTGGCCGCTTGGTCACGCAACACGTCAAGGGTTTTGCTGCTTACATCTTTGGCAATGTTGTAACTGCCAGGGCCAAGAATTTTCTCAACTTGATCTGGTGAATTGCCTTCAACCAAACTCAAAAATTCTTTTTTGTTGGTACGAAACATTTCCAACGCTTTACCGGCCAGCTTTTGCTCGGCAATAGCCGCCATGCCTTTAGAGTACGCGGCCAAATAATCTTTGTAGCCCGTTCCGCCCGCGCTTTCGATGGCGTTGTCAATGATGGGCTTCAGTTTGCTCAAAACACCGGCTGCAAGATTACGCTGCGTTGTTGCATCTGCTCCGGGGTTCAATTGGCGAATGGCGGCGTTGACCGAATTTTTGCGGATAGCGTCCAAGGCGACAGCATCAATTAAACCGCCGCTTGTAGTCCACTTGGCAATGTCATCTGCGACGTTTTTGACGGCGGTAGCCATTACATCGTTGCCAGCAAACTCAGGATTGGTCGCCACGGTTTTGATTTGATTTACAAGCGCGGGTGCGTTCAACGGTTTGATGCCCGCCGAACGTAAGCTGTCTGCGGCTCCTTGCGCCATTCGAGCGCCCTGACCCAAGTCAAGGGATCCATTTGCCGCTTGAATAGCCCATTCGTCCGCCATACGCGCCAAGTCGCCCTTATAGGTGTACTTGGTAAAACCAACCGGCAAGCCTTTTTTGACCAATTCAAGCCGCGCTGCTGCTTCGGCAATATTACCCGCCTTAACCAAATCGCGCACTTTTTGTACTTCAGCAGCCGCTTGTTGGCTCATGCTAGATGACCGGGCTTCCAAGTCAGCCACATCTTGGCCAAGATTAGCGCGGGCCAACGCAGTATCACGCATGGGCGTGGTGACGGCGGTGATGTTGCGTTTTGTAGCTTCGGACGCTGCACGCACATCGGTCTCAGTCACGCCGCCAGCTATCTTGGCTAACTCATTCACCGCATCCTGCTCATTCATGTTTTTAAGTGTCAGGGTGAATTTAGGATCAGCGGCCAACCGGCGCTCAATCAGCGCTTGCCAAACTGGGTTTGTAACGCTTGCTGTGGCTTGCGCGGCGGTTAGATTTGCTGGCGCTGCCCGCAGCATATTCAGAACTTCAGGTAAATCTTGTTGAAGCGACTCACGGGCAATGTTTGCCGCTTTCAATTCCGGTGCGCGAAACACATCTTTTACTTTGCCTGCGGCCCAACCTAGCGTGTTGCCAAGCACACGCCCCCCGGCTTCCATAGTCGAACCTTCGGCAATGTTTTGAAGCGGCTCAGTAGCAACCGCTGTACCTTGACGCGGCGGCTCTAAGTCCATTCCTCGGTTAAAACCAGACGTAATTTCTTTGGCTATGCCGTATCCTAGCCCCGCCCCGCCGACTATTCCTCCTGGGCCAAGAAACGTGCCAAGCGCAGCGCCGGTCATTGCGCCCCCAGCTTCTATAAGAGGATGCGTATACGCGCTTGCGGATTTGTAAAATTGCTGCCCCGGCGTCAATTCTTGACGCGGTGCGGGCATTCCTTCAGCGGCGGGCGCGGCAGGCGTTGTTTCAGCCGGAAGCGCGGGCGAAAACACCCCAAATTTTTTACGAATGGCAATCTGCGTATCGGTGTTTGCGTTGGTAAAGTTTGGGTCTTGCGCTGAAAATTTATCAAAAATAGCTTGTTTTGTTACGCCATTAGCGTTGACGTAATTTGGGTCGGTAAGAATTGAATTTAAATCGGCCATTGTTAACCTTTCTATCTCAACAACGGATTGCTAGTGTCTATGCCGCTGCCCGCCGCTGGCGCACCCGCGCCGGTATCTTCGTATGTCATATCAAATTTGGATTTTTGATTTTTAGCAAACGCTTGCGCTTGCCGCACAACATCGCGCATTTGCACATCCAAATTGCCTGCTTTGGGATCAATTGCTTGCACTGCGTCGGAAACAAATTTCCATTCTTGCACAGCCATGTTACCTAGCTTGCCGTTTTGCGACGCCATTTCACGGCCAAAAGCCAAGATTTTGCCTTTGAACGTATCTAGTTTTTGTTGTGCTTGCGCGGCGGCGCCTTTTGGCAGATTTGGCAACAACGCCGAATATCCCGTAATTCCACCCAAGCCTGGGTGGGGTTTAATTTTCTTGTCTTCCGACCCAACCAATTCGTTAGTCAACTTTTCAAGTTCGTTTGCCGTAGATTGGGATGCGTTAATGTGCGCCGTGTCGGCGGCTTTTTCCGTTTTCAGCTTTTGTGTTTGCGCGGCGGTCAAAGGTTTTGGTACTTCAGCCGCCGGTGTTTGGCCAATTGCTTGTGACCGGTCGACATAAATAACTTTTGTGGGGTCTTTTGGATCTTGAATAGCAACCGGCATAACAACCTGCATAGGCGGCGCAAAAGTAGATGCTTTCTTAATTGCATCGTTAAGAGTTGCAATGTCACTACGCGGCGCTTTTGCTGCAATAGCCGCATCGCGTTCAGCTATAAGCCGTGACACTTCAGTGCGACGGTCTTGCAATTGATTTTTAACTTTAATTTGTTGGTCAATTGCATCCGACGCATTTTTATCGCCTGCTTTATCAGCGGCTGCTTTTGCGGCGACCAACTTTTCAATCTCAGTGCGGTGGTCTTGCAACTGAGTCATAGCGGCAATCTTGGAATCTATTTGATCCGCCGCCGTTTTATCTCCTGCTGCAACCGCTGCGATTTTTTCTTTTTGCAACCTAGCCAATTCAGTTGGTGCGGCGGCGGCAGTCACAGTACCAAACGGCGTGATTGCTGTTCCCGCTTCACGCAGATTAATAGGTGTGCTGAGTTCTTTCAGTTGCGCTTGAACGTCTTTCATCTCGTTCTCTACGCCTTTTGAATACCGCAACCCGGTCAAAACACTCAAACGATCAGTTAGCCGTTTACGTTCATCAGCCATGGCTTGCATCGTAGCTGCGTTGCCTGTTGGCGCAGCCAAAGCATTGACACCAACAGCAGCGGCTGGGGCAGACGTAGCGGCCAATTGGTTATCGATTGGGATGGTTTTAATTACCAGTTTTCCGCTTGCGTCTTGGCCGTAATATTCATTGGGAGGAAGTTTGACCGGCCCTTGGCCAGTCATTTGTTGCAGCTTGAACGTATTTTCAGAGCTTATGGAAGGATCAATCCGAAAATCTCCAATTTGTTTTAGCGCGGGCGTTGCAGCAGCCCCAGGCACAACCAGCCCCGCGCCAGTGGCGTTAGGCGCGCCAATAGCGGCCGCAGTAGGCGCGGGCATACGTGACGCAATCCGCGCTTTTTCAGCTTCATTTTCTTGGCTCATTTTCAGCGCGTCAAGCAAATGCGTGCCTTCCAAATTGGAATGCGCGGTAACCCATTGTTGCGGGTCTTTGGTATACATATCAATGTTTTCTTTAAGCGCTTGTTCTTTTGACTTAACTTTTGCCGCCAACTTTCCTAATACTGGATCAGCGTACATGGCTTCAACATACGCTGTAACACCAGGAACACCGCCAGCAGCCGCATTGATAGGCGGATTGAGCGCGGTAAAGTTTTTTTGACTTAACCCAAGAACTTCAGCAGCAGTTTTATCTGATTCCAGCGAGGCTTTCTTTTGCTCAGCAATTGCTTTGGCATACCCCAAACCTGTTTTGCCGTATTTCAATAAACCTTGCTGACCTTCTTGAGTGCTTAGATCAGGGCTTCCAGATAAATAATTTTTAGCGCCTAGTTCTTCTTCCGCAGCCCGTTGGGCGGCAGACATTTGCATCTGCCCAAGTTGATTTTGTTGCACGGCATTTTGAATGCCGACGGCTTGCCCGTAGGAAGCCAAGGGATTTTCAAGTTGAAGCGGTTGTCCGCCTAATGCAATTCGTGTATCAAGTGGCATGATGTCTCCGATTTATGGGTTGGGTACACTATTACTGGAATTAAGCCCGTAATTTGTGTTGTAGTACCCTGCGCCTGCACCGCCGCCTTTAAGCGCGGCCAGTAAATTTTGTTGGTTGCTGTAGTTTAGATAAGTTCCCAAGCCACTGTTTACGGCGTTAGCACCGCCGACATAACCAGATGCGCGAGCATTAGCGCCGCCCATGTACGCTTCGCCGACATTACCCGCCATAGTCGTACCGGCATTGCCAAGTGTGTTAGCTGTAGTTTGAGCCGTTCCGGTAAGCGATTGCAACGGGCCAAGACGCGCTTGGCGTTCTTGTTGATAACGGTTAAATGCATTGGTGTACTCATTTGACGCCATGTCTTGGCCGTAACGGGTAGCAGCTTTCAACGCGCCGCCCGAGATTAACCCGCCGCGTGCAGCCGCCGAACGCTCCAATGCTTTTGTGCCTTCCGACAAACGGAATTGGTATCCTGGATCAGCTTGAAATTGCGACATACTGAACGGCGTGTACTTGGACGCTTGCACCAACTCAGGCAGCGCGTTAACGCCTGCTTCGTAGAACGGCTGCTGCCGCTTTAAGTTTTCGGCGTACTGCTGTTCTTGCAATTGAGCCGCTCGGTCAGCGGCTTCTGATTGCGTTTGCGCGGCTTTGTTGGCCTGATTTGCTTGAAGTAGGGTACTCCCTACCATTATTGTTGGCATAATCCAAGGCATATCAAACTCCTTCGCTCATAGCTAGAGCAATGTTTTGCACCTGGCGAACATCCACCGGCGCTATAAGAACTTCGTCAATTTCGTCTTCATCGGTGCAGTCTGTTGCATGAATGCAATACCACACTACGTTTGTGAGCGACTTTACACCATGATGCTTGCCAGCAGCAATGCTAAGACACGCAGGCGCGTGCAAGACAGATGTTTTGCCGTCAACTATCAACTCAATGGAGCCGCTTGCCAAAATAGATAAATGGCTGTGCTTATGGGTGTGCTGTATCAACCAGCTTCCCGCAGGAATGATGGTTTCTTTGGCGTACACGCCCGAGCTAAAATGGTGATGGATCATGCCATTACTCCCGCAGCAAGATTTGTTGCGCCGGATGATATTGCGCCTGTTGTAGTAATTTGTGTGCTGTTCCAAACTAACTTATTGGCGCTTCCAGAAACAATTGCCGCTGGATCAAGGCCAGTGCAATTAAGTTCATTATATGTATTGGTCACGCCAACACCTTGGTATCCCAAACTAAAAGCATTTGTCTTACCAACAGCAAAAACTTGAAAATAATTACGGGCGTTATTAGAAATTAATTGAACAGCGGCAGCAGATGTAACATTTCCATAATTAGATATGTGATCTAAAAACCTTGAATTTGTTACGCTTGTTAAAGAAATTGGCGTTGTTTGGCAATCAATAATTTGCGTTCTTGATTCAATATTTTGTGCGGTAACTGCGGTTATGCCAGTGCAAGTAGTGCTTGAATTACCAATAATTTGAAAGTCACTAATAGAAATTTGGCCTAATGAATCAGTAAAATATAATCCCGCTACTGGAGCAAGCCCTATCAATGCAGCGGTTACATTAGCAGCAGGAGCGCAATACCCACCATTTATGCTAATAGACCCATACTTACTAATTTGGTCAAACCTAATACCAGCGGCCATAAACACATCAATTACTGGCGCAGTAATTAACAAATCATTGTTACCATATTTTTGAGTTGCAGAACCTGTACCAGAAACATAAATGCCGTATGATGTTGAGTTAAGTTCACAATTTGTAATGTAACAATCGGTAAAATCATCTTGCAAGAAAAATCCTATTGAATTAACTGGCAGCGTAAAAACACCAGCTACTGTGCTTGCGGCAGAAGAATTGCAATCGTTAAAATAAATTGACGCATTGCCACCCGCAGCGCTTATATCGTAACCAAGCCCGTCAACATAAAATCCATAGTATTTATCCGCGCCACCGCCAGAACCGGTGGTGCTTCTAAAAGAACGGCAATTTGTTGTGTGCCCAGAAACAGTCCCTCCGTAATGAAATCCTATTTGGTGTTCTGCGGCTTTTACTTTGTCAATACTAAAATAAAGCGTATATTGATTTAAAATACCAGTGCAATCAGAACCATTTACAGGCACAACAGAACGTGTAACTTGTAAATTTTCTACGCGAACATCGGTTAGAAAATTATCAATTGCTGACGGTTCTGTATCTGGCCCCATTTGAATGCAATTTAAAGAGCCGCTTGTAACAATTATGCGAGTTCCTGAAGAAGAATCATTGCCTAAATAGTTAAAACCCATACCCCGCAAAGTTCTAGTTCGAGTTTGTATTTTTAAAGTGTTAGATATAAAGTAATCAGCCGCTTGAAATTGAGTTACGGTGCAAGCAAGCACAGACGCTTTAATAGCGGCCAAACAATCGGCACCTGTGTTAGTAACCGCGCCCCACCATTCAGGATAGCCAACATTTGTAAATTGGCTGTTAAAAACAACCGCGCCAGTGCCGGTGCAATTAAAACATTGATAAACACCAGCATCCATTTCGCTATTAAAAGTAAGCGTTACGCCGTTAGGTACTGTAATAACCGCGCCGTATTGTATATTTACTGGAACCGTAAAAGTAACGCTTGTGCTTAAAAGGTATGTCCCTTTAGTAATTACAACTTGATTACTTAAATTGTTTGCGTTAATAAACGCCGCTGAACTACTTGACGCGCCTGATGTATCCGCGCCAAAGTCAATTACGCTTACATATTGACGCAACCTAGCTTGTACTGTAGTGGCAACTGCGCCGCTGCCACTTTGAATATAGCCAACAAGAGAAGACCCGCTAGAGGCGGCAAGAGTCGCAAGTGTAGCTTGGTCAGACCCGTTAAGATTGTCAACAGTCCAGACTTCAACATTTGTGGAACTGGTGAGTTTTAATTTGTATTGCCCCGTGCCAAACCAAACATTTGCTTCGCCTCGGCTGTCCAAAATAACAGGGTTAGTGTTAGCAGAGCCGCCAGTTGAACTGGTATACGTTGCCAATGGAGTAGTCGTGCCAGCCGCATAACTGTACAACTTACCCCCCGCTAAAGGACTGCCACCCGCGTCAAAAAATTGTAACTTTGGTGGTGTTGCAATTGATGTTGTCATGTTGTTACCTTTCTATTGTGCCGCGATGCGGTTTGCAATTGATTGCTCAATATCTGTTTGTTTAGTTTCCGCATAAGCATCAATAGCTTCTTGCGTCCATTGGGTAAAAGGTTTTAATTCATCCCCGCCAAAACAAACTGTAGCAGACGCTTTTTCAATTTTACCTGTTTCATCAACACCTTGCATTTCAAAAAAGCCGACAGTAGCATAGCCACGCATATCTGAAGTCAAGTGTTTAACTAACCAAGTGTATGTAATAGACATAATTTAATCAGACATTGATAAAGCTACGGTTTGCACAGTATATGTTCCAGATGCCATAGCAAGTCTCCAAGTGCTAGCTGATTGTGTGTAAGTGCGCGAAGCAGGCGCCCCGCCTACGGCCAAACTGCTAATGACGTTTACTGTTCCCGTTGCAAGACCAAACAAAACTACGTCCATAAATCTATTTGTTCCATCAGTTCCAAAGACTAATAAAAATGAACCGTATAGACCTGGAGTTAAAATTACTGTCGCGGTTGTGGAAACACTGGTAGTTTTTTGCTGTTGTACGGTTAAAAGTGACCCACCCGTCAATGTTGCGGTATTGTAAGTAGTGGCGTTTGTTGTGCCGCTATTTACTTTAAATGTTGTGCCGTCAAAAGTAAGCGCAGAACCAGTCGTAAATACTTTTGAGGCGTTTAAATAACCAATTCCATTGGCTGTACCACCAGAAAATGTAGTTGTAGAAGATGACGACAAAGTGGTAAATGCGCCTGTATTTGCCGTAGTTGTGCCGACGGTTCCATTGATGTTTATGGACGCAGTGCCGGTCAGATTAGTGACCGTACCGCTTGATGGTGTGCCTAACGCTCCACCATTGACAACAAATGCGCCAGCAGTGCCTGTATTGACTCCAAGCGCCGTAACAACACCTGTGCCTGTAGTGACCGTGCTTGGCGCTACACCAGCCCCGCCGCCCACTACTAAAGCGTTAGCGGCCAAAGCAGCAGACGATGCCCAGGTTGATGCGTTAGAAAAATACACTACCCCGCCGCTAGTTCCCGCCACCGTCAACGCTGGCGTAGTGGTAGGGGTAACAACGGTAATGAGGCCACCAGTAAAGCTAACGCTTGTCACGGTTCCGCTAGTTGCAGGCAAGGCCCAAGTTGGTGCGCTGCCGGTGGTAGCAGTTAAAACTTGCCCTGTTGTGCCCGCAGCGGTGAAAGCATAAGCCGTACCCGTGCCATAGGCCACGCCGTAAACTGTAGGGGCCGCAGAACCGTTTGTTCCACCATTGGCAATAGCCAAGGTGCCTGCAAGCGTTACAGCGCCCGTGGTGGCCGTTGCTGGCGTTAAGCCAGTAGTGCCACCCGAAAAAGACAACACGCCAGAATTGGCGATTGTGATGGTTCCCAAAGCATTGGTGATTGTAATTCCGCTGCTAGGTGTTAGGGTGTTAAGGGTATACCCTGTGCCATTGCCGATTAGTAGTTGACCATTGGTAGGAATGGTGGCTAATCCTGTGCCACCGCTAGTTACAGGAATAATGCCTAGACCTTCGCCCGTAATTGTGTATAAGTTGTAAAACCAACGATACCACTCACGCGAAACCGTTCCCGTGCGCTCATCCGTGAGCGGAACACGCGGGGGCGTAATTTGCGTGCTGTTATTAGGCATTGGTTGGGCTGAGTATCAATTCAGCGCCCATGATGGCTATCTTGACTGGATCAGTACCAGACACTTCGTAAACCCTGTCGCGCAATTTCAGCGTCATGCCCAGCCGCCGCCAAAAAACACGTTTGTAATATTCGCCAATCTTGCCCATGCCTGACCAATATTCGTTGCTCCAAGTGTGGCCGCCGTCATCTGACCAACGCAGCATGGCTTGCGGGTCATAACCTGGCGCAGCAGGGTACGCTGTGGTTACCAATTCGTAACCATTAATATCGGTATCTGGAACATCGTATTGGCCTAAAGGCTCAAAATTGTCCCCTGCTTCGGTAGTCAATGTGTCGCCTGATTGAGTAGCTAAATATCTTTGTAAATATTCTGCAACAAGGTCTAGCCCTGATTCAGTGTCAATATTTTCGCTTTCATACGCAGGATACAAATTTAGCCCAACGCCAGACTCAACATCCAATTGCAGGCTGTGATGCGCGGTGCGCTTGAGATTGTTGGTGCCTAATGGCAGCGCCCGCCATGAGCGCAGCCATTTCTGCACATCACCGTTATCAGCGTACACATCAAGGTCTAGCGTGTAGATGTTGCCGTTCTCGTAATCGCCCACAATGATGTTGCCGCCAAAGTTGCATTGGCAATTGCTGCGGTGACGGGTAAATTCGCCAGCGTCCCATCCAGCACGCTCGTGCCAGGCTTGGGTTGCAACGTCATACACCCAAGTGGCGTTACCCGATGGAAATGTCAGCACATAAAAGGCATGGCCTTCCTGCTGGTAGGTGTACGCAATAGCGTCTGAGATGTTGCCATATTGAGCAATTGCATACTCAACGGCGTGCGTGGATATGCGTTGGCCGGTATAGCCGTTGGCGCGGTAGACAATGCCTTGGCCGCGAGCGTCTGTGCCTAGCCAGAACAAGCCATTGTCCATCTTGGCAATGGTGTATGCAGACACGCAGCCAATCTCGTTGAATGCACCTTGGATGCGTTGCAAAGGGAAGTCAGTAGCGCCCGAGTCGTACCAGACTTCCACCGAGTCAGTGCCAAACACCCAAAGTTCGCGGTGGTCGGATATAAGCCCCACTACACCATCGGGTGAACCTTCAGCAGATGCAAAGTCCAACGGGTCAACTGAAGATCCATCCAACAACTGAGAAACCCAAATGATTTGACTATTGGGTTGGTTGAAAACAAAGTAACCATCAAGATAAGCCACCGTCACAGCACCAGCAAAGTCTGGATCTGTGATTTGCGCAAACACGTTGGTGGTTTCGTCGTAAATGTACCCGTCAGGATTGCAAGCAAAGAAAATCTGCGTGCCATTGTCCGCAATGGATATTGGCCCCGAACCGGAAACAGTGCCCAGCAATGTCGGTGCGGCTGTCAAACCGGTTAACTTGTAGACTTCTTGACCCGACACGACGTAGAAGTCGCTGCTGTTGGTCTGGTGCGCCCACAAAGCGCGAATAGGGCCAGTGCCTATTGTTTGAAGAAAGTTAAGGCCAGGGGCACGGTTAAGAAAAGCGGCAGTCTTGCCGCCGTCTGGCGTAGCCTCTGGAAACAGGTTGACCATCCTGTTGTCCGCAGCATTGATACTGCGGGCGACGTAGGACGCACCCAAAATTGGTGTTTGCATACTAGACGTAACTTGGATACCACTTGGTGGTCGTAACGTCGTAAGTCATTGTTAACGCCCTACTAACAACCGCTGTACCAGCCACGGCAATATTGCCCGCCGTTGTCCAAGTAAATGCGCCCGTTGGAATCAATGTGATTGTACCGCCGCCGGTAGAAATTGGCGCTGCTGCGGTGATAGTCACGACAGCCGTTGTTCCAGAAACAAAAGCAATTCGGGTTGTTGGCGCAATGGTTGTTGCGCTTGCAATGGTTGGTGCAGCAGCGCTCACGGCGCTGAAGCCACTTAATGAAATGCTTGTGCCTGTGGCCGCGCCAATGACTGGCGTTACTAGCGTTGGCGTTGTTGCAAATACCGCAGAGCCTGTGCCCGTTTCATCAGTCAAAGCAGTTCGCAAATTGGCGCTACTTGGTGTTGCCAAAAAGGTGGCTATACCTGTTCCCAAGCCGCTTACGCCAGTTAAAACAGGTAGCCCTGTGCAATTAGTTAAGGTGCCACTTGTTGGCGTTCCTAACACTGGCGTTACCATTACCATACTGGTGCTAGTGCAAGCACTGATGTTGCCACTAGCAACAGTTCCTAAAGCAGGTGTTACCAATGTTGAATTGGTGAACAATAATGCATTAGTTACTTGTTTTGTCGTGCCCCCTTGGACAATAGGCAAAACGTCGGTTGTAGCCGCAGCAGTAGCTGCCGGTAAATCTGATATTGCAATGGTGGCCATGTTAATAATTTCCTGCGTAAATGTTAAACCGTTGACGGGTAGCCACAATGGCGTAAGGCATCGACATCACATCATCTGGGTTGTTGATGCGTTTTAGATTGCGCTTGCTCGTCATGGCAATGCGGGTCACTTGTGGGCTAGGCTCGACGCCAAATTCAGGCGCAATCTCCATCGCCAAGTTGTAAGTAAATGCCCGCAGATAGCCTGGGGGGAACAAGATGTCAGTTGCCAATGTGGCGGGTTGATCCAACTCTTGCACACTGATAAAGTGCCATTCCAAATCCCGAGTGGGTTTTGGATAGACAGTCATTTGAATGTTGGGGTACTCCATGTTGATCCACATCACTTGTGGATAAGTAGAAGTCACCGTCTTAACAGCAATTCCGTCGTACTGTTGCTGATTAATAAATTTGATGCCAAAGCTGACGTTTGTGCCTGGGTCGCGGTAGTAGGTTGCGTCGTCCAGCAAAATGGGGCGTATGCCATCAAAGCCGCCAGCCGCTGCGCCGGTAGGGCCAAGGTGCCGTTGAATCTCGCCAGCAGGCCAAGTAAATGTTTGATCAATGGTGTTGAACACCGACAACCGTTCGGTATTCCAAGAATCAATCATTTGATTTAACGCCATCAGTGAATCTTGCGACACTGACGCAGCCGGAGTTTCGCCTTCGGCCAACACGCCGAGCAACCGCAGTGCCCGATTTATCTGGTCACCCGCTGTATAGGTCGCCATAGCTAGACTCCTTCAAGTTCCACTTTTCGACGCCGCTTTACTTCCAGGACGTTCACAGGAGCCGCCAATTCAAAGTCAGGCGTATCCTCAGTATATCGCACCCAGCCGTTTTTTTCATCGGCTTCTGCTTCAAGTTCCATAGTGGCGACTTTTCTACCGTGGGTGGGATGCTTTAGGTATATAACCATAGGTAAGAAAGGGGGCTTGTGGCCCCCTCTTTTTAAGCGCCGTGGATGATGGCAAAGTTGATGATTACAGCTTCAGAATATGAAGTTGCAGTTGTCAAATTACGCAACGTAATTAACGCAGAACCAGCAGCCAAATAGGAAACGTAAGTGGTGTAAGCACCAGCCGCGCTGCCCGTAGTATTGCTAGAAACACACACAATAATTGTGTCATTGGTGGAAATCAAGCTATTGGTCAAGATAAACGATACAGCGGTGCTGCCTGCCAATGCTGCGTTGTTCATTGTGATGCGGCCAGCAGATTTGTTCAGAGTTACCCCTGTACCTTTGTCTGTCAATTGCGTCACAGTACCTTCAGCCGCTGCCGCATAGCCAATTTCAGTTGTAGCGTAAACGGTAGTTCCAACAACAGTCGAGGGCGTTGTTGCGCCAACTGTGCTGCTTTCAATTACTGCGCCACTTAAGGTAGTGCCAGAGGTCAATTCGGGGTCGCTAAACGCAACACCGACAGGTTTTGTATTTGCCATAATTGTTTCCTTAAAAACAGGGGCCGAAGCCCCCGTTAAGTTTAGCCCACGCGGTACAAAGACCAAGCGCCGTCGCCAGTTTTAACTGCACGATAGTTTTGAGCAGTACCAGCCGTGGTGACGGTCATCAAGCCTTGAGTGCCCGACGAACCAATCGTCCATCCGGTATTGGTCGTAATCGTAATCACGCCGCTGCCAGAACCGTTGGTATTGATTATCGTGAAATCGAAACAACTATTGTTTTTGGCGCTGGGGACGGCTGCGTCCAAATCAGTAGCCAAAGGCAGTGTGTAAGCCGCTGCGGTTGTGGTGGGGGTGCCCAAAAGCAAACCGTTCAGAATTTGAGCAGTTGTCAACGTTGCCGTGACAGTTGCCGTTGCTGGGGTAGCTTGGGTGCGAAGTTGAACTTCGGTCAAATTGCCGTCACCAACTTGGTAACCGCCTGCGCCATTAGGTAAAGTAGCCATGATTATTTTCCTTTAAAAAGAATTACTGATTAGCCCCACAGACGGCAAGCCATCGCGGGACGAATAGTGCTGAAACCGTACAGTACGTCAATACGGCAAGGCATACGGTCGTTGTTGATGTCGTATTGACGAACAACGCGCAAGCTGATGCCGTTATGCACTGCACGCGAAGCCATATCTACCCCTTGAGGCAGCAAAAGATCTGCCGTAGCAAATGTAATTGCGTCCTTGTGGTAAACCAAATTCTGTGCGTAAGCAGTAGAAGCGGTGCCCAAGAAAGTCACGGCTTTGCTGTTAGCAGGTAGCGAATCCATAGTAGCCAGTGCGTGAGCAGCGGAATACATAGGAGCCACAGTAACAGTCCAAGTGCCAGACACAGCGGTTGCATCAGCCAAAGCTACAAACTGAAACAACGAACCAGTGGTTTCACGGGTCTGTGGGTTTACAGAATAGCAGCTTGCAATAGTAAACACGTCGCCAGCTTTGATGGTCGTAGTAACCGAACCTTGGGCCAAAGTCAAAGTAGCCGAACCTTCAGTGGTTACAGCAGCGCCGGTGGTCGTAGAAGCCGTAGCATCACGCGAACCAGTAGTGAACTGCTTGATAGACTGAGACATATTGATTTCTTCAAAGCCCAACACGCCAGTGCCCATCATGCCGTTCTTGAACTGCTTGCTGATGGTGTCGGTGGGATTAAACAAACCTTTCATGCCTTCAACCAAACCAGCGTTAGCAGCGGGGTTAACCGTTGCATAGCGTGGTGACATCACGGCAGCAGCTTCATTCAGCTTCTGCTGGGCTTGCAACAGCACCAAAGAAGTGGATGGGGTAGTGCCAGGGCTGCCAACGCTTTGGCCGATAGTCTTGAAGCAGTTAGCAACGTCGGCATCAATGCTGGATGCCAATTGGCTGATACGCGGCTTAAGAACACGCTCTGCAAAATCGTCCAATTGCATGGTTAACTCGGCAGACGTGAAATTCACGCCAATGTGCTTTTGGGTGCTAACGGACAAAGTAGTGTATTGCTCGTTGTCATCTTGCACTTGCAGCGCAGCGCCGTCGGTGACCAGAGCGCGGTCAGGCAGACGAATACGCAGGGTGGAACCAATCTTTGCACCTTCAACAGCAAAGCTGTCGTCGTACTGACGGTTTACGTTACGGGTGAGTACCAGGTTGTTCTCAAGGATTTCGAGAGCCTTCCGGGTAATCATGTCAATGGTTAAGATACTGTTAGACATGGAAAAAAGTCCTTTGAAAAAAATTAGCGGTTAGCCTGCGCTTGCCACTTCTTCATCTGCCGTGCCCGTTCGGCTTCAATCCACTGCGAATCCGTCATGGTCTTGGTAGACCGTGGATCTGTAGTGTCATAGGCCGGTGATCCAGTGGATCGGGCAGAGACAGGCGAAATAGGTGCTGGCGCTGACGATGTACGTTTCACGGGCGGGTCTGATGCCAATTTGGCCTCAATCCGTCCAATCTCTTTAGCCTGGCCGAGTGGCGACAGACGGGAAATGCGTTCCGCTTCCTTGGGGTTTGTGCCGAGGTGGTATGCCAACTCAGGCCCAATATCCGAGGATTGGATTGCCTCTGCCATCACGTTAGTAATTGGAAGTTTGGGGTTGTACGCGACCTGTTCAAAGTCATCGTATTTGTTCCGCGCTTCTTCTTCCTTCTCGTGATAGCTTTCAAGAACTTGCGACTGTTGCTTTGCCGCCTCACGCTGTGCAATCAATTGCTCGGCCTTTTGATAGGCCAGTGCATCGGCGTAAGCCTCTGCACTTTCAAATTGATCAACAGTTTGAGTCGGCGCTGCTCTTAACGTCTGCGTTTCCGCAGCGCGTTGTGCTTGATCTCGTTCCCACTTTCTTTGCTCTCTTGCAAGGCGTTTGCCGATTGCAGCGTCCAATTCTTCTTGTGTGAAAGTTTTAGCTTGCTGTTCTTCAGCTACTTCCGGCGCAATAACTTCAGACTCAGGTGCAGCCGTTGCCACCTGTTCCGGCGCGGGGTCAACTACCGCTAGGTTTTCTTCTGACATTTTTGATTCCATAGAATCCCTGGTGAGCGCACCAGTACGTTTTTAAGGACTAAGTGCTGCCACCTTGTCCTGGAATGCTTTAATCCGTGCCTCTAAAGCGGCGCGGTCTTGAACTACGGCGGCTTCCGCAGCGATAAGTTTGTCTTGGCGGTACGCAATGTCCGCCTCTTTGTCGCCTAGCTTCTTTTCCCATGCCGCCAATTCAACAGATTTGGCATCGGAAGCAGAAGCAAAATCAGCCGCTGCCTTAGCAGTTTCAACGTCTTTTGCATCTGCGGCTGCGGCTTTAGTTTTAGCTGCGGCCAGCTTGTCCTTGGCCTGCGCCAGCATATCGTCAGCTTGTGCCTTTGCAGTTTCTAGCGCCGCTTTAGCCTCGTCGCGGGCAGAAAGCGTTTCGGCAACCGCATTCATCGCGCCTTGACGTTGCGCCAGTTCAGCCTGCAAATTGACCAACGTGGTCAACTCGTTAGGCAGTTGATTCTTAATGTAATCAAGCAAATTGGTGTGGTTCATGGAACCACCATCACCGTGAAAGTCCATAATGTGATCCTTTAGGTGTAGTAGGTGATGTTCAGCTTGGAACTGGCCGACTGTTCAATAAATTTGATGGCCGTCAGGTCACCGTCATATTGAAGCGTTACGCCAGCCGCAAGCGGCATACCAACCGATGCAGTAGGTGCCACACCATCATCGCGCCACCGAACGGCCTGAGTCTCAGGCGTAATGAGAGCAATTGCGGGGCGGCAATTCAACCCATTCAAGTCCGTGGTTGGAACGGTGAGACTTGTTGCGGCGCTCAGCGAAGTGATTTGCTGATAACCCAAACGTGTGGTGATAGCCTTAAGATTAAGTGACATCTAAAATCTCCTGCGCTCGGTAAAAGAGCGAATTTCAATAAACAGTTGAAGAATAGCAGAAAAGAACGCGCCTGCGAAAAAAGCCCCCGAAAAGAAGTTGCCTACCAGGTCAAGAAAGAAACTTCCAGAATAAAACGATCCATAAAAAAAGTTTCCTACCGCCCCACCAAAAAAGTCCCCGCTAAAAAAAGTCCCGTTAAAAAAGTTGCCTGTTTGAGCGGTAAAAAACTGCCCGCTAAAAAAAGTCCCGTTAAAAAAGTTGCCTGTTTGAGCGGTAAAAAACTGCCCGTTAAAAAACGCCCCGCCAAAAAAATTGCCTAATTGGGCGGCAAAAAACTCTCCCGCAAAAAACGCCGCACTAAAGAAGTTCATACCAACTTAACGTGCCTTCATCCCATGACCACATTGCATCGCCCGCTGGCCTTGCCACAGGAGGAATCCAATGCGCTTCACTTTCATGTAGCACCCAGCTTGGATACGGTGATGGGCCATGCAATTCACACCCAATCAGAGCCCGCGCTTCATCATGTGTAATTGGTATTGAGCCATCAGGCAAACCATCTAACGGCGCGCCGGAGTCGTACCAATAAAGAGAATCAGTGGGTGATTTGTAGTACATATCAGAACGGCGTTAACGCGCTGTAAGTTGCACCGTTGACGTTAGTCACAGGGTACCCGCTGCCAGCATTTGCGGTGCTGCTGTCATTTGTAACAGTTCCCGAACTTGATGCAAGCAACAGCAATTGGGTATTTGTGATATTGCTTAACGGTGCTGTTGGTGGCGTAAATCCAGACACGGTATACACTGCCGTGCCATTAGTAAGACGAAAGTTTGTAACATTGCCATTTATAAAGTATTGATTACTAGATTCAGCGCCAACAAGCATTCCTCCAGTGGCCCATGTTACTGAATTTATAGGATTTGTTGTAGCTATTGATACCCCGTTAACATAAAAATTAAGCACTGATGTTGTTGCACCAATATTACTACGCATAATACAAACGTGATACCAAGTATTTGTTAATATTCCAGAAGCACCACTTGTCCATCTAATGGCACTGCCTTCCCATATAGACATAATTCCTTGCCCAGCAGTAGCAGCCCCATGTAGAAAAAATCTAAAATTAATATCTGAGGTGCAAGCTAAAGAAGCAAGACTTCCATTTGCTGGAAGTGCTGAAAAACGCACAAACATTTCTAAAGTAAAAAGATTATTACCTACTGTTGTAGGTTTTTGCGCTGCATTTGCGGATACATATTGGTTACTACCGTTTAACGCAATGCTCCCGCCCGTGCTACTAGCGGCAGTATATGAACTAAAAAATCCGCCCAAGAATCCAGACATCAGGTCACCCCCGCACCGGAGACATACCAGAGGTCGGTGGCTACTTTGACCATTGTCGCCATGCCTTTAGTAGCCAATGACCGAGTGGTGGCCGCAGCGCCATTGGCGAGTTGCAATCCGCTGGCGGGGCCGGTAATAGTGCAAATTCCGCTATTGCCATTAACCACAGTGATGACCGTGCCTATAACAAACGCCACTGATGCGTTGGTTGGGACGGTAAGTGCATTGACCGAGCCAGTGTTCAAATAAACGTGCTTGCCATCATCCGCCAGCACCAAAGTGTAGGTCGCACCCGTTTGGCTGTTCTGCGGCATCTGCCGGTAACCAATAGAATATCCAGTACCCGCGCTGTCGTTAATGGTGGTGGCCGAGATGATTGCTCCACCCTGCGTAGCAAAAGCCCCGGAGGAGCCTGTATTCACGCCCAAAGCGGTCACAACGCCCGTGCCAGTGGTCACTGTAGCCGGGGCCACTCCAGCGCCTCCGCCGACCACCAAAGCATTGGCAGCAAGCGCCGCCGATGTGGCCCATGTGCTGGCACTGCTGAAGTACGGAATGCCGCCCGATGTGCCCGCAACGGTAAAGGCTGGAGTTGATGTTGCGGTGGCTACCGTAATGATTCCGCCAGTAAAACCAACGCTAGTTACCGTTCCAGAACCTTTGTTATTAAATGTAGTCCAATCGGATGAGCTTAACGCACCGCGATTAGTTGCAGATGCCGTAGGCACATTTAAGGTAATAACAGGTGTTGATGTTCCAGTGGCTACTGTGGAACTTAAATCAGTTCCAGATGTTGCCAAAGTAAGTGCGGCAACAGAAGTTACCGTTCCCGCATTTCCAGCAATGCTGATAGAGCCAGAACCATTGGTGATGGTGATGTTGGAGCCAGCAGTCAGCGCAGCTAGGGTATACCCTGTGCCATTACCTATAAGCAATTGTCCATTGGTAGGGGTAGTAGTCAGCGCCGTGCCGCCATTGGCAATTGGTAATGCCGTGCCAGAGTAGCTAATTGCAAGCGTTCCGCTAGTCGTAATCGGGCTGCCAGTTATTGACAAAAACGCCGGTACGCTGGCCGCTACGCTAGTAACTGTGCCAGTTCCACCACCGCCGCCGCCAGATGAGTTAATCGTTTGATTGGGCCAAGTGCCGCTAATGGTGACGTTTGTGCCTGCCACCAACGCAGGTGTGGCCGTGCCGGTGCCGCCGTTAGCGACATCCAAAATGCCAGCAAACGAATGGTCTGCGTTCCAAGCAGTCGCGCCAGCCGTGCTGAATGACGAATCAGCAGCAGTTGAGTGGGTTACGGTAATGGTCATGCCAAGAATCTCAGTTTATAGAGAGTACGCAGATAGATTTCAATGATATTGTCAATCAATTGCTGGATGGAAGTGTCCGTTTTGTCCACAACGTCGTACCGGCATTTTTCAATTTCATCTAATTGCCCCTGCAAGAAATCAATGATGTTGGCCGTTTTAGTAGCCGAGTGCAACGTAATTGGCCCCATCAGGCCATGACGACCTTGGTAGGCTTCGGCAAAATCGTCAGCCGCGTCAATAATTCGGTCATAAAAGATGTTCAGCGCAACGTGCTTGGAGTAGCTGCGCGTGTTTAGATGGACGCTGTGCGCCACATCACGAGCTAGGAATAGCATTCCTACGAAATCGGCTGCTTTGTACATCATTGGGGCATTCCCATCGGTGGTTGTTGTTGTTCCATTTGTTCCATTGGCATCTCAGGGCCGGTATCCATATCGCGTCCAGGCATTTCGTTGACCAGATCACCGGATGTAATCATTCCATGTACCGTGCCCAGCACAATGTCTTGGATCTGCTCGGGCGACATTCCGGCTTGCACCGCAGCAATCCGTTGGGTCTCAGCTTGGTACGCCTTGACCGTTGCCTCAAAGTCCTTGCGGTGCATATCTTGGGCTTCAATGGATTTTCCAGCGTTGATAATCATCTGGTGCATTTGCTCCATTTCTTGACCCATCGCCTGAATCTGCTGCTCTGCGGCTTGCAACTCAGGCGGCTTGTCGCTGTCCTGCATCAGTTTGGGGTCAATCGTCTTGGCAAAGCGTTTAGCCATCTCTTGGGCACCAGGCCAATCCATGTTCTTCACAAACAGGTCACCGGCCACTTGCCATAGCTGCGGGTTGCCTTGCAGCAACTGCGCCATCGCTTCCAAAGCCTCTTGGCGCTTGGTGGCGTAACCTGGGCCGGTGGTCACCACAACGTCGTACTTGCCAACGCTAGGGTTGTAAATCTTGTCAATGACGTTGCCCTGCTGGTCAACAATCTTTTTCACTGGCTCGGCCTGCGACGGGTCAATCTTGACCATATCGGTTTCGCCATCCTCGCCAATGATCCGCGCCACCCGCTGGGTATCGTAAATTTTCGGAATCAAGTCAACCAACTGGCGGGTAATGTGCCGCACGCCACGGGCAAGGTTGTCGCCGTAGTGGTAAGTGCCAACATCGCCCTCGCGCTGGCGTGCCAAGATGGCTTTGCCGCTGCGCTCGTTGGATGTCATGCCTAAAGATGCGTTGTACTGGCCGGTAGACGATTTAATGTCCTCGGCAGCGCCAGCTTTAGCCTGCAACAGCCCGCTGGATGCCATCGGAGGCTGGGCACGAGCGGGAAGTGGCAAAACGCTGCCAGAGCCGTCGGTTACGTCAGGGTTTACCTCCAAATACGGCCAATTTGTCGTGTTTGCGGTCTTCCATTGGTTCTCGTAGCCCTCAAACTGGCCGCCATAGCCAATAAATGGCGCTTTTGGAGCCAAAGCCAGCATTTCTGCCTCTTGGGATACCCAATAGTTGTACATTCGTTGCGCATCTTTGGCATTTCGCACAAGACCTGACACATACAAACGTCCATCTACTTCAAATTCGTTGCCGACAATGCGAACAACGGGGATGTACTTGCCTGCCCACTCGCGTTCTTCCAAGATTTCATAGCCGTTAATCTTGCAATACTTGATTTTCTGGCGGTCAGACTCGCGTTGTTTGACCGGCTTACCAAAATGCTCCTTTAGCAGCTTATCTTCGGGTGAACCCTCAAACGCAGTCACATTCCCAGGGTATAGATTCAGCGTAGCGCGGTCATAGTCAACGTAGTAATAGTCCGCAATGCGGATGGTGTCCTCGTTGAGCCACTGCGACAGGTTCTGGTCACCAACGCCAAGCGACTGTAAGGTCGTGATAGGCGCGGAATCAGGGTACATCCGTTCGTAATCTTCTTTGGTAATGTCCTCGGTGATAAAACACCACTTGGCATCGGCACCGCACGGGTCTTGAATCGTTGGATCCATGTAGACGCTAAAGCTGTTGCGGATGCGCCCAATCTTGATGTCTTGGTCAAAGGTGTCATCGTCGCAATACTCGGTCAGGATTCGGATGTAGCCTTCGCCGTAGGAGACTTGGTTTTCGCAGGCGGTGTCGTAAGCCACATCGGCATCCGATATGTATTCAATGTGCCTGACCATGCCGTTGAAGATTTCGGCAACGTCAATGTCTGCGTCGCTGTCGGCAGGAATAACTTTGCCACTTGGGCGGTTTTGGCGTTGGTCATTGGTCACTTGCCGAACGTGCTGCGGCAGTTTGTTAATTGTCAGGCATGGGCGAGCGTTAATCGTCTGGCCCTGCACTGCGCCGCGAGTCGCCAGCACATCGGCAGGCCACTGCCAGTGGTTGTCTGGGCTGCCGGCGTAGAACTTCAGATCATCAATCTCATCCTCGCGGGACTCGGACAACGCGCCAATGGCCATATCCAAACGGCTGCGGGCAGTCGCCAAGATATCGGAGTTATCGTTCTTCTTGCCACCACCGTTGGCGACATTACCTACTGCTACCATGCCGGTGTAATCAGCCATTATTTCTTACCCTTGGGTGGTGGGGCGTTGCGCTTAACCGAGTACGCAATTGCCACGGCCTGCTTTACCGGCTTATTCGCGGCCACTTCAGCTTTAACGTTCTTACGAAAAGCCTCGGGTGTTTTGGATTTGACTAAAGGCATTATTTTTTCTTCGCGGTCTTGGCAGAATCTTTAAAGTCTTTGGCGGTAGGCGCGTCTTTGTTGCCCGGCTTATTCATCTTTTCGCCAGAGCCAGCTTTGATGCGGGCTTGTTTAGCGTGAATGTTGGCATAAAGCCCTGGTTTGCTTGCCATATTAAGACCCCATCCATGAAGTTGTGACGCTGCTTCCCTGCGAGTTTACGCGGCGGGTTGGTTCAGTATACTCACGGTGCGCCACGGGAAACGCAAACGTGACGCATATAGCGTCCGCTGCGTCGGGCGATGCAAGACCGCGTGCTTTCATTTCTTTCTTGCTCTCCAAGAAGATTGTTCCCCGTGAATCAGGTTTCATCATAGGCGAAATCAAGTCCGTCTTCAAGAACCTGTCGTGCGGAATACTAGCAGATTTCAGCCATTCCCTCATTTCACCCCACATTTGCGCCCGCATATTACCGTACATGACGGGGTTCTTGGCCTTATTTCCAAAGTTAACCCCCTTGATTTTGTACCGTTGCTCCTTGAGCCGGTCGACAATCCCCGCGCCCAGGCCACCCTCGTCAATGACTACCAGCGTCGGCTTGTACTCCTCAATGGCTTCAATGACGTGCCCGACCACCGTCATAGTGTCGTCGCCCCGATACCGCGATATGTTGACAATATCCCGCCCCTGCCGCACGGCGATGACCGTAGCGTCCGCACCAAACCGCGCCGGGTCGACGCCGATGATGATTGGGGCTGACAAATCCTTGTACTTCTCACGTTTCATGGCCGCGTCCACCACGTCGGCGGGTATGAACTGATCGTCCCCCGCGTTGGGAAACATACCGTACACCTCGACGTGCGCTTGACTTGACTCCGGCCCGTACTCCTGGATGATCCGTTCGTACACCTGCTTGTCCGTACCTTCGACCGTCCGCGCGTCCACTACTTTGGTCTTCCAAAAGTCCCGCTTGCTGTTGAACGCCTCGTAAAAGTACCCCGTGTTGCGGCGCGGGTTGCTGAACGCCAGCCAGAAACGATTGGGCGTGTTTTCCGTGAAGAACCCGCTGGTCACCGCCCAGATCGAGTCGTCAATACCGCTGGCCTCGTCAAACACAACCAGCACCCCGTCGAAGTTATGCACACCCGCGTAGGCGTCGGGATTTTCCGCTGACCACAGCCGTCCCTCCACGCCCCAGTAGCGCGTGCCTTTTTTTAAGTCGCGCTCGACCAGTTCGGTCAGCCACTTGGCGGGCATCAGCCTGGTAGCGCTGACTTCAAACCAGTGGCTGTTGAGCGCCATTGCCAGCCACTTGGTGATTTCGGCCCAGGTGATTGACCGGAGTTGGCTTTCGGAGTTAGCGGAGATGATGGTCGTCGAGCCAATCCGCGTGGACAACATCCAGATCGTGATCCAACTGACCAACGCCGACTTGCCAATACCGCGCCCGGATGAGATGGCTTCTTGCAGCACCGCGTAGTCGGTCTGCCCCTTGTTGGCCTTGATGTGTTCGGCGATGTCTTGCAGCACATCGCGCTGCCACTTGCGCGGCCCTTTGAAGTTTTCCAACGGCGTGCCCTTGACACCCCACGGGAATACCAAGGCCACAAACGCCAGCGGGTCGTCCTTGATGCGCGGCGTCCACAGACGCGCCATCAATTCCTGTTCGTCTTCAGCGCTGTATTTGGTCGACTGCATCAATGACCTCTATGACACGCAACTCTGCTTCATGCAGCGCTTGCGTGATGGATATACGTTGGTCAATGTCAACCGAGATGGACTGCTTGGCCACCCAGCCGTGTTGATGCTTGAGGATTTCCAGCGCCGCCTTAGCGTCGCCCTCTCGCGCAGCGTTGTGCAGGATGTTGGCCATTTCGCGTTCGCCGTCGGCTTTGCCTTTGATTGCGGCCATCTCGGCCAGTGGGTCAAGTTGGCATAGTTGGCGGTACTCATCGGGTCGCATCCCTGACGCCAAGGCAAGCGTGTCGCCTTTGAGGCCTAGCTTGGCAGCGTCATAAATTGACTGCAAGCGCGACTCAGTCGCTTCAACTTTGCGTATGGTCAGTGGCAGTGACTGGAACATTGGTTCTCCTGCGCCCC
>Ga0194049_1000080_pt1 | contig 37094 bp, 40 predicted proteins | sample JunL2225m_MetaG_FD_148665 | JGI IMG/M metagenome (GOLD analysis project Ga0194049, IMG submission 148665) | Anoxic zone freshwater microbial communities from boreal shield lake in IISD Experimental Lakes Area, Ontario, Canada - Jun2016-L224-25m | ecosystem: Environmental > Aquatic > Freshwater >... | reverse complement strand
GGGAACCCCCGCCGCCATACGAGGCTTCCAGAGCACTCACATCCAAGCCGTCGACGATAGCCACGACAAAACGCGCCAAGTGATCTTGTTCCAGCCATTCCTGCACAGGAATCACAAACGGCTGGTCGCGCTCAATGGGAATGAACTGGTTGCTCATGAAGGTAACCTCTGGATGGGTGGTGTCACTTTATCCTGTTTACGCTGGGGAAGCCAGACAGACTCCTAGGTTCACATCCTTGTGACTGGATTCCGGCATCCCTGCCGGAATGACGGCGTTTTTGCAAAAAAGAGAATTGCTGGCCCTTGTCGAAAAATCCGCCTGTCACCCCCTCCATTCCGGTACAATCCACCGATTATCCCAAGCATTCAACAGAGGTGAGCAGTGACCGTACCGGCCATGACACAAAGTGAAACCGAACAATTGGAGCGACTGACGAGTCTGGTCGCCGACATTCTCGCCGAGGCGAAACAACAGGGGGCCAGCGCGGCGGAGGCCGGGTTGAGCGTGGACCGGGGGCTATCCGTCAACGTGCGCCTGGGCGAGGTGGAAACCATCGAGCATCATCGCAGCCAAGGCCTGGGGGTGACCGTTTACTTCGGGCAGAGCAAGGGCACTGCCAGCAGTTCCGACCTGAGCGCCCAAGCGGTGCGCGAAACCGTGGCCGCCGCTTGCCGGATCGCCAAATATGCGGCTGAGGACGAGTACGCGGGGCTTCCCGATGCCGAGTTGCTGGCCACGGAATTTCCCGACCTCGACCTCTACCATCCTTGGGACTTGGTGGTCGATGGCGCCATACAACTGGCCAAACGGTGCGAAGACGCGGCGCGTGGCTACCATCCCGACATCTCCAATTCCGAGGGTGCCAACCTGAATACCTACCAAGGGCTGCGCGTGGCCGGCAATAGCCTGGGGTTCTTGCACGGGTATCCCAGTAGCCGGCATAGCATGAGTTGCTCGGTGATTGGAGGGACTGGCGACAATATGCAGCGGGACGACTGGTGGACGGTGGCGCGTGATGCCGCCGATTTGGAACCCGCCGAGTCAGTCGGCCGCAAGGCTGCGGAGCGAACGATCCGCAGGCTGGGCGGGCAATCCTTGAGTACCCGGCATTGTCCGGTCATCTTTGCCGCCGAAGTGGCCGGGGGTTTGATTGGGCATTTCATCGGTGCGATTCGTGGCGGCAATCTGTACCGCAAATCAACCTTCCTGCTTGACCAGTTGGGCAAACCTGTTTTCCCCGGATTCATCCATATCCACGAGCAGCCCCATCTGCGCAAGGCGTTGGGCAGCGCGCCTTACGATGGCGAAGGTGTCGCCACCCATCCACATGACTTGGTCAAGGACGGCATTCTGGAATCTTATGTCCTAAGCACTTATTCCGCACGCAAGCTGGGTATGAAAACCACTGGCAATGCCGGCGGTGTCCACAATCTCATCCTCGATCCTGGTGAATTGGATTTGCCGAGTTTGCTGAAGAAAATGGGAACCGGCCTTTTGGTGAACGAGCTGATGGGCCAGGGCGTGAATATTGTCACGGGCGATTATTCCCGGGGGGCTGGGGGTTTCTGGGTCGAAAATGGCGAGATTCAATACCCGGTTGAGGAAATCACCATTGCCGGCAATCTTAAGGATATGTTGATGAATATTGTCACGGTAGGCAATGATGTCGATCTGCGCGGGAATACCCGGACCGGCTCGATCATGATGGAGGAATTGACGGTGGCGGGGAATTGAATGGAATATCCCATTTGTCTTTCAAATGGATAGTTCATTCTCTGCATAATCCGCCACCTGTTCCCCCACCGCCCAGCGAATGGCCTTGGCCCGCACTATCCCTACCCCCGCGACCTTCAGCAGCGCTTGCCCGTCGGCGGCGAGGACGGCTTCCACGTTGCCGAATTGCTCCAACAGGTTATGGGCGGTGTTTGGGCCTACGCCGGGGAGCGCTTGGAGTATCCGCAGTTGGGTTTTGCGCTTGCCCCTAGGGCGCTTGCCGTTGAACAGCCGTGGCGGGGTCTGGCTGGCTAGTGAATCAAACTGACGGTCTGCGTAGAGCATCAGCCGTGCGGTTTCCTCCGCGTCGAGGGAGCGGAGCATGGGGATGCCGAAAAACAAGGTGAGGGTGATGAGCGCCCCTTGCAGTGCCTCCCGCCGTATTCCACTGCTCATCAGGTCGTTTCCGTTGCCTTCCAGGATTATCGCCTTGTGCAAAGGCGACGCGGCAAGCCGGATGCCTTGTTCGAACAATCTTCCGTCTTTCAGCGAATTGGCGAAATCAAGCATGGTTTTGCGTTCAAACAATAGCCTTCCGTCGAGCAGATAGTCGCCCAATTGAAGGCGGCTTACCGTGACATTCACGCCTTCGTGGCGTTTTAGCGATTCGATGACCGGGGATTGCCTTTCGCGGTCATCGGCAAAAATATGGATCGGTGGATTTTTCAACAGAGCCTTGGGCGTCTTAGATATTGAGTGCAAAGCTTACCTGTGTCATATAATGCAAGGCAAGCCTTGCGCTCCCGAAAAAAATTCAAGGCGCATCTTGCACTCCTCACTCTTGGAGAATCCCATGCTCACGATCTACGACCTCAAGCCTCTTGGCGACCGCGATGTGATGGCGCAGGCGCTCGTTTTCATCGCTGTGGGGCTTTTCCTCGACGGTGTCGTCGAAGATCAGCGCGCCGTCATCCGCTTCGACGGCGCGGACGGCCGGCTTGACCAGTGCCCACAGGTCGCGCGAGGTGTAATCGGCCCCCGACAGGAACCGGGTGATTTGGTCATGGCTGACCGCATTGTCCAACAGCCGGGAAAGGCCGGTCGCGGTGGTCTGCGCGAACGAACTGATCAGGTAGTCGCTGTACAAATCTAAAAGAGGGTTTTTCATGGGACACGTTTCCAATAAGCCAGATCAACAGCGGCATTTTATGCCTTTATCAATGCCCGTGCCTAACATCAGTTAAATAAAACTAAATTACTGGCATCGAAGGTCGCAGCAACCTGTCGAAAATGATATAATTGTAGCTTGAAAAAACCAACAACATTTGCCCCTTATAAAGGAAACGTCTAAACATGCGCTTCGATATGCTGCAAGGGGTTAATCTTCAACGAAAACTTGTTTTGAGCAAAGATTAAAAAATCTCCGCAAAACTATGCGCAATAGACTGCAACGATCCGTTGAACGGAATGGCTTTGCCAGCTTGTTAGTGCCAAGCATCTTGACCGGATGCAACCCGGCACCAACGCAAAACATACTCGGCTCTTATTTTCCCTCGTGGATATTCTGTATCGTTACAGGTCTGGTAATAACACTCATCGCCCGCAAAATATTGGTGGCGACGGGTATCGATAAAAGCTTGCCCGCGCCATTTTTGGTTTATCTTGCCATGACCGCCGCTTTTGCCTTCGCCGCTTGGCTTCTCTGGCTGGGTTAAACATGTTTCCGCAAACCCCAGAAAAACTCCGCACTTGGTTGTCACAGCTCGCCGCCGCCGTTTTCAGTGATGGCGCGAAACAGCACTATCGGTCTTGGATGGGTCGATTGGTCGCGCTGTCCGCCATCGCAGCGGCGGTATGGCTTGGGGCCTACACGGTCCAACGCATCGACCAGCAGCCAAGAACCCATGACGCCTTCCTGTATGCCGATACCGTCGGCATCGCGCCAGATGTCAGCGGCCGTATCATCCGCTTGCATGTCCGGGACAATCAGCGGGTCGCCAAGGGCGACCTCTTAGTGGAGATAGAGCCTGAACCTTTCGAGTTACGGGTGCGCCAAGCCCGCGCCCAAGTGGCGGCGTTGCAGGCACAGATTGCCCTGACCACCCGTCAAGTCGATGCACAATCCACCGGTGCCGATGCGGTTGCGACCCAAGTTGGCCGCGCCCGCTCCCAGCTTGCCTTGGCCCGCGAGACGATCGCAAGACTAGAGCCACTGTTGGAAAAAGGTTATGTGACATCCCAGCAAATCGATGAGGCCAGAACCAATGTACGAACCGCCGAAACCGCGCTGACCGCCTCCACCCAACAGGCCCGGCAAGCCCGGCAAGCGATAGGCGATACGGACAGCTTGGCGGCGCAACTAAACGGCACCCAGGCTTCCGCCGCCTTAGCCGAGCGTGATCTGCGCAACACCAAAATCCGCGCACCCTTCGACGGCTTAGTGGTGGGCCAAGATAGTGGCGAAGGTGCTTACGCGGCCATTGGCCGTCCCATGTTTACCTTGATTAAAACCGATGAGTGGTATGCCGTCGGTAATTTCCGCGAAACTGAATTGCCACAGATTACCGTTGGCGCCCCGGCCACCGTCTGGTTGATGTCCGACCATAACCGTCCGATAAAAGGTCATGTGGATAGCCTAGGCTGGGGCGTTCGGCCAATGGATAGCGGCGGGCCTTCACTGCCAGCCGTGGGCAGAACGTTAAGTTGGGTTGTGGTGGCTCAACGCTTCCCGGTGCGTATCCGGCTCGACAACCCACCCGCGTCAGCAATGCGGATCGGGGCGACGGCTTCGGTCTTGGTGCGGCCCGGTGATGCCAAATAGGCTGGTGGGGACGATGCCTTCCTCCTTTATGGCTCTGTTGCGCGAAGAGTTGGCCCCACGGCCCGGTCGCCTTGCCGCTGTGTTGCGCATTGCCGGGAACTGTGCGGTAGTCGTCTGGATCGCAATGAAGTACCAGATTCCCTTGCCAGCGTACATGGCCTACCTCGTTTTCGTGTGCAGTCAGGAAGAGTCCACGAGCACCCTCTTAACTGGCTTGGTCGGCGTTTTGGCGACAACCATTGCAATTGCGTTGTCGCTGCTATTCTATATGCTCGATGCCGCAGAGCCTGCGCTTCGCCTGAGCTTGATGGCCTTAAGCTCCTTTGTCGGCATTTTCCTGATGCGCACCACTAAGCTGGGTCCCCTCGCCTTTCTGGCCAGTTTCGTCTTAGTGCTGTCGCAAACGCTCATTGACGGCATTCCCAAGCTTGAGGCACTGACCCGGCTGATCCTTTGGCTTTGGGTGGTCGTCGCGGTTCCTAGCGTCGTCACGGCCTTAGTGAACCTGCTCATTGGCGAAAATCCGGCAACCTTGGCACGGCGAACGGCCCTTCGCTTGCTCGGAGACCTCGCCAAGGCGTTGCGCGGGGGTCAGTTTGGGCCACTGTCCAAGCAACAGGCAGAGGCGGTCAAGTTAGTCGAATTGCGCCACCGGGCTGGCCTGTTCAATTCGGATTTGCGTGGTGGGGCCGGGTTGGACACCCGGCTCATCGAGACGCTTATCGAATTGTTGGCACTGTATCGGCTATTGCCTGCCGACATGCCAACCGACGCACTTGTGCCCCTTGCCGAGGCTTGCGAACAATGCGCCGCAGCGCTCGCATCCGACGGGCATCAGGAGGGGGATGACCCAATGCCTGCGGACGAAATCTTGCAGGGTCTTTCCCCCCAAACCAGACCCGTCATCATCGCAATGGCAAATACCTTGGCTCGTTTGAGCAAAGGCATTTCCCAACGCCGAACTGTCACCGGCACACCGGGCGAACTTGAGGCTAAATCGCTGTTTGTTGAGGATGCTTTCAGCAATCCAGCCCATCTGCGGTTTGCCCTCAAGACCACGCTTGCCATCATGGCTGCTTATGTCTTCTATAGCGCAGCGGATTGGCAAGGCATCAGAACCTCGGTCACGACCTGTTTCTTCGTCGCTTTAGGGAGTCTGGGCGAGACCCTGCACAAACTGACGCTGCGCATGGTCGGCGCACTGATTGGCGGGCTTGTCGCCGCAGTTTGCATCGTGTTTATATTTCCCTTGATGGACGATATTGGTCAGCTTTGCTTGCTGATCTTTGCCGTCGCCGTCCCTTGCGCTTGGGTGGCGACCAGCAGCGCCCGCCTTTCTTACGCCGGGATGCAGATCGCCTTCGCCTTCTTCATGGGTGTCCTGCATGACTACACGCCTTATGCCGATTATCCGAATGCGGCAGAACTCACCGTGTTGCGGGATCGCGTAGCCGGCATACTGTTGGGGAATCTGTTGATGTCCTTAATATTCAGTGTAGTTTGGCCCGTTAGTGCCAATGACCGGGCTAGGTTGTCCGTGGCGGCGGTGCTGCGCGGGCTGGGACAGCTTCTGGCAGACAAGTCGAGCCTACGGGAAGGTTCGCGCTTGGCCATTGCCCGTGCGCTAGGGGAAGCCCGTCGCTTTATCGGCATCGCCGCGTTCGAATCGGGAACCTTGTCTGCTCACGCAGGGTATGGTCAAACCGAAGGGGTGTCTCTCGATTCTTTAGACCGTCTGGTTGGCGCCACTTTCACGGTGGTCAATCAAGTACAACCAGGGCAAGACTGGAGCGAGGCGGTAACGGCGCAGGATGAGGCGGCTTCAGCGTGGTTTGCGAGTTATGCGGCAAGGATGACAGCGGAAGGAATGGCAGGATTGACCTCAACTCCTTTGAGGGGTTTGGACGCTTCCTTAGAGATGCATCCAGCCGATTCATCTTTATCCCCCCATCGCATAGCATACGAAGCTCGTCTTCTGCTGCACGCGGAAATCGAAAATGCCTCTGTTAGGGCGTAACCGTATGTTGAAGCGCTATCGAACGCTGATGTTGTTGACCGTGCTGGCTCTCACCGGCTGCGTTAAGGATAGGCTGGCGCTGGCCCCCAGTGCGCCAGAACAGCCTTGGGTTATTCCTCACCGGTCGGCAAAACCACCCCAACCGACAGCCGTCCCATCGGCGACATCAAATCCAGGCCATACCGAATCTCCCTCGCTCAGTCCTTCAGCTAAGGCGGCAGATTATGGGATGGCAGAGTTTCCCGAAACGCACTGGGATAAGGGCGCGGCGACTAAGGGTAATGTGGTTGGCATTGATCGCGCCCGACACTATGATCTTGCCGCTTTGATCGATCTCGCCCAACGCAATAACCCTGGAACTCGCGAGGCATGGGAGCGGGCAAGACAAGCCGCCCTTGGTGTCGGCTTGGTGGAAAGCACCTATCTTCCCCAAATCTCGGCTGAAATCATTAGCGGTTTTCAGACAACCCCGCTGGCGATTCCGAAGTACCTCAATCCGAACGGCTATTTCACCACCGACACCCGCGAACTGATTCCATCGCTCGTAGCGAAATGGCTGCTCTTCGATTTTGGGCGGCGGGAAGGGATCGAGGCGGCAGCGCGGGCTAATTCTTTCGTTGCCAATGTCTCTTTCACTGGCGTTCACCAAAAAATCATCTATGCGGTCAGCCGGGAATATTTTGCCCTAGGCGCGGCACGCGCCCGCCTGCTAGTGGCGGAACAAGCCTTGAAAACAGCCAAAATCGTCCAAGATGCCAGCGAAATGCGAAGGGCCAATGGACTGGCAACGGTCGTCGAGCTTGCCCAGGCCAACCAGCAAACCGCCAAGGCACAATTCAACTTGGAACGGGCCAAAGGTGCCGCACATGCCGCCTATGCCGCGCTGATCGCCAGCATGGGCATTCCCCCAAAAACTGCCCTCGAAGTGGCGGACAGTTCGGACCTCGCCTTGCCGACCGAGCCTTCGGGCAGCATCGATCAACTGTTTCAGGATGCCTTGGCCAACCGGCCCGACATCATCGCCGCGTTGGGAAAGATAAAAGCCGCCGAAGCAACCCTGAAAAGTGCCGATGCAAGCTATTACCCGACCGTCAGTTTGATGGCACAAGCCTATGAAAACCTAGGGGGGTTCAGCACTAATGGGGGTCCTTTCTATTCCGTCAACCGACCAGGCGCCAATATCCTGTTGAAACTGGAATGGCCCTTGTTCGACGGCGGTGCGCGTGACACGCGGGTTGCAAGCGCCCGTTCGGAAATAGCCGCTGCCGAAATGGCATTGGATCAAACCAAAGTTGCCGCCGCCCAGCAAGTGACCGATGCCTACGACTCGCTTCAAACCGGCTTTGCCGAATATACTGCGGCTAAAGTGCTGACCGAAGCGTCCCAAACGGCCTATGATGCGGCACTGGATACCTACCGTTATGGCGTCGGGACTTATACCGATGTGGCCAATGCCGAAAACGCACTGACTCAGGCGCAATCAGAAAAGGTGACGGCTCATGCGAATATCTTTACCGCCGCCGCCGCTCTTGCCTTCGCAACCGGCGCTATATTGTCTCAGCCATGATTAAGGATGAGTTTGTTCCGGCGGAGATACCATTGATATCACTGGGAACTTTCGCCTAATTCGTGGTGGATAAGGCCGTAAGGCGGAACCATGGACGGGTTCCGCCGTATTTTGTCGGTTGAAATTTCTCATTCGGCGGATCACATACCTGTATCCGCCCTACATTTATAAAGCTTATTCATCACGTATAATGCCCCTAACTTCATTACACCATCAATCCCATGGAACAGCTTTCCCTACTGGAATTCAACGACACCCGACGACCAAATAAAGGTATAGATGGCAGAATTGATTAAGATACATTCACTCGTTCCCAAGCTCCAGCTTGGGAATGCGGCCTTGAAGCTCCTGCTTCCCTAGAAACAGTCAAGCAGGAGCTTGAAGACTTAAGGGTCCCCAAGCCGGAGCTTCACTGCCATTAAGTTAAGAAATGTAGCCCGTATGAAGCGAAGCGGAATACGGGTTTCCGAGCCACGACCATCCCGGATTACGCCGCAAAGCGGCTACATCCGGGCTACAACTTTTGCATTAACTTAATGGCAGTGAAGCCGGAGCTTGGGAACCAGCCAACCAAGCCCATGAAGACGGAAGCCGCCGCAGCCGGTTTCTACGAATCGCCAGCGTTTGAAAATCAGCAATACCCGAAGCTGCAAATTCTGACCATTGAGGGACTTCTGAACGGTCAAGAACGCGCCCGTTATCCCGATCTGGCTCAGGGGGCTTTGACCTTCAAGAAAGCGACCAAGGAGAAGAAGAAAGTCGATCAAGGAGAGCTTTTTTAAAATTCAAACTGATGCATTTACGATTTCCTAACCCAAGAACCCGCCTACGCATTGTCAGCCGGTGAGATGGTGCGGGACTTAGAGGCAAAAATTGGATATGCTTTACCAAACACCCCTGTTTAAATCTTAAGGAGAAAACCCATGAAAACATCATTCGCTTACGGCTTATTGATTGGTCTATTTGCCATTGCCGGAAACTCTACGTTGGTTTATGCCGAACAACATGACCAAGAAGCCGGGCAGCATCTTGAGAAAGCCCAAGAAAGCAGCAAGAAAGGCGACGCACAAGGCGCAGCCGGTCATCTTGACGAAGCCAAACAGCATTTAAACCAAAGCAAGCCTTTTCCACAATCACCAAAGCAAATAACGGGAGAAAACCCGAAAGCAGAACACGAAAAAGCTACTTATGATGAAATTGGAAAAGCTAAAGGTCATGCTAAAAAGGGCGAAGCCACTGAAGCTGGGGAACATGCAAAAAATGCCAAGACTCATTTGAAACAAAAAGGGCAATCGAAATAAACAGTCGATCTAGCTAGCCGTTCAGATTACCGCTCATATGGTGGAAGTCTCCCGGTAATCGTTACCCTGCTCATCAAGCACGGGCGGCTTTGCTCGTTCCCAAGCTCCAGCTTGGGAATGCGGCCTTGAAGCTCCTGCTTCCCTAGAAACAGTCAAGCAGGAGCTTGAAGACTTAAGGGTTCCCAAGCCGGAGATCTCATCGTTATACACAAGTCCCGCCGAGCCAAAAACGCCGTCATTCCGGCATGGATGCCGGAATCCAGTGCCACGGACGGTAACTTGCCGCTTGCACAAGTGCCTGATTTAGTAAAGTTGCCAGCCCCTAGGTTCACATCCTTGTGACTGGATTCCGGCATCCATGCCGGAATGACGGCTCTCCAACACTTGTGTATAACGATGAGATCTCCGGCTTGGGAATACGGCCTTGAAACTCCGGCTTCCCTAGAAACAGTCAAGCAGGAGCTTGTAGACTTAAGGGTTCCCAAGCCGGAGCTTCAAAGCCATTAACGTAACGATTTTTCCGTTCGCCCTGAGCCTGTCGAAGCCTGTCCTGAGCTTGCCGAATGGGGGTGGACGGAAAAATCCAAAATAAACACTTGACACCCCCCCCTGTGATCCGCAATGCATCCAAATTCATTACCAATTGATTAGGCACTGGTTTTAAAAAGCGGTGATGGAGGCAGCAGTCACGACTGCATTCTTTGACGTGTTAACAAGGAATCGCCATGCCTTTCAACCGAGTCAATGCCACGCTCAACTCAGCCCAAATCGCAGAAATTCAAACTGCGCTCGGCAACATCTATGCAAACCTACCCTTCCTGATCGACCTCAAGCCCGAAGAACGCCAAGCCATGTTGAAGTTTGGCGAAAAAAATCGCTCGTTTGTCGTCAAAGCCGCTACGGTTGCCGAACAGAACCCCGACATCCTGCCGCGTAATTTCAATTTGGATGACAGCGAAGCCTATTCCGCCGCGCTGCTGGTCTACCAATATGCCAAGACCGCCAATGTTGCCACTGGCGTGTTGGAAAACGCCCTCAACGACCTCGTCCACCGTTTTGCCAGCCGAACACATCGGTTAAGATGCGTTCCGCCAGAGCTTTGGGCTGATACCAGTCCAATGCCGACCGGGCTTCCAAGGGCAGCAAATCAGTGCCGATGGTATGCACATCCAACACGCCAGTTAACCGGGCTACTGGCTAAGATAATCGCATTCGCCATAAGCCCCAAGGTTATGCTATTTTAACCACGGCAATTGGCAGACACGGGCCGCACAGGTTCTCGCGGCCCTCACACTATTTCAACAAGGGACATCCTCATGAACGATCTCCGTTTGCTCTTCCACAAAGACAACGACAGCTTTACCGTCCAAGTCGAACCCGGCGGCTCCGTCCTGCCCTTCGAGCCTTTCCTCGAAGAGGACGATTATGAAAACCTGCGCTGGTATTTGGAAGACTACATGGACCTGCCCGATGGCGGTTCCGTCACCCGCGCCGAAAAAATCGAGCAAAGCCTGAACGAATGGGGCCGCAAGCTGCATGATGCCGTATTCAGCGACAAGCCCAACCGTCAACTGCTCCGACAACTCCTAAACGCCGACGGCCCACGCACACTGACCATCGCCACTGCCGACTCGGCGATTCTGCGCTTGCCGTGGGAATTGCTTGCCAATGAGGCCGGCTTCATGGGTTTGCAAGGCATCGGCATACGCCGCCAACTCGAACAAGCCCAAGAAGCCATCCACCGCGAAACCAAGCTGCCGCTGCGCATCTTGCTGGTGGTCAGCCGCCCCGCCGACTTGGGTTTCATCGACCCGCGCCTGACTTCGGCCTCCTTGCTTGATGCGCTCAAGCCCTTGGGCGATAACGTCAGCGTGGAATTTGTCCGCCCGCCCACACTGGCCCGGCTACAGGAAATGCTGAATGAAGCCCAACGCGCCAAAGCCCCGTTTGACATCGTTCATTTCGAGGGTCACGGTACGTTTCTGCCGGAGGTGGAAATCGCCGCGCTCTGTTTCGAGCAACCCGACACCGCGCTGAATGAGTCACAAACCGAGTATGTCCGCGCCGACACGCTAGGCCAGTTACTCGCCGCGCACCGTATCCCAGTGGTGATCCTTGAAGCCTGCCGCAGCGGGCAAGTCGGTAAGATGGCGCTGTTCCGCGCCGTCGCGCCCCGGCTGATCCAGGCCGGCGTGGGCAGTGTGATTTCCATGGGCCATGCCGTCCATGTCGAGGCGGCGCGTATCCTGCTGGAACGCTTCTACCGCGAGATGGTTGTCGGCGCGACGGTGGGCCAAGCCGTCGAACAAGGCCGCGCCGCGTTGCTGGCCCAATCCGCCCGTTGGATCGAACTCGGCCCCGGCGGGCGCAAAATCGAACTGCGCGACTGGTTCCTGCCCCACCTGTACCAGCGCGGCGACGACAAGCCCATGCTGCCGCCCGCCCCGCCGCCGCCGGATCGCTACGATGTGTTCCTCAGCCATACCCATGCCGACTCGGCGCGGGTCGAGGGCATCGCGCAAATGCTGGTCAACAAGCATGGCTTGCGGGTGTGGTTGGATAAATGGGAAATGCAGACCGGATCAATTTATGACCAGTGCGCCATTGGTGTTGAAAAAAGCCGGTTTGTGCTGCTTGCTTGCACCAAGAAGGCGCTTGAGTCTGAATGGGTTCACGCGGAAATAGACTGGGCGGGGGCTACTGATGTGCGAGGCCGGAACCTGATCCCGATGATTTTTGAAGAAGCGCCCTTGCCGACCAAGATAAAAGGGCTTATGCATGTGGACTTCACCAACCCCGCGCTAGACACCCAGCAAACCCAACAAGTCGCCCGCTTGGTCGGCCCGCCGCTGGCCGGGGTGGCCTTCCGCAAAGCCTCGCGCATCCCCGCCAACATTGGCGAGACCGGCGCGTTTCCGCGTCCGCCGCGCTATGGCTTTCAGGGCCGGGCCAAGGAACTTTATGATTTGGAGCGGCAATTCCGCCGCCACCGCGCCATTTTGCTTCATGCGATGGGCGGCATGGGCAAGACCAGCCTCGCCACCGAAGCCGCGCACTGGTGGACGCGCACTGGATTGTTCCCGGACGGCGCGTGTTTCGTCAGCTTCGAGCAATTCGCCAGTGCCGAGCGCATCGCGCAAGTGTTGGGCGAATACCTGGAAGGCGTCAGTTTCAACTCGCTGCCCGCCGATGAACAACTCCGCCGCGCCAAGCAATTATTCCAAGACAAGCGGGTGTTGATGGTGTGGGACAATTTCGAGAGCGTGTTGCCGAAATTTAATGAGACCGACTCGGATACATCCCGTCATTCTGGCATGGATGCAGGAATCCAGTCACAGGGACGTGAAACCACGAACACGGACGAACATTCCAGCAACCGGCAAGATGCCGGCGCTCCCGGCCTGTACTCGGAAGACGAACGCCGCCGCATCCTCGACGTGTTCCGCGACTGGGCCGAAAGCCAGAAAGGACTAGGCCGCTTGCTGATTACCTGCCGCCCGCAGGAAACCGGCTTGGGCGCGGCGCGGCAAACCGAACTGCGCGGCTTGGCCCGGCACGACAGCCTAAGCCTGCTGGTGCGGGTGCTGGAAACCGTCGGTGTGGAGTTCCATGACAGCCGCTTGAACCGTGACACCTTAGGCCCATTGCTGACCTTGCTGGCCGACCATCCGCTGTCCATCGAACTGGTAGGCCCGCACCTGAAGCAACTCACCCCCGCTCAAATCATCAGTGAGTTTGAAACCCTGCTGCCGCTGTTCAAGGGCGATGCCGAACAGGAACGCAACCGCTCCCTGCTGGCCTCCTTGGCTTTCTCCACCCGGCGCTTAAGTGCAGCCGCACAAGCCGTGCTGCCTTGGTTGGTCTGGTTCACCGGCGGGGTGTTTGAGCAAGTGCTATTGACAGTAAGCCAAATATCGCCGGAACAATGGGAACCGGTGCGGGCGGAATTGGAAGCCACCGCGCTAATTCGCGTAGAAAGTGAAGTACTGCTGGCTAACCGCCCGTATTTGCGCTTCCATCCGACCTTGGTTTATGCCATCGGCAACAACAATAAGACCGACTCGGTTTGGGAAACCGAGTCGGTCTTACGCCAACGCTATCTTGAAGTCTACCGCGCCGTCATGCAGGCACTAGACCAAGCCCTACGCGGTTCGCAATCACGCTGGGCTTTGGACGTGTTGGAACGGGAAGAAGCCAACTACCGCACCGCCGTCCACTATGCCTTAGCCAGTCAGAATTACGAACTCGCCGGCAATCTCGGCGACACCTTCCGCACCTATTTGGAAAGGTCCGGTCGATTGCGCGAATGTAATGCCTGGGTGGCTTGGTTGTCCGATGAGATAGGCAAATCCGGCTTCACCGCGCAAGCCGCCGCCTATGAACAAAATCAGGCTTGGTCGTTGTTTACCCAAGGCCAGCCCCAAGCCGCGTTGGACCAACTGCAAGCATTGATAGCACGCCTACGCCACACCACCGAGTTTGACCCGGCGTTTCAATTGGCAAGCGCACAAACCATGCTAGGCCGTTTGCTCCACAATTGCGGCTTGTCTATGCAAGCCATCCCGGTGTTGCGTGAAACTTTAAAGCTGTGGGAAAACTTGGTGGAAAAAGCAGGCGGCGAAGCTTGGGTTACGCTGATCGCAAAACCGGAACGAACCAAAGCTACAAGCGAACTCGGCAACCTGTCCACGACGCTAGGCGATCTGGCGAATGCTTTGCGCAATGCCGGTCAATTGGATGAGGCACTTGAAACCTCCGTCCAAGGTTTGCGTATTTTAGAACAATTAGGCCATGACCGTGAAGTCGCAGTGGGGTACGGACAAACCGCCAAAATCCTGATGATGCTAGGCCGCACGGCGGAAGCGGATACCCGTTATGAGAAAGCCCTTACTGCCGCCCGCCGTGCCGGGGATAAACAATTGGAAGGCATTACGCTCCAACAGCAAGGCGGTCTTGCCGATGATCTAGGCCAACTGGACCGTGCCGCCCGTCTGTATCAGCAGGCGCTGAAACTATTCCAAGCCATGAGCGACGACAGAAATATTATGCTGAATTGCAACCTGCTCGGCGTAGTCGAGGGGAAATCGGGCCGATTGGACGAAGCGCGGGCTTGGTTTGAACGTTCCCGCGAAATCGCTCAACGCTTGGGCGATACAACTGGACAAAGTCAAGTCGCGCAGAACATCGGCAATATCTGGCGAATGGAAGGCGAAGCGGCACTACAACGCGGGGACGAAAAAAACGCCCGGCGGCATTTTGAGGCAGCCAAACGCTCAATTCAGGAAGGCTTGTCTTCGAATCAACAACTCGGCAACGAACCGGGCGAAGCAATGTCCTTGTACCAACTCGCCCAAGTCTATTTGCTGTTAGGCGACTTTGCCGAAGCCGAACGCCACGCCCACATGGCGCGGGAGATTATGGAACGGCTAGGCATGAAGGAGGTTCATATGATTTACAACGATCTTGCCGACCTCTTCCGCGCCCAAGGCAAGACTAGCGAAGCCGCCGACTGGGAACGCAAGCGCGACACGGTGTTGGCGGAATTGGATCGCCGCGCCCAAGGCCAGGGCGGCTTGCCTTCGCAGTGGGTGGAAGCCATCCAAGCCTTGGCTTTGAAATGCGCCCAAGCCGGTTTCGGCCAGCGTCAACTGGTGGAACTGGAACCCAATGCCGAATCCGCGCTGGCGCAACTGGAGCAAATGCCTAGCCCCTTGCCCGAGCTTGCCGCGTTCATGCGCTGCCTCGCACTAGCCGAAATCCCCGCGCTTCCAAGCAATTTACCGGAGGAACTGCGCCCGTTCTTCACCCAACTGCTGGAAGCCGCCAAAGAAGCGATGCATTGATGCAAGGAAATTGTCAAGCCTCCTCCTGATTAGCCAGCAATTCTCATTATGGCTCCATTGCCGTCATTCCGGCATGGATGCCGGAATCCAGTGCCACGGACGGTGACATGTCGGTTGCTTAAGTGTTTGAAAAAAGGCTTGATGGCGACCCCTAGATTCACATCCTTGTGACTGGATTCCGGCATCCATGCCGGAATGACGGGTTGTCTATCAGCACTTTGGCTCATAATGAGAATTGCTGCTGATTAGCCAGCAATTCTCATTATGGCCTGAAGCACTATGGCTTAGGCATTGTGATGTCATCGTCCCAAAAGAAAACCTCACGCAACGACGCAACGGCGCAACGTAAAATGGCTCTTCGTTGCGCCGTTGCGTCGTTGCGCCGTTGCGTGAAACCTTTCTGCTCGTTCCCAAGCTCCATCTCTCGCTGTTATACACAAGTGTAAGAGGCCCGTCATTCCGGCATGGATGCCGGAATCCAGTCACAAGGATGTGAAACTGCGGGCTGGCACATTGCCTAAATCAAGCACTTGTGCAAGCGGCAAGTAACCGTCCGTGGCACTGGATTCCGGCATCCATGCCGGAATGACGGCGTTTTTGGCTCGGCGGGACTTGTGTATGCCGTGACAATTCTGCTCGTTCCCAAGCCGGAGCTTGGGAACCCGCCATCCCTGGACGCTGGATTCCGGCATCCTAAGCCGGAATGACGAGTTGTCTATCGGCACTTTGGCTCATAATGGGAATTGCTTTAGTGTCTTGGATATTGAGCGTAAAGCTTACCTGTGTCATATAATGCAAGGCAAGCCTTGCGCTCCCGAAAAAAAATTCAAGGCGCGTCTTGCACTCCTCACTCTTGGAGAATCCCATGCTCACGATCTACGACCTCAAGCCTCGCTTTCAAGATTTGTTGCGCCCCATGGTCCGGTGGCTTTGGAAAAAAGGCATCACCCCCAATCAGATCACTTGGCTGGCGTTTTGGCTGTCGGTGCTAGGCGGGGCCGGTGTCGCCCTGCAACCAACGGAACGCTGGCCTTTCCTGTTGATCCCCTTGCTGATGTTCATCCGCATGGCGCTGAATGCCATCGACGGGATGTTGGCGAGGGAACATGATCTGCGCTCGCCGTTGGGTTCCATGCTCAATGAATTGGGCGATGTGGTTTCCGACACCGTGCTTTACCTTCCCTTGGGATTGATTCCGGGCGTGAGTGGGGCGGCGGCGGCAATATTCGCGGTGCTGGCAGTGGTCAGTGAACTGGCGGGTGTCGCAGCGGTGCAGATTGGGTCCAGCCGACGTTATGACGGCCCGATGGGAAAAAGCGACCGCGCCTTTGCAATAGGCTTCATCGGCCTTTTGCTCGGTTTAGGCGTGGCCCCCGGTTTTTGGTTGTCGGCGTTGCTGTGGGTGTTGGTGGGTTTGTTGGGATGGACAGTGGTCAACCGGGTGCGCAAAGCGTTGCAGGAGAGTGCGCCATGATCAACTTGGCAGTCAAACCGAATGTCATCTGGGCAGTGGCCGGGGTATTTGCGCTCTTGCTGCTGGCTTCCATTATCGTTTCCCTGATGCAATGGCGAAACCCGCATAAGAATTACACTGAATTGCGCCAGCGGGTGAATTCATGGTGGGGCATGATTATCGTCTTCACCCTAGCCATGGCGCTGAACCGCAAGTTGTCCCTGGTGTTTTTTGGCCTAGTCAGCTTTCTCGCCTTGAAGGAATATCTCAGCCTGATCCCGACGCGCAGGGCCGACCGGCGGGTGCTGCTGTGGGCCTATCTGACCATACCCATGCAATACTACTGGATTCACCTGGAATGGTATGGCATGTTCATCATATTCATCCCAGTCTATGCCTTCTTGTTCATGCCGATGCGCATGGTGATGATTGGCGAAACCAAAGAGTTTCTGCGCGCGGCGGGCACCTTGCACTGGGGCTTGATGGTGACGGTGTTCAGTGTGAGCCACCTGTCCTTTTTGTTGGCCTTGCCGGAAGACCACAACCCGGTTGGCGGCGGGGCGGGCTTGGTGTTGTTCCTAGTGTTTCTGACCGAATTCAACGATGTGGCGCAATATGTCTGGGGTAAAATGTTGGGCCGGCACAAGATCGTCCCCAAAGTCAGCCCGAACAAGACGTGGGAAGGCTTTCTGGGTGGGGTCGCCACCACTTTGCTATGTTCGTGGTTGCTGGCACCTTGGCTGACCCCGCTGAGTTTAGTCCACTCTCTCGCCGTGGGTGTGATGATCCCAGTGGCCGGATTCATCGGCGATGTGGTGATTTCCGCAGTCAAGCGTGACATCGGCGTGAAGGATTCCGGCAGCCTGCTGCCCGGCCACGGCGGCATTTTGGATCGCATCGACAGCCTGACCTACACGGCCCCGCTGTTTTTCCATTTCATGCGCTATTTTTACTTTTAAGCCATGAACCGCCTACTGCGTTTTCTTTTTTTCGGTGTCGCCGTGCGGACGGTGGTGTTGTTATTGCTGGGACTCAATGTGCGTCATCGTGAACGCCTGCCGTTGGGCGGCCCTGCGATTCTTGTGGCGAACCATAACAGCCACTTGGATACGATGGTGCTGATTAGCCTATTGCCGTTGAAGCTGCTGCCTAGGATTCGCCCGGCGGCGGCGTTGGATTATTTTTTGCGCAACCGGCCATTGGCTTGGTTTGCGTTGAACATCATCGGCATTATCCCGGTGGCCCGGAAGGCCGAAAATCCCACGCCGGCCATGTCTTGCAGGGCAGCGAAGCCCGTCCATCCATTGCAAGGCTGTAAGGATGCTTTGGAGCGTGGCGATATATTGATCTTCTTCCCGGAAGGCACCCGGGGCGAGCCGGAACAGCGGGCCAAATTCAAATCCGGCATCGCGCACTTGATCGAAAACCATCCCGATGTCCCGGTCATCCCGATATTCATGCATGGGCTGGGCAAATCCCTGCCTAGGGGCGAAACGGTGCTGGTGCCGTTTTTCTGCGATGTGTTTGTCGGCGAGGCTTTGCACTGGAATGGCTCCCGTGTCGATTTTATGCTCAATCTTGAGCAGGGCATGGAGGCGCTGGAAGCCGAAGGGGGGTTTGCGGAATGGGAGTGACACAGTCCCTTGCCCGTGGATGCAAATTGATCGCCGTCAATGTTCAAGGGATGTCGCGGCGATTGTTGCAGATTGTTGGAGGTGATCGGTGAGCATTGCGGAGGATGCAGGCAAAAGTTTTACGCAACGGCAAACGGGAATCCTCCATTCCGAAACCTTCGGCAGCGGCCCGGAGGTGGTGATGGTGCATGGATGGGGAATGCACTCGGGGGTTTGGCGCGTGTTTGCCCACAAGCTTGCCACAGATTTCCGCGTCACCTTGATTGACCTGCCCGGCCATGGCCGTAGTGGTATGATTGATGATTACAGCTTGAAGGGGGTCGGGATGGCACTGCTCGAAAAAGCACCAGAGCGGGCGCATTGGCTAGGCTGGTCGTTAGGGGCGATGTTTTCGTTGTTTATTGCCGGGGGAAACCCGGAAAGACTGGCCAGCCTGACGATGATGGCCGGCAATGCCCGTTTCGCCCAAAATGATGATTGGCCTTGCGCGATGGACCTTAAACTGATGTCCCGTTTCGCCGAAGACTTGATGACCGATTACCATCGCACATTGATGCAATTTTTAGGGCTGCAAACCTGGGGCCTCGAACATGCCCGCGAGGTGCTGAAGGATTTGAAAGCCCATCTGGCCGAATGCGACGAGCCAGACGAAGCGGCTTTGCGGGCGGGCTTGGATATTTTGCGCACTGAAGATTTGCGCGGTTTGCTGCCGGGTTTGCGCGTCCCCTTGCTGTTGTTGTTGGGTAGCCACGACCGCCTAGCCCCGCCTCCGGCCGGCCAGGCCATGCAGGCGCTGTCCGGCGAGGCGGAATTGCAGATTTTGCAGGGCGCAGCCCATACCCCATTTCTCTCCCATCCCAACGAATGCCTAAACATCCTCACTGATTTTTGGCGACGCAATGCTTGCAGTGCTTCAATCCGATAAAAACGTGCGGTCAGCCATGCCTGACAAACTCTGGGTTGGACGGTCATTCAGCCGGGCGGCGGCGGGTTATGATCGCGTGGCCGCGTTGCAAAGGCAGGTAGGGGAGGGGTTGTTGGCGCGGTTGGCTGAAGCCACATTTGAACCCCTAAGCATACTCGACCTTGGGGCCGGCACGGGCTATTGCACCGAGCGATTAGCCAAGCGTTTCCCCGATGCGGGTTTGCTTGCCTTGGACATCTCCTTGGGAATGCTCAAGGCTTTCGACCAACGGGCGGGCTTGCAGCAAAAAGCCTTGCGAGTCTGCGGCGATATTGAAACCTTGCCGTTGAGGGATAATAGTGCCGATTTGGTGTTTTCAAACTTGGCTTTGCAATGGTGTCCCAACTTGTCAGCCGTGTTGAGGGAATTTAAACGAGTATTGCGTCCTGGCGGCATGATCCTGTTCAGCACCTTTGGCGAAGCAACCCTATGTGAATTACGGGAGGCTTGGGCCGAGGCTGATAATAAACATACCCATGTGAATGCCTTCATGTCACGGGTGGCGATTGAGGAGGCTTTGACCAAAGCCCATTTCACTGACTTCTCGGTCGAAAGCGAGCGATCTGTAGTAACCTATTCCAGTGTCGATGCGATTTTACGCGAACTAAAATACTTGGGCGCGCACAATGTCACCTTGAACCGCCCGCGCCACCTCACCGGCAAGGGTGTTTTTCGTAAGATGATGGAAGCCTATGCCGCCTCCATGATGCCGGGGACAGTCGAGGCCAGTTTTGAAATTGTCTATGGGCAAGTGCGCCTAGCCGGTCCCCTCGACGCCGGGGGTCATTGAGCGTGGCCGGGTTTTTTATCACCGGCACTGACACAGGGGTGGGCAAGACGTGGGCAACGGTTGCCCTGATGCGTTTTCTGCAAGCCCGGGGTTTGGCAGTGATCGGCATGAAGCCGGTGGCAGCCGGTTGTTTTCGCAGAGAGGGTGAATGTCTCAACGAAGATGCCTTGCTGCTTATGGAAAACGCCACTTTCCCTGTCGATTATGCGAAATTAAATATTTACGCATTCGAGCAACCCGTTTCACCTCACATTGCCGCACGTAGCTCAGGCAAAACTGTCTCAATAAGTGATATTGTCCTACGTTGCCGGGAATTGGAAACGTTAGCCGACTATGTTTTGGTCGAAGGCATTGGGGGGTGGGAGGTTCCCCTCAACGAGAGGGACAGGGTGTCGCACTTGGCCTACGCCCTGCAATTGCCAGTCATATTGGTTGTCGGGATGAGGCTGGGGTGCTTGAACCATGCGGTTTTAACCCACGATGCGATGGTTCGCTCCGGTGTTTCGTGCCTTGGATGGGTCGCCAATTGCATTGATGCGCACTTTCCCTGTGTTGAGGAAAATCTTCAAACCCTAAAGTCCGGGCTTTCTTTTCCGTGCCTAGGCAGCATCCCGCATTGTGCCGGATTGGAAGGTTTGTCGTCAACGCACTTTAATGAAAGGGATTTTTTCAGGGTAATTTACTAAGAAATCTTGCTTAGACAGCCCGTATAAGTTAAATTTCCTCATCCCAGTAAGGTCTGATTGTTTGCAGCGGAAATTCTGCCAGCTTCCTAAGCGCTTTCCGCAGGTGGAGTTTGCGCCATAGTTATAGAAGCTATACGCTCATCAGGAAAGTCAGGCGTGTGCGGTGATGACCCTCACCGATGCCTTGGGTTAGGGCGGAAAGCGGCGTGACAGGCCCTTGCAAACTCACAAGTTCCAGCGGCTTGGGTTGGGTCATGCCCGACTGGGTGCAGTCTCCGATGCGGGGACGGCCAAGCCTGCTGACGCTGGGGTTGCATGGCAAGGAAGTCGAAAAGGGCGCTTTCTGGTGGAGTCCGAGCGTCAGGCTTTGGCTAGGGAATTGAGAGTCCTGTTGAATTCAGGATAATTGAATAATTAAAAGCTTTTTTAAGTAATTTTGAAGAGAGGGCTCCGTGAAAAAAACATTACAACTGCTCGCCGGTTTGTGGTCGGTGTTATGGGGGGTGGCCATTGCCGAAACTGGCAGCGGCACTGGCGTGGGCTGGGGTGCTTTGAACATGCCGGCAGGTGTGACCCCTGACAGCCATGACATCCATGACCTGCACATGACGATCTTTTGGATATGCGTAGGCATAGGCGTGGTTGTCTATGGCATACTCGTTTATTCCTTGATCCATCACCGTAAATCCAAGGGTGTCGAACCTGCCAAGTTCCATGAAAACACCAAGTTGGAAATTCTCTGGACGATCATCCCCTTTTTGATCTTGATTGCGATGGCGATTCCCGCCACCAAGGTCATGATTAAAGTGTATGACACCAGCGCTTCCGACATGACCATCAAGGTCACCGGTTATCAATGGAAGTGGCGTTATGAATATCTGACGGACGGCTTGGGCAAAGGCATCGATTTCTTCAGTTCGCTGGATGCCAAAAGCAACGAAGCCCGCCAACTGGGTTCAAAAATAGACCCCACGACAGTCGAGCATTACCTGCTGAATGTCGATAATCCATTGGTCATTCCGGCTAATAAGAAAATTCGCGTTCTGTTGACGGCTGCCGATGTGTTGCACGCATGGTGGGTGCCCGAATTTGGCTGGAAGAAAGACGCCATACCCGGTTTCGTCACCGATGGCTGGATCAATGTCGAGAAACCCGGCATTTATCGCGGCCAGTGCGCCGAGTTGTGCGGTCGGGATCATGGCTTCATGCCTATTGTCGTCGTGGTGAAAACCGAGGAAGACTTCAAGAAGTGGGTGGATGGGCAAAAAGCCAAGCAAGATGCGGGAAAGGTTGATCCAGGTAAAATGTTTACCATGGATGAACTGGTGTTCAAGGGCAAGGAAGTCTATGCCTCCAACTGCGCCGCCTGCCATGGGGCGGAAGGCGAGGGAATGGGTGCGTTTCCTGCCATCAAGGGGAGCAAGGTGGCCACGGGCCCCTTGTCTGACCATGTGAAGCTTGTTTTAAACGGCAAAGCAACCATGCCGGCCTTTAAAGAACAATTGAACGATGTTGAAACCGCTGCGGTGGTGACTTATCAGCGCAATGGTTTTGGCAACAATAAGGGCGATTCGATACAACCTGCCGACATCCAGGCGCTCAAATAATTTAAACCTTTGGAGGTAAACGACTATGTCAGCTACAACACATGACGAAACCCATGCTCATGGCGATGCCCATGAGCATCACGATCATGGTCCCGCCAAGGGATTCATGCGATGGGTGACGACTACCAACCATAAAGACATCGGTACGCTGTACCTGATCACGGGTTTGATTATGTTCTTCGTCGGCGGCGCAATGGCGCTGGTCATCCGTGCGGAACTTTTTGAACCGGGCCTGCAATACGTAGACCCGCATTTCTTCAACCAAATGACGACGCTGCATGCGTTGATCATGGTTTTCGGCGCGGTGATGCCGGCCTTTGCCGGGCTGGCCAACTGGATGATACCGATGATGATCGGCGCGCCCGACATGGCCTTGCCAAGGATGAACAACTGGAGTTTCTGGCTTCTGCCGTTCTCTTTTGTGATGCTGGCCAGCACCTTGTTCATGGATGGCGGCGCGGCGGCGGCGGGTTGGACGCTCTATCCACCGTTGGTGCTGCAAACTGGCAATGCGCTGCCGTTCACTGTGTTCACTGTCCATATGTTGGGAATGTCCTCCATCATGGCGGCGATTAACATCATCGTCACCGTGTTCAACATGCGCGCCCCCGGCATGACCATGATGAAATTGCCCCTGTTCGTGTGGACGTGGGTGATTACGGCCTTTTTGTTGATCGCGGTGATGCCTGTATTCGCCGGCGCGGTGACTATGTTGCTGACCGACAAGTTTTTCGGCACCAGCTTTTTCAATGCGGCGGGGGGCGGTGACCCGGTGCTTTACCAGCATTTGTTCTGGTTCTTCGGGCATCCGGAAGTATACATTTTGATCCTGCCATCCTTCGGCATCATTTCCTCAATCATCCCGACCTTTTCGCGCAAGCCGCTGTTTGGCTATAGCTCGATGGTTTATGCGACGGCCGCAATCGGCTTCCTGTCCTTCATCGTTTGGGCGCACCACCAGTACACGGTGGGGATGCCTATCGCCGGTGAACTCTATTTCACCTACGCCACCATGCTCATCGCAGTCCCCACCGGGGTTAAGGTGTTCAATTGGTTGGCGACCATGTGGAAGGGGGCAATGACCTTCGAAACCCCGATGCTGTTTGCCATCGCTTTCGTAGTGTTGTTCACCATGGGCGGTTTCACTGGCGTTATGATGTCGATCTCGCCGGCCGATTTGCAATACCACGACACTTATTTCATCGTGGCCCATTTCCATTACGTGTTGGTGCCGGGCGCGGTGTTTGCCCTGTTCGCCGCCACCTACTATTGGCTGCCCAAGTGGACCGGTCACATGTACGATGAGCGTCTTGGCCAGTTGCATTTCTGGTTGACGACGATTTCCGTCAACATCTGCTTCTTCCCGCAGCATTTCGTGGGTTTGGCCGGCATGCCCCGCCGCATCCCCGATTATGCCGTTCAATTTGCCGAATTCAATGCGCTGTCCAGCGTGGGTGCGTTTGTATTTGGCTTCTCCCAATTGATTTTTGCCTATGTCATCTACAAAGCCATCAAAGGCGGCGAGAAGGCGACCAGCGAAGTTTGGGAGGGTGCGGAAGCGCATGGCTTGGAATGGCATTTGCCGTCCCCGCCACCGTACCACACTTGGACGGAAGCACCCGCCCAGGAAATTATTTCAGACCTGCACTGAAACATTAATGCCAATCCCGCTTTTTTAAAATGGGTGGGATTGGCGGCATTAAACGATGGATACGCGAAAAAAAAACATCCTTTTAGCGGCGGTGATAGCGCTTATCGCTATTTCGCTTTACGTTTTCTCGATTATGAAAGTGGTTCTTTCAAAATAGGCATCATCTGTAGTGGACATTAAAGAGTTGCAAAAGGCCAATGCCCGGCTGGTTTGGCGAATTGTAGCCATCGCTTTGTTGATGTTTGGTTTAGGGTTTGCCATTGCCCCTTACTATGACGCGGTGTGCAATTATTTTGGCATCAGCGGCAGGGTGAGAGAGGCCAGCACCGAACAGGTTTATCAGGTTGACCAGTCCAGGAATATCACCTTGGAATTTGTCACTGTGGTAAACGGGCAAATGCCGTTGCGTTTTCGGGCTGAAACCGGGAAGCTTCAAATCCATCCGGGACAATATTACACGGTCAATTTCTACGCTGAGAACACCTCTGACAAAAAGTTGACGGGGCGTGCGATACCGAGTATATCTCCGGCTTGGTCGTCTTCTTATTTGAAGAAGGCCGAATGCTTTTGTTTTTCCGAACAGGAATTCGAGCCTCACAAGGAACGGAAGCTGCCCGTGCGTTTCGTCGTTGATCCGGCGATTCAGGCTGACACCAAGGAGATGACACTGTCGTACACCTTTTTTGACATAACCGAGAAAACACCAACCATTAAGAATTAACGGGGACTCTCATGGCAACTACAACCAAAGACGCTTATTACATACCGCACAAGGCTCAGTGGCCGATTTTCGGATCGATTGGGCTTTCAACCTTGCTTGCGGGCTTTGCCAACTTTCTAAACGGGGCCAGTTATGGCTCAACCATGATGATCGTCGGCGCCGGTGTCCTGATCACCATGCTTTTCGGCTGGTTTGGGACTGTCATCGCCGAAAGTGAAAGCGGAATATTCAATGACCAGGTGGACAGGTCTTTCCGCATGGGGATGGCGTGGTTCATTTTCTCGGAAGTGATGTTTTTCGCGGCATTTTTTGGCTCTCTTTACTATACGAGGGTATTGTCAGAGCCTTGGCTGGCGGGTAACGAAAGCTTTTCGTTGGGTGCCACAAGGCAGCTATGGGATGGTTTCACGGCTGCTTGGCCCAACAATGGCCCGGCCCATATCGGCGGTTTGGAGGACGGTAAATTTGAACCCATGAGCGCATGGGGTTTGCCCGCACTGAACACCCTTATCTTATTGAGTTCGGGGGCGACTGTGACTTGGGCGCACTGGGGATTGTTGGCGCAAAACCGGGCTCAATTGATCAAGGGTTTGATCGCCACGGTCGTGCTGGGGTTCTCATTCGTAATTTTTCAGGCCATTGAATACCACGAAGCTTATACAGAAATGGGCTTGACACTCGGCACCGGCATTTACGGTTCGACCTTTTTCATGCTTACCGGTTTCCACGGCCTTCATGTGACCATCGGTGCGATTTTTTTGACGGTGATCCTGTTCCGTTGTGTCAGGGGTCATTTTTCAGCTAAGCACCATTTTGCCTTCGAAGCAGCCGCATGGTATTGGCATTTTGTAGACGTGGTCTGGTTGGGCTTGTTTATCTTTGTCTACTGGCTATAAATCAATGCTGGCGCATTGATTTATACTAGCCGGTGGTACAAGTGTTATCTGATGTTCTGCTCGTTCCCAAGCCCCAGATCTCATCGTTATACACAAGTCCCACCGGGCCAAAAATGCCGTCATTCCGGCATGGATGCCGGAATCCAGTGCCATGGACGGTAACTTGCCGCTTGCACAAGTGCTTGATTTAGGTAAGTGGCCAACCCCTAGGTTCACATCCTTGTGACTGGATTCCGGCATCCATGCCGGAATGACGGGCCTCTTACACTTGTGTATAACGGCGAGAGCTCCAGCTTGGGAATGCGGTCTTTGAAGGGCCGTAGGATGGGCTGAGCTTGCGAAGCCCATCAATCGCGAGTGATGCGCCTCCTTCGTCGGCACATCCTACGATGTCAACGCGGTAAGGCATTGTGGCGGTACTCCGCGTATTGCGCCGAATGGATAAAAAGAGCAAAATCCATGAACCCCGGCATTGTTCCCTAGCCTACCCGCCTAACCCGCCGTTCCAGCCGACCCTTGCCGACGTTTTGCGTGTTCATTCAGGCTCCATGGGCAAGGCGGGATTTGTAATTGCATCACATGTTAACGATACATGGGAAAAATCATGACCGAAGACAACGTTTCCAATCTGATCCTAGAACATCTGCGTTCCATTCGTTCGACCTTGGCGCGACATGACGAACAATTTGATACCATGATCATGCGGCTAGGCTCAATTGAGTCACAGATGGCGGGAGTTCATGCTGACATCGCCGGGCTAAATCTTCGCATGGATCGCTTTGAAAACCGTCTGGCCCGCATTGAGCGGAGACTGGAATTGCGCGATGAAACCGCTTGATAACAACGAAGGGCCGTAGGATGGGCTGAGCTTGCGAAGCCCATCATTCGCGAATGATGCGCCTCCTACGTCGGCACATCCTACGATGTCAACGCGGTAAGGCATTGTGGCGGTACTCCGCGTATTGCGCCGAGTGGATAAAAGCAGCAAAATCCATGAATCCTTGGCTTTGTCTTTCTGCCCACCCGCCTAACCCGCCGTTCCAGCCGACCCGCGCCGACGTTTGGCGTGTTCATTCAGGCTCCTTCTGCGCGGGCGGCTGGACGGGGGCGTTGGGCGTGTCGGCTGGCGTGTCATTTTTATCCTCAATGGCCCTTCTTTCAGCTTTCAGAAGGCGTATAATGTCTATGAAAAGCATAAATTGAGGGGTGATTCGCCATGAATTCTATCGACCAATTACGTTTTGCAATTAGTGACCGTATCAATGATGGTGAAATCAGTCCTTCGCATATCACTTTGATGTTACTGGGTGAATTTCAAAAAGACGTAAGTGATTTTCTAAAAGGCTCAAACCGTGACGTTGATCCTTCTAAGGTTTTGGTTTCTATCGAGGAAGGCTCCCTAGCTTTCGTGGCGACTGGCCTTCTTGCAGCAAGCACATTATGGGCTGATCTTGAACATCTAAAGTCGGCAGACTCTCTAAATTCAATTGACTCAAAACGAGCGATAGTGGTGGAACGATGGCAATCGTTAGCTCAAAAGAACCCACATAGACGCTATTCGGTAGTGAATCAATTATCACAAATATTATTTAAAGTTGATTCAACGTCCAACTTTTGCAAAGAAGATAGCTGGGTACAAGTGGAAAAATATTTGCATGGTATTGTTTTTGATATAGGTGGAAATACTAAAGCCAATGTCCATATTAAGTTGGAAAACGGAGAAACACTACCTCCGATTGCATCTACTCATGATTATTTGGAAAAGTATGGTCAAGATCGCCTATATCGCCCAGCTTTGCTTCATGTTACGGCTGAAGAAAATCTACTTACTAAAGAATTGCGAAATTTAAGTTTACTTGCTTTTGAGTCTCATCAACCAAGCTATGATGATTATGAATTTAACATCATGGTTGAAAGAGGATCAAAAGCTTGGTCAGAAGTCATAAATTCGTCAGCGTGGCTAGATGATTTGCGTGGTAGTCGAGCATGAAGGCTTCTGTTTTATTGGACACAAGCTTTCTAATTTCTCTAGTTGATCGTAATCGTGTTAATCATCAAACTGCAACCCAATACTATAAACTCCTACTTGAACAACAGTTGCCTATATATTTCTCAGCTATTGTAGCAGCAGAATTCTCTATTAAGCAATCAATTACAGATTTGCCACTTAAAAACTTTCGGTCAGTCCCATTTAATATTCCGCACTCAATATAATCCGCACGAATATGGAACTTACTCGGAACACGCGATAATGGCGATAGCCGAGTAGCAATTCGTGATGATGTGAAATTGATGGCGCAAGCTTCGCATGAATCTATCCCGTTCATCCTGACAGAGGATGCTTCCACTCTGTACAAATATTGTGAGCGTCTTCGTAGTTCAGGAAATTTGAATGTTAGGGCAATAAAATTGGTAGATGGTTTTGATTCTTCTATACTATGCTTGGCCGGAAACGAAAAAGAGAATTTAGATATTTTTAATGTGTAGCTTGGAAATTTTTGGTAGCCGGGTAGCCGGGTGGGCAAACGGCTTTATCGTTTGCCCACGCGGAACCCAACCGCAACCCCCAGACGGAATGGTGGGAAAACTCGTAAGGCGGATTCGGAGCGTAAGCGACAATCCGCCGTTTGTTGGAAACAAAGAGCAAAATCCATGAATCCCCGGCATTATCTCTCTGCCCACCCGCCTAACCCACCGTTCCAGCCGACCCGCGTGGACGTTTGGCTCATTTCTCTACCTCCTTTCGCGCGGGCGGCTGAACGGAGGCGTTAGGCGTGTTGGTTGTCATTCCAATCGCCAAAAAGCAAAGGAGATAAAAAGTGGGTATTAGTTTTCATGTGGCACTATTGGCTGTTCTATCTTTAATTTCGCTGGTTACTTGGATTTTACTTTTTACGAAAAAGAAATATGTAGCTGTTCTAATAGTTAGTATTTTACTTGCTATCTTTGGCCTACCACTCATCATTGAATTTAAGTCTGTTTTAGATTACGGCCCCAATGTTCCAGAAAAATTACCATTCTTATTGGTCTTAATTATCCTCGGAGGAGGCGACGTTGCATTAGCTGGCTTTGGAATTATTTTCTGTGCCATGGTAATGTCGAAAAATCAAGGTAACGGTTAATGACCAGCCGGATATATATCGAAACATCTGTTGTAAGTTACCTAACCTCACGCCAGAGTAATGACGTGATAAAGTCAGCTTGCCAGCAGATTACCAAGTCATGGTGGGGACATGGACGATTGACTGCGGTGTCATACATTTCGCCATATGTTGTCGAGGAAGCCAGCGCAGGTGATCCGAAGGCGGCATCCGAGCGTTTAGAAGCGCTACGTGAGATTTTGGTTCTCCCGATCAACCCCGAAATCCCAGAGCTTGCGGAATTTCTTTTGCTTGGCGGTGGTCTGCCTGCCAAAGCAAGAATCGACGCTTTGCACATTGCATGTGCCGCATACCATCAAATTGATATTCTCCTGACATGGAACTGTACCCACATCGCCAACCCCGCGCAATTGCCCGTAATGCGTGGTTTGTGTGCCGCCAAAGGCTACAAGCTACCTGAGTTAGTGACCCCTTTCGAGTTAATGGAGGTTCTACAGTGAATACAACGAAGCCATGGCACGATCCCATCGTCGATGAAATCCATGACACCCGTGAACGGCTCGCCGAGCAATACCACAATGATTTGCTTGCTTACTCCCAAGCGGCAGAATCGCATTGTCGGGCTTTGGGATTTAGGATTGGGGAAAGTCCGCGCCGTCAGTTAGTTGATGAAAATCCTCAACAGGCAAAAGTTGCCGCCTAACCCGCCGTTCCAGCCGGCCCGCGCCCATCGTTTGCCGTCTTGGGTTCTGGTTCCGTTGCGGGCGCGGGCGGCTGAACGGGGTCGTTAGGCAAAACATCCCGCTTGATTTGCCATTTCAATATTACTATAACCAAGCTTTAAGAGGTTACCCCCATGAACTTAAAATTTACGACTCTTATTCTGTTTGTTTTTCTTATGTTTAGCCAACAAGCTTTGTCACAGGAGTATAAGCTGGGAGTTGTTATGTTTCGACCTGATAACCCAGAATATGAATTAGACAGAATCGTTTTTGAAATAGCTGGTAACGATGTTTATAGGGAAGGAAATGGAAGCACTTTGCAGCTTGTTGTTCAAACAGAAATTCCTTGGAAAGATACAAATCCAAGCGAAGGTGTCTACGATTTTTCTAAGTTTATCGAATATGCTAAAACAATGAAGGCAAGAGGCATAAAATGGACACCTCTTTTTTCTCCTCATTACCCACCTCAATGGGCAATAGATAAATATTTTAACAATCAACTTACTGACAAGCATGGTAACAAAACAGGGGGTTTTCACTTACCTTTTTCACCTTCATCAACAGTCTGGAAAAACGATGTTCCCAAATGGATTAATACCGCATTATAGCAGTTATATCCGTATATTGGAGGCACAAAAAACGATGTTATTTCAGAAATATTTATAACAAACGAAATGATGTATAGAGGGGGTGGATTAAATTATGGTGATTACGAAAGATCCGATAGTGTAATTTCTACTTACGATAATGCTACCCTTCAAGCATGGCAAACTAGAAATTACGAATCTCTTTATGGTGTTATTCCGCGAAATCTTACTCTTGAGTCTAGCTACCGCATAGATGCTTTCTTAAAATTCAGGTCAGAAGAGCTTGCTTATTGTTTAAGCACTTTAAAATCCAGCACTGAATATAAGCTCGCATCTTTGGGGAAAAATGGTATTTCCGTTACATGGAAGCTTGTTCCATATGCTTTTGATAAAGAACCAGAAACAACGCAACAATATCATGGACTTACTGGTTCGCAACTTTCCTATCTTTTTAACGATATAAACCTGAAAACTATCGCAATAGATGAGTGGGAACATGATGGTAGCGGTAACTCACTTGTCAATGCAATAAAAACTGTTAGACGATTTGATAGGCAAAATCACCCGATTTATTTTGCATAGTTTAATAAACTTGACGGAAAACCGAATAGAGAACAAATAAGAAGCTGGATTAGCAATACGAAACCACTGAATGTTACAAGTTGGACTTTTTTTAGTTGGTATGGGACAGGGACTGGAAATAACGGACCAATTGGAGATGAACAAAAACAAGGACTGAAACTTGCCTTTAATGACATACAGCCACCTGACGGAATTCAAAATGACCCTTATGCTTATTCTTTAGCTGTAAACAATAGTAACGCCAGCTACGGGAGAGTCAGCAGTTCGCCAGCGGGCATCAATTGCGGACAAGGCTACAGCACATGTAACGCAACATTCAGCGGCAACGTCACTCTGAGTGCCATGCCTGCAAGCAGTAGCTACAAGTTTTCGGGGTGGGGTGGGGCTTGCAGTGGAACATCATCAACCTGTACAGTTAGCATGACAGCAGCAAAAAACGTAACTGCAACATTTACTGCTATCCCTGTTTACCGTCTCGCTTCAACTGTTTCAACAACGGGTGGCGGAACTTGGGGTTCAATCCTTAAATTATCAGCTACTTTATCTGGAAGCACCCTGAATTTAACAGTAAACAAAAAAGACGGTTCGTCTTTTTCCACAGGGGGAACGTTGTACTTTAAGGTTGGCACATATGAAACCTATGGGGAAAATCGTTGCCAGTTGTCAATTACAGCGGGTACTTTTTCAAAGTCATGCACTCATAATTTAGCTACGTTTAGCGGATACCCTAAAGATTTTTATGTACGGTTTAATTCAAGTAACGGTGGATTTGCTTGGGTGGGGTTTATTAGAGCGACATTACAATAGTGCAATAGGATGGGCTGAGGTACGAAGCCCATCAATCGAGTTACCACGCCTAACTCAACGTTCCAGCGGAGCTTCGCTTCGTTCGCTCGCGCTCACTACGCTCAGCCCGCTGAACTTTGCGTTAGGCTTATACGCAAATATTATTAGAATTGAGGTAAACATGGCAGATTACACTAGTGAAGAACAAGCCTTAGATCTCCCCGTCACTAATTCTATCGAACCCGAAACGATATTTGATCTACGGCCACCAGAGATGCCTGTCGGTGCTGTGCCGGTTTTTGATGATGAGCTATGTGCGGTCGTTGGATACCGTCATGAGTGTACGACAGGGGTATATAGGCTTTACGATCTCGAAGGAAAGATTATAGGGATGGAAGAGAAGGGACTTGAAACTCCTTTATTCGATCCGCTCGATTTAATATTTTTCGCGGGGGGCATTTTTCGAGGGATCGGCAAAGGTGTCGTTACCGGCACTGTTCGAACTGCCCCGAAGGTCGCTGCGCTCACAGCCACCAGACTATCTGCGCGGGTTCTTGCCATTTCAGTAGTGGGTGCAATGCGTACTGCGTTTAAGGGACTTTCAGTACGCAGTTTGAAATTCACTGCCACAACATCATTGCGCATGGTGACTAAAGGACGCTACGTTCCACAACACATCCTGCACCTAGCGATCAAATATGGTAAACGCGCAGCAGACCCTCAAGGCATCAAAGGTGCGTTCTTGTACACAACGAAGATGTTTAGAAACGGTACTGAATACACTTTGGAGGTTGTTGTTCGCGAAAGCGACTGGACTATTTTTCATTTTTTATATAAGTAATTCGTCATTTTCCTAGCTGAGATTACCATGATTACTACATCTCCCCGTCTCATTCTTAAGACTAGGCATACGAAGTGTCGATCAAATGTCAACTGGGATCAAGACACTCGAGTATTGTCATTGTTACTTACTTACCTAGATGAAGATAGAAATATCGAGAATTTGAAGCTTTCGGAAAAGATTGCTCAAGACTTTGGCATTGAGCAAGGCGACTATCGACTTATTTTGGGGGAAATGGATATATTATTGGATTTTAAGAAGCGTATTACCTCCTTAGAAATCAGAACTAATCCATTAACATGGCAACCATGTTCGCTGCTTCCCATCCCTTGCGAACCGGATGCTGTGTTCGTCAATTTCGTTGTTGACTACGATGAAAACTGCATTGCGAGTTATGACTTACCAATTCGAATCATGCAAGATCTATCTAGGCACGAGCTGAGTTTTGGTTTTGGAGACTTCGCCACATCTCGCTGGGCAGTTATTGCTGATAACCTTGCTGTTGGAATGACTGCAGATAACCATCTCAACGAGTTTCGTCTGAGTGACTTTATAGATGGCGGAAATGGTTCAACGCGGTGAGGCGCAATAGCGGCTCCGCCGCGTATTGCGCCGAATGGATACAAAGTGCAAAAGCCGAGAACCCCCGGCATTGTCTCACTGCCCACCAGCCTAACCCGGCGTTCGAGGGTACGCGGGTTAAGCTTTGCATTGCTTCGTCTAGTCACGTCCGCCTCGCCCCTCAACGCGGTCGTTGGGCGTTCAAATTCAACATTTTCTGGAGTCATCAATGACTGATTACGCGATTAAAATCAAAACAAGCGACATGCACTTGTTGCCAGTAACGAATATCGGGCCTTATATTAATGAGCCTATTGAAAATTCGGAGTACAGTAAATTGGTAACTGACTCTAAACAGGCATTTGATGCTTGGTGTTCTGCTCTTAAATCCGCCAACCGTGAATTTGAGATATTTCCAATCTAAAGCTGATAGGTGTAAGCCGTATTGCGCCCTTGGCACTCCGCTACGCTCAGCCGCTGAGATTTGCGTTGGCCAAAGACTTCGACACCATGCAGGACTGAACGAGTCGAGCAATGCGTTCCACGAAACGATCACAAAACAAGTGCGGTTCCTGCGGATACACATGGTATCCAAGAGGCAAGTACAAGTCACTCAAGTGCCCCAATTGCGACAGCAACGAGGTCTCAATCGTCGGGGGTGGAGGTTTAATACTTGGGCTTCTTTTTGTCGGCTGGCTCATATTTGGAAACCAAGCCGAAAAAACTAAGCACGCAGAACCGCCACCACCAGCGCAGAAAATACAGGAAGGGCAAGCCACCGCGCCCGAACAGGCCGAACTTAAGGCAATCAGTGAAGCTAGAACCATTATTAATAATAAAGCCAATAACTCCAACCCTGACACGAAACCCACTACAGAAGAAGCCGCTAGAGATTGGATATCCAGTAAAATCAGACCCAAAGTGCAAAGGTACTCGGCGAATATAAGCGGACGGACCTGTACAGTCCAGGTGACAATGATTCCAGGGGGAGAAGTTCAGAATGTCAGTGTAACCCAAAGCAGCGGGGATGAAAGTTTTGACCGATCTGTCCAAGCGGCTGTATTGAAATCTTCGCCCTTGCCTTGGCCAGACGATGATAAGGTAGCCGAAGAATTGAAAACGTTCAATTTAATAGTCAAATCAGAATAGCACTACAGCATTTTCTACGCGGTAAGGCGCAATAGGCGTAAGCCGTATTGCGCCGGATGGTTAATCAAGAGCGAAAAGCCAAGAGCAAAGAGCCACTCTTTCCTAGTCCGCCGCCCAACCCGGCACGCAAGGGGACGCGGGGTTACGCTTTGGTGTTTTTCCCCTACCCCGCCCGCGCCCCTTAGCTCGGGCGTTAGGCGATACTATTAGTGCCGATACTTTAAGAGTATCCAGATGATTCCGATACATTGAATTCATCTGTTTTTGTAATTTTTGGCGATGTTCATAACAAAGGTAAATTTGTGCTTCATATTCATCATCATTGTCATAAGCATCCGGTTCGTTTGTGTCGCTTAATATTTTCACGTTAGCCTCATTGTGTCATGCCTAACCCGCCGTTCCAGCCGACCCGCGTGGACGTTTGGCCCATTTTCCTAGCCCCTCCTGCGCGGGCGGCTGAACGGAGGCGTTAGGCATCTGCAAGCTAACTATACCCATGAAACAAACATCGCTTCAACTTAGGTCTTCTTTGTAATGAATACTGGTCTCTCGCTAAGTGTACTACTCGCGCTTTTCGTCGTTGCAGCGATAATAGTCGTCTCATATGTCGTAGCCCGCCGTACACAACGAGCTAAAACCCGCACATTAACAGGTGTAACACAGAGCAACCGTGCAGCAATTCGTTCAGCAACAGGAGCAAAGACCGAAGTCGAACGGCTTCTCAAAATTGGTGCTCAGTGGCCAGAGATTGTTGAATCATTAAACCCAAAAAACGACAGCCGCATTGCCGTGTTGCTTCACGCTATCCGTGGACCTCATATGTTTAACCCAAGAACTGCCCTTTCAGTTATTAGCCACGGTTGCGACGTTGCGCTAGGCTCAAACCCAAAAGCCTCTGCTCTGTCTGCCCTTCAGGCAGCGAAAGACAGCATGGAAAAAGTAACGCGGTTCGGTGATTGAAGAGACCTACCTCCTCAACCAATGAGTCGCTCATGTGCAGGACCGTAAGGCGCAATAAAGGTACTTCGCGTATTGCGCGGGATGGATAAAAAGAGCGAAATCCACGAAACCCCGGCATTTTCTCTCTGCCAACCGCCTAACCCGCCGCTCCAGCCGACCCGCGTGGACGCTTGACGTGTTCATTCTGGCTCCTTCCGCGCGGGCGGCTGAACGGGGTTGTTGGGCGTCTTCATCACTTACTCTCATAGGAGGTAGCAATGGCTGATAAATTCAAGATTGGTGACATCGTCCAGTTGAAATCTGGGGGGCCTAAAAATGACGGTAACCGCTGTTCTCGATGACCTACCAACAAAAATCTCCTTGGTGGCCTTGGTCGTCTCGATACTGGCCCTGCCCACTAGCTATTTCGTCGCAGTTCGACAGGTCAAGGTGAGCATTGCCGAGCAAGAACGACGCAGTAAACAAAAAGCCCGATTTCTGGTTGCAAACGCCTTGGATGAATTCTTCAAGGTCTTCTACTCAGCGGTGGAGCAGCTTACCGGGATCGAGCAGAGTGAGTTGCAACGCCGCCTCAAGGACATCGCCCCGCGCATTAAGGAAATAGATGCGTTGGTGAGAAACAGCAAGGTACTTGATCGACTGGCACAGGCAATTGATGACCTGGCGGCTACTGGATACGCCGACCTGACGCAATCTGCGGATCTGGTTTCCAAGCTTCAGAGCATTCGTGCGCAGATTGCTCTCGGCTCGAACGCTTCGAGGTACGTCACATTGGGGGTGATCGGAGTAACGTAGGTCGGGGGCAGCTTTATCGCGCCCGACAAATCACGAGTGTCGGGCAACAAAAAGACGTTGCCCGACCTACCTGGCTAGAGGGAATTCTATCGCATGATCGGGTGGATTGTCATCCATAAGCCATTTTATTTCCTGATTACTGCTGTTACGCACCAAACTGTAAACCCACGGTTCGCTCATTTTTAAAATAACTTTTATATTCAATGTGTTGCAATGCTTAAAAATGCTGTTTTTGCCATAAAACAACAAAATATATACATAACAATCAAATGGTTGCAAAAAATGAGCGAACCGTGGGTGTAAATGTCGGGCATATCGCCGACCTTGGCAAGAGCGTCAAAACTTGCTTTGACTGGCAAGGCTTGCCTTGCCCCTGCCTGTCTGCGACCGGCGGTCAAAGCAAGCTTTGACGCTCCATGCGTAACATCATCTAATCGGCAAGGTTCTTCAGCCAGACGGAGCCGAGACCCTATGCGATGGTTGCAGCGAGCGTCGCATGGGGATCACTTCCAGGCCATTACAAGCCCAGCTTATCAAAAAACGTCTTGACCCCGTCCAACCATCCTTGTTCTTGCGGGCTGTGGGTGTCGACTGCACCGACCAGGGAGTCACCCAATTTCTTGACTAATTCGATTTGCTCACGGGTGAGATTCACCGGGGTTTCAATGCGGACTTTGCAGATCAGGTCGCCCACCGGGCCGCCACGCACCGGTTTGACACCCTTGCCGCGCATACGGAAGAGTTTGTCGGTCTGGGTTTCCGCAGGGATTTTCAACGCCACCTTGCCGTCCAGTGTCGGGACTTCCAGTTCGCCGCCCAAACAGGCGACGGGAAAACTAATCGGCACTTCACAGTACAAGTTCGCACCGTCACGAGTGAAGATGGGGTGTTCCTTGACGTTAACCTGAACGTACAAATCGCCCGGAGGGCCACCCGCCTCGCCAACCTCGCCCTCGCCACCCAAACGGATGCGGTCGCCTGTATCCACGCCGGGTGGTATCTTCACTGAAAGGGTTTTGGTTTCCTGCACCCGCCCCTGTCCGCGGCAAGAGGGGCAGGGGTCTTTGATTTGCTGGCCTGAGCCTCGGCAGGCCGGGCAGGTTTGTTGCACGGCAAAAAAGCCCTGTTGCATCCGCACCGCGCCGTGGCCTTGGCAAGTCGAACACGTCACCGGGCCGGTGCCTTTCTTTGCGCCCGTTCCACCACAGGTCCCGCAAGGCACGTAGGTCGGCACTCGTATTTTTACATCAGTACCCGCCACCGCTTCTTCAAGGGTCAGGTCGAGGTTGTAGCGAAGGTCGGCCCCCCGTTGCGCATGGCTGCGCCCCCCCCCTCCGCCGCGCCT
>Ga0194049_1000079_pt1 | contig 37511 bp, 41 predicted proteins | sample JunL2225m_MetaG_FD_148665 | JGI IMG/M metagenome (GOLD analysis project Ga0194049, IMG submission 148665) | Anoxic zone freshwater microbial communities from boreal shield lake in IISD Experimental Lakes Area, Ontario, Canada - Jun2016-L224-25m | ecosystem: Environmental > Aquatic > Freshwater >... | reverse complement strand
ATCCCATCCCGACCTCGGAAGTGAAACCGCCCTGCGCCGATGATAGTGTGGACCCCCATGCGAAAGTAGGGCACTGCCAGGCTCCCAAACCAAAACCCCCAAGCCGCAAGGCGCGGGGGTTTTTTTTTAAAATCAGTGTCTTATGGGTAATTTTCAATTTTTGGAAGATAAAATTTGCGCTATTGGTTAAACAGCGATTGCAATTTGCTTCGCAAAGTCGGAATATCAGTAAATACAAAAATATTAAAAGATATATACGAATGCCCATGAGTGATGAAAACAAGGTTAACATTCTACTGGTCGAGGATTCTCCGACTCTCGCGCACCTTTATAGGGCTTATCTAGAAAGGGAGAACTGGAATGTTCTTTATGCCGAAACAGGCGGTCAAGCGTTGGATCTCGTATACCGTCACTTGCCCAATGTGATGATACTGGACCTCAAACTGCCAGATATGATCGGATTGGATATACTTCGGCGTGTGATCAAGGACAAGTTGCCGTGTGCCGTTGTTGTCGTTACTGGATATGGTTCTGTCCATGTGGCTGTGGAAGCCATGCGTGAAGGGGCTTTTGATTTCATTGAAAAGCCTTGCAACGCTGAACGCTTGCTTTGTGCCGTCCAGAACGCGTTGAAAATTCGAGGAATGGAACCAGCCCACGAAAACGCAGTAGTTGTTGGCGAGCATTTTGGTTACGTGAGTGGCTCACCTTCCATGCGAGCGGTATATCGAGTTATCGATCAAGTTGCCGCCAGCAAAGCCACTGTGTTCCTTACTGGTGAGAGTGGCAGCGGCAAGGACGTTTGTGCTGAAGCCATTCACCGCCACCGAAATAGTCCTCGTAACGATAAAGCATTCGTCACCCTCAATTGCGCGGCCATACCCAAGGATTTGCTGGAAAGCGAATTATTTGGTCACGTTAAGGGTGCGTTCACGGGAGCCTATATTGATCGGCTTGGTGTGGCTTCCAGGGCTGATGGGGGTACACTGTTTTTGGACGAAATCTGCGAGATGGATTTGAATATTCAAAGTAAGCTGCTACGTTTTGTGCAAACAGGAACTTTCCAGAAGGTCGGAGGCGGCAAGATCGAAGCGGTTGATGTAAGGCTGATTTGTGCCACTAACCGCGACCCGATGAAAGAGGTGGAGTCCGGACGTTTCCGCGAAGACCTCTATTACCGGCTGCACGTCATCGCCATAAGTTTGCCGCCTTTGCGTGAGAGGAAGGAGGATGTCATTCCTATTGCGAAGGGGTTCTTAGCTGAATTCACTTTAGAAGAAGGCAAAAATTTCATAGGATTTGCCCCTGAAACCGAGGAACATCTTCGCGCATATAATTGGCCGGGTAATGTCCGTCAATTGCAGAATATCATTCGTAATATTGTGGTTTTGAACCAAGGGACACTGGTTACTTTGGATATGCTACCGCCGCCGTTGGATAAGCCAAACACGATTAACCAAGACGTGTTAGGGGATATCAAAACGGAACAGGAAGGGTCGAATGAATTCATACGCCCACTATGGCTGGTGGAAAAGGAAACCATTGAAATGGCCATTGCCTTATGCGACGGCAATGTTCCCAAAGCAGCGGCGTTGTTGGAAGTAAGCCCATCGACGATTTATCGGAAGCGTTTGGGTTGGGTTAGGGCAATGGCCTCATCGTTGCCTGACAAAAACAAGGGGTAGTTTAAGCCGGGTACGATAAAGCCATGCCGGTATTGCCTGGCGAAAGCCCCAGGCGTTCATTACTCGATAAACCTTTTCTCGTAGGATTCCAAGCAAGCGTCTGCCCATCCTGCCGCCAACTCGGAGTCTTTGATTGCATTTGATGTAACGGCGGCACACCATGCGCGTAACCAAACTTCTTTATGCTCTTCCAGTTTATCGATCGTCAATTCTTCGGGGGAAACCATGGGACTTACCTCTCTTAAAGTTTGTATTTGTCAGAACCGGAATCTGTAAACTCAATTACTTGAGTTCATTTTAAGGGGAACTACCACAAGAGTCTCTTGCTTCGGATTTTTTCATTAATTCAGACGCCAATCTTGACTGAATCAACTTATCTGTCCAATATGTGTTCCTTGATGTTCTATTAAGCATTAGCTGTGCCATATGTGTGGCAATTTAAAAATCAATTATTTAGAAATTTATGATTGGGTGAACCTTGGGTATTTTGCTGCATTTTGCCCCATCCCGGTGCGGGAAAGGTTTGATGTACGGCGATGATGGGTGGTAGGTTTAGCTGAAGTGGAGTAGAGATAGATGAAAGTTTTGATTGCGATTGATTTTTCGGAAAATTCCAAGAATCTGGTTGGTAAATCCTGTGGCTTGCTGCGAAAAACACTGGATTCGGTATGGCTGCTCCATGTTGCCGAACCTGATCCGGATTTTGTGGGGTATGGGGTTGACCCCCCGGTTATGCGTGATCAGATGGCCAAACAGTTTCACGATGAACATCTGCAGTTGCAAGAAATGGCCGAATCCTTGCGGGAACAGGGTGTGGACGCCAAAGCCTTGTTGATTCAAGGCGAAACCGGCAAAACCATCGTGCAGCAGGCGGAGAAGCTTGGGGTTGACATGATTGTGGTTGGTTCCAGCAAGCATGGGGCCGTACACCACTTTTTGTTGGGGGATACGATACAGGGGGTTTTGCATGAGTCGGGCAAGCCGGTGCTGGTGATGCCTGTTCATGATTAGAAAAATGCTTAATTTTAATGACATTGAATTGAAACAAACCCGCTTTTACCAAGACGTGTTCGGCGAAGGCCGTGTGGAGGGCGAAGCGGCCATGCTGTTGTGCCAATTAAGCCGAAAATTTAATCCACTCCCAGAGGCTGCCCGTCAGCGCATCGCCGCCGCCAATGCGGAAACTCTGCTCGTGTGGGGTGATCGGGTGCTGGATGCGAAATGTTTGGAGGAGGTTTGGGCGGATTGATTTGAATTTGTGTCATTGACACAGTTGATTGCGGATTTCGAGGCGGATGTTCAACGATGGTCGGAGGTGAATGATGAGAAGCGTGATTATTGGCTTGGAATCGCGGGAAACGGTATTTGCACGGGGTTATGATTTGGCGCGACGTGCCGACCTTGGCGAAACCTTGCCTGAATCGGATTACTTTTTGAATTTCGGCAGTCTACAACAATTGTTTAACGAGTTAACGCCTGAGAGGTTGCGCATCGTGGAAACCTTAATTGAAACCGGTGCGCTGCCTTGCCAACACCTAGCGCGGCGTTTGGCTAGGAATGAGGAAGAAATAACTAAAGATATCAATGTATTGATAGACCATAATCTCGTTGCAATCAATGAACATAATCATTATTTGGTTCCATGGGGAACCGTGGAGTTCAGGTTGTGTTTCGGTGCTGGGCAGGCGAAAGCGGCTTAATATTCTTGGGCATCCACATCTTGACGGCAGAATTTTCAACGCTACGCGAATACGCCGAGTACTCGAGTTTGGCTTGCAAGCTTAAGGCTGCGGCCAACCCGCATTCTTAAACACTTCGATGATGTCTTTCAAATAGTTGATTTCTTGGATTTTCATTTCGATTTCCCTGTCCTTGTTGGAGCAGATGAGTTTCTGCTTTTCGAATTCCAATTTCAACTCGGAATATTCGGGTGAGAGAGTATTGATAGTGCCGCGATAAAGATTAACCGTGCCTGTGTTATTCGTACCCAATAAGTTAAGCGTATTTTTGCCCCCATCCTCAAATAATTCTGAGAGTTCCACATCCAGCAATTCGGCGATTTGTTCCAATCGGGACAGCTTGATGTCGCTCAACCCGCGTTCAATATCGCCATAACCATTCACCGACATGGTGAGTTTGTCGGCCATTTCCTCCTGCGTCAGTCCTTTGGAACGCCGCTTGGCTCTTATGTTTTCATGGACTTGCATAAAATCTACCCTCACACTCCATAAAAATACCAAGCTGCGGTTGGTGGATTGACGTTAAAGATCCTATTGTAATAGCACAACGATTGTTTTACAAAGCGATTGTTGCCTTGGTGTTCGTTTTTACTCATTTCGGCATAAATGCGCAAGAAAATCATAGGCATTATTTTAATATTTCTCTATAAGTCACTATTTTAAGGAGAGACTCAATGCACCCAGCGATTAAACTCTTCAGTGCCGCCACGCTGTTTACCCTCAGTTGCGCTACACAAGCCGCACCCATTTATAACGTGAATAATGGGCAACTTGCTGGCATCAGTAACTTAGAGGTAGGCGGTTCGCTATATAATGTCATCATCGGCGACGGTTCCTATACAGGGATTTTTGGGACAACATCTGATTTCGCCGATTCTGCCAGTGCCGAAAATGCTGCCAATGCCATCGTCACTGCCCTAAGGTCTGCCTCGGCGCTTCCAGCAGGTATTAATTCAGACATCGCTTTAGTCAATGGGTGCAACGGAAGTGGAGGTGAATGTGATATTTTCATTCCATTCGGTGTGCAATACGCTTCACCTAGCTTTCCTGGTCAAAACGAAGTTGCTTTGTGGGATTCGTACCTTCGCCTAGGTCACGTTGGGGTTGGTTGGGAGACACAAACTGCAAACATCCCAACAAACTTAAGTACTTCAAACTTTGGTAATGCTACTTATGCGAAGTTTAACCTCGTGACTTCGATACCGGAACCCTCTTCTTTAGTTCTCTTTGCCACAGGGCTTGTCGGATTATGGGGCCGCAAGCTCAAAAGCAAAATCATTCCTTCTCTCTGATCTGCCGGTACGCTTCAATCTGATTTGCAAGTCCGCATAGTCAGCGTAGCCCGGATGAAGCGCCAGCGGAATCCGGGTAACAAGACCCGCATTCCGCAAGCTCCATGCGGGCTACATCACAAACAAGACAAACAAGGATTTTGTTGCCCGACTATTTCGGGGATAGGTTGGGCAACGATGGAGCCGTTGCCCAACCTACTTCACTATTGTAAATGAACATCCCTTGGAATTGCCGATAAACCTAAATAATTAGCGAAAGGATCAAAATCACGATAATTATGTAATAGTGTTATTTGATTTTCTATCCAAACACTGCTATCGACCAAGATCATTGCTGTGGCACTGGTAATTCATCTTCTTGAGTTTCCCATTTTAATTTACCTCCCAGTGCCAAGATTTGGGCATAGCCTTGTTGACGCAGAAGCAGTTTCAAACCCGCTTCAATTGCTTTTTCTTCGGTTTGAATGCCGCTGGCCTTCATGGCGGCTCGTATTAAATCAATATCTATTTCTATTTGAGTTCTCATGAGCAATTCCTCAAAAATAACCTCTGATGTCAAGCCCTGTAGTCTGGTCAACATTTTTTAGGTTCTCTCGTTCCCACGCTCCACTGCCCCGACGCTCCACCGCCGCGTAACCGACCGCTGGAGCGGACAAGGCGGGTTACCACGCTGGAGCGTGGGAACCAGAAAACGGAGCCACGCAAAACCCGCATTCCGCAACAAGCTCCATGCGGGCTACTTCGTTTTTATCCTACAACTCCGGGTTATGTTGGGCAACGATGGAGCCGTTGCCCAACCTACACTAGTTCTTAAATCCTGTATTTTTCACAATCAAGGCATCGGCAAGATACCGCCGAAACATCGCATCATAGGTGATGATGCGCATATTTTCATGTTTCGCTTGTGCGATCAAAAGACGGTCAAAAGGGTCTTTGTGATGATTTTCTAGGTCAAAAACTGTCTGTGCATGTTGCGGGATGATACTCAACATCTGGAATCCTTGTGCTTCCACATCGTCTACTATTTGTTTAGACGGTAAATCTAGTTTTCCTAGACCATGTTTAATCACCATTTCCCAAATTGAAACCGTGCTTGCAGTGGCCCCATAGGTTTGAATAAGTCCTATGGTCGAAGCATCGGTTATCTCCCCCATCATCCAATCATAGAGAATGCAAGTATCCAGCAGCAGTCGCATGGTTTACCCGTGAAACAAATTTGCAATTTCAGCGTTAGTTTCCGCACTATCCCAATCATGCGAATAGGCAACCTTGCTTTTCCAGCAACCGGGAGACTTTACCTTAGGGGCTTCGTACTTGACGATTTTTGCCACTGGAATTCCATTGCGGACGATCAGCACTTCCTCGCCTCGTTCAGCCGCCAAGACCAAACCGGGTAGATTATTGGTGGGTTCGAGTAGGTTGATTTGCATGGTTTCCACTTAATCTAACTTGTAGGAAAATAATTTTGAAAGGGCGGTTCCCATGCCGGAGCGTCACTGCCATTAAGTTAAGCTTAAAATGTAGGAGCCGCGCCCTCGCGGCGATTGGGATTAAGGCTGCTTTTCCAAGCTATTCAGTCGCCGTGAGGGCACGGCTCCCACAAATCCCAATCCAGCCTACCCTTCAACTTAATGGCAGTGACGCCGGAGCGTAGGAACGAGAAAAACCGGGTTATGTTGGGCAACGACGGAGCCGTTGCCCAACCTACGAATCAATCCAATTTGGAGTAATACTCCGCCAACTGCTTGATTTCCTGATCACTGAGTTTGGATGCAATCAATCTCATGCGGCTGTAGATGTCATTGGCGCGTTTGCCTTCCCTGTAGTCAAGCAGGGTATTTTCCAGATAAACGGCCTTCTGACCAGCCAGCCTAGGAGTGTCGACCTTTTCCCCCTGCCCCGATCCGCCGTGGCAACTGGAACAAGCCGGCTCCATGCGTTTGCCGTCGCCAACGGAGACAATGCCGGTCGGGTCGCTGGCTCCGCCTTTGCCAGGCTTGGCGGCTTGCTTGCCATAATAGGCGGCCAAATCCGCCATGTTCTGCTCGCTTAGTTTCGATGCCCAGTCGTTCATCGTGGCCGCCGGGTCTTTGCGGTTGCCGTTTTTATAGTCCACCAACTGCTTGTAGAGATAAGTCGGCAATTGACCATCCAATTGCGGGTTGGAGCTGGTTTCGTTATGACAATCCGCACAACTTTTAGCGGTCAGAATCTTGCCACTTTCGGTCAGAATCTTGCCATTTTCGGCATTGCCTTTTTTTACAAAGTTGAGCTTTTCCAAGGTCCAAGCCACTTTGCTGGAAGGCTCCGCGCTGGAAGGCTCCGCCAGCACCGGGCCGGCCAAACCCAAACAGATTAAGCTTAAAAGAAATCCTTTCATAATCAATACCCCCAAGCGGTTGGATTGTAAGTTTTCAAGACGAAGAATTGGAGGATGGGCCAGCCATAGCTGAGCAACATCAAGCCCAATATCAACAGATTCCACGGGACGAAATTGTTAAGCCACAACGACACTGCCACTTCGCTTTGAAGTGGTGTTTCTTCAACGGTTTGAGCCTCGATAGTCCCCTCGGTTTGGGTTTTGAACAGGATGTAAACAAACAACCCGGCGGAACCGAGTAAAACCAAGCCACCGAGTATCATCAGCAGTTCGTAAGGTTTCCAAGCCAAGGTGAGCAGACTGTTGTATTGTACGGATGAAATACGCCTAGGTTGGCCGAGCAAGCCCAGCACATGCCACGGCGTGGTCATGATCGCCATGCCGACAAACCAAGTCCACAACTGGGTCAGGGCCAAGTCATTGGAAAACAGTTTATTGCCGCACAGCTTTGGCCACAATTGGTAAGCAAGGGCGAGGTACATGGTGACCACGGTGCCGGCAAATATCAGGTGGAAATGGCCGGGAACCCAAGCCGTATTGTGGATCATGGCGTTCATTGCATAGCTGGCGTTGACGATGCCGCCGAAGCCGCCTAAAACCAGCATCAACAGGGACAATATCGCCGCCAGAACCATCGGGTTTTGCCAAGGCAACGCGCCTATCCATCCGAAAAGTCCTTTGCCTCCGCGTTTGCGCCCGGCCAATTCCAGCGAAGCGATCACCGTGAAGCCGGTCAACAGGGTGGGAAGGGCGACCGCGAAGGTGCCGACCATGTGCCAAAACTTAGCGATGGTGCCTTGTTCCGGGTCCATGTACAGATGATGGAAACCGATGGGCAGGCCGAACACCAAGATCAACAAAAACGCCACGCGCGCCAGCTTGTCGCTAAACAGCTTGCCCCCCGCCGCCACGGGTACATAGGAGTACAGCGCAATATAGGCCGGGATTAGCCAGAAATAGACGATGGGGTGCAAGGTCCATGCGAACAGCGTACGTGCCAAGCCTACGTCGATGGTGTCCTTGAGTCCCAGCGACCACGGCAGCAGTTGGAACACCGCTTCTAGGGCCACGCCCGCGCTGGTCCATGCCCATAAATAGGCATTGGCGGTGGTGGCGAACATCGGCAATGGCACGGTTTCGCCGGGATGGGCCTTCTTCCACTTCCCGAACATGACGATCATGATGACCGTCCAGAACCAAGAACCCACCACCAGCAAGGTGGCGCCGATGTAAAAGAAAGCGTTGGCCTGGATGGGAGGATAAAAGGTGTATAGCACCGATGCCTTGCCCAGCAGTAGCGGAATGGCCGCCAGCACCACGCCCGTCAGGCAGACACCGTAACCCGCCCAGGCCAGTGTTGGGTTCCAGATCGGCATGTTCAGGCTGGTGGTCGCCGTGTAATAGCCGAAGCCCATGATAAAGAACGTGGTCAGCACAAAGGCCATCAACACGCCATGGGTGCTGACCGAGGCAAAGTAAACGGCAGGGGATTGGATGAAAGTAAGCAGCCCACTGCGTTCCAGCACTTGGTACATGCCGAAAACGCAAGCCAGGGCAAAGGAGCCGAAGGCAATCCAAAAGTTGAAAAGCGCAAGGCGCTTAGGTGTAGTGTCGATCATGGTTGTTTTCCTTCAGTCTTGCGTGCGTCCCAGTCATTCTGGGATAGCACAGTCACCTTGCTCCACATATGGTCGTGACCCATTCCGCAATATTCGTTGCACAACAGGGGGTATTCCCCTGGCTTGGGGAATACGGTGGTGACTTCCGAAATATGGCCGGGTACGATCATGGTGCTCATGTTGGTCATCGGGATGTGCGCCCCGTGCAGCACGTCCAAGCTGGCCATGCGGAACTGGATTTTTTTGTCTGCGGGGACAACTATCTCGCGGGGGAAGAATCCGTAACGGGCAGCCACCAGTTTGACTTGGAGGGTGCCGTCGGGGAGTTCCGACGGCTGGGCCCTTAATTTGTCCTCGGCGAATTCACCGCCCAGATGCAGGCTGGCTGAGTCAATGGTTTCCCAGTGGCTGGGCGGGTTCAGATGCAGGAACACGGCCCCGATGAATAATATGACTACCATGAAGCCAATCATGGCGGTCGCCAAGTAAAGCCAGTTCTTTTCTAAATGTTCGATCTGCATGTCCTGTAGGAATAGGCCTAGCTTGGATCGTGTTTTGCTTATCCATGAATTTGGATTCATGCATTACCTCTCGCTTGTTTGTTGATTGTCAGCGACCTTCCAGACGCAAAGGCCAGTGTGGGTTTGGTGACCTAACTCACTGTACCCCTTGGCAAAAAAATGCCGAAATAGAGGAAGGCCCAGGCGACCGTCATGCCTAGCGCGGTCAGGACTAGCAGGACCATGGTTCCCACGGGTGCGGGTTCGTGGTCTTCGGGGGATTGATTTTCAATGGACATGGCGACTCTCTCTAAAAAATGTTTGTTATGAGGCATAAGGCGGAGTTTCGGAAAATTGAAACGCATGAGATGGGTTCCCCAGACATGCCGCCCTCACGCCCGGAAAATTGTGGCGCATCTAAAATACTGATGTCACGCATCGACCTAGGGCTGGAGCGTCAAAGCTTGCTTTGACAGGCAAAGCAAGCTTTGCCTTTCCAATCTCAAGTCAAAGCAAGCTTTGACGCCCCGTCGTGTTAGGCGACAAGTCATTGTCTCATGCGGCTTTCACCTCCGTGCGTAATATCAGTTGAAAGTAAATGTAACCTAATCAAAGGCATTGGTCGAGTCATTTGACACACTTATGTTTCAAAAGGCATGCGGGGCAGTGGTAAACCCAGTCCCCGTCACTTATTCCGTCGTCCCAGCCAGTGTGCGCAGGGCAAGAATCTTCTGGCATAAGGGAAGTTTATCGGGCAGTCGCTGCGGAATTGACCGCATGAATGTTAACATTTCAATTTGCAAATCAAACCTGAGCCGGAATATGACAATACAACCAGAAGTGCGTGCCCGCCTACTCGGCGGATTTTTGTTGCTGGCGCTGGGTGCTTGGATATTGCACACTTTCTTGGGATTCTTGTTTTGGGCCGTGGTGTTGGCGTTGACGACATGGCCGGTTTATCGGCGCTTGACTGGTTTTATAGCCTCACGCGACCACCATGCCTGGCCTGCGGTGATACTGACTTTGATGATTGGGGCGATGATCCTGTTACCCTTGGGTTACGGCTTGACTAAGGCCATAGCCGAGGCGCAGTCACTCGCCAAGATGCTTGTGGACGCGCAAAATGCCGGTTTGCCCGCCCCGGAATGGTTGCAAACCGTGCCTGTGGCCGGGGCTTGGCTGGCGGAACTATGGAACTCCAGTTTGGGGTCGCCGGATGCGGTGAAAGAAACTTTGCATTTGTTGCAAACCGGCACGGCGATGGCACATACGAAAGACTTGGCCAGTCAAATCCTGCATCGGGTGTTTGGACTTTTCATCACCTTGTTGGCGCTGTTTTTTCTTTATCGCAATGGAGAAATACTGGGTCGGCAGGTGCTTTGGGGGAGTCTTAAATTGTTTGGCGATTCGGGGGTGCGCTATGCCGAACATGCGGCGGCCGCCGTCCGCGCCACTGTCAACGGTTTAGTCCTGTTAGGATTGGTGGAGGGTTTATTGCTGGGCGTGGGCTACGCGGTGTCCGGTTTGAGCCACCCCGCGATGCTCGGTGCAATCACCGGTGTTTTTGCGATGATTCCTTTCGCCGCCAAGCTGGTGCTTGCCGTCTGTTCGCTGGTGTTGGCGGCTTCGGGGCAGGCTGCTGCCGGCATTGGCTTGTTTGTGTTTGGGATAGTGGTGATTTTGGTCGCGGAAAACTATGTCCGTCCCATGTTGATTGGAGGGTCCATCAAATTGCCATTTCTGTGGACGTTGTTGGGGATTTTCGGCGGGCTGGAAAACTTCGGCTTGCTCGGGTTGTTTCTTGGGCCCACCGTCATGGCCGTGGTGATTTCCATCTGGCGCGATTCATTGGAAGATGCGGCAATTTCGGAAGGGTAGGGCGGGTTTCAACCCACCAAGGCACAGCAATTCCCGGTTTGGGAACCAGCACCTCAGAGCCCTATCGTTATTCCGGAGGCAGCCCCATCTGTTGCCGCCGTAATTTCTCTTCCATTTCTTTTTTCTGCTTTTCCATTAAATAGGCTGCCTGTTGCTGCTTCACTTGGAATTCGGCCTGCTGCTTTGCCCGTTCTTGATTTGCCAAGAATTCGGCTTGTTGCCGCTGGACATCCTGCTTTGCCCGTTCTTGATTTGCCAAGAATTCGGCTTGTTGCCGCTGGACATCCTGCTTTGCCCGTTCTTGATTTGCCAGGAATTCGGCTTGTTGTTGCTGTAACTGTATTTGGCCCTTCATCTTTTGTTCTTGGAATTCTTGGGCATTGCGGGCGTTTTGTTCCATGACTTTGGCGGCATCCTGGTTTTGATTCGGATATCTCGCGTTATTTCCACCTCCGCCATAGTAACCAGGGGGATAGCCACCGGCTGGGGGGGGATAGTTCCCCCCGCCATAATAGCCGCCTTTGCCATACCCGCTTCCATAACCGCCGCCCCCTTGGCCGCCGCCATACCCGGAGTTATTACCATAACCTGGGTTGGCGCCGAAACCCGTGCAGCCGCCAAAAGCCAAGCCTAAACCGATTGCCGTGAGAACTGCGAATATTTTTTTCATGATGGTGTGCTCCGAAGTGTGAAAAATTATGAACAACGCAGGGTGTTGCCTGTTGGCCCCTGTCCGCCAAGGTTCCGCTAAACCTCATTGACCGCTTTCCGTCATTTCAATTCGCGATGCCGTATCAGGATATTGTGAGGGCTGTCGCGAAAATAGCTTCCCAGTTCTTCAACCAGGTAAACAGAGCGGTGCTGGCCACCCGTACAGCCGACGGAGAGGGTGAGATAGCTTCGGTTTTCCGCGTCAAAGCGCGGTATCCATGTATCCATGAAGCCGATGACATCTTGCAAATAGTTGCCGACATTGGCGCTTTGACGCAAAAACTCTATGACTTCGGCATCTTTGCCGGTCTTTTTTCTCAATGCCGGTTCCCAGTGTGGGTTGGGTAGGCAACGGGCATCGAACAAAAAGTCGGTGTCGAGGGGGATTCCATTCTTGAAGCCGAACGACTGGAAAAACAACGACATCAAGCGGTTGTCCTTGGCATCCACCCGATTGTGGATCAACTCGCGCAATTGGTGGACATTGGTATGGGTAGTGTCGATCAGCAGGTCGGCCTCCCTTGCCAAAGGTTCCAAGAGCATCCTTTCCAGTTCGATGGCTTCACTTAGTGAATGAGTCCCGTCGGTCAAGGGATGTCTGCGCCGGGTTTCGCTGAAGCGCTTCAACAGCGTCGCGGGTTCCGCCTGAAGATAGACTACCTCAATGTCAATGCCCAGTTTGGCGATGGTTTTCCGTGTTGCCGGGAATTGGCTGATGGTTTCATTTTGGCTGCGGGCATCTATGCCTAAGGCAGTTTTCTGGAACAAGCGCTGATTGTTGATCATCGACTGATGGACAAAAGCATCCAGCAATGCCACGGGAAGATTGTCGATGCAGTAATAGCCGCAATCTTCCAGCGTTTCCAAGGCAATGCTTTTGCCCGATCCGGACAGGCCGCTGACGATGATCAGTTTCATGACGCTAATGCCACGTCAGACCATTGCCCGCGTCCAAGCGGTGCGGAAACATGTCCGGGATGCACGGGCCTTCCTCTTTGGCTCACCTTAGCGACCGTTGAGTTTTTCCTTGTGCTTGATGATTTGCCGGTCCAATTTGTCAATCAGGCCGTCAATGGCGGCATATAAATCGGAATGCTCTTCCACGGCGAACAGTTTGGCACCATTGACATGGACCGTTGCCTCGGCTTTTTGCACAAGCTTTTCGACGGACAGCATCACATGCGAGTCGATGACATGGTCGAAATGCCTCTCCAGACGCTGAAATTTTTCATTGACATAATTTTTCAAAGCTTCGGTCACTTCAAGATGGTGGCCAGTGATTTTGATTTGCATTGCAGACTCCAAAGGTTTTTGATGATGTACCGGGTGATAAAGTATTAGGAATTCCTTTTCCTTTCGCTAGAAGAAGGAATCGACAGTGCCTCGCGGTACTTTGCCACGGTTCTGCGCGCCACGTTGATTCCCTTTGCCTTCAGCACAGCCGAAAGGGCATGGTCGCTCAGGGGTTGGGTCGGGTCTTCTTGCTCAAGTATCTCTTTCAATATCGCTTTTATTGCCGTTGCCGAACATTCGCCGCCTGCATCGGTGGACACATGGCTGGAGAAAAAATATTTGAATTCGAATATGCCATTCGGAGTATGCATGTATTTCTGCGTGGTGACGCGGGAAATGGTGGACTCATGCATTCCCACCTCATCGGCGACATCCCTCAACACCAAGGGTTTCATGGCCTTCTCGCCCAGTTCGAGAAAGTCAGTCTGGTGGCCGACGATTGACCTGGCCACTTTGAGCAGGGTTTCATTGCGGCTTTGCAAGCTTTTGATGAACCATCGGGCCTCTTGCAAGTGGTTTTTCATGGTCGTGTTGTCGGCGCTATTGTCTGCGCGTTTGACCATGTTGGAATAAAACGGGTTGACCCTCAATTTAGGGGCAATGTCAGGATTCAGGGCGACTACCCATTGCCTGCCAGCCCGGACGACCATCACATCCGGGATGATGTACTGGTTTTCCTGCGGGGATATGATCTGCCCAGGCTTCGGTTCAAGACTGCGGACGAGGTGGATGACTCGGTTTAGTTCTTCATCCTCCAGCTCCAATGCCTTTTTGAGTTTGACCAGATCACGCTTCCCCAAAAAATCCAAGTGGTTTTGCACCAGTTCCAAAGCCTTTGACCTGCCGACCGTATCTTCCGGCATTTGCTTGAGTTGCAAGCCAAGGCAATCGGCAAGATCAAGCGCGGCCACACCCGGCGGGTCGAAGTTTTGCAAGCGGTGCAGGACGGCCATGACTTCGTCGAGATCCAAATTTTCAACCTGTTCCAGCAGGCCCTGGTGGATTTCCCCAATGGTTCCGGTCAGGTAGCCGTCATCGTTGATTGAGTCGATGATGGCAGTGGCAATGGCGTAATCCTGTTCGCTGAAGATCGACATCTCCAATTGCCAGTGCAAATGGTCGTGCAAGGTTTGCGAGGGGGCGCGCTGGAAAATATAGTCATCTCCTTCGTCGTCGTGGGAAGACGCAGTGTATGACTGTATGGTGTCGAATACGTCTTCCCAAGAGGAGTCGCCGGGTAATTCCGAGGGAATGTCCGATTTTTCATCCAAGTTCGGTATTTCCGAGAATTCGTTTTCCTTGGGAAAGGAAGGTTCGATCAGCTCCGTGTTTTCTTGTTGCTGGTTTTCCTCTTCGGAAACCTCCAGCATCATGTTGGAATCCAGAACCTGCTGGATTTCCTGCTGTAGATCAAGCGTAGACATTTGCAACAGCTTGATAGCCTGTTGCAATTGGGGGGTCATGGTCAATTGTTGACCGAGCCGCAATTGAAGGGATTGTTTCATAAGCCCGCGAGCTAGGGAGAAGCAAAACAGATGGTTCGACTGTAGCCGCTTATTTTACTGTATTAAAGGCGTTAGAGGAAATGCCGCCAGCAATTATCATTATTGACGCTCAACGGACATCGCGCTATAATTTGGTATTATTTTTATTTCGAGAACGAAATCATGGAGTATCCAGATGGCCTGCTGTCTATCAAAAGCGTTTCAGAACAGCTTGGCCTCTCAGAGCAACGTGTCAGGGTGCTGGTTCGAGAGTGTGCCATAGATGCCGTGCGGGTAGGGCATTCTTGGGTCGTGTCGGACAAGGCACTTGGGAAATATCTCGCCAGTCAAGGCGGGCCTGTGCCTTCAAACCATCCGCGCACGGCTGCGCCGCTCCCAGAAATCAAGGCGCTGTCTTTCTTTTCCGGGGCAATGGGTTTGGATTTGGGCTTGGAGCAAGCAGGCATCCCCATGCTTCTTGCCTGTGAAATGGATAAAGCTTGCCGCCGCACCATAGCCACCAACCGGCCTGATTTAGCTTTGCTCGGCAACATTTGGGACTATTCCGCTGATGACGTTCGGAAGGCAGCCGGACTTGATGCCGATGATGAAATTGACATCATTGTTGGCGGGCCTCCCTGCCAGGCATTTTCAACAGCCGGGGCGCGTCGCGGATTCAAAGATGATCGGGGTAATGCCCTGCTGAAATATATCGGGCTAATCTTGGAATTGCGGCCACGCTATGCGGTCATTGAGAATGTCCGGGGGTTGATTTCCGCGCCAATGAGCCATAAACCCCATGCGGAACGAGGCGAAGACTGGGTTCCCGGAGAAGGGGAGCATCCCGGCGGGGTGCTGTTGCATATACTTAGCCTGTTACGAACTGGCGGATACGGTGTCAGCTTCAATCTATACAATGCCGCCAATTTTGGCGTGCCACAGAGCCGCGAGCGAGTGATACTAGTTTGCCACAGAGGGGGTGAAAAGGTTCCTCATTTAATGCCAACCCATTCGCAAGATGCGGCCTTTGGCCTTCCTAAATGGAAGACGTTGCGTGACGCCCTGGCTAACATGGAACATGTCGAACATCACCACGTTGAATTCCCGGAAAATCGGCTACGGTTTTATAGAATGCTTAAGAGCGGTCAATATTGGAAGCATTTGCCGGAGGAATTGCAGAAAGAGGCGCTTGGCAAGTCGTTCTATGCGGGGGGGGGCAAAACTGGATTTCTACGCCGTTTGGACTGGGATAAACCATCCTGCACTTTGGTCACGTCACCCAATATGCCAGCGACTGATATTTGTCACCCAACCGAAAACAGGCCACTCTCAATTGAAGAGTACAAGCGTATTCAGCAATTTCCTGACGGCTGGAAGGTGTGCGGGTCGCTTAACGACCAATACCGGCAGATTGGCAATGCCGTGCCGGTTGGCCTCGGATTTGCGGCTGGACGGGCCATCCTTAGCCACATGTCCGGCGAGGAAAAAAGTGTACCGGCTGGATTTCCTTTCTCTCGTTACAAAGATACCGACGAGGTATCATGGGAAAGGCAGGCACTCTCGTCTATTAGCCCTGAAAAATCAAAAAATACGAAGAAACCAGCAAAGCTAAAAAACGAATTACAGTTCGATTTAGACTTTGCCGAGGTATGATCTATTGTACCGTCATAAATTTCATGCGGCTTGCTATTTAAGGCTTTCTAAATAGACTTTTACGAAATCACGAAAACCTTTCTCGGATAAGTCATTTTTGGCGACGGCATCTGGAAATGTTGCCCAATTCGAACCTGGTTTTCTCGAAAATGTACGAAACCATTTGTGTATGGTTGTGCCTGTACGAATAGCACTGCTAGAAGAGTTTTCGGAATTGTCGCGGTTCTTTACTTGTAACAAAACCCAATCTCCTTTTTCGGTCGGAGGCTTTACAAAATCAACGGCCTTCACAAGTGAGCCTGCACGCCATATCCAACCATGTAATTCTAAAATACTCGCCAAATAATGTTCCAATAAATTTCCAACAATATTCTCAGCACCCATGGATAGCGCATGTTCTGTTTTGATACGTTCTAAGGATTTGGATTCTATTTCAAAATAGTGTTCAAGAACGAAGCTTACCATCTCATCCGGGATTGTTGACGGAGGTTCCGGGCGCTTTGGCGTTCGACCATTTGTGTAATTTAATGCTGCGGACAAAATGTATCTTTCCGAGCCAATAGCTGGAGCATTCTTTCCTCTAAGGCCTGATGCGGCGGTAGGATAAAGAGCCAAGAATCGGATTAAAACAGCAAATTTGTCTTCAATTGAAGGGTTAAATTTACGGATTGCTTTTCGTGCAACATCTTCCGCATTTTTAATGAATATCATGCTTTGTTGCGCGTCGTTGACGGGATGCTCAAAGGGAGAAATGTTCTCCCAGATAGACCTTGCGGACTTCTTGGTTGGCGACGATTTCTTCCGAGTCCCCTTCCGCAATAACCCTGCCTTCGTTGAGAATGTAGGCCCGGTCGCAGATGCCGAGCGTATCCCTGACGTTATGTTCGGTTATGAGGATGCCAATGCCACGGTTGCGCAAGTGGTCGATGATCCTCTGGATATCGATGATGGAAAGCGGGTCAACTCCCGCGAAAGGTTCGTCGAGCAGCATGAATTGGGGTTCGCAGGCCAGTGCGCGGGCGATTTCCACCCGCCGCCGCTCGCCGCCGGACAACCCAATGGCAGGCTGGTTGCGAAGGTGCGATATGCTGAATTCTTCCAGCAATTCTTCGATGCGAAGCTCCGTCTGGCCAGTGGTAAGGTCTCCGCGCAACTCCAATACGGCGCGAAGATTGTCGGATACCGTCAATTTTCGGAAAATTGAAGGCTCTTGGGGCAGATAGCCAAGTCCAAGCCGTGCCCGCATATGCATGGGCATGTTGGTGATGGTTTGCCGGTCGAGAAAAATATTCCCTGCGTCCGGCCTAATCAACCCGACTATCATATAAAAGCTGGTGGTTTTCCCCGCGCCGTTGGGTCCAAGTAAACCGACGATTTCGCCGCTGTTAATGCGCAGGGAAACGCCGTCGACGACGCGCCGTTTGTTGTAGGTCTTTTCGAGGGCTTCAGTGGTGAGTAGGGTCATGAGGGCTTTTACTGCGACTCGTCCGCTTTTTCCGGTTGCAGGGTCACCCGGACCCGGTCGCCCCCCTTGGATGGGACACCCGCCTTCATGACCGAGTTTTTGATGTCGTACTGGATTTTCTCGCTGGTGACCCGGTTGCTCGTTTCGGGATTGTCGCCCTGCCAGGCCATGGCTTTTTCATACAGGATGAGCACACTCGTTTCGGGGAAATATTCCGACCTCAGGCCCAAACCATGCCAATCGGGCTTGCCCGGTTCCGGTGTCTGCTTAATCCGGGTCGGTTTGCCGAAGGCCTCGACCTTATGCGTTTTGCCATCCTTCTGGTACACAATCATTTTGTCAGACACCGATTCGACGCTCCCTTGGCTGTAACGCACATTACCCCTGTATTCGGTCACTCCCTTGCCTTCATCGTATGTCGCGCTATCGGCTTCGATATACATCGGTTGTTTGGAATCGGTATCCAAGGCCAGCACAGGGCAGTTGATGAATGCCAACGACGCCAGCAGAAAGGCTTGGTTAACGGATTTCATGCTTTCTCCGCACATCGGCGAGTAGGTTAATCACAAGGAAGGGTTCAAAATAGACTTGGGCGCCCGTCCCGCTGCTTGCATCGTCTGGTCCCAGCATCAGCACATGTTCGGCAGTTTCCGCAAATTCCTGGTCGGGAATGTATTTTACATTGGAAGTCATGATCCGCAACTCTTCGCCTTTTTCGTTTTTTCGGGTGATCAGCACATCGCCCCGGAGCAAAACCGCCTTTCCCCCGGAAAGCAAAGTCCCTGCATCGGAATGGATGACCCAGGGTTCACCATCCTTCTTATAAAGCGTCTGTACCGGTTTTTCCAATTCAGTCCGGTCATCGTCCTTGTAATGCGTCATGAGTGGCGCGAACAACTCTTCCTTTGGCAAGCCTTCAGCTGTCAACACGGTTCTGTGGATGTTCCTGGAATAATAATCGACGGGGTCGTGTCCGACGTTATGTTGGAAGATATCCTTTGGGGTTAGTTTCTCAGCCAGCCACCAAGTGCCGCCCGCCAGCAGCACTAGGATTAATTTGGACGCAATGGCTCGGCTATTCAGCATCATGAAGAAATCAAAAATGGCTTTGGATCATGCGGGTCAGATTGCCCTGGGCTTCCATGATGAGGTCGCACACCTCACGCGCCGCCCCCTCCCCCCCCGGCTTCACGGTGACCCAATGGGCAAAGGGCAGGATGGAAGGATGGGCATCGGCCACGGCTATCGACAGGCCAACCCTGCGCATCAGGGGTAAATCAAGCAAATCGTCCCCGACATGTGCGATTTGCCCGGGTTCAAGGTTAAGTTCCACACGCAGGCTTTCATAAGCGATGAGCTTGTGGCGCTGCCCTTGGAATACCCTGTCAATGCCTAACCCCGCCATGCGTTGGGCGACTGACTTTGATGCCCTGCCCGAAATCACCGCGACCTCGACCCCGGTTTCACGCAACAGGCAAATACCCAGTCCGTCGCGTGAATGAAACTGCTTGTATTCGTTGCCATGCTCGTCGAAAACCAGTTTGCCGTCGGTAAGCACCCCGTCCACATCAAAAATCACCAGTTTGATTTTTGCCGCCTTTTCCCGTATATCCGCCGTCATTATGACCTCTTGGAATTCAGACTACACCGGCACGCAATAAGTCGTGCATGTTCAGGGCTCCGACGAGATGGTTTCCCTCATCCACCACCAGTAAAGCGTTAATGCGCTTGGCCTCCATCGTGCGCAATGCCTCGGCGGCCAGACGGTCTGCCTTGATGCGCTGGCATCCGGGCGTCATGACTTGGCCGATAGGAATGGCGTGTACGTCGCCGCCACGTTCAAACAGCCTGCGCAAATCGCCATCGGTGAAAATGCCCCGCACACGGGCCTGATCGTCAACCACGGCGGTCATGCCCAGCTTTTTGGCGGTCATTTGCAGAACGGCATCGCGAACCAGCCCTGTTTCCTCCACGGCGGGCATCTCGTCACCCTCGTGCATGATGTCGGCTACACGCAATAACAGCCGGCGCCCCAACCTGCCGCCGGGATGGGAAAGGGCAAAGTCCTCGCGGGTGAAGCCGCGCACTTCCAACAAGGCCACTGCCAAGGCATCGCCCATGACCAAAGCCGCCGTGGTGCTGGAAGTCGGTGCCAACCCCAATGTACATGCCTCCTCGCGCACACCGATGTGGATATGCACATCCGCTTGCCGGGCCAGCGTCGAGGCAGTATTCCCGGTCATGCTGATCAGCGCGGCCCCCATGCGCTTGATGACAGGCAGGATAGTCAATAATTCAGCGGTTTCGCCTGAATTGGACAGGGCGAGAACGACATCTTTGGAGGTAATCATCCCTAAATCGCCATGGCTGGCCTCACCGGGATGGACAAAAAAAGCCGGGGTGCCCGTGCTGGCCAGGGTGGAGGCGATTTTACCGCCGATATGCCCCGATTTCCCCATGCCGGTGACGACAATCCTACCCGCACAAGCATGGATCAACCGACAGGCCGCCACAAAGTTTGCATCAATGCGCTCGGCCAGCGAGGCCACAGCCTCCGCCTCGATCCGAACGACGTTCAGGCCGAGCCGATGCAATTCGCTGTCATCAATGATCGAAGTCATGCCAAGGGCAAACCTTTAGTTAGCGGCCAAGGCAGACATTATGCCACGATTTTCCAGCAGTGGATTAACTCTGTGGTGTGTTTCAATCGTCGGTGCGGGTTTTTATTTCACGCACTGGTTCATGGCTGACGGGCTTGGCCGGTTCATTCATTTTCCCCATCGCGTCGCTATCCATTCGATCACCTCGCGCACGTTCATCTCTCGCGTGGTTGCCCCGGAACGGAGAAAAAACTTGGGCGAACCGTCCTGATCGAGATAGACGGGCCGTGGGGCCGGGGAAACAATGAGTCGGCAGATTTCATGGGCTGCAACTTGGTGGAACACGACTTGGACAAACGGGGCGACATCGCCGCCAAGTTTGGTGGCCACCGCGCCGATGATGGCTTGCTCGAAGCCATCACGGTTTTGTTTTTTGAGCGTTTGATAATCCTGTTCCAGCCCGACAATGGCCCCGCTGTCCGCCACGCCGATGAGCAAGGTTCCTCCTCTGGCATTCAGAAATCCCGCCAAGGTTTTCAGCACAGGCGTTTCCAAAGCCCTATTGACCCGGTTCTCATGGTAATCCCAACGCAATGAAGACTTGAATTCCAGCTCCCCGCTCTCGCCTTGGGCAACTAGGGCTTCGACATCTTTTTCCAATTCGGCGGTCAGTCGGTCAATGCGGCGGTTGCGGTCATGGATGCCGATATAAAATGCCGCCGAAAACAGGCCGATGATGCCGCCCGCCACGGCGTAAAAGGCTGTCTTTGATGGTTTTTCCCCTTGGAGACTGCCCGTCAGCTCCCCCAACACATAGTGCGCTGCCGATTCTGCATTCACTTCATGCTCGTGGAAGGCGACGAAGTCATTGATTGGCCGCAGGACGAACAATCCCATCAACATGCCCGCCGCCAATGAAAAAGGCCAGACGGAGACAATGGATCTCATGTATTTTTTCATTCATTCACTCGTGGCGAAGCAAAAATGATGACAGTTGGCTGCACTTAAAATCTTCCAAGTTCCATGCTTCCGGCAGCAACAGCCCATGGCTGTCCTCATTGATGACATAGGTTTCCGCTTCCCATGCCATGCCGTCGGGGGTGATGACTCTCACCGTTTCACGATGATAAAAGACATCCTCGAAGGCATCCAGGCTCGCCAAGCCTTGCCCGTCAATGCCCGAATAGACAAGACCGCCAACCGTTGCGCCAAATTCCGGGCGGATGCCTGGATAGCTCTTGCCGTGCAAGCGGTAACGGGCGAAATCTTTCAACCGGGCCGTTTGGGATCTGAACTTCCGTCCGGTCACGGCAAACATCACTTCGGGCAATTGCAAAGTGCCGTAAGCGAAAACATTAACCATCAGTGTGTCAGTGGCAGAGGGCATGCCCATGATTGAAGTGTCCTGTCATATTCACACCAAATTCAGCTTCCCTCAAGGGATATCCCCGTGCGTTCAGATTGATTGGGCGGGGAGGGTGGTTGCCTTCAAACCCCCATCATAACAAATAAATGGAATGGTTTTGCTTTGGTGTAAAATCACCGACTGGTGGGGACATCGTTTTCGTTGACCATCCCCTTTCCCCGCAGCATCAGTTAAAACAGGACATGCCTAAATCTATCAATTCCTTCGTGGTCATGCTCGCCGTAGCATCAGCCTATTGGTTGTCAGCCACTCTTGGGGAATTGTTAATCGCGCCACCCGTTTATGGCTCGGCAGTGTGGCCGCCTGCGGGTATCGCCCTTGGATCAGTTCTGATTTGGGGTAAGAGGTCTTTGCCGGGAATAGCCTTGGGTGCTTATTTTGCCGCCGCGCAAATCGTACAGGGTTCAATGACATGGACGGAAATCCTGCTTCCCGCCGGCATCGCTGCGGGCGCGTTGATGCAAGCGGCGGGCGTTGCTTGGTTGATTCGCCGTTGGACCGGCTATCCCTCCTTATTAAATGACCCCCGGCGCGTGTCGAGGTTTCTCCTCCTGGCAGGTCCGCTGGGCTGTTGCATCAATGCGTCAATTGGAACCTGTTTGTTGGTGTTCGCAAGCAAGGTTACGCTGGACGGATTCGTAGTAAACGGGGTGACTTGGTGGGTCGGCGACACCTTGGGCGGTTTGATATTCACGCCGTTGATGTTGATCGCTTTTGGCCAGCCCCGCGCGGTGTGGTCTCCCCGATGGCTTACCGTTGCTTTGCCGTTGATGCTCTGCTTTGCGCTGGCAATCTCTATTTTTGTCCGTGTCCGGGCGGGGGACACTCTGCGGAAACGCACTGAATTCATCAACTTGGTTGACGCGGCAACTCATTCGATTGAATCCAGCCTGCAAGATTTCACGGTTATCATTGCGGCAATGAAAGGCTTGTTCCTTGCCACGGGTGAAGTGGGCTGTGCCGAGGCGAAAACATTCACCGATATCCTGTTGGAACATAAAGGCGGGCTTCAGGCTTTGGAATGGGCGCGGCGGGTCAGTCAGAATGGGCGCAAGCCGTTCGAGCAAGGACATTTGCCCTGTGACGGCGACGGATCGGGGATCACCGAAAAGAATGCCCAAGGACTCATCATACCGGCAGGGGATCGCGACAACTATTTGCCAGTGGTTTTCATTGACCCGTTAGCACCCAACCGGCTTGCCTTGGGGTTTGACTTGTATTCCGAGCGTTTGCGCAGCGAAACCATCCTCAGGGCCCGTGACAGCGGGAGTCTTGCGGTTACCCCGCCCATTACGCTGGTGCAGGAACCGGCCAACAAATTAAGTGTGTTGATGGTTGCGCCGCTCTACCGGCAGGGCGGCGACACTGAAAATGTGGAAAGTAGGCGGGAACACTTCACCGGGATCGTGCTAGGAGTGTTGCGCATTGACGGCTTGGTCAACACAGCCTTGGGGAAATTGGGAAGCCAGCGGTATTTCTTGCGTTTGCGCATCGACGATGCAGAGACACAGGCAAATGACGGACTGCTTTACAATGAGGATGGGTTTACGCCCGATGGCACACTGTTTCAACAACGGCAAATTGAAATAGGCGGACGTGTTTGGCGATTGTCGGTTTCGGGCAATGCAAGCGATTTTGGCCACGGCTGGTTCACTTGGTTTGTGTTGGCGGGTGGCATGTTATTCTGCGGAGTGTCGGGTGGGTTTCTGCTGTTGTTGACCGGCAAGACCATGAGCATGGAATCGCTGATCGCCGAGCGGACGGATGACTTGGCAAACACCAATAAAAAGTTGCGGGAAGAGGCCGACGAGAGGGCCAAGACGGAAATCGCCCTGAGGGAAAGCGAATCCCGTTTCCGCACCCTGGCCAATGCGGCCCCGGTGTTGATTTGGCTCGCCGGCATCGACAAGCTTTGTCATTGGTTCAACCAAGTCTGGCTGGATTTCACTGGCAGGACGATGGAGCAAGAAACGGGCAACGGCTGGACGGAGGGTGTCCACACTGACGATTTGGATCGCTGCCTGGATTGCTATGTCAGCCATTTCGACCGTCGCGACCCGTTTTGCATGGAATACCGGCTCCGGCGGCACGACGGCGAATACCGGTGGTTGGTCGATACGGGCGCTCCATTAGTGGATGGGAATGGCACTTTTGTCGGCTACATCGGTTCTTGCATCGACGTGACCGAACGCAAGGCCAACGAGAGGGCCATTCAGAATCTCAACCGCTCCTATCAGGACTTGCTGGCCGCAGCTTCCGAGGTGGCCATCATTTCAACCGATTCCCAAGGCATGATCACCCTCTTCAATCGCGGGGCGGAACGCATGTTGGGCTATGCTGCCGTTGAGGTGGTGGGTAGATGGACCCCGGCGATGTTCCATCTCCCCGGCGAGATCGAAGCGCGGGGACTGAAATTGAGCGAAGAGTTTGGATTTCCAGTTTCCGGCTTCGGGGTGCTTACCGCGATTCCCGACATCCGTGGCCAGGAAGTGCGCGAATGGACTTACGTTTGCAAGGAAGGCTTGTGCATCTGGGTCTCATTGGTCGTCACCCAGATCAAGTCGGAGGAGGGGGAGGCAATTGGTTATTTGGGCATTGCCCAGAACATTTCCGAGCGCAGGGCTGCCGAACAGGCTTTGCAGCGAGCCAAATTGGCGGCGGATAAAGCCAATCAGGCCAAGAGCGAGTTTCTGGCCAACATGAGCCATGAGATTCGCACCCCCATGAACGGCGTCCTTGGCATGATCGAACTCTTGAATGGCACTTCTTTGGGTTCCGAGCAACGGGAATTGGTCGAAACCGCAAGCTATTCCGCCCACGCGCTGATGGAAATAATCAACGACATTTTGGATTTTTCCAAGATTGAAGCCGGCAAGCTTCATCTGGACGGCGTTGACTTCAACGTGAGCGACCTCTGCGAAAACGTCTGTTCGCTGCTGGCCGTCACGGCCCAGTCGAAGGGATTGGAATTCAATTGTTTCATCCAGCCCAATATGCATGCCGAGGTGCGGGGCGATGCGACGCGGTTGCGACAGGTTTTAGTCAATTTGATCGGCAACGCCATCAAGTTCACGTTGGCAGGTGAGGTATCCGTGGAAGCAAAATGTGTTGCCGAAGGCGAACGGGGTATTTTGATCAGTTTCAGTGTAAAGGACAGCGGGATTGGCATGAGGGCAGAGGAATTGAATCGCCTGTTCATGCCCTTCGAACAGGCCGAGCATGGCACAACGCGACGTTTTGGCGGCACCGGATTGGGGTTGTCGATCTCCAAGAGCCTGGTTGAACTGATGGGAGGCGAAATCGAAGTCGAAAGCGAACCCAATGTAGGCTCCACCTTCCGGTTTACGGTGAAGTTGGAAATAGCCCCTTCGCACCTTCGGCATCCAGAAACTTTGAACCTGACCGGGCATCAAGTGCTCATCGTGGATGACAACAAAACCAATCTTGGAATTTTGGGGAGTTTCCTGAATGGTTGGGGGGTTGACACGGCCACCTCAGGCAATGGGAGGCAGGCTTTGGCAATGCTCAAGGCAGCCCATGAACAGGGGAAACCCTTCGACTTGGCCATAGTGGATCAAGTAATGCCTGAGTTGGACGGCAATGAAGTCATTCGCATCATCGCCGACACTCCGGGAATGATCGGGATGCCTTGTATACTATTATGCCATGCCAGTGCCGCCACGGAACTTGGTGCAGGCAGGGCTGGCAATGTGGTTTGCTTGGGCAAGCCAGTGCGACAATCCCAGTTGTTCGATGCCATGGCTTCTTTGTTGGGCGTTAGGCCGGCCAAGCGCCCTGTCAGGGAGGATTTGAGCCAAACCGTCCGGCCACAATTCGCGGGCAAGCGTTTGCTGTTAGTCGAGGACAACCTAGTGAATCAGCGGGTGACGCTGAAGATGCTCGAACGCTTTGGCTTGACCCCACGGTTGGCGAATGACGGCTCCGAAGCCATCAAAGAACTGGAGGAGAACCTCTTCGACTTAGTCTTCATGGACTGTCAAATTCCGATCATGGATGGGTATTCGGTGACTAAATCGCAACGGGAAAGAGAGCAACGTCTGGGTTTGCCGAGGACCCCCATTGTCGCGTTGACGGCCAATGCCATTCAGGGGGATTCAGAGAAGAGCGTAGCTGCCGGTATGGATGGCCATTTGACCAAACCGTTGTCGTTCAAGGCACTTGAACAGGCCCTTACGCATTGGCTGTCGAATCAAGGCAACACCAGCGAACAGGAAATCATAGAAGAATCAGAGGTGAATATGTCAGAACCAATATGGGACGACCATGCAACTTTGCTAGGTGCCTGTGGAGATGTGAAATTGCTCGAAGAATTGAAAGTCTTGTTTGCCGATGAAGCAGGCAAGTTGATTCGGTCAATGGGTACGGAGGATGCGCCCCAACCGGCTTCAGCCATTGCCTCGGCAGCCCATTCCTTAAAAGGCATGTCAGGTCACTTCCATGCCAAGACAGTTGTGGAGCTTTCCGCAGAGGTGGAAAGAATAGCCAAATCGGGCAATATCGGTTCGGGCGATCCGCTGATCTTGCGCCTTTGCCACGAGGTCAACCGGCTGATTGATGCCTTGAGCAGTGTCTCGTAAGGGCGGGTTTTAACCCGCCAAGGCGGTATGAATGCCGGCCTACTTCTTATAAGGCCAGAAAATATCCTCAGGCAATGTCCCGGACTTGCCGGTCAGTTCTGCCCCACCGGTCTGGCGAAGGATGGCATAGATTTTTGCCATCGCCTGTTTTTCCTGGCCCCCCCAGCGATTAACCAGCCCGCCGCAATATTCCTTGCGCAGGGTAGCCTGCTGTTTTGGGTCTTTTTCCTGGGTCAAAGGCGCGACCTTGCCCCAGGCTGCGTCATTCTTGCACAGGCTTTCGCGGGCTTCGGCGGAAGCCTTGAGGAAGGCGTCGAGTGCGGGGCCGTTGGCGGCACCCCAAGATTGCTTAAAGACCAAGCCGAGATTGGGCAAGGGTTCATTGATGCCCAGACCCTTTAAAACGTCACGCCCGTCCAACACGCGGCGATAACCCTCGGCTTCCAATTGGGCGGCGTAGTGCCAGAAATTCAACAGTGCATCCAGCTTGCCCTCGGCCAATTGCTGGTTGAGCAGGGGAGGCGCGGCAAACACGGGTTCGGCGTCTTTTTCCAGATCAAGTCCGGCCTCCTTCTTCGCGTAAGCCTTCAGCAGAATCCAGTTCTTGTCCAAGGGCCCGCCGACCACCCCGATTTTCTTGCCCTTGAGGTCTGCCACTTTGCGGATGGCGGTGTTGGCAGGGGCCATCAACGCACCGGCCTGGGTGGAGTAGGGGATGAAGCGGTAATCTGCCCCGGCTTGATCCTGGCTGGCAACCCAAATCCAGTCCGTGGCAATCAAGTCCAGGCTATCGGCTTGGAGTCCGATTTTGCCGGCGTCCGGCCCGGCCAGTGTCTGCACTTCCAGCGTCAGGCCATATTTTTTATCCAATCCTTCGTTACGGATGGCTTCCAATTCCCAGTTGACGGTGCCGAAGGCGAGTACGCCAATTTTTACCGTGCCAGTGGACGGGGCGGCATTGGCGAATAGTGGCAATAAGGCCGCAAGGGCGAGGATGGTCATTCGGGTCATTCGTGTTTCTCCTAAGTCAGAGTGGTTTAGCCTTACACAAGCTAAAGATGCCCATTCTACCGGAAATTCAAGCGGCAAGTTTGACAGGATGCGCACCTAACTCATTGGAATACGAATCCCCGCCTCCCGCAACAAACCCGCCGTCTCAAACACCGGCAAACCCATCACGCCCGAAAAACTTCCTTCCAGCCGCTTGATGAATACCGCGCCCAGACCTTGGATGGCATAGCCCCCGGCCTTGTCGCGGGGTTCGCCGCTGGCCCAGTAGGCTTCGATTTCAACATCGGTGACAAGACGGAAAGTCACTTGGCTTATGGACAGCGCTTGCCAATGCTGATCTCCAAAACGCAGGGAAACGCCGCTTAGAACCGCATGCTCGCGCCCGGACAAACGTTTTAGCATGTCTTGCGCATGGGCAAAATCCCTAGGCTTGCCGAATACTTCCCCGTCCAAAACCACCTCCGTGTCCGCGCCTAGCACCGGCAGGATGGAATTGCACTGTTTCTGCCCTAACAGGGATTTTTCAGCGGCGACACGATTGACATACCGTTCAGGGGTTTCGCCGGGCCATGGGTTTTCGTCGGCTTCCACCGCCAAGGCTTCAAAAACAACGCCCATCTGGGCCAACAATTCGCGGCGGCGCGGGGAAGCCGATGCCAGGATGATGTGTGTGGGGTTCATCGGTGGTACGGATGGTTATGGAGAATGCCCCAAGCCCGGTAAAGCTGCTCGGCAAGCACGATGCGGACTAGGGGATGCGGAAAAGTCAGCGCGGAGAGCCGCCAGCGTTCATCGGCCAGCGCCAGGCAGGAGGGGGCCAGTCCGTCCGGCCCGCCCACCAACAGCGAGACATTCCTCCCGTCCGCCAGCCAGTGCGACAAGGTTTGCGCCAATTGCGGCGTGGACCATTCGCTGCCGCCCAAATCCAACGCCACCACCCGGTCCCCGGCGGGTATGGCCGCCAGCATTTTCTGCCCTTCTTCTGCAATGGCGCGATCAATGTCGGCATTCTTGCCGCGCTTGGCCGGGGGGATTTCCCGCAGTTTGAGTTCACATTCGCGAGGCATGCGCTTGGCATACTCCTCATAACCGGCAACAACCCAGTCAGGCATACGGTTGCCTACGCAAAGCAAATGAATTTGCATCGCTTATGCCTAAATCTCCACCAAAGTGCCGATTTCCAAGGCTTGATGGGAGGGAATGCCGAAAAAGAGGATGGGGTTGGAGGAATTGCGAAACATAAAGATGAAAATCCGTTCCTGCCAACGGTTCAACGCCGGGTTGCCGGAAGGGACCAAGGTTTCACGTCCAGTGATAAACATGGCCTCATGCAAGTTGAGTTTGATCCCATGCTCGCTGATCAGTTCCAAGGCAACGGGAATGTTTGGCGACTGGGTGAAGCCGAAATTGATCGTGACGCGGAAAAAGTTTTGCCCAATATCCTCCACTTCCAGCCGGTCTTTGGCAAGCACATAGGGTATGTCCTGGGTGGCGACGGTCAACAAGATCACTTGGTCATGCAATATCTTGTTGTATTCGACGTTTTTCAACAGTGCGAAAGGCAGGCTGACATGGCGGCTATAGAGGAAGATCGCCGTGCCGGGGACACGGATAGGGGGGGAGGTTTTAATTTGATTCATGAATTCGGTCAGTGACTTTGACGAACTCTGCAAATGCCGGATAAGGGCGGTGCGTCCTTTCTTCCATGTCGTCATGAAGAGGAAAAGCAACAAACCGATAAGCAAAGGGAACCAGCCGCCGTCAATTATTTTGACTGCGTTGGCACCGAGGAAGGCCAAGTCCACTGATAGGAAAACGACTAGGAAGGTGACAGCCCATTTCAACTTCCACTTCCAAACATCCAGCGCAACAATGAAGGCCAAGCTGGTGTCGATGGCCATCGTACCCGTCACGGCAAAGCCATAAGCCGATGCCAGTTGGCTGGAAGACTGGAACACCAAAACCAAAGCCAGCACCGCCAGCAGCAGGAACCGGTTGACACCGGGGGCATAGACCTGTCCCATTTCGGAACTGGAGGTGTGGATAAAGCGCAGGCGCGGGATGTAGTCCAATTGCACTGCTTGGCGGGTGATGGAAAAGGCACCGGAAATGACCGCTTGGGAAGCAATCACCGTGGCCGCTGTCGATAAGGCAATCAGGGGGTATAACGCCCAATCCGGAGCCAACAGATAGAACGGATTCACAATGGCTTGGGGGTCGCGAAGAATCAATGCGCCCTGGCCTAGGTAATTCAGCAACAAGGCAGGCATCACGAAGACTATCCAACTGAATTGGATGGGCTTCCTGCCAAAATGCCCCATGTCTGCGTACAACGCCTCGGCGCCCGTCAAGGCAAGGACAACCGCGCCAAGGGCCAGGAAGCCATGCCAGTGGTGCTTGACAAAGAAATTGAACCCGTATTTTGGGTGCAGGGCATACAAAATTTCGGGAGACTTGAGAAGACTGTTGATACCCATCAGTGCCAGACTGACAAACCAGAACACCATCACCGGGCCGAATAATTTGCCGACCCGTTCGGTTCCCATGCTTTGGAATAGGAACAAACCGATCAAGACGGCCAGGGTCAACGGGATGATATAAGGATGCAAGGCGGGCGCGGCCACCTCCAAGCCCTCGACCGCGCTCAGCACGGAAATCGCCGGGGTGATGATGCCGTCACCGTAAAACAACGCGGCCCCGAACAGGCCAAGGCTGACGATGATGGCGCGGTGGCTCGCCTTGTGCCTCGCGCGCAAGGCCAGCGCCATCAACGCCATAATGCCGCCCTCCCCCCGGTTGTCGGCGCGCATGACGAATATGACATACTTAAGGCAAATCACCATCACCAGCGCCCAAAAAATCAGCGAAATGGATCCAAACACGGTTCCCTTGTCCGGGGAAAGGCCGTGGGCCACATTGAAAATTTCCTTCATCGTGTATAGTGGGCTAGTGCCCACATCGCCATAGACTACGCCGATGGCGCCCAGGGCAAGGGCGGCAAAACTCGATTTATGATGGGTTTGTGATTGATCATAGGTTGACATGGCGGTTCCTTAAGATGGACCGTTGCAAAAATTAGGGATGATTGAGGCTTGCGTGGAAAGTGCTTTGCATGGACAATAATTTTATTCGTTGTGTATGGAAATAGCGACTGGCATGGGCCAAATGGTGAATGCCCCGGATGGCAAAACGCATGATGCCCCCCCAAACTGGCTTCCCCAACCCCTATTGTCAGGTCATGCCACCTATATTTTTCAATGCCTTGGCTTTAATCTGCCCGACCCTTGGGACAGCGACAAACAATTTGAATTTCCGCAATTTCTTCGCACAAAGACACGATGGAACCACTCCAAAACCTGATTAGGCACAATGAAAACTGACGTTTTAAACGCATGAAAGCCAACTGCGCGATGAGTTTCAAGCGTGTCGGTTGCGGAACCCAGGCCCATGCCTTGTGCTTGGACTTAAGTGCTTCTGGCATTTTGTTCAAAGCGAGCGAGTCGGTCGATGCAGGCCGTGCCGTTGAAATCCGCACATTCCCCGCCGACCGTGTCACGCCCCCCATCACTGCCCTGATCGAGGTCATGCGTTGCACCAAGACGATTGACGGCCATTATCGGATCGTCGGCGTGATCAAAGGGATCAAGAGCCAAGCCCCCGACCCGATCAATTCATAGCCATGTATTCCATCACCAAAGAAGTGTATTTTTGCTATGGGCATCGCCTGATGAACCATCCCGGCAAGTGCAAAAACATTCACGGCCACAGTGTAAAAGCCGCCATCACCCTGGAGGCGGAGCGGCTCAACGGGCAAGGCATGGTCTGCGATTTTTCCGACATCGCCGCCGCATCGGCTGAATTCATCGGTGCGGAATTGGATCACAACTTTTTATTGCACCAGGACGATCCTCTGGTGGAAATGTTGCGGCAGGCCAACGAGCGCTTCATGGTGTTGCGCGAACACCCGACTTCCGAGTGCATTGCCAAGCTCATTTATGATTTCATCCAGGCGAAGGGCTACCCGGTCCGTGAAGTCACGCTATGGGAGACGGCCAGTTCCTGCGCCAGTTTTCGGGAAGTCCGACACGCCTGAAAATGGGCATTGAATTAGCGGGTTGGCAAGCCGATTTGCCCGGCAATCGCTGCTGGAATGACGGCTTTTTTATCGCCGGCTGAAACATCTTATTAATCAAGCGGCACGAAGGGGTTTCGCAATTTGGTAAAATAACCTAAGCTTGCGCGTTGGCTGATGATGTCACACAACGCCGCTTGCAGGCTGTCGTAGGGCAAATCCGTAGGGCGGCCTTCATCGCTGCATGATCCTACAGGGCAGGCTATAAGGCCGCCCTACCGGTGTGGGCCGCATATCTTCAATCGCATTCAACATTCTAACAACGCAACAGGGGTTTACAATGAACGCAGTGGCAAACACCGAAACGCTCACGCTGACGGCACCCGAGCCGGTCAAAAAGGTCGCGCCGGAGCAGGCTTCCTCCTTGGTCAAGCTGGACGAAAACACTCTGGTCAAACTGGATGAAAGGGTCAACTCCTTTGTCGATAACGTCGTCCAACTCGACTCCCACAGTGCGGAGTTCATCGGCAAGGTCAACAGCATCCACGCATTGGGCAGCGACGAAATCCGCTCGGCGGCCAATATTTCCAACCGCCTGCTGGACAAGCCCGTGGCCAGCCTGAATTCCGGGCTTAACGACGGCAATTCCAAGGTTTCGCGTAGTTTGCTCGAATTGCGGGAAACCATCGAAAGGCTGGACCCGACTCGGCAGGGCAATTTGTTGGAACCGCGTAAATTGCTTGGGTTTATCCCTTGGGGCAACAAGCTGCAAGATTACTTCAGGCAATACCAATCGTCGCAGGAGCAACTCAATGCCATCATCAAATCCCTTTACAATAGCCAAGACGAGTTGCGCAAGGACAACGCCGCCATCGAACAGGAAAAGGTCAATGCCTGGGAACTGATGCACAAGCTCGAACAATATGCCCACTTGGGCAGAAAGCTGGATGCGGCTTTGGAAACCAAGCTTGCCGGGATGGAAGCCACCGACCCGGAAAAAGCCCGGGTGGTCAAGGAAGAAATGCTGTTCTACATCCGCCAAAAAGTGCAGGACTTGCTCACCCAATTGGCGGTGACCGTCCAAGGCTATCTGGCGATGGACATGGTGCGCAAGAACAACATAGAACTCATCAAAGGCGTGGAACGGGCCACCACGACGACGGTTTCGGCACTGCGCACGGCGGTGATTGTCTCCCAGGCGCTGGCCAACCAGAAATTGGTGCTGGATCAAATCTCCGCGTTGAACACCACCACCAGCAACATGATCGAAGGCACCTCGGAATTGTTGAAGCAACAATCCACCCTGACCCACGAGCAAGCCGCCAGTTCCACGGTGAATTTGGATCAACTGAAAAAGGCTTTCCAAAACATCTACGAAACGATGGACACGGTCGCCAACTTCAAGGTGAAGGCTTTGGATAACATGAAGCAGACAGTGGACACCCTGTCCGCCGAAGTGGAAAAATCCAAATCCTATCTGGATCGGGTGCGCACCGATAAAGTGCAGTCGGCGGTTGCCGGCCTGTCGGCCACCGCCTCGGGTGAATTGCAACTTTAAGGGCATTTACGGGAATGCCTTCCCCTGTAGGGTGGCCTTCAGGCCACCAAAGCGCCCTGAGGGGTGTCCTACAGGGGGATATTCATTTGCCCGTTCCCAAGCTCCTGCTTCACTGCCATTAAGTTAGTGGCAACGATACCGTAGGAGTGGGCCATGCCCACGAAAAAATGTCGGCAAATCGTAGCGTTGTCGAGTGTCATCGCGGGCATGGCCCGCTCCTACAAAGCTTAACTTAATGGCAGTGAAGCGCCTGCTTGGGAATGCAGTTAGGTAAGCCCCAGCTTCCCAGGGCAAGGCAAGCCAGAGCTTGTAAGGCACCCTTTGAAAAACGCCCCACAGCTTGCACCCATCCATCCAAGTCGAATATTATAGAGTCCCTCACCCATTACACTTTACCTGTATTGCCTCAATGAACGCTAGCGAACACCCCCTCTATGACCGCATCGGCGGCGGATCGGCAATTGAAGCCATAACCCGGGCTTTTTATGACCGGGTACTCAAGGATGTTGAATTGAAGCCATTTTTTGAACACACGCAGATGGATAAGCAAAGGGCCATGCAAAACGAGTTTCTCAGCCAAGCATTGGGTGGTTCGACGGTTTATACCGGGAAGCCCTTGGCCTATGCCCATCAGGGGCTAGGCATTACCACGCAGCATTTTGCCAAATTTGTCCAACATTTCCTTGAGACCCTGCGGGAGTTTGGCGTTAGCGTTGAAGATGCGGACGAAGTCATCTCCAAACTCAATACGCTCTCAAACGAAATCACAGGCAAATCATATTGAACTTCCCTTTTACTTCCCGGACACAATAATCCGTACCGTTGCAGCTTTGACAACGCCGATACGCAATGGGCCGTCGCTACCTGGATTCCGCTTCGCTCCATCCGGGTTACGCTTGATAGCCCGCATGCGCGATAGGTGCGCCTTACCGCGTTTCCTCAAGCCAGCCGTTCCCGCCGCAATTCGGGGGCCACTGCCGCCGCCATCGCCGCCTCGTCCAGGCCGCCGCCGAGAAAGGCATTGACCCGCGCCGCTGCCGCCTCCGGGTCGGCCAGTGTGCGGTGGTAATCCACATTCAACACTTGAATGTTTTCCGGGTAGTTGGACAACACTTGGCGAGTCTGTTCGATTTGCTTGAGATAAGTCGCGGCCAGTTGCCGTTCGCTTTGCTTGGAACCCTCGCGACCCGTGCGCTTGAGCATGGCCCGTTGGGAGGCTAGGATTTCGCCCAAGGGCCGTGCCATGAACAGGATGCGGTAGGGTACGCCCAAAGGCAAACTAGGCAGCAATTGGGCGATGACTTTGACCGCCTTGCCGCTGGCCTCGCGCAGCCAAGCTTTTTCCGGGTCTTGCGTCAAACGCTTGACCGCTTCCAGTTCAAAATAACCCTGCTGATTGCTTTCGTCCGCCACCCGTTCGCCGTCGGTGAGGATGGGCAAACCACCTGCCTGCAACATCTGCATCAACATCGACGTGCCGGAACGTGGCAAACCGGAAACAAGAATCACCGTGTCCGGGCTGGGCGGGGGTAAGCTTTCCTGGCTGGTCAGATCATATAAGCCCGTTCCACGCAGCAAGTCCACGTCCAGCTTTAAGTTGGCATCTTCCGGCAAGCCACCCCCGGCTTTGAACGCGGCAATGCGCTGCTCCGCCGCCTCGGCATATCCTCTATGCTCGGCGGCCTTGCCCAATTGCTCGCGGCTGCGGTAAATCTCCGCCAGCAGTTTGTGCGCCGCCGGGAACACTGGGTTTTGCGCCAAGGCGACTTGCAGGCTTTCCATTGCCTCGTCTTTGCGCCCCAAGCGCCGCCGCGCCAAGGCGCAGTGATAATGTGCGATGGGGTTGTGATAAATCAGGCCAATGGAAGCCAATCCCGCGTCCAGTGCCTTTTTCGGTCGCTTCAAACCCAAATACATCCGGCACAAGCCCAATTGGGCATGGGCATTGATGCGGTCTATCGCCAAAATCGCTTCGAGTTGTGCTTGCGCTTCTTGCCAGCGTCCCAAGGCCAGCAGGGATTCGGCCATTTGTTGGAATAGGGCAGGGCGGTTGTGGACTTGCACTTCACTGGCCTTGGCAAATTCTTCCAATGCTTGTTCATGCTCGCCCATCGCTGCCGCCACCCGCCCGGACAGATAAGCGAAGGTATGTGCATTCACCCCGGCTTTTTGATGCAATTGCCGGAGTTTGTGCCGTTCCTCATCGGTATAATCCTCCGGCTTCTTGTCCTTCAATTCCTCGTTGAGCTTCTGCAATTCCCCGGTGGCTTCTGCGGCATAGCGTTGTTTTTCCCGAATCAATCGCTGCAAAGTTCCCTGCGCTTCCTCCGCCTTGCCCAAACCGAGTTGACAATCCAATAACTTTACCCCAAAGCGGCTCTCGTCCGGGTTGGCATCCCACAATTCGCTAAAGATCGCGGCGGCTTCCGGCAAACGCTTGGAGTCGAACAAATCCCGTGCCAGATTGTGGCGCAGTTCCATGATGGTGTTGGCAACGGCTTTTTCCAGATTCTCCCCCGGCTTGTCGATGTAACCCAGTTCCACCAATTGTTTCAGTGCCTCGGCTTGATCGACCGGGTCGACCTGCATCCCCGGCGGATGCCGTCCATCTTCCCCCGGAACTTCGTCCCAACTGTCTATGTATTCCATGGTTGGCGGTTCGATGAAGGCATTCAGCAACGGCTTGCCGTCCATGTCGCGGGCTTGCGGCAAGCCATACAAAGCAAGAATCGTCGGCGTGACATCCAACAGGCTCGCGCCGAACAGCAATTGGTCTTGTTTCAAGCCTGGCCCTTTCATGGCGATGATGCCGAACTCCCGATGTTCGTCGGCAGGGCCGGCCGCCTCATTGGGAAGCTCACGCGGGCGCAAATGATCGGGATGAAAGCCATGATCGGAGACAATGATGACGGTGGCGTCCTCCCCGGCCAGTTGCAAATAGGTTCCCAACATCAAATCATGAAACTGGTAGCCGACGCTGACGACATCCTTATACAACTCATAGTCTTCTTCGTTGACCCACTCCAATCGGGGTGGATGGTATTGCATGAAGCCATGGCAGAAATGGTCGATGCCGTCGAAATAGACGCCCATGAAATCCCAAGGCTCCAACTGCATCAACGCCGTGGCGGCGGCATGGACAGTGGAGATTTCCGCCAGCACCTTGGCGACCGAACCTAAGCGCTTGTCCTTTTCCTGGTCAATCGTGGCGGCGCGTGGCACGAAGGCCAACAGCATGTCGCCTTCCAACTCGCCGGGGTGGATGCGGAATTCTTCCAATGCCTCGGCTAAACGTGGAGGATGCACCGTGCCGGGGCGCATGGGCCAAGGCTGGCCCACTTCGGCAACGGGTTTTTGGTAAAAGTCCGACACCATCACGCCATTGATCGGCTCGGCAGGATGCGAGGGCCACCAGCCGACCACATTGGATTTCAGCCCGTGCTGGTTGAGGATGTTCCAAATCGCCTTGACCTTGCGCCCCAAATTGGTGATGGGCCGCACCCCGCCGGATTGCGGGTCGGGTTCGGAAAAACCGTGGATGCCGTGTTTGTGGGCGCGTTTGCCGGTGGCGATGGTCGTCCACAGCATCGGCGACAGCACCGGGTACAGCGTGGACAGATTGCCCATCACGCCTTGATTGACCAGTTTTTGCAGATTGGGCATTTTGCCCTGATCCATCAGCGGGTTGATGATTTTCCAGTCGGCGGCATCCCAGCCGAGAAGTAGGACTTTGCGGGGCATGGTGGTTTTCTTGATTTGGGTTAAACTATAAAAATTGTATTTCTAGCGAATAGGAGCCGTGATGTTGACTCAACTTACCCTTGATGTGGACGAAACCTTAGTGCAACGGGCGCAATCATACGCCCAGCGTTCAGGAAAATCACTTTCGGAGGTGGTTGCCGAGTATTTCGCCAATCTTGAAAAGGACGAACTCAGTAACTTACCGCCGATTACCCGGTCACTGTTGGGTAGTATTCCGTCAGGCGTAGTCGATGAAGGCGACTATAAGGCCCATATTGAGGCAAAATTTCGGTGAAAATCCTATTTGACACCAATGTTGTGCTTGACGTGCTGCTCAATCGGCATCCACATTCTGTCATGTCGGCACGTCTACTCGCCAAGGTTGAACGCGGCGAACTGGTCGGTTGCCTAGGTGCGACCACGGTGACAACAATTTTCTACCTTGCTGCCAAAGCCAACGGTGTCCACTCGGCTAGAAAGCAGATTGATAGCTTGCTTCGATTATTTGAAATTGCGGCCATTGACCGAAAAGTCTTGGAATCCGCTTTGTCTGGCGGTTTTTCCGACTTTGAAGACGGCGTGTTACACGAGGCAGCTATACAATTCGGTGTCGATGGCATCGTGACACGCAACTTCGGCGATTTTGCACTGGCAAAACTTCCGGTTTATTCCCCTGATGCCGTCATTCCGCACCCCTACTATCCAGAATTGGCATACACGGCGACATAGCGTTCGCCGAGCAGATTGAGCAGCGCCCTGTGGTGTGCTTTGAGGTTCGGCACGATTTCGGCGAGTGTCGGGAGGAT
>Ga0194049_1000077_pt1 | contig 38070 bp, 41 predicted proteins | sample JunL2225m_MetaG_FD_148665 | JGI IMG/M metagenome (GOLD analysis project Ga0194049, IMG submission 148665) | Anoxic zone freshwater microbial communities from boreal shield lake in IISD Experimental Lakes Area, Ontario, Canada - Jun2016-L224-25m | ecosystem: Environmental > Aquatic > Freshwater >... | reverse complement strand
ATGCGCTCGCGGTCGAATTCCTGAACGACTGGGAGGCGATCTTTGCCGTCCTCTCGAACCCGTCTTGGCCGTTGACCAACAACGAGGCCGAACGCGCCTTGCGGCATTGGGTGATCCTGCGGCAAATTAGCCACGGCACCCGCACGCCCCAGGGGTCGCGTCACTTCGCCTTGCTGGCCAGTGTCATCGACACCTGCCGCCGGCGCGGCCATTCCCCCTGGGAATACCTGCAAACCGCCATCACCCGTCGGCGCCAAGGATTGGCCCTCTTGCCGTTGCCGGCGTAAGGGGGTGAACGCTTACACTAAAACTGGATGCCAATACCGAGGTCAATATCGTCACGGTCAATCAAGCCGAGGCAAAAGTAATCATTAAGCTGGAGAACAGCAGGGCTTGGAATCGTGTCATCAAAGCGACCACCAAAACGGAGTCAGGCAACTGGAATACTAAGGGACTCAGGGAAAATGAGGTGCCAATGCCGACAGCCGTGGCGACCGTCAGGGGATCGGCATTTTCGACGGATGCCAAGGGCAGTATGAGTGGGATTGAGGGCAAGATCGGCATCTTTGCCGACGGTCGGCAGGTATTGGTTGATAATGCGACTGCGGTCATGGATAAAACCATTACGCCAAGGCCGCTGAACGACAAGAATCCGTGGTCACTTAAAAACAGGCCGCAGGACAACGAGTTTGACGCATGCTTGGCTGTGCGGATGGGGGAAAATATAGATCGCTGGCGGCGATGGCCAAGCAGCGATCGTGCGATAAGCACCTGAGGTTGGGCGATCTGGCCAGACGGAAACTTGGTTATACTGAGGGGCAGCTAGATCATGCAATCGAGAATGCCGTCAGGCAGATTCTTGATGCCCAGTCCTTTTCATGAAAAATAACCGCAAGCAGCTTGCATACTTCGGCAATCGTCGTTCGATTCTGTGTTTCGGCACGGGAATATCGGTGTTTGTGGTTTGCCTGCTAATATTTTTCAGTAAGTTGCTGTGGCCGGTTTCCCTGTCGCTCAGCGACATACTCTACCAACCTGCCCCCCGTGCGGAAGATATTGTCGTGCTGGCCGTGGACGACAAAAGTTTGCAGGAAATCGGTCGCTGGCCTTGGGACAGGAAAGTCTTCGCCGCGCTAATCGGGAAGCTGCAAAACAGCCGCGCCATTGGCATGGCCATTTCATTTTTCGAGCCCAGCGGCGACGATGGCCTGCTGGCCCAGGCCATCGACAACAGCCGGGTTCCGGTGGTGCTAGCCTCGGAATTCAGTGGGACATTCCTCAAACCGGCCTTCGCCAGCAAGGCAAAAACCGGCCATGTCAATCTGCTGTCGGACAAGGATGGCGTCATCCGATCTGTCCCTACGGAGATCGGTGGCGAACCCAGTTTTGGCTCGATGATTGCCCAAACCGGGGAACCCTTGGCCATTCCGGAGAACCTAGTGTTCCGATTTTCGCAAACGCCGGTTATCGTTTCCATCGCCGATGTCCTCTTGGATCGGGTCGGCATCGCTTCAGGAAAAACCGTGCTGGTCGGCGTGACCGCGCCGGATTTTCACGACGACCATCTAACGCCTATCCGCAAGGCGGTTAGAACGCCCGGCGTCATCATGCACGCGGATGCGATTGCCACCCTGCAAAGGCAGGATTACCTGAACAATCAGGGGATTGCCTGCATATTGCTGAGCATGGGCCTGTTGTCGCTGGTCGCCATGGCGAGCCTTTGGGCCATGCCCTTGGGCTATGCAATAAGCTGCCTGTTTTTGACCATTGCGGGTTATCTGGCGTGGGCGCGGGCAGCCTTCGCTTCAGGGACAGTCGTGGATCTGCTGCACCCCGTCGGCAGTTCGATACTGGTGGCGGCAGGCTGCACGCTAGCCTTGTATTTCACGGAAATCCATCAGCGCAAATGGATAACCAACGTGTTTGGCAAGTATGTGGCCAAGGAAGTCGTCGAAGAGATTATGACCGCGATGAATTCCGGGCAAAATATCGGATTGGGCGGTGAACGGCGGCATATCACCGTGCTGTTCTCCGATATCAGAGGCTTCACTACGCTGTGCGAGGCATTGACACCGGAACAGGTGGTCGAAATGCTGAACGAATATTTTAGCCTGATGACCGAGGAAATCATTAACCGCAAGGGCGTCGTCGATAAATACATAGGTGATGCGATTATGGCTTTCTGGAATGCGCCTGTCGAAAACAAATACCATGCGGTGCAGGCATGCCGGACGGCCTTGTGCATGGTGCGCAAGCTGGATGCGTTTAATCAATTGCTGCAACAGCGCAAACAATCGACCATTGATATTGGCATCGGAATCAACAGTGGCGATGCCTTGGTAGGCAATATCGGCTACAAGGATCGCTTGTCTTATACGGCAATGGGCGATTCGGTCAATCTGGCATCAAGAATTGAAGGCTTGACTAAGCAGTATGGCACGAGGATTTTAATCAGCGAGTTTACCCACATGCTGGTAATGGACGCATTCGTCTGCCGAAAACTGGATTTGGCGGTAGTGAAGGGAAAGGCCCGGCCAATATATATTTATGAGGTCATGGGTGAAACCGCAGACGAGGAGACGCTGGAATTCATCGGCTTATATGAGCGGGCACTGGCCTTGTATTTATTGGGTGAGTTTTCAGACGCTGGGAAAGCGTTTGAAGAGATTATAAAGCTGAGGGATGACATAGCCTCCAATATCATGATCGAACGGTGTATGGAATACATCAGGGACAAGCCGCAGGATTGGATCGGCGCTTATGTGATGCAGTCCAAGTCATGAATCTCACTGGGTTCAGCCAAAATGCCGGCAGGGTTCAAACATGGCCTATTTCGGGTGGCTCAATCCCATACCGCTATCCCGCCTTTAGCCTACGCGGAATAACCCGCCCCAACAGCCGTTTAACCGTCTGCCGTTCATCCGGTTGGCCAAAGACAACATACAGAATCACCAACATCACCAACCCGTAGGCAACAGCCAAGCCAGCCAAGGCCGGTATCAACACGAGCCGGCCAGTTCCCAATTGCCCCAAAAAACCCTGGCTGGCAACGAAGAGGGCATAACCGACCGCGTAGGGCACAAGCCCCGGCAATAGTGCATGCCATAACCAACGCCACTGGCTAACACCTAACTGGCTATTGGTATAGAGCAGGAAAAGCCCGCTACTGACCATTCTGGCACCGGTCGCCGCTGCGATGACGGCAATCAACGTGTGGCCCAATACGGCATAGGCAGCCACTAGGCCACAACCCAACAAAATCAATTGCGGAATCAAGTAACCCCCTATTGCCTTTCCTGGATGTGAAATCCCCTGAAAATAGGTCGAGGCGGGTCCGGTCAGTGCATTTAAGTGATATCCAGCCGCAGCACACATAAAGATAATGCCTGCCTCGCCATAGGCTGGGTTAACCCCCATCCAAGCAGTGATAATTGGCATGGCAAACGGTGCCATGAAGCCCAATGCGAAACCATTCAATATATTCAGGTAACGTGTGCCACGCAAATAAAGCCGGATGATTTCCTTATTCTGGTTCAAGCTATGGTAATGCGTCAACGCGGTCAACATGCTGTTGTTGGCCGATGAAAATACCTGCGTGGTCATCATCGGAAATTTCTGCCCGATGTCAAGAAGCACGACGGAGGCCACGCCGGTCAGCGTTCCCGCCACCAGCCTTTCGCATGAATAGAGGAAAACACCGAGCAAACCTGAAATTTGCATGAGGCCGCCGTAACGGAAGAACAGATGGAAAGTTTCCCACCCGATGCCGCGAAGCCGGATTTTAAGTCCGGGAATGGCCCGATAGCACAGGACGACATAAATCAAGGTTGCCAGCAGGTAACGGCCCACGAAAGCCCAGAGCAAACTGGTGACCCCCCAACCTTGCATCATCATCGCCACCATTAGCAAGGTTTCAACAAGATAGCTGATGGTCCAAACAAGCGTTTGCCCGGCTATTTTCTGCATGCCTTGCAGCACATAGGCAAACGCGCCAAATGTCATGTCCAACAACATGGTTGCGACCGTTCCGAGAATCAGGATGGTCGCTGTTTCATGCAAGTGGGGTGGAATCTTGAAAGAAACAAAAAGCCATGGCAGACTGAACCAAAGTCCAGCCAGGGTGAATAGGCTGAAGGTGATGGTCAGGGTCAGCCCGGCACCTAGCAGCGGGCCTATTTTTTCATACCGATGGGTGGCGTTGTACTCGGCGACATAGCGGACATAGACATTGGACACGCCAAAGGCACCCATCCCCACATAGCCGATGATCAAAAAACAGGTCGCCCAAATGCCGTATTCCTCCATCGAAATATAATGGAGAATGAACGGGGGCAAGCCCACCCTCGTGGCAAGGTACAATATCCGCCCCAGCATTTGCGCGGCGGCATTTCTAGAGACTTTTGCAGATTGCTGTTGGTTGATCGTTTTGATGCTTGGCATGGAGATAAAATCCGGGCTATAGTCTAAACTTCCTCACAGTTTGGCATAAAATCAACTATTCTTGCTCTATTTTCAGCGTCAAGCAGGGTAGGGCAGCCTAACAACGATAAGGCAAAATGATGAAACCCCAACTCCAAATCATTGAAAATATGCGCTTAAGCGCAGTTTATTGGCAAAATCCGGCGGGGAGGCCTACATGAAAATGGCAATCTGGCGATGGCATTTGCACCGGTTCCTACTGGACAAAACCAGCCTGTTGTGGCCGTTCTCCACAAGTAAGGAAAAGCGGCGTTTGTTGTTCATCGGCGAGCGTGACCCCATTTGCCACACGCAATGGTTCCCTTACTTTTTCCACAGCCAAGACTTGGCAAAACGGTATGGCATGGAAATACGCGAATTGCCAATGGCCCGGTTTAACGAAGGCCGGCATCCTTACCGCGTTCCGGTGGACGCGGTGTGCTTTCAAACTTGGTTCGACCTTGGCCCGGAAGCAATCGAAGCGCTGGTCCGTAAAATCCGGGAAACCTGGCCTGATGCCCGCATAGCCTATTTCGACTGGTTCGCCCCTACCGATCTTCGTTATGCGGGAGTTCTCGATCAATGCGTAGAGGCTTACGTCAAGAAACAGGCATTGCGTGATTTCAGCCAATACAGTCAACCAACACTGGGTGACACCAACCTCACCGATTATTACGCCCGGCGGTTTCAGCTTGATTATCCGGAAACACGTTTCCAAGTTCCCGATAATTTTCGCGACAAGCTACTGGTCGGAACCCATTTCGCATTTTCCGACCACATGCTGCCCTATTTCCTTTCGCCGTTTCCGCAACAGGGAAACCGTTCCATAGATCTGCACGCCCGCATTGCCGTCAAGGGGACTGAATGGTACACACGAATGCGCCAAGAGGCTTTGGATAAAGTCACCCATTTGGAAGGCCGTCTCAATGTGGTCTGTCGGGGCAGGGTTTCAAGGGACGAATATTTCAAAGAGTTGTTCAATTCCAAGCTCTGCTTTAGCCCCTTCGGCTATGGCGAGGTCTGCTGGCGCGACTTCGAGGCCATGTTCACCGGCAGCCTCCTGTTAAAACCGGACATGTCGCATTTGGACTGTTACCCGGAAGTGTTCCTGCCGTATGAGACTTATATTCCCCTTGCCTGGGATCTGAGCGATTTCGACGAAAAAGTGGATTATTATTTGAACCATCCGGCGGAAAGGGAGGCCATCGCCAGAAAAGCATTTGAATTGCTGAGTGTTTATTTCCGCCAACAGCGCTTTCCCGACGATATGAAACCTTTATTGCGACGCCTAGGGCTGGAGCAAACACCATGAGCATGCCCCGTGTATTATTGTCCGCCTATCAATGCGGCCCCGGCATGGGTTCGGTCTCGCAAATCGGTTGGGAATGGTATTCCCGCCTAGCCCATAGGCTCCCGGTCACTTTGGTGACCCACATCCGCAACCGTTCGGCGTTGGAACGGGCAGGCACTCCCGTGAATGGCTCTAAAATCATCTACATAGACACCGAATGGTTTGCCGGGCCATTATACCGCCTAGCCTCTCGATTGTTTCCGCGTAGCGAACACCCGGTATTCATGATTTCATCGCTGGATTACTATCTCTACGACTGGGTGACGCTTAAAACTTTGCGAGGCCTGCGCAAGGCGGGCGAGGACTGGGACATTATCCATCAGCCTACGCCCGTGTCGCCTCTGGCCGCCACCCGTCTGCATAAATTGAACATTCCTCTGATTTTAGGCCCGTGGAACGGCGGTCTGTGTTCACCTGGCGAATACCCCGAGATCATGCGTGCAGAATCCGGCTGGGTTTATCCCGTTCGCAAGTTGGGACGGTTGGCGGATCGAATCTTCGGTTCGTCGCGCAAGGCGAAAAGGATACTGACCGCCACCTCGGCGACCCGAGCCGAAATCCCTGCTGCCTATGTTCCAAAATGCATGCACATGCTCGAAAACGGGGTCGATCTTGATTTATTTGCCCCGGCAGATTGGCCGGACCCGCCAACCAGCGGGAACCCACTGGAAATTTTGTACGTCGGGCGGCTTTTGCCTTTCAAGGGTGTCACCCTGTTACTGGAAGCGGTGGCTAGGTTAAATTTCCCGTTCCGTTTGACCATCGTCGGTTCCGGGCCTGAGGAAGCGCTACTGCATACTCAAGCCGAAGCATTGAAACTAAACGACTGCATAGTCTTCACCGGGACTCTGCCGCTGAACGAAGTGTCCAAGCGCATGGCACAAGCCCATGTTTTCTGCCTGCCGTCGGTGCGTGAATCCGGCGGTGCCGTGCTGTTGGAAGCCATGGCGGCTGCGCGCCCAGTCATTGCCCTCGCTTATGGCGGGCCGGCGGAAATCGTCGATGACGAAGTTGGCCAACTGATCCCTTCGACGGGCCGTGAAGCCGTGGTGGGGAAACTCACATCAACCCTGGCCGATGTCGTGGAAAACCCGGAACGCTGGCGGCAACGGGGCATTGCCGGTCGCAAACGTGCCGAACAATGCTACGCTTGGCCGGTCAAGATTGACAATGCCATCGCCCTTTATCGCCAATGCCTGGAGCAATCATGAGCGCCAAACCAAAGCTTGCCTATTTAATCAGCCAATATCCAGCCGTCTCGCACACCTTCATCCTGCGTGAGATAGTGGAGTTGCGACGACTCGGCTTCACCATCCGACCCGCTTCGATCAACCCTCCCGACCGCCCCGCCGACCAACTCACCGCCGTCGAACGCGAGGAGGCGCAAACCACTTGGTGCGTAAAAGGCCAAGGGGCGGGCGGGGCTTTGTCGGCCTTGTTGGGAACATTGTCCGCCCAGCCCAAGGGGCTGGGGCGGGGCTTTGTTGCCGCTTTGCGCCTAGGCGGGCTGGATCCGCGCAAAATCCTGAAGAACCTCGCTTATTTTGCCGAAGCCGTGATGCTCGGACGCTGGATGCAAGGAGAGCAACTGCACCATCTGCATGTGCATTTCGCCACACCTGCCGCGATGGTTGGCTTATTGGCAAAAACCATTTTTAACATTGGCTTTTCTTTTACCGTCCATGGGCCGGACGAATTTTACGATGCCCCTGGTTACCGTCTGACCGAAAAGCTCGAAGCGGCGGATTTTGTGATTTGCATTAGCCATTACGCCCGCAGCCAAATCATGAAACTCTCCCCCGTTGCGCACTGGGGCAAATACGAAATCTGCCGGTTGGGTGTCGACCCTGGGCGCTTCGCCCCAAAACCCGCCAAACCGGCCGCCGAAACTTTTGAACTGCTCTGTGTGGGCAGGCTGACACCCGCGAAGGGTCAGCACATCCTGCTGGATGCATTGGGCCTGCTCATCGCAGCCGGACGCAAGGTACACCTGACATTTGTCGGCAACGGGCCTGATCGTGCGTCCTTGGAATCACAAACCCGACGTTTAGGCTTGTCGAACTCAGTCAATTTTGCCGGTGCCGTCAACCAAGACCGCATTTTGGATTTCTACGGCAAGGCTGATGCCTTCGTGTTGCCCAGCTTTGCCGAAGGCCTACCGGTAGTGTTGATGGAGGCGATGGCGATGGAAGTGCCTTGCGTCACGACCCATATCACGGGCGTGCCTGAACTGATTCAACACGGCGTGAATGGCTGCCTGACCGCGCCCTCCGATGTGGAAGGCCTAGCCAAGGCAATCGAGGATTTGATGGATCATCCCGAAGCGTCTCGGCAGATTGCCCAATCAGGCCGGGCCAAGGTGCTGGCGGATTACAATCTATCCCAAAGCGTGGAAAGATTGGCCGGGGTATTTGCCAGGCGCTTGCCTTCCACAAATTAAATCCTCTTTGTCAACAGACTGTTGAATAATACCCGCTTGAAGTGGGTATTGTTCCCATTTATAGTATTTAGTAATGCAGTCGTACTTCTTAAGTTAACTGACGTTACGCATAGATCCAGGCTGGAGCGTCAAAGCTTGCTTTGACTGGCAAGGCTTGCCTTGCCCCTGCCTGCCTGTCTGCGACAGGCGGTCAAAGCAAGCTTTGACGCTCCCTCCGTAACATCAGTTAAATTAAACCGCGACACACTAGACAATTCCGAATATCAATCTTGCATAAGGCATAAAGTGTCATAGGGTGTTCCAATGAAGGACAATAACTGTTGCATAGCTTATCGGATCAATGAACGTGACGAAATCGTTGCTGTCAACGATGACTGGTGCCGATACGCCAGCGACCATGGCTGGGAAGGCATTTCCCCTGGCAATGTCATGCACAGGCCAATTTACAATTATATACCTGATTCAACAACTTCAAGAATCTACCAATATCTTTTCAAGCGGGTGCGAGGGGGTTCTTCGGTTCGCTATAAATTCAATTGCGAATCCGACTCCCATCGCCGTGAGATGGAGATGACGGTCATGGCATACGGCAACGGTGGCGAGGTCGAAATGAAGGCCAGGATGTTGTCGAAACAAGCGAAGAGGCTTGCGCGGTCCAACTCTGCAAGCAACCCGGATGCAGATGAATTCATACGTGCGTGTGGATGGTGTTGCCGGATAGACATGGAGGGATATTGGATGGAAGTTGAAGAGGCGGTGGCTAAATGGGGGGTTTTTGAATTTTCCCGCCTGCCAAAATTGACGCACGGGATTTGTAAGGATTGCTTTACGGATATGATAAAAGATGCGGACTCAAGCTTGATATTAACGCCATCGACTTCTTAAACCGCAATTCCCCCCACCAACAAATTAGCCTAAAATACTAATTCGCCATCAACAGACCAAGCCGTGTCCAGATTCCCTCTCAGTACCCGCATGACTGCGGTGCAATCCCCCATTATTCCCATCGTCGCTGAGTTGATTCGAGCCAATCCTGGCACGGTTTCGCTGGGGCAGGGCGTGGCCTGGTACGGGCCGCCCGAGTCGGCGCGGGCTAAGGTTTTGGATTTTTTCGACGAACCCAGTCACCATAAATACGGCCCGGTGCAAGGCATTCCGCCCCTATTGGAACGGGTCGAATGCAAGCTGGTGGAGGAAAACGGCATCCATCTGGGCGGGAGGAAAGTGGTCGTCACTGCGGGTGCGAACATGGGTTTCCTCAATGCCTTGTTTGCCATTACCGACCCGGGTGACGAGGTGATCTTGCCGCTGCCTTATTATTTCAATCAGGAAATGGCCATCCGCATGCTGAATTGTAGGCCGGTTATCGTGCCGACCGACGCGGATTTCAAATTGCAACCTGAACTGATTCGAGCGGCCGTCACCCAACGAACCCGTGCCATCGTGACCATCTCCCCGAACAATCCCAGCGGTGTCGTTTATAGCGAGTCCGACTTGTGTGCAGTGAATGCGCTGTGCAAAGAGGTTGGCATTTATCATATCAGCGATGAGGCTTACGAGAATTTCCTTTATGGCAATGTCCGCCATTTCTCTCCCGGTTCCATTGCCGATTCGCACCGGCACACGATTTCCCTTTTTTCACTCTCCAAGGCCTATGGTTTCGCCAGTTGGCGCATCGGCTACATGGCCATCCCGGAGGCGCTGTACCCGGCGGTGCTGAAAGCCCAAGACACCAATTTGATTTGTGCCCCTTTGGTATCGCAACACGCGGCAGTGGGAGCGTTGGAGACGGGTTCCGGGTATTGCCGGGAAAAGCTGAAAACGACGGCCAAGGTGCGCGGGATTGTGCTGGATGAACTGGAGTCGGTACGGGATTTCTGCCACATACCGCCAGCGGACGGGGCTTTCTATGTGCTATTGAAAGTGGAAACTGACTTGGATTCCCTAAGTGTTGCGGAGCGGTTGATAAAGGAGCATGGCGTTGCGGTCATTCCGGGAATTGCTTTTGGCTTGGAGCAGGGGTGTTATTTGCGCATTGCCTATGGGGCACTGGATGAAACCACGGCGGCGGAGGGTTTGAGCCGGCTGGTGGGAGGGTTGAGGGCAATAGTGCCGAATATGACGTAATGTTAGCCGCGAAATTCAACGCCATGCTTCCCAAGAAATTTAATGACTTTAAAATATAATCCAGTAAGGTTTCCCCTGCGTAGTGACTGCCGCCAGAATTCAGCCAACCAGAGCGGTTCTTTAGCCCACGATGGACGGGATATTTTATCCCGTCCGCAACGTTTTGTGCTGGGCTGATTGGATGGACACGTTGCATAACGTCTGTGTAGGGGTTGCAAACCCCGATACGCTTTCAGCCATGTCCGAAACGTTGCGACGGGGTGAATACCCCGTCGCGCTTCGAAGAATACCCCGTCGCGCTTCGGAATACCCCGTCGCGCTTCGGATATTTTAACCCGTCCGCAAACTTTCGTGCCATGTCAGGCCCAACGCCGGACGGGATATTTTATCCCGTCCGCAACGTTTCGTGTCATGTCAGGCGCGGCGAACCATACACAAAACGTTTGGGGCGGGATTACAAACATTGCGACGGGGTGAATACCCCGTCGCGCTTCGGTGACTACCGCCAGAATTCAGCCAACGCCGGACGGGATATTTTATCCCGTCCGCAACGTTTCGTGTCATGTCAGGCGCGGCAAACCATACACAAAACGTTTGGGGCGGGATTACAAATCCCGCCCAGCTTATTCCCAATACCCCGTCACGCTTCGGAGTTCGATTGAGCGGTGTTGGAGTGCAAGGCTTGCCTTGCTTGGATTTACAAGTGGTTGGAAACCTTCGCAAGGCAAGCCTTGCACCCCCGGCAATTTTCATTTTGGTTAAACCGGCGCATCTGCCATAGGGTGTGCTAGGTGTGCATAACAATAATCGTGGATTGACTCGGCTCATTTTGCGCACCGTAGCCCTCTGATCCACATGAAGTGTTTTCCCGCAAGCCCTGTGCAATGCCATTGTTGCGTATTGAGAAATAGTTTAGAGAGCAAAAAAGCCGCCAAACTCCCTTGCCCCCCCCCCCCCCCCCCCGTGTAAATTTGCCGCAGAATTTCCGTATTAAATGACATGTTACTCCAATTCCATTCTAAAAATTGGCAGTCCGTTAGAGCCAATCTTTGATTTAGCATCATAATGTTGTGCATTTTTTTTTGTAGTGCGTTTTTGGTGAGCAACGGGAGTAGCTGCAATTATTATTCAATCTTTCTTTTTCACTCAGAGGTAAAAAACAATGGCTAATTTAGGTTCAATTCTAAAAGTAGGAATGCAGTTAGAAAATGATGATTGCCTTACTTCAGTTAATGGTTTGTATTCTGCCTACTTACACAATGACGGCAATTTTTGTGTCTACTTGGGGCCAAAGCCAGATTCTAAATTAAAACAATGGGAGTCAGGAAAAAAAGGAACTCCTGGGCTTCATCATTCACTTATTTTATATAAAGTCTATACTAGCGTAATAATTAATGAGTATGGTAGGGATGAAATTTGGAGATGTGTGTGGGAATCACATAGGGATGAATTTTCTAATCTTCTTCCATTCTTCCTCAGGCTAAATGACGACGGCTCTCTAGGTCTCTACATTGAACAAAGGCCTGATAAATTATTACTCCGGTGGTCTTCAGTTACTCCTGACAGCTTTGTTGAAATTTCCGAGTTAACAAAACTCGAATATCATGTTAAAGCCGCGAAAATCATTCAATCCGGTCCTTTACAATTATTCCGTCAAACACTGATAAACGATACAGATGTAACTCAATCAAGTGAAATCAGTGGAAGTGAAACCGTAACCGAAACTAGGGGTTGGAACGATTCACAAGGAATTAAAATTGGGGTAAGTGCCACTCAAAAATTCACAGCGGGTATTCCTTTAGCTTGTGGATCGGAAACAACAATTTCCCTTTCTGTAGAAGTAAATAGGCAGTATTCATGGAATGAATCATACTCGAAATCAAAATCAGAGTCTTGGAAAAGTACGCTTGTTGTGCCTCCTCACCACACCTACGTTGCTTTGGTTACAGCCAGAATAACTACATTAGCAGTGCCTTATACGCTCACTGCTACTGCACTTTTCAAATCTGGAGCGAAAATACCTGTCTTTATTCACGGTATTTATGTGGGTACTAACTCGCATGATACTCGCGTTCATTGTGTAAAAGAAAGTTATAATGAAACCGAAACGGTGGTGACTGTCGAAGAAATCACTAACACAGCGGAGTAGGACGGATTTTGCAAGCTTGCATCGTTCCCACGCTCCGCGTCACTGCCATTAAGTTAAGCCTAGAGTGGGAGCCGCGCCCACGCGGCGATTGGGTTCAAGGGGCCATGTTTCCCCGCCTGTCCTATCGCCGCGAGGGCGCGGCTCCCACAAAACCATATGCCGCCAATCTCCTTAACTTAATGGCAGTGACGGAGACCGTGGGGATGATACTAAACATCATGCTCTTGCCACCAATCCAAATCTTCCAAAGCGTTTTCAGTCCAAGTAAGCCGTAACATCTATTTCCCTTGTTAAACCCTTTTGATGTTGCGAAATGCCTTCACGCAGACGACTGGCATTGGCAGGATTACTTAACAAGTATAAAATTTCCACCAAACTGCCATATTCTTTTGCGTCTAATATTACAATGGCCTGTCCGGTATCTTTGTGGACTGAAATAATCTCATGGTTTTTTAGGACACACTCAAAAACTTTTGAGAATTGATCGTTACAATCTTGGAAACTAACCAGCAATTCTCATTATGAGCCAAAGTGCTGATAGATAACTCGTCATTCCGGCATGGATGCCGGAATCCAGTCACAAGGATGTGAAACTAGGGGTCGCCACCAAGCCTTTTTCAAACACTTACGCAACTGACATGTCACCGTCCATGGCACTGGATTCCGGCATCCATGCCGGAATGACGGCAATGGAGCCATAATGAGATGTTCAGGCACTAAATGGCAAACTTCTGTCAATACGGCCCAGCAGGAAACGAGTTGCCCATCGAAGTCTCTCAGCCAATGCTTGACCGCCGCATGATGGTTGTCCTGTCGATTGAACAAAGCCACCAACGGGCCAGTGTCAACCAGAATAGTGCGCACGCAATTTTTCCTTCAAATGGTGGCTGTGATGTTCAGCAAGATCATCCGCACCCTCGAAAGCGCCCACTAAACCCATTTTTTCGGCGAGTTGGTAGGCAGTGAGTGTTGGTTTGATGCTGGGTGCTTGTACGATGTTGCCGGGAAGCAAAGTCACCATCAAGCGGGCATTGGGCGGTATCTCGAAAGGCTCATCCAGCAGGATTTGCTTGCCATCATAGTGGGCTTGCAGCGTTACGGTTGGCATGTTGATCTCTTATGGCATTGGCAGGTTTGCTTAATAAATATAATGAAGCGTCACAATAGACGTAAAACGCTTGTGCCTTGCATTATAGACCGACTCGGTTGTTAAACCCGAGTCGGTCTAGTTTATTTCTTCTGCAACCTTAACGAATTCAACACCACCGAGACCGAGCTCATCGCCATGGCGGCGGAGGCGATCATCGGGTTGAGTTTGCCGAGGGCGGCGACGGGGATGGCGACAATGTTGTAGCCGAAAGCCCAAAATAGGTTTTGGCGGATGACGCGGATAGTGAAACTGCTCAACTCCATGGCTTCGGCGGCTTTGGCTATGTCGCCGCCCACCAGGGTGAGGTCGGCGGTTTGCATGGCCACGTCGGCCCCGCCGCCAATGGCAATGCTGACATCGGCGGCGGCCAGGGCGGGCGCATCGTTGATGCCGTCGCCAATCATGCCGACTTTCTCGCCTTGGGCTTGAAGGTCGCGGATGATGGCCAGCTTGTCTTCGGGGCGGGCTTGGGCGATGACGCGGTCGATGCCGACCAATTCGGCGATGTAATGGGCGGCGGCTTGCACGTCGCCAGTCGCCATCAGGGTTTTGACTCCCATCGCATGGAGTTGGGCGATGGCCTCGCGGGCGTTGCCCCGCGCCTTGTCGGCGATGCCGAAGATCGCCGCAATCTCGCCGTCCAAGCCCAAGTAAACCGGAGTTTTGCCTTGGGTTCCCAATTCGGTGGCAATGGCCTCCGCCCTGCCTAGGCTGATGCCCTGTTCTTCCAGCCACTGGCGGTTGCCGATGCATAGGGCATGTTTGCCGATTTCGGCGCGTATGCCCCGGCCCGGCTCGCTTTGGAAACTGGCTGGTTCGGCTAAGTTCAGGCCGCGCTCGCGGGCGTGGGCGAGGATGGCTTTGCCGAGGAAGTGTTCGGAATGCAATTCCGCCGCGCCCGCCAAGGCCAGTATTTTGTCATCGGACCAGCGGGAGAGGTTGGTCAGGTCGGTGACTTGCGGCTTGCCTTCGGTGATGGTGCCGGTCTTGTCAAACACAATCGCCGTCAGTTTCGATGCCATTTCCAAGCTTTCGCCATTGCGAATGAAGATGCCGCGCTTGGCCGCCTGTCCGGTGCCGACCATGATCGCCGCCGGGGTCGCCAGACCCAAGGCGCAGGGGCAGGCAATCAGCAGAACAGTGATGGATGCCGCAAAGGCGCGGGCCGGACTGGCCCCTACCGCCAGCCAGCCGATGAAGGTCAGCACGGAAATGCCCATGACCACTGGCACGAACACGGCGGAGACCTGATCGACCATCTTTTGGATGGGCAATTTGCCGGCTTGGGCTTGATCGACCATGCGCACGATGCCAGACAGCACCGTGTCCGCCCCGATGGCGGTGGCGCGGACGTGCAGGGAGCCGTTGCCGTTGATGCAGCCACCCGTGACGGGATGTCCAATTTCTTTCACCACCGGCATGGATTCGCCGGTAATCATGGATTCGTCCACGGTGGAAATGCCATAAACCACTTCGCCGTCAGTGGGGATGCGTTCGCCGGGCCGCACCAGCAGCAGGTCGCCCACCACCAGATCGTCAATGGGAATCACGCATTCCACTCCGTCGCGCAATACGCTGGCGGTTTGCGGCTGTAGGTCGATGAGTCTGCGGATCGCTTCGTGGGCTTGGCCGCGGGCCTTTTCATCCAAGTAACGGCCCAACAACACAAAGGCGACAATGGCGGCGGCGGCCTCGAAATAGAATTCGCGCTTTCCCCGCAGCAATGAAACCAAGCTGTAGCCGAACGCGGAACCTACGCCCAACGCCACCAGGCTATCCATATTGGCCGTGCGTTGCTTGGCGAGTTTTAGCGCCTTGTCGAAAAACGGTTTGCCGCTCCACAAAACCACAGGGGCAGTGAGGACAAGTTCCAGAATGCCGACCCAGCGCGTATGGGGAGCCAACATGCCTAGAAAGATGGCGGGAGCGCTGAACAAACTGGCCCACATCAAGCGCTTGCGGGCATCGTCTATCCTCAGGTTTTCCCGCTCCAGTTGCAACCTTCTTTGTGCCAAGCTATCCAGCGAATGTACACGGTAGCCGATGCCTTCCAGCTTGCCGTTCAGCGCTTCCCTATCCATCCGCGCCCGCACTGAGGCGGTTTCCGTGGCGAAATTGACTTTGGCGTCGACGACACGCGGGTCGCGCCGCAACACCATCTCGATGAGCAAGGCGCAAGAGGCGCAAGTCATCCCCTCCACAGCGAGGTTGAAATCCCGTTCCGGCTGGTCCGATTCATGGTTGATTGTGGATTTGTGGAACGGCGAGGCATTGCCTAAGTTGCCCAGCACCGCATCCAGCACCGCGAATAGCTTGGGCTTGGGGAGGATAAGCGGGTTGAACCATACCGCCACTGAACCCAGTTCGGCGGTCAGTTGCACATGGCGGATGGCTGGATGCTTGCGCAGCAATATTTCGTACAGGTAGGACCGTTCGGGTGCTTTGCGCAAGCTAGGGGCGATAATTCTTATCCGCCGCGTGGTCTGATGTGCGAGATGGCAGTTTTTAAGCGCAGGAAAGGCTGGGCCGGTTTCCATGGGTCATTATTTTTTTGGTTTTTTGGAACGGACAAGCAGGAAAATCATGTAGATCGTTGCCATCCACTCGGAGCGGTATTGCCATGGGCTCCTAATCCAGTGGCCGATGATCAGGTGCCAATGCAACTTGATTAGATAAAGCACTAGGATATCGGTGAAAAATTCAATGGCAAACTTTTCTTTCTCCGCCGTCAATAGCAATGGCTCGGCATTGCCCGCGCCCCGGGTGACGATGCCCAATGCGGTAATCGTTTCCTTGGCTTCCTGATATTTGGACTTTAGCCAGCCTTCCGCCTCGTCAAGCACTTCCTCTGCCATGGCGATGCTGCTGGCGCAACAGGAGGACTGCATCTCGATTTTGTTTACGGCTTCACATAAGGCACGGGCAACCGCTTGGAAATGGGTCACCCCCTCGATGTAGCGGACGGAAAGCTTTTTTTGTCGCCGATGCAAATCGACACGATAAATGCCTTCGGCCTGTTTCAATTCCTTTTCCAGTTGTTGCGCCACTTGGAGTTGGCACAGTTCCTGGGGTATGGCGAAGCGCAAATGTCCCTCTGCACGGTAACGGACGAAAATCTGTTTTGCTATGGACATGCGGGCTTATCCCATTGGACGCACCCGGACACGGGCGCGTAGGTCGGCGATCAAGGCTTAAGAGTTCTCGGGGTCTTGGCTACCGGCCACGAGATCCTCTAGGTTTTCCCGCTGGTGAAGAACGAAATCCTTGCTTTTTTCGGCTGCCCGGTTGGCGGATTCGATGATTTCCTTGCGGTATTTATGGACGGCGTAACCTACGGCGACACCGAGGCCGAACAATACCCAGGGATGGCTTAGGATTCTGCCTACGAATGATCTGCCCGCAGGTGCGCCCACTGTTGCGACGGCCCCCGTTGCCGCTGCGCCTTTAGCCAGATTATGGAAGGAAGCGGCCGCCGGAGTTGCTTTGGCAACCATGCCATACCCGGCAGCGGCCTGTGCCGCGTGCTTGCTTGCTTCTGCCGCGCCTTTGGCGGCGGCCCCGTGTACATGCGCCATGACTGACCTCGTTGGTTCGTGTAGGTAAATAATTTATTAAGCGATGTTTAGTGTTGCCCACCCTCGCCGGTGGCAAGGGTGGCATTTCCATCTCCTAAGATATCCCCTTCATGCAGCATCTGGTAAATGCCGTGGCAACCCTCACAGCAAAACTGTTTGAGGCCGTTGACGGTTAACAAGGAGAAATCGGGGGTTTCGACAGGCAAGCCGCAAAGATCGCAAGCTTTTTGAGGGTTGTCAGTCATCTCGTGTATCAATGTTTGGTTTAGCTGTTGGAATTTTTAATCTAATAAAAGGCATTTCCAGGTCACACCAGATCCGAAGCGACTAACCGGCAAGGTGTTCGGCAGTTTCCATTTCCGGCCTATTCCCTATCTTTAACGCGTTCCAATTCATGATACCACACCTTATGATGGCAAAGTCCGCCGTACCTAATAGCTTGTTGTGTGCGTTGCAAAGGCTGTGAACAAGGCCGCATGCTCAATGGCGAACAAGGGTGGAGTTAGCCGCTTTGTCACCAGCGCCGGAACCACCCAGGGCACGGTTGGATGCCTTCATCAGCGCAATCCGCAAAGCCCCGGTGAGGCTAGGCCCGACCCCAAAAGAAGCAGCTAGGGCAGGGACTAGGATCAAGGATGCGAAAGCCAAGCCCGTTCCCAAGGCTAGGGAGCCAGAGTTGTTGCGTGGTGCGTTAACGGCGATTTGATGGGTGTTCACGGGCGGCCTCGTTGCAGGTTGGGTGTTATTGGGTAAACATGCCATTTACTATTCAATCTTCGGGCCAATGCTGCAAGCTGATGAATTTTAGAGTGTTCCGTGAAATGTCGGCCATGTTTTGGATAAGATATGCGCCATAAGGCTTAACTAGGTGTGTGAAATGACACAGATTCCACGGAGATGGCATCCAGTGGTTTCATTTGCCCATTCCCAAAGAATTAAATGTGAACAAAATCAGTTGGAGATGCCGATTTGTGACAAAATGACTACTTCTGGTGTGTTTATTGCCTTAAATAGCGATTAGGTCATTATGCCAGACATTTTTGTCAAAACAATTCTTTCAATGCCAACAGAGACCACAGTGAAGCCTGCTAAAAATCAAACCCCGTCCAGTTTTTCCAGCCGTAGCCGGTTAGTCGCCAGACGTCTGCTGGCATTCCTATTCGGGATTGCGGGCATTGCGTTGATCGTTTATCTGGATGCGCGTCTGCGTTCAAACACCAGCTTGCCCGAACTGAGCCTGGACATGAGTTCGGGCTTGCTCTTCGTCGTCGGCTTTTTGACGGGATTCCATTGTGTGGGCATGTGCGGCGCACTGGTGCTGGGCTATGCCACTAAGTCTGCCTCCACTGGCAAGCTTCGCTACAGCGGACATCTGCTGTATGGTTTGGGCAAGACCATCTCCTACACTGCAATTGGCGCTGGTTTTGGCCTGATGGGTTCCATCATTGCCTTCACACCCCAGGTGCGCGGCATTGTTGGCATGGTCGCCGGTGTGTTTCTATTGCTGTTCGGTTTGAGCCTACTCAATGTCTGGCCTTCGTTGCGCAACTTCCGCATTAAAACACCTCCTGCTTTGCTGCGTTTCATCGGGGCGCAGTCGCGCAAGTACGGTCATCCTTTTGTCATCGGCCTGCTCAATGGGCTGATGGTCATTTGCGGACCCTTGCAGGCCATGTATGTCATGGCGGCGGGAACCGGCAGCGCCTTGGAGGGTGGCAAGCTCATGCTGGTGTTTGGCTTGGGCACTCTTCCTGTCATGTTGGGCTTTGGCATGTTGACAAGCATGGCCTCGGCCTCTCTGGCCCCTAAAATCATCCGCTTCTCCGGGGCCATTGTGGTGATCCTCGGGGCAATCATGCTGAACCGGGGCTTGGTGTTGAGCGGGGCAAAGTACGATTTGACCACGGGTCTGGCCTGGGTTTCGATGCAACTGCGCGACCAGACCGGGATCGACATGTCCATTCCAGGGCTGGGTTACCAGTCGATAGAAATGACCTTCAACGGCGAGGGCGCGACACAAAAGCAAATTGTGCTGCAAAAAGGCGTGCCGGTGAAATGGAAAATCCACAACGATGAAGGGCAATCCTGCGTCACTGGCGTGGTCGCGCCCAAGCTGGGATTGGATATCCCGCTGAAGAAAGGCGAGCAAATCATCGAGTTCACCCCGCAGCAGGAAGGAATCATCCCTTGGGCCTGCAACATGGGCATGACCACGGGGACTTTTTTGGTGGTTGACCCCAATGGAAAAAAAGACGAAAAGCAGGAGAAGGACGGGGAGGCGAAAGAATAACCCAAACCCCGAATTCAGCCAATAACGGATGATTCCGCCTCAACATCTTCAAACACAGCCGCCAGCGGCATTGATAATCCAATGTTTGCAAATTCGCATTCGCCGTCGCCCTCAAAATCATAAAGAACCCAATGCTGGTCGGCATTGCGGCGGAAGCATTCCACCCGCCGGGAATCGATATCCACAATCACATATTCTTGCAGGCTGGGCAATTTGCGATAATCGGCGAACTTGTCGCCCCGGTCATAGGCAGCGGTACTGTCGGAAAGTACCTCGACCACTAAAATGGGGTGGCTTAAATACAAATCGGCGGCATGGTCGCGTCCATCGCAACTGACCATCACATCGGGGTAAAACCCGGTGTCGGCGGCTTCGACACTTACTTTTATATCGGCCATATAGGTCCGGCATGGCGTTCCGCGTAGATGGGTTTTGAAGGCACTGGCAAGGTTCAAGCTGACCGTGACATGGGCGCGCCTCGCCCCGGCCATGGCAAAGATTTCGCCTCGTACAAACTCATGCTTTTCCGGTTGTTCGGACTCAAAAGCCAGATAATCGTTAAAATTGAATGTGATGGCGGGTTGTGGGATGGGCATGGGCTTATTTACTCGGAGTTGGATTAGGCATTGTAATTAGGCGCACCACGCTTACCATGCCAAAATCGAATAACCTCGACCTTTTGATTATCATGGTTGACGCGATAAATTACTCGATATGAACTAATATCAATTTCTCGAATGCTAGGATTTCCAAATTCAGGCACAACTTTGCCAATTTCTGGAAACTGTCCGAGCATCTTAGCTTTTGAGATAAGAAACCTCCCAAACTCAATTGCACGTTCTGGTGCATCCCATGAGATATAGCGCACAATATCTTCAAGATCACGTCGTGCGGACAATGAAAGCGTTACTTTAAAATCCATGAAGGCAGTTCTTTTTCAATTTGTTCAATTGCTATTGCTTCACCACAATCAAGTTCCGCCACTCCTTGACGGACAGCAGCAATAAACTCAATTTCTTGTGCGATCTGATACAAAGACAAATTATCTGGTAATCGTACAAGTAAATCTTTGATAATTTCTTTACTACTTAGGTTGGCTGTGTTCATAAATTTTCCTAATGTTTTAAAGTAGAAGATATAGCCGTAGGCTATAAATTGCAAAAAGTGTGCGATGAGGGCAACCTAAACGGCTTTTCTCTTTCGAGGTATTAGTTTCGGCTTTGGTATATTTGTACCGTTGAGTTGTTTCAATATCCCAGCTTCATTCAATGCCATGTAAATCTCATTGGTTTTCGAGGCTATAATACCGACCATTGTTTCGTTTTTTATACAGATCCAAGGTTCCACATGACTATCCCAATTATAATAGGGACTGTCTAATGCAAGCCACCAAGGCCACCAATGATATTGACTGCCTCGTGCTATGTAATTCAAGCAATCACGGACTTCAGGCAAGTCTGGCTGATCGTCATTACTTAGTTTTACGACTCCATAACCAAGCCATTTATACTCAGTTCCATCAAATTGAAATCGCACTCCATATTTTTGCGATTCTGAAAAATAAATATTAAACCCGGAGTATTTTTGGAATGTACATCCCATTCCAATCGCCATTCACCCAACTTATCTATCAATTGGTTTTCAAGTTGCTCTAGCAATTTTAGTTTAATAGTACTATGCGCCTGAACAAGTTCTAGCGCAGCTTGCAATGTAGCTGAATCTTTTAGATCAATATTGACAACCTCTTGCATTTCAACCATTTCAATCCCCACAAATTGATTTTGGATATAGTCGATAAATTCGTTCAGAAAAAAGCTTACCCGGTCTGTTTGACATTCCCGGCGGCAGTCTTTCAACCAGTCAATCAGTTGCGGATAGGCTATGATCTTGAAGTGCCCAACATTTTCCGCATCTTCTCGCTCATCCTTAGAAATACTATCAGTTGAAGGCGGCTCATCCGAACCGGACAGGTAAATTAGGCAATTTAATTCTGGGTGGCTAAGTGCCAATTGGTTCAAATAATTCATGCATTGATTTTCCTGATCGCCAGCCCATGGCTTGTTTTCGATGGCTATGGCTGCTGGACCAAAATCGAGATGAATATCCATTCGCAGCATCTTATTAGCGAGGCGGTCAGTTGTTTTTTCAGTGCAGACTTTGGTATTGTCGGGTACAGGCAGGAAATTTTCCAAATCAAAGCATTTCAGAAATAACTTAAGAAAAATAGCGCCTTGGGCGTGTGAACCAATCGGCGAGAGCAGTTCTTTCAATATCTGCGACAAACGCAACTCGTCCGGGCCACACAGGCCAATGGCATTGAATTCTGGGGCAAGTTTTGGCGCATAAAGTTTACGGGCTTGCCGTAGCGCATCCAAACGGTGATGAAGCCGTAGCAGAAGATCACGGTGACACATCATTATCCCTCGTTTTAGGTTTGTTCAGAAAGCTTGCCAAATCGAATTTTCTGATAGTCAGATTGGGTGATGCCGGGAGTAGGGTCCGGTGGATCGACGAATTTCCCTCCGAGAGCAAGATGTTCAGCTTCGCTCCGCTTAATGTCTTCAAAAATGGCATCCAAATCGAAATTGAATTTTGCGGCGTGGGCTTCACGAATTGCGCGAACCTCTGCAATGATTTCATCGTTCATCGTAATCTCCAATCAATTCATCAGGAGTGCAAATAAAGGGGAGAAACAATCCTTGTTCTTTGAGAAATGAGGCTATGTTTCTTTGAATCTCTGGATTTGCGATATGCTTGCAATTCCATGTTAGCAAAAAGTCCATTTTGTGAACCGTAGCAATGGTAATATGAAGCGCGTCCTCTGCTGCCTTGTTCGGAATAATACCATGGCTAACAAGTGCTTTGGCGATTTCAACAGCATCCGGTGAAACTCGGAGGATTTCTAAACTTTCTATCGCTTCCATTCGTCGCTTTGCCGCATAGGGGTCGCCTGCTGCACATTCTTTCCAGACGACCTCGGAAACATAAGGCTCGTAGTTAGGGCGATTATTCCACCAAGCTTGGGTTAATTGCTGACGTGCAGCGCCGATTAGGTCTCGACTAGGTCTGCTGGTCAGGTAGCTGATAATGGATGTCTCGATATAAATAGTGTTAATCATTCATTTGTTCGGCTTTGGTTCGAATTAGACTTTATCAAAAACCATTTATCGGTTCAACGGTGATGGGGTCTTTGTCCGGGTTTTTGATAAAGTCTATTGTCTAAATCAATTTCCGATTAGCGTGAAATGCATGCAAGGCCGGGGTAGATTGATTGTGAATCAGCTTGGCTGGAACGTCATCAAGCCAACGCCCAACCCCCAATTGCTATAAAATATCCGCCAAACACAGCCAATTGGCAATCATTTTTACACAAAGCTTTGGGGCTAATCCATTCACAAAGAGCTTTTGCTTTGTAGCTAGGATATAAAAAAACATGACAGAACAAACCTTGGTTTTCGACCGGGAACTGATCCGCCGTTATGACCGGCAAGGCCCTCGCTACACGTCTTACCCGACCGCCGTGCAGTTCCATGATGGTTTTGGGGTGAAGCAATACCTTGAACAGGCCCGATGCACCAACGAGGCAGCCAAGCCCGCCCCGCTGTCGCTGTATTTCCACATCCCGTTTTGCGCGACGGTGTGCTTTTATTGCGCTTGCAACAAGGTGGTGACAAAAAACCAGGCACACACCCTGCGTTATCTCGATTGCCTAAGCCTTGAAATCGAACGACAGGGAAAGCTATTTGACAAAAGCCGCAAAGTGGAGCAGTTGCATTGGGGAGGAGGCACGCCGACCTTCCTAAATCAGGCGCAAATGCAGCGGTTGATGGACGAAACCCGCAAGAATTTTTACCTAAGTGATGACGACGAGGGTGAATATTCCATCGAAATCGACCCGCGCACCGTCGATGTGGCTCGGATTGGTTTCCTGCGAGCGCTGGGCTTCAACCGCTTGAGCATGGGGGTGCAAGATTTCGACCCCACCGTGCAGAAGGCAGTCAATCGCGTGCAATCTGAAGACCAGACCTTGGCGATCATCCATGCCGCACGCGAGACGGGCTTCCATTCCGTCAGCCTGGATTTGATTTACGGTTTGCCGTTCCAATCCGTGGACAGTTTCGACCAGACCTTGACCCGTGTGGCTGAAGCCAGCCCTGACCGCATTTCGGTGTTCAACTACGCCCATTTGCCTCACTTGTTCAAGACCCAGCGGCAAATCGACGAAACCGCCTTGCCCGCACCTGAGGAAAAATTGCGCATCTTCCGCCGTGCCATCGAGAGGCTGACCGATGCCGGTTATGTCTATATTGGCATGGACCATTTCGCCAAGCCATTGGACGAATTGGCGGTGGCGCAGCGTGAAGGCAAGCTTTCACGGAACTTCCAAGGTTACGCCACCCATGGCGATTGCGATATCGTGGGGATGGGAGTCAGCGCCATCGGGCGGATTGGCAGAAGCTACAGCCAGAACGAACGCGATTTGGAGCAGTACCAGGTGCGCATCGAAAGCGGGGGCTTGGCGGTTTTCCGGGGCGTTGGGTTGACTGGGGATGATGTCTTGCGGCGTGACGTGATTAACCAACTGATCTGCCATTTTGAATTGAATGCCGTAGATTTCGAAACCCGCTATGCCGTCGACTTTTGGGGCTATTTCGCCGCCGAATGGGAGCAATTGACTGTCATGCAAGAGGATGGATTGCTAAAAATGGATAGCCAGGGTTTGCAGGTTCTGCCTGCCGGCCGGTTATTGATACGAAATATTTGCATGGTTTTCGATCATTATCTGAACAACCAAGCTAATGACAAGGTGCGCTATTCCAAAGTGATTTAAGGCCAATGGGTGCGTTGCTCGAAAAGGAAAGGCAGGAAAAAAAGCAAGGAGAGGGGTACAAGATAGAAGATTTCACGGGCATAAGCGCTGACTTTGGCGGCATCCCTAGTGTCCCAATAGAGCCTTAGTCATCGACAGGATGGAAACCAGGGGCAACACCACGATAAACGCCCCCAGGGTGGGGGAGCGTTTCGCGACCTCCGCCGAGGCTAGGATGACGGTCAGAGTAATGCAAAGTTTGATCAGGTAAAGCAGCACACGGCCTCCTGGCGGGCGAGTTTAAGGCTGTTTATCGGAGGATAAAGGGCTTTGCTTGTGGAAAATCAACACGGCCAAGGCGGTGAGGGGAATCATCAGGGACAATACCACGGCATCCAAGCCGGGCGCTGCCGCGCTGCCCATGCCTGCAAGCACCAGATGGGCCAGATAGGCCAGATAATAAGCTAGAAACAGAAACCCTTCCCAGCGCTGAATGATCAACCCTGTCAAGAACACGGGGGCGCAGGCCAAAACCACCATGATCATGATGGGAATGTCGAAACGCAGGGCATCAATCGAAACGGGGACTCCATCCGGCGTCACCAACCCGGTCAACCCGACCACTGCAAGAATGTTAAAGATGTTGCTACCGACCACATTGCCCACTGCGATGTCGCGTTCGCCACGCAGGCTGGCAATAACGGAAGTCGCCACTTCCGGCAGCGATGTGCCGACTGCGATGATGGTGAGGCCGATCATCAATTCGCTGACCCCCAAATCAAGGGCGACCCGCACGGCACCGTCCACCAGCCAACGCGACCCTAGCAACAGCATGATCATGCCTCCGACCACATAGGCTAGGTCTATCTTCCAGGCGCGGGGTGTTTTTTCTTCATCCCCCACCCCGTATTCACGCTCGTATTCTTCCTGAACGGCTTTGCTTTCTTTGCGGCTTTGGCGGATGAGGAAAACGGTGTAAGCGACGAGTAAGGAAAACAACAGCAGTCCGTCAAGACGGCTGATTTTGCCGTCCATCCCCAAAATAGGCAGCAGCAGAGAGGCACCGATCATGATCGGCATGTCCAGGCGTATGAGTTGTTGGGCAACAGCCAGTGGCGTCACCATCGCGGATAGCCCTAAAATGAAAAGAATGTTGAAAATATTGCTGCCCACCACATTGCCGATGGCAATGTCGGCCTCGCCAGTGAACGCGGCATGGGTGCTTACCGCCAATTCCGGCGAACTTGTGCCAAAGGCCACCACGGTCAGGCCCACCACCAGGGGTGAAATGCCTAGCGAAGCAGCCAGCTTGGAAGCCCCCCGCACCAAGGACTCGGCACCCGCGACCAGCAAGACCATTCCAACAATCAACAAAATTGCTGTGAACATGATTTTCCTCTTACTAAAAGATTGTAGTTATTGTTACCGGGAGGGCTAGGATTTCCTGTCTTCCCCTACAGGCTCGCTTATTATCTGTCATTTCGAATCCATCAATCCGTTATAATTTTCAGTTATTTCACAATAGCCAAATTTAAGGAACTTCATGGATCTTGCATACATTGTATCTGGCCTGTCGGTCGGAGTGTTGGTTGGACTCACGGGTGTGGGCGGTGGCTCGCTGATGACCCCGCTGCTAGTATTTTTATTCGGATTTGCCCCGGCCACTGCCGTGGGCACCGATTTGCTATTTGCCGCCATTACTAAAAGCGGCGGGGTTGCCGTGCATCATCGCAGCCATGGTTCGGTGGAATGGAAAATTGTTGGCTTGTTGTGCATGGGCAGCCTACCGGGTGCCATCGCTGTGATAGTCGGGCTGGAATATTTCGACGTCCCCCGCAAAGAGCTTGCCACGGTAATGGGCAATTCCCTTGGCGTGGCACTTATTTTAACTTCCCTCTCCCTGTTTTTTCGAAATAGGCTGAAGCAAGCCGGGCTTGAAACCGAGTCGCACCAGCCTGGGCGTTTCCACCATTTACAGGCTCCCGCCACGATTTTTGTGGGTTTGGGTTTGGGTGTGTTGGTCACTTTGTCGTCTGTGGGGGCGGGGGCCCTTGGCACGGTTGCCCTGTTTTTTCTCTATCCGCGCCTGCCGACTCTCCGCATCGTCGGAACCGACCTTGCCCATGCCATTCCGTTGACTGCCGTTGCAGGCTTAGGCCACTTGCACATGGGCAACGTCGATTTTGTCCTGCTTGGCAGCCTGTTGATTGGCTCCCTGCCTGGAATTTGGGTGGGAAGCCATTTGAGCGCCAAGATACCTGAGTATTTTTTAAGGCCCCTCCTTGCCTCCGTGTTGATGCTCATCGGCTTGAAATTCGTCTGGCCTATGTTCGCCCGATGGTGAAAATGCGGTCTGTTTTGCCAGAAAGCACAACTTCTCGCGCCCTAACTTGCCCACGGCCAACGGGGTGCTTGCAGAATGCACATCAAAATTTTATAAACCATTGTTTGTATGGCATAAAGTAAACAATTAATGGGAAAAGGATAGGCATTTGGGCAAGTTTTTTTTGGGCATGCCAACGGGCTGACGAGGCACAGATGGATGGAGTTTTTTTGAGCTAGATTAAAAAATTTAATAAAAACTATTGAAATGCAGTGTTCACGAATTTACAATGTGAACCACTCGCTGGAGTTGGGGGTTTTGAACCTCGCTCTTGCAGGGTAGGCAGTCGTCCAAAGGCACACAGCCGAAACCTTTTGAACGTCCAAAGAGGCGTTTTTTTCAACTTTTTTTTAATTATGAGGTAGCTCAAGATGGAAAACGAAAAAGATCATTTCTGGCTTTATATTGGCGGCTTGATCATTGCGACGATTGTTCTGGTGCTGATTTTGAAATCCAGAGAGATGGAAGTCAGTGGGGCTGGCGAATCGCAGAAACAGCTCCAGTCTGAAGTAGAACGGCAGCTCATGAAGAATAAATAGGAAGTGGCAATAAAGGCGGTATGAACGTCTTGTTTTGAGATGTTCGCTGGTAGTAAAAAAATAATAATTGCTGCCTAGAGGAGTTGAAATTTAAATATCTTGTTGCACGAAGCAATGGTGTAATTGCAAAATAATAACAATAGAGCTGTTAACCGCTTCGTGTGACAAGATTTTTCAGGTTCGGAAAATATGCAAATCTGGGTGGATGCCGACGCTTGTCCGAATCCCATCAAAGAAATTCTGTTTCGTGCGGCAATAAGGGTTAAGGTGACTTTGACACTGGTTGCCAACCAGCCCGTCCGCATACCTCCCTCGCCTTACATCAAATCCGTCAAGGTAGGCTCTGGCTTCGACGTGGCGGATAATTGGATCGCGCAACACTTGTCTTCCGGCGACCTTGTGGTTACCGCCGATATCCCGCTCGCCGCCGACGTGATTGAAAAAAAAGGCTTTGCGTTGAACCCCCGTGGGGAGTTTTACGACAAGGAAAACATCAGTGAGCGTTTGACTATGCGAAACTTCATGGAGGAGTTAAGAAGTAGCGGTGTGGATATAGGAGGGCCTTCGGCCTTCAGCCAGGCAGACCGCCAGGCATTTGCCAATCAACTGGATCGTTTTTTGAGTTCAAACGGCTTTTAATTAAAAGCAACTTACCCGCCGCATCAGGCTATCAATGCCAGACGCAATTGATAGCCCGATGCAAATTTTAGGATAAGCTTTTGCGATGTTTTTCGTGCATAAGGGCGATTTCTGGAATCATTGCCAACGCAACCAGTCAATGTCGGTTCAGTATCCACTCCAGCACCATCTTGCTCCCGAAATAACCCAACATCAGCGAGACAAAACCGCCCAAGGTCCAACGAATGGCGGTTTGGCCTCGCCAGCCTTGGCGGATCCTTCCCACCAGCAAGACCCCGAAAACCAGCCAGGCAAAAATGGACAGCACAGTCTTGTGAACCAAGTGCTGGGCGAAAAGGTTTTCCACGAACAGGAATCCGCTCAACAAGGAAAGGCTAAGCAGCACGAAACCAGCGGCAATGAGTTGGAACAGCAGCTTTTCCATGGTTTGCAAGGGGGGCAGTGAGCGGATCAGCCCCTTGGCGTGACGGCTGCGCAAATGCCAGTCTTGCAGTGCCAACAGCAGGGCTTGCAGGGCCGCCATGTTGAGGAAGCTATAGGCCAGCATGGATGCAAGGATGTGCATATCCATCTGCCAGGAATGGATTTTCAGCGTATGCGCTTCTTCCGGCACGACCACCTTCAAAAAAATGATCGCAGCGTTCAACGGAAAGATAATCACACCGAGTTTGTCCACTGGCTTGGTCAAGGCGGCCAGCAACAAGATTACGCCGATGCTCAAGCCAGCCAGGGACGAGACGCTCAGGAAGCTGAAGTTGACGGTGCCGGCCCTGTCGCACATGTCGCTGAGGCTGGCTCCGTGCAGCAGGGCGGCGAGCCAGCCCAGCCCTAAGATTCTTAAGCGTTGCCAAGGGTTGTTCTCCGTGGCGATGTAGTCGGTTTGCAGGGAGTGGATCAACGCAGTGCTGGCCGCAAGGTAGGCGATGATGGCGTAGATGCCGAATAGGCTTGTATTCATGGTTGGGATTCTCCTCTGGCGCTTAGTTTGTCACAAGCCGAGGGTAAACGAAACTACTGAGCCGCCAACCCTTGCTCGTTGAACCCGTCGGCAGCCAGTGTGCCGCAACCGATTTTGTCAATGTTCTTTCGTTTCATGATGCCAGGACTTTTGAGTTTTTAGGGTTGCGGAACACCAAGGGCTTGGCATTAGCCGATTCGGAGTCATTCCGTGCCGAGAAAATCGCCTCATACACCCTTTGGCGGTCAGGGGAAAGGCTGCAAGCGGGGTCGGCGTTGTGCATGTCGCCAGTGAGCAGGTAGGCTTGGCAATGGCACCCGCCGAAGTCCTTGGCCTTCTCAGGGCACGACCGGCAAGGTTCTTTCATCCACTCGAATCCACGGAAATAGTTGAAGGCATCGGAATGGTGCCAGATATCGTGGACGCTCATGTCCTTGACATTGGGGCAGTTCAGTCCCGGCAATTCACGAGCGGAATGGCAGGGCAGGGCGGTGCCGTCCGGTGCGATGGTGAGGAATGTAGTGCCCCAGCCGTTCATGCAAGCCTTTGGCCGGTCTTCATAGAAGTCCGGGACCACATAATAAATCTTCATTTTACCCTTGACCTTTTCCTTGTAGGCTTGGGCGATGGCCTCGGCTTCCTCGAATTGCTCTTTGGTAGGCAGCAACTGGTCACGGTTCAAGTGCGCCCAGCCGTAGTATTGGGTGTTTGCCAATTCGAGATAGTCTGCGCCCAAGTCGCTGGCCATGTCCAGAATATCGCGCATCTGGTGGATGTTCTTGCGGTGAATCACCACGCACAGCACCATCGGGTAGCCGTGTCTTTTCACCAGTCGTGCGACTTCCTTTTTGTGTTCGTAGGATTCGGTGCCGGCCAGTTCGTCGTTAAGGGTTTTTTCCGGCGATTGGATGCTGACTTGGATGTGGTCCAAGCCCGCTTCCTTCAATTCGACTATTTTGGCTTCCGTCATGCCGTAACCGGAAGTTATCAGATTGCTGAAATAGCCGAGTTCCCTGGCATGTTTCACCAACACGGGCAAATCTTGGCGGGTTAGCGGCTCGCCGCCGGAAAAGCCCAGTTGCACCGCGCCCATGGCCCTCGCCTCGCTGAGCACACGCAACCAATCCTCGGTGCTTAGCTCGTTTTTGATGCTGGCAAAGTTTATCGGGTTGGCGCAATAAGGGCATTGCAAGGGGCAACTGTAGGTCAGTTCCGCCAACAGCCAACGGGGTGGGGTGATCGTGCCGTTAACTGACCCAGCCATTTTCAATTGCAACCTCAAGGAATCCGAAAACGTCATTTCTCAATCCTGTCTGGTTGAACTTTTGCTCAAGTTCGACAAGAATCTGTTCTGCGTTATGGCTGCCGTCGCAAAGTTTTAGAATTTCGGTGGACGGGACATTAAGCTCGACAATCCCTTCGGGATAGAGGATCACATGTTTTTTTTGGGTTTCTTCCCATTGCAGACGGAGCATTGGAGAGAAATTAAGGGTTTTGCTTGGGTCAAGAGCCATTTTTACACTCTCATGTAGGTCGTCTGGTAGGTTCATAAAAGTTCGAACTATAGGTTGAAATAGGGAGGCTTGTGGTCAATGTAGGCCAGCCACATGGCATCCAGCATGGTCCACAGGATGTCCAGCTTGAATTGCAGGATATCCAGCGCCCGTTCCTGCTGCTGCCGGGTGGTGAAGTGCTCCAAGGTAATGGCGAGTCCGTGTTCCACGTCGCGGTTGGCTTGGCTGACGCGCTTGCGGAAATACGCCAACCCTTCGGCTTCGATCCAAGGGTATTTGTCCGGCCAACCAGCCAAGCGTTGCTTGTGGATGGTGGGGGCGAACATCTCCGTCAACGAGGAACAGGCCGCTTCTTGCCATGGTGCGTTGCGGGCAAAGTTGACGTAGGCGTCCACGGCGAATTTCACACCGGGCAGGACGTGCTGCAACGACCACAATTCCTCACGCGGAATGCCGACGGCCTCGCCCAGACGGGTCCATGCCTCAATTCCGCCGGTATCTTCGCCCCAGCCGTCATGGTCAAGGATGCGTTGAATCCACAGGCGACGGGTGTCCCGGTCCGGGGTATTGGCAAGGATGTTGGCATCTTTGACGGGGATTTTGATTTGGTAATAAAACCGATTCGCCACCCATCCTTGAATCTGTTCCTTGTCGAGTTTCCCCTCGGCCATCAATAGATGGTAGGGATGTTGGATATGGTAATACTTTTCTTTGGCCCGCAACTCGGCTTCAAACGCTTCGCGGCTCCAAGCTTTATTTTCGATTGTCATTTTTTTGTCTCACAGGTTGATTTCCATGCCGTCGAAGGAGACTTCGATACCGGCTTCATCCAGCGTCATCCGCTCCGGCGAATCCTCGTCCAGAATCGGGTTGGTGTTGTTGATGTGGATCAATATTTTCCGCCTTGCTTTGGCGGTGTTCAAGAATTCTATCATGCCGCCCTCGCCGGATTGAGGCAAATGGCCCATGTCCAAGGCCAGTTTGTCACAGATGCCGGCTTGCGACATCTCGTCATGCCGCCAAAAGGTGCCATCAACCAACACGCAATCGGCATCTTGCATGGCCTGGGCGACATGCGGCTCGATTTCGCCCAGCCCCGGCGCATAATAAAGTTTCTGCCCGGTGGAAACCTGTTCGATGACGACACCGATGTTGTCACCTGGGTGCGGATCGTGGCGATGCGGCGAATAAGGCGGGGCTTTGCTTTTGAGCGCATGGGTGTGGATGCGCAGATCGTCGATCAGCGGAATGGAGAAGCCGCTTCCGTCCACTGGAACGGGATGATGGTTGACTTTGCAATAATGTTCCAGCATTACAAACAGCGGGAAGCCGGTGGACAAGTCCTGCCGGACCATTTCGGTGCAATAAATTTCCAGCGGTAGGGTGGATTCGCGCAACATCAACAAGCCCGTGGTGTGGTCGATCTGGCTGTCGATAAGCAAAATGGCCTTGATGCCGCTGTCACGGATGCCGTGTTTGGGGTGGACATCAGGGAATGCTTCCAGTTGTGTGCGAATGTCTGGCGACGCATTGAACAACAGCCAGTTGTTGCCGTCGCTGCTGACGGCGATGGAAGATTGGGTGCGACGCTTGGCTCGCATTGCGCCTGAACGAACCCGCTTGCAGTTGTGGCAGTTGCAGTTCCATTGCGGGAAGCCACCGCCGGCACCAGCACCCAATACTCTAATTTTCATAAGACTTTGTGAATGAGATAGGCAGTTGGATTGAAGGCATGGGGCCGGCAGAACCTGCCCCACAAAGAAAAACGGGGCCACACAGCGAGTGCGTGAGCCCCGTCTCCCAAAAACAACACCGAATCAACGGTTGTAGATGTACATCGTGACTTCAAAGCCAAAACGCAGATCGGTGTAGCTAGGTGTTTCCCATTTCATGTCGCCTACCTCCAAAAGTGGTTGTTAATGGATTGTCGCTTTTGATAAGCTCACTACAGAGTATACGTCGTGAGATGGTTCAACGCAATAGTGACTAACTGCGGGAAGGCTATGTTTTGCTTAGGACTCCACGCGAGAATTTTGACATCCATGATCCATGGAAGGTTCCGTTGGATGGGCTGTCCAACATCGGGAATGCGGTGTGTTCCCTGTCATCGCCGATAGGGCAAGCGTAATTTGATGCTTTATTTCTTAACTTGTTGACCGATAGAACGAAAACTTAGGCATAATCCTTCATTTCCCTCTCTAACCGGGCGTTACTTTGTAAACGACGCCCACTCTGAACATAACACCCAAAAAGGAACTCTTACGTGATACACGAATTAATCAACTGGCTCGTTTCAACCATTGGCGCCATGGGCTATACCGGGATTTTTTTGCTGATGGCAATGGAAAGCTCCATTTTCCCCATCCCCAGCGAGGTGGTCATGCCCCCCGCCGGCTATCTGGTGCAACAGGGCAAGATGGACATGCTGTGGGTGATCTTGAGCGGCACGATGGGCAGCCTAGTCGGGGCGTATGCCAACTACTTCGCCGCCCGTTACCTGGGCCGGCCATTGCTGTTGAAATACGGCAAATATGTATGGATCACCGAGGAGCATTTCGACAAAGTGGAAAAATACTTTAAAGACCATGGGGAAATTTCGACTTTCATTGGCCGTTTGCTGCCGGTGATCCGGCATTTGATCTCCCTGCCGGCAGGGCTGGCCGGCATGAACCATCTGAAGTTCACCGCCTACACCTTGCTCGGTGCCGCGATTTGGGTATCTGTGTTGACGTGGATAGGCTACTTCATCGGCGAGAACCAGGAACTCATCATGAAGTATTCACACACGGCGGTGATTGATGTGATCGCCTTCTGCGCCCTGCTGGCGGGCATCTATATTTGGCTGCACAAGCGCAAGCTGGCGCGGGTGGCGGCAGGGGAAAAATAAATCATGTGGACAGGATTTATCGCCAATGCCCAAGGCAACGGCATGTTGACCAATCCTGTCTCGTTTCGTTTATAAACTTCAAATAGTAGGTCCAAACATGGAAACTCACTATATTTCACGAACCAGTGATTGCTGGTTAAAAGTCCAACTTGTCGGTGGATTGGTCGTCTCTCTACCTTACGGTCTGAAAGTCAAACGCTTGGAATTAAAGAACGAGCGGGAATATTTCGAGATTCTTGAGGGTGTCAACAAGGGGAAGAAGGCAAGTGTGCCATTCCTCGCTGGCAATTCTTATCTGACCACCAAGCTCAATCACAATCCGGCAACGACGGTGCGATTTGACCGAAAGCTTCAAACCTTATATTTCGCCGGACGCGGGCCTTGCAACGCCTTCTCTGGCGGCGGACATGGCGGATACACCCCGGTTGCCCCAGGCAATTATCAGTTGGCAATACCCGCTTATCCATCAGCACAGACACGGGCTGCGTATAACACTTGGACGAAATACCACAATAGTTGGTTCAGAATCGGCACAGACACGACGGGTTCGCGCTTTTTACATGCCGGGGTGATCTCCGAAGGCTGCGTAACGGTTCGCCAATTTATCTACGATCCGAATAGTGGTGTAGCGCCGCCACCAGCGGGATTTTCCGATCTTGTTCAAGGCGCAAAGACGGTTCCCGGATTGCTCGGCTTGCCGTTACCTGCCAAGCCAGCGCCTGTTGTGGGTTGGGATGATGTGTTCGAGTCCTTGATTCTCTGCCGATTGAACGACCAAGCCATCGGCACCTTGGTGGTGACATGACGAGGGGCGGATTATGGGCAATTTGGCTATGTCTTCTCGCAGCCACGTTTGCACCATACCCAGTAACTGCGCAGCAGGCACAAGACGAATGCGCCTACCTTCCAGCTTTCCAGAAACTGCTTACCCAATTGCCCATCCTATCGCCAAGTCAAGCTGCCGTCGCATTGGCGGGTTATGTGAGCAGCCACGAAAATCCGGAAAACTGCGAATACAGCGAAATCGACCGGCTGCTTGCCGGGCAGGAAGTCAAGCTCTTCGGGTTTGTCGCCGGTAACACACGGCAGGATGCGCAAGTTGTTTATCGCTGTAATCAGTTTGATCCGCGCACGGCCCGCTGTGAAAGCCCCATGATGGACGAAACGGCCCATCCATTCAGCGCCGGAATTCCTTCCTTAGCCATGCCGGACACCAGGCGGATTAAGCTCATTACTGAACTTCCCGGAGCAACCCTCGCGGCGATCTACCGAGTATCGCTTGCCAATGCGCTGGACGGCAAAGTAGCCACTCTCCTGTCGAGTGGAAAATCAGAGATTTCATTTCCTTCCTCCACAAAATGCATGGCTTTGATTGCCATCTACAAGACTAGTGGCCCTTGGCGTTACCGCAAGGTTGTCTGGTATTTCTGATGCTGGAAATGGTCATGCTCGACGTATGGCGAGCTTGCGAATTGCGCCACTACCAACGCCGGACGGGATATGCCGTCCCGCCTACAATGTTTTGTGCATTGCCGGACCCGGTGAGCCATGCACGAAGCGTCCGGGCCGGGATTGCAAATCCCGGCCCGCTTCGGACTTCAGTCAGGTGTCTTGGTCACGAACGCCACGACCCTCAGTGGCGCACCGCTGCCACCCTTGATTTTCATGGGCAGGGCGACAATCTCCGCGCCCTTGTGGGGCACAAGGTCAAGATGGTCGATATTCTCAAACACGGGAATTTGATAGTCACGGTCAAGAAGTGCTTTTTTTGACACGTCTATCTTGATGGATTTGCCGATCAAACTGGACAAGGGAATTTGATCCACCGTCGGTTTGCCCTCGGAAAAATGAATGGGCGCATCCAAATGGGTCCCGCCATGCTCGGCAGCGCAAAACTTGTAGGCGGAATAGTAATAACCCTTTTCGGTCTTCCCCTCGGACACGGTTTCCATTTTGAAGGGTTCCGCTGTCGGCCAATAAATCGTATCCGCCGAAAAGTCGTGGGATAAATCAATCCATTGGCCTGGTTTCTCCGCTGCGTGGGAATTAGTGGCGAATAGGCTGAGGATTAAAAAGGCAGTTGCCGGGTAGTCTCTCAAAGATGAACTCACAAATTTATGCATAGTTATTGGCCTTTGGGTTTGATAGTTGTAGTTCTTGGAGTGTCACGCCCACAAATCAATCAGGGAAAAGCTGACGGCATCGAATGGCGGAACCGCCACCGCGTCCCCGCCCTTAAGCGTGGCAATCAACAGCCAGCCGTCCCCGTCCAGTGCGTAGGCTTCCAGCAAACGGGCCAAAGGATCGACCAGCCAAGCATAAGCGACACCATACCGGGCATACATCGGTATTTTTCGGCTGCGGTCTTTTTGCAACGTGGAAGGCGACAAGATTTCACAGACCCAATCGGGAACCACCTCAAAACGGTGGCCTTCTGGGATGTCCGGCATTCGTTCCCGCCGCCAACCGGCCAAATCCGGCACGGCGACTACGGTGTCGCGGACAAAATGGATTTCTGGCTCGGGGATGATCCACCAGCCGCCGGGTCCGCCCCGACCTTTGTCAAACGGCCCGGCCAGTTCCAAGGTCAGGCTTCTCTCCGTCAACGCATGACGGCCCGATGGACGCGGCTGTGTATAAAGCTCCCCGTTGATGATCTCGCCAGTCAGGTTTTCCGGCAAGGCCAACAGTTGCTCGTAAAGCGATGGGGGCGAGAAGGCGTGGGCTTGGTTCATAGTGGTATTCCAGGAATTACCGGGACTTTTGATCGTTTGCTCGTTCCCAAGCTCTAGCTTCAAAGCCATTAACTTAAGGATTCTCGGAGCGCCAAGCCCCAGCTTGGCCTTGGGTTGGCCGACGCCAAGCTGGGGCTTGGCGCTCCATCAATGTCCGTTTTCGCATTCGAGGCAAAGCTCGGCTTTCTTAACTTAATGGCTTTGAACCTAGAGGCTGGGAACCAGCAATAACAGTGTGGTTTGCTCCTCAGCGCACCATCTTCGTACCCTTTATTCTTCAAGTTCAATATCGCGAAAGTAATATTTATCTTTTGAATCACGAACGGCTTGCACCGTTACTTGGTGATTAACCATAGGCCCAATGACATCATCCACGGTTTCAACAACTTCTTCAATACGAACTTGTTTTCCATCTACACATAATTCCAGCCAATCATCATCGAGATGAACGGCCCGCAAGATACCGCTCAGTGAAATCGGACTGTGCTGATCATCATTGGTTTCAACTGGACGTTCACAGCGTAGGGTTTTGGAAATTGACTTCCTAGACTCTTGAGATAACACAATAGGGTTGATATGACCCGAAGCGCGGATTTCTAGCTGGCTGAATGTTTGACCACTCGGAGCAAGATTCCGAGCAAGCTTGAGAAAGGTGGCTTTGTATTCTTTGTCAGGAATGAGCTGTGAAAGTCCTTCTCCAGCAGAGTCTTCCGCCGACTCCTTAATAATTGAAAAAAAAGTGCTGGCGACCAATTGGGGTTCAGGCTGATTATTCGTAAACATATCAGTCTGTTTAGGAGACTGTATGGCAACAACAAACTGATAGCTTCCAGGGACACTTTGAAATAACCAAGGGCGATAGGAGTCTTGTATTTCGCGGGGTGCCGGTCCACGATGTCTAAATGGCAAGTTTTGAAGAAATTCAGCCGTCCGATAAAAAATTGCTTGAATGGTTTGTACTTTGTCAACGACTAAATCAAGAGGCGCACCGCCCCTAACAACTTGGCCTCCCTTTACAGAAACTAATATTTGACCGGGGGCAAAACTTACCCTTGCTGTTTCTTGAATATTCTCATTCCAAATTGTCTGCAAAAGGCCGCGTAGCTGTTCAACCGCAAACTCGGGAACCTCTGCAATGGCTAAAACTTGGTGAGCAAGACGCTCCGCTCTGGAAAGTTCACGGGCTTTGTACCAGAGGGCTACGGCACTCACTGACGTAATTCCAAAAGTACGTGGCTTTTCTTGCAGTTTAAGATAAGTGAGTGCGTACTCTTCCTTCTCGGCAGCTTGTGCGAATAAATTTTCTGCTTGCGAAAAATTGCCAATATGTAGCGCCTCATGGGCTGCTGCTGCAAGCCCTTCGCTCGACTTATGAAAGGTAGCCCAAGTCATTTAAGTTCAACGTCAGCTATTAAGATTTGCGTGGCAAGAAAACCCACAACGGCTGCGATTGCGGGGAGATTGCTCTTTCCAGCTAAAGCCTGCTCTTTTTTTTGTCGAAGGCGATTATTCAAAGTATTCGTTCCACCGTGATCAACACCGGAGACTTCTAACCTGAAACATTGCTCAAAGTCTTCTAGCGAGCCATTAGCCGGGCCAAGATAATAATCAGCCCCCGTTCCATTTTCAGCACGACCTATGGCAACAAGATTATCAGAGATTTCGATTGCAGCAAGCGCGAGTCCGTATGCTCCATTTGTAGTCCTGTCCGTTTCGTTTGCCCATGAACGCCTTATCCTTTCACTTGGAGTCTCCCACTCGGCAATTGTCTGCAATGTGGAATTTCCACGTTCAATGGTAAAGTCTGCTGGCGAAATATGATGACGATCCAAGCAAACACTCGCCGCTTCAGAATAACTTTCCGATGGCCCAAGGGTGACGCCAGGATGGCGATTAAAAAGGTCACGAAATGGAAGCGAACGTTTTGTCATACTTGATAACTGATGTTACGCAGTGAGCCGTTGAAGCTCGGCGAAACTGGCTTGTAGGGCTTTGATGTAAAGTTTGCTCTTGAGCGCGAAATGGTTAAGTTGATGCTTTGTCTTGAGCAGTTCAAGTTTGAAAA
>Ga0194049_1000075_pt1 | contig 38461 bp, 35 predicted proteins | sample JunL2225m_MetaG_FD_148665 | JGI IMG/M metagenome (GOLD analysis project Ga0194049, IMG submission 148665) | Anoxic zone freshwater microbial communities from boreal shield lake in IISD Experimental Lakes Area, Ontario, Canada - Jun2016-L224-25m | ecosystem: Environmental > Aquatic > Freshwater >... | reverse complement strand
CGCCCCCGGCATCAGCAGCGGTTTCCGGGGGGATGTCCTCGGCATCGGTTTCTTCCGTGCCTTCGTCCCGTTCCGTCCCGGCATCCGCCGCACGGGTTTTATCCCACGGCGCCTCCCGGCTCGGCGGCAGCGAACTGTTCCGGCTGGTTTGGTTCAAGCGCTCACGCGCTTCCTTCAAGTCCAGCAGCAGCTTGGATGACAACGAGCGCAACGCCTCGTCTCCCAACCGTTTCAGGTAGGCTTCGTCGATCTGTCGCAGGCTGTGGTCGCTCAGTTGCATGGGGGCGAAAATGTTCAGAATGTTGGGATCATTGTGAACCAATTAATCGAAATTTGCGATAGGGGGGTGATTGTTTACATGTCAACAAGAATTTCCAAGGTATTATCGGTGCTGCCATCGTTGATGGCGACGATTTCAAAGTTCGGGTATTTTTGCCGCAAAAGGAATTCCAGAGTATCCCTTATATTTTCACCTTCGTTGTGGCAGGGGACGAGAATGGACACTGCGGGATATTCATGCAATACCGGCATGTCATCCTCTGTGTCACCATCGTGCCGTTCCCACAAAAAGTAATGGATGACAGACCCAACCATCCAGATATAAGACATCATCAGCGGGTAATGGAAAATGAAATGCGCGACAACAACGCCGATTAAATTAAGGCTAAACGCCATGGATGGCTAGTTGTGAATAGGTTCAGGGAAATACAGGCAGGGCAAAAGCACTTTCCATGTCCTGTCGGCGGGGGTGATCCTCGAATACATTGTCTGGATAATATCCCAAGTGAATCCCTCCATTGTCATGGATCAGCTTCAATTGCCCCAACAAAGTATCCATGGGGATTTTTTTATGAGTATTCCAATCGACAGTCTGCACTTCAAAAACTGTTTTTCTCAAACCGTCGGGATATTCCGCAACCTTTTTCACCAATTCCACTAGCCATGCGTCCGGGTTTTCCGCCTTTTCCATGGTCGGCATGGCCTCAATGGCAACATAATCATACGCGCCCAGACCGGAGGGCAAGGACTGGGCATACCACTCCTCGCTGGCAGGTTGTAAAATCGGCAAGGCATAGTAATTTCGGGCCGTTTTAATATCGGGGTGGTAATAGCGTACAATGCCTGCAAGAAAACCCGTCCAGTCGACCAACAATTGCGTCTTGTGCCTCGCCCACCTCATGCGCATTCCTGAATCCTCGCGCAATTGTTTTCGGGTGACGGGAAGTTTCCATTGCCTGCCCACAACCTGCAATGCCTGCGGGGTGACATCCTCATAATCCGTCAACAAGGCATCATCGTGAAAAAGAATGCCCGCAAAGTGACAGTATTTTGCCAAATCTTCATATATTTCCCCTATTAAATGTTTGGCATCGGGGTTGAACGGCGACAGGCGTTGGTATGCATGCTTCGTCAAGTAGGCTGTGTCGGGTTTGCCAAGCCTATTTTCCTTTGCACCCTTGGTGGCCTCAAGCAAGGCACGGGCCACCACACGATCCTTTTCTTTTTCTTCCAGGGGCTTTGCATCCCTCCATTCATGCACAAACCAAGATTCCGGGCGCTTGACTTTAAAAGCCAACACCGGCATCCATGCATAAACCTTTACCCGTGTCCGCGTCAGTAATTGCCAAGCGGCCCGGTTGAATAAATCATCCGCAACCGGCAAATGCCGATTTGGAAAATAAAGGCCATCGGCATTGCCATCCCCATCCGGATCGGAAAACGCCTGTAGATAGACAGTGTTCACCCCCAGGGCCTGAATGCGGTCCAGGAGCAAACCGAGATTTATCTCGGTCTGCTTGGGGTCAGGGTCATGGATATAATCCAAATCGACATGAGCCACGCGCAAAGGCCGGTCATTGGTGCGCCGCCCATTCACCATCTTGGCAAAATCCTCAATTCCCGGATTTTCCACGATTAACAAGCGGCGGGCATAAGGCAAATCCGCCAGCGTATTATGTCCATCGCCCAGTCCAAATGTAACCGGCATGCCCTGTTTGTTGGCTTCCTGGATCAAATGCTGGTTGGCTTCGCCGTAGGGCCAAACCAATACACGCGGTCTTTTGCCAGTATGCCTGAAAATGGAATTCGATGATGCTTTGATTTCATGACGGATTCTTTGACGGTAGGCGGCATCCGTTTCGTAAGCCTTATGACGGGGATCATAAATCCGCGTGACACCCGCCGGTTGAAGGTTCCCTTGCGGATTGCCCGGAACGCCATGATGCAAATTGTAACTGTGGGAGGCTACTTCCACCAAGCCAGACTGGCCCAGTTGATTGATCTGTCCCCACGTCAATAAAGTCTCACGGGCCGGGATTTCCCCGCCGCAAGGCACGTTGTTTGACCCGTGTGGCTCCATCCAACAACCCACCACCGCCAACACGGCGGGGTACTGATATTTTTTCAGCAGGGGGAAAACTGTATTGACGAAACTGGCGTAGCCGTCATCGAAACTCAACACCACGGCTTTTGGGGGGAGAGGTTTCCTTCCCGAACGCGCATTCAGCAGATCGTCGATGGCGATGACGTGATAACCTTCCTTTTTTAACCAGTCAAACTGGCTTTCCAAGTTGATTGGACTGACCTCCGTCTTGCCAATGCTTGCGTCATTCGTTACGACCTTCCTGACATCGTGGTAGGACAACACGACAAATTCGCCGTCAGCCCGAACCCAGCCGCTGCTGAAAACCGGGAAACCCAAAGCAAACAAAAAGAGTAGCCCGCGCAATCCCATCATGCCGGTTTGAAGAAAATTGACTTATTTCACCAAGGCCAACAACACGCCAGCCGCCACGGCCGAGCCGATCACACCGGCCACATTCGGCCCCATGGCATGCATCAACAGGAAGTTGTGGGGATTGCTTTCCTGGCCTACCTTGTTGGCGACACGCGCTGACATGGGTACGGCGGAAACGCCAGCGGCACCGATCAACGGATTGACCTTGTTGACGCTGAATTTGTTCATGATCTTAGCCATGATCACCCCCGATGCCGTGCCAAAACTGAACGCAATCGCACCGAGGATCAGAATGCCCAATGTTTCGGGCCGTAAAAATGCCTGGGCGCTTAACTTGGAACCGACGGACAAACCCAGAAAGATGGTGACGATATTGATCAATTCATTCTGCGAGGTTTTGCTCAAGCGTTCCACGACGCCACATTCACGCATCAAATTGCCCATGCAAAACATGCCGATCAAAGGCGCGGCGGAGGGCAGCAACGCCGCCGTCAGAATGAGCAACACGAGCGGGAAAATAATCTTTTCCTGTTTGCCGACATGGCGCAATTGCGCCATTTCGATCAAGCGCTCCTCCGGGGTGGTCAACGCCCGCATGATGGGTGGTTGGATCAGCGGCACCAAGGCCATATACGAATAGGCGGCAACGGCGATGGCCCCCAACAGGTCGGGGGCAAGCCGGGATGCGACATAAATAGCCGTGGGTCCGTCTGCGCCGCCGATGATGGCAATCGCTGCGGCATCCTTTAAAGTAAAATGCAGTCCCGGCACCAAATTCAAGGCCAACGCGCCGAGCAAGGTGCCGAAAATACCAAACTGCGCTGCCGCCCCCAACAATAGCGTTTTTGGGTTTGCCAGCATCGGGCCGAAATCGGTCATCGCACCCACCCCCATGAAGATCAACAGGGGGAATATGCCGGACTTGATGCCAAAGTAAAGATAAGCCAGCAAACCGCCTTCTTCGGCAATGCCTGCCACTGGAATGTTGCTCAACACGGCACCGAACCCGATGGGGAGCAACAGCAGCGGCTCGAAGCCTTTGCGAACGGCCAGATAAATCAGCAGGAACCCCACCGCCATCATCGCCAACTGGCCCCAGAGGATATTGGACAGGCCCGTGCTTAACCAAAGTGCGAGAAAAGTATCCATGCGCCCTTAACCTCGGCCTACCCTGACCAAAACATCATTGCCGTTCACCGCGTCGCCTACTTTGACACACACTTCCAAAACCTGGCCGGCCTTGCGGACACGCACTTCAGTTTCCATCTTCATGGCTTCCATGATGACCAACACTTGGTTGTCTTCGACCCATTGGCCTTCCTTTGCGTTGACACGCAAGATATGGCCGGCCATGGGGGCTTTCACCGGCTCTTCCGCTACAGATTCGCGCCTGGGGGCGGCATCTTCCCCGGCAGCTGCGGGGAGCGGCGTCGGGGGTGCGGGTTGCAAACTGCCCATGACACCACCGGGTGCGACCTCCACCTGATAGTTGCGACCGTTGACCTTCACGGTATAGGTCTTGCCGCCGTTGGCTCCAACTTTTTCGGCAGTGACCATGGCAGGGGCAGGTTCCTTGCCCGGAGCCGGTTCAAAAGCGGCGGGATTGCCGCGATTTTGCAGGAATTTCCAACCCACTTGAGGAAAGAGTGCGTAGATCAACACGTCATCCACTTCGTTTTCCGCCAGCTTGACATGGGCTTCCACGGCCATTTTTCTCAATTCCAGCGTCAGCCTGTCCAGTTCCGGTTCGAGCAAATCCGCCGGACGGCAAACGATGGGGTCGCCACCTTCCAGCACCCGCAACTGCAATTCCAGCTTGACCGGGGCTGGCGTCTGGCCATATTCCCCTTTGAGGACACCGGCGGTTTCCTTGGTGATGGTTTTGTAGCGCTCGCCCGCAAGCACATTGATCACCGCCTGGGTGCCTACAATTTGCGAAGTCGGGGTCACTAGGGGTATGAAACCCAGATCTTTGCGCACACGCGGAATCTCTTCCAACACTTCGGCGTAGCGGTCCATTGCCCCCTGCTCTTTCAACTGGCCCTCCATGTTGGTCAACATGCCTCCCGGCACCTGGGCCACCAGAATGCGGCTGTCCACACCCTTCATGCCGCCCTCGAAACGGGCATATTTTTTTCGCACCTCGCGGAAGTATTCGGCAATTTCCTCCAACAACTTGAGGTCAAGGCCCGTGTCACGCGGCAAGCCTTCGTAAGTGGCAACGATGGTTTCCGTCGCACTGTGGCCGTAGGTCATGCTCATGGTGGAGATGGCCGTGTCGACATTGTCGATGCCGGCTTCCACCGCTTTGATGATGCTGGCCGTGCTCAATCCGGTGGTTGCGTGGCACTGCATATGGACGGGGACCGAGAGCGACTGTTTCAGCCGCTTGACCAATTCTTCGGCCACATAAGGTTTCAGCAGACCCGCCATATCCTTGATGGCAATGGAGTGGGCACCCATATCCTCCAAACGCTTGGCTAAATCGACCCAAGCACCGACCGTGTGGACGGGGCTTACCGTGTAGGAAATGGTGCCTTGGGCATGCTTGCCGCAGTCGATGGCCGCTCGGATTGATCGCTCAAAATTTCGCGGGTCGTTGAGCGCGTCGAAGATGCGGAACACATCCACGCCATTCTCTGCCGCCCGCACAATGAACTTGTCCACCAAATCATCCGCGTAATGGCGATAGCCCAGTAGGTTCTGGGCGCGCAGCAACATCTGCTGCCGGGTGTTGGGCATGGCATTTTTCAACAGGCGCAAGCGCTCCCACGGGTCTTCGCCCAAGTAGCGTATGCAAGCGTCGAAAGTGGCGCCGCCCCAGCTTTCCACCGACCAAAAACCAACTTGGTCCAATTTGCCGCAAATTGGCAACATATCCTCAATGCGTAAGCGGGTGGCCAACAGCGACTGATGAGCGTCACGCAGTACAACCTCGGTTATGCCTAGCGCTTTAACCATTCAAGAACTCCTAAGCTATTAGATGCTTCAATTATTTTGATGATGATGAATCGCCGCACTGATGGCGGCCACGAGTTCGGCATCGACTTCCTCCGCACCGCCAGCCGTTGGGACGCTTTGGGCAGGATGCGGGGGTTGCGACGGGGACTCGGGGGAAAAGCGATGAATTAGTTTTGAATTGAGGCCAATGACCCAGACCAGCAAAGCCAAAAAAAGATAGACGATGCCCATGCCGACCAACATGAGTTCTGCGCCGGAAAGTAAGAGTTCGCTTAATGATGAATCCATGTCCAATCAAATCTATAGGTGGAAACGCCTTGAATGATAATCCCCGCTGGCAAGAAAGTCGAACTAAAAATGTGCGGCCCTTCGGAGTTTGCCGGCAATTCCCATTATGGCTCCATTGCCGTCATTCCGGCATGGATGCCGGAATCCAGCGCCTAAGGACGGTGACATGTCGGTTGCGTAAGTGTTTGAAAAAGCCTTGGTGGCGACCCCTAGTTTCACATCCTTGTGACTGGATTCCGGCATCCTAAGCCGGAATGACGAGTTATCTATCAGCACTTTGGCTCATAATGAGAATTGCTGGGAGTCTGCCCTTTGCAACGTCTTGACAGATATTGGACGGTTGGCATTGAAAAAGCCCGGGCAAGCAGAACCCTACCGAAAAAATGTCTGGAAAAATGGCCTGATCGTTGAAAAAATGACGGCCAGGCGGTGAACCCTGCTCAAAAAAGCCAGTCCTAGCCCCAAAACTGACATGAATGATGTTACGTAGGGATCGTCAAAGCTTGCTTTGGCCCGGATTGGGGTTGGAGCGCCAAAGCTTGCTTTGGCGACGTATCCGTCAAGGCTTCGCCTTGATGTCAAAGCAAGCTTTGACGCTCCAGCCATAGCTCCATGTCAAAGCAAGCTTTGACGCTCCAGCCATAGCTCCATGTCAAAGCAAGCTTTGACGCTCCAGCCATAGGTCCATGCGTAACATTGTTTATTCAGATCCTTGTCAACACCCGCTTCACCAAAAAAGAGGTTTTTTTTATGTCTACTGCGGTTATCTTTGCCATGTTCAAAGCATTGGTGGTACTTTCGATCCTTATCCTGATCATCGGCATGATCAAGCCAAAATGGGTGTTTTTCTGGATGAAGGAGCCTAACCGCATTTTAGTGAGCGGCATCGCGTTGACCATGTTCATGACGGGAGTGACTGGCTACTCACAATTCACTGTGCATCCCAAGCCCAAATCGGAACGGGAAAGCACTCAGGACGAAACCAACGCCATCAACCTTGGTCGGACTGTAAAATAGAAAACCGTCATACATCGGCCTTACCCCCCTTGACAACGTCAACCACTCCCAGGCAACCCAATGATAGATATGGTAAAACAAATCTCCAAGTATTTTCTGATCGGTGTCCTCGCGTTCATTCCCATCGTCATCGTCATCCAAGTGGTCTTATTGACCAAAGGGATAATTGAAGGGCTTTTTTTCAGGGTTTACGGCTATGTGGACAGTTACCTGTTCGCTTTCATGGTGTTCGCCACGGTGATTGCGGCACTGTCCTACGTCGGCTATTCGATTGTCCAATCCCAACGCTCCCTCATCATTTCCGCCGTTGATTTGCTGATGGAAAAAATTCCGTTCCTAAACACCGTCTACCGGGTTTCGAAGAAAGTCATCAATATGTTCTCCGGCTCGGATGCCGACGGAAGGAAGGAGGTGGTCTACATCGAATACCCCAAAGAAGGGCTTTGGGTGCCCGCCTATGTGACCAACCGATCAGGCGAATGGTATGTCCTGTTCGTCCCCACCTCGCCCAACCCGACTTCCGGCTTCACTGTGCTAGTCCACGAAACCAGGGTGGTGAAATCGGCGCTTAACATTGAGGAAGTCACCAGTTTCATCGTCAGCGTCGGCGCGGACTTCCCAAAACCCGACGAAGTGGACAAGTTGACGCGCTGAACTTGACATGAACCTGAATTCGGCAGTTGGAATAGCTGTAGGGGCGAATTCATTCGCCAAATCAATGTATTACAGGCGAATGAATTCGCCCCTACAAAAAGTCGCATGTTCATAATTGTTTTGACGTTTTATGTTCAACTGCCGGATTTAGGATGAAAGGTTTGGCAGAGGCTTCCAAACCCGTCTGACCGGCTTGGCGATGATATTTTCATCTTAAGGCATGACGGGGCTGACAAATCATTCCACGTCCGTTATAATCAACGCATAGGAGAGGTGTCCGAGTGGTTTAAGGAGCACGCCTGGAAAGTGTGTGTACGTTAATCGCGTACCGAGGGTTCGAATCCCTCCCTCTCCGCCACATTGAACTCCGCTGCAATCCAGCAGCGTCCCCAAACCCGCGTAATTGCGGGTTTTTTTTGCCTTGCCTTAACTTGATGTTATGCATGGATCCAAGGCTGGGGCGCCAAAGCTTGCTTTGGCAAACGGCGATCCAAATCCCTGCCAAAGCAAGCTTTGGCGCTCCATGCGTCACTGCCATTAACTGATGTTACGCACAAGTCGGCAAAGGGTTGCCGACCTACGGCGGTTATGGCCATTCCAGCCCCCTAGACCGTAGGGCGGCAACCCTTTGCCGCCAACGGTTTTGGTGGCTGTGCGTGACATCAGCCACCTTATTTTTGTATTGCTTGCTCAAAGGTGTAAAATCTTTTCTTTGATGTTCAACGGCACCATCACGCAAAGCGTTGCATGGCTGTTTCATTGAACCACCAACCCCTCTCGACGTGGGAAGCCACCATGGCAACAAGAAAAAAGACCGCCAAGAAAGAATCGGATGCAACGCGCGACGCTGATGCCGTCGAAACACAGGAGATGGGCGGAAAATCCATCGAGGCGCAGGAGGCTGCGGAAAATGCCGCTGCCGGTTTCCCCGTCGTCGGCATCGGCGCTTCGGCCGGGGGCTTGGCGGCCTTTGAAGCCTTCTTTTCCGGCATGCCCGCCGACTCCGATCCGGGCATGGCCTTTGTGCTGGTGCAGCATTTGGCCCCGGACCACAAGAGCATCCTCACCGAACTCGTCCGCCGCTACACCCGCATGCAGGTCTTCGAGGTCGATGACGGGGTGCCGGTGCGGGCCAACTGCGCCTACATCATCCCGCCCAACCGCGACATGGCCTTTCTCAACGGGGCGCTGCACTTGCTGGAACTCTCATTCCCCCGTGGCCAACGCCTGCCCATCGACTTCTTTTTCCGCTCGCTGGCCCAAGACCAGCGCGAGCGGGCCATCGGCGTCGTGCTTTCGGGCACCGGCAGTGACGGCACACTGGGGGTGCGGGCGATCAAGGGCGAGGGCGGCATGGTCATGGTCCAGCTCCCGGCCTCCACCGAATACGACGGCATGCCGCGCAGCGCCATCGGCACCGGCCTGGTGGACTATGTGCTTCCGCCCGCCGAGATGCCCGCCCAGCTCATCGCCTACGCCGCCCGCGCCTTCCGCATGCCCCCCCGGCCAGCCGGTGGCCCGGTGTCCACGGCTGGCGAGAACGCGCTGAACAAGGTCTTCATCCTGCTGCGCACTCGGACCGGCCACGATTTTTCCCAGTACAAGCCAACCACCATCATCCGCCGCATCGAACGGCGCATGATCGTCAACCAGATCGAAACGATGGATGGGTACGTCAAGTATCTGCGGCAGACGCCGACGGAGGTGGATGCGTTGTTTGGCGACCTGTTGATCGGCGTGACCAGTTTCTTCCGCGACCCGGAGGCGTTCAAGGCCCTTGAGGAACGGATCATCCCCAAGTTGTTTGCCGACAAGCCGACGGGGGCTTTGATCCGCGTCTGGTCGCTGGGATGCTCCACCGGCGAGGAAGCCTATTCCCTCGCCATCCTCCTGCAGGAACGCATGGAATTGCTGAGGCAGGGCTTCCAAGTGCAGGTCTTCGCCACCGACATTGACGGGCAGGCCATTGCCAAGGCGCGGGCCGGTGTCTATCCCGCCAGCATCGCCGCCGACATCACGCCGGAACGGCTGGAGCGTTTTTTCACGTCCGAGTCTGACGGCTGCGCTTACCGCATCAACAAAGGCATCCGCGATCTGTTGGTCATTTCCTTGCAGGACGTGGTCAAAGACCCGCCCTTCTCCAAGCTCGACCTGATCAGTTGCAGAAACCTTCTAATCTATATGGGCGGCGACTTGCAGAAGAAGGTCGTTTCCCTGTTCCATTACGCGCTGAAACCGGGCGGTTTCCTTTTCCTGGGCACCTCGGAGACCGTGGGCAGGGAGCATGACGATCTGTTTGCCGAACTGGATCGCCAATGGAAGCTGTATCAGCGCAAGGAGGATTTTTTAGGGGGGAATATGCGGCGGTTGGTAACGCCCATGACGGCGAAGGAGGCTGTGGCGCCGGCCACCGGAAAGGCGGCATTCCCGGTGAAACGGTCAATGCGCGAACTGACCGAGCAGGCGCTGTTGCAGCAAGCCGTCCCGGCCTGCGCACTGGTCAACGGCCACGGCGACATTCTTTACGTCCACGGACGCACGGGGGCCTATCTGGAATTGGCCTCCGGCGAGGCCGGGGTCAACAACATTCTGAAGATGGCCCGCGCCGGGTTGCGGTATGACCTGACGATGGCCCTGCACAAAGCCACAAAGACAAAAGACACCGTGCGCCACCCGTGCCTGCACGTCAAAACCGACGGCGGTTTCACCCTGGTCAACCTGACCATCCGCCCGCTGCCGCCCCGCCTTGGGCCAGTCGAAGGGGAATGCCTTGCCGCGACACCTGATACGCCCCTGTACTTGGTCATCCTGGAGGAGGCGATGCCCTCAGACCCAGCCTTGCCAGCCGGGGAAGGGGCGGACAGCCACGATACTTCGGCCCCGCCCGGTGCAGGCACCGATGCCGACGCGCGCATCATGGCACTCAGCCAAGAGTTGCGTGCCAAGGAAGAATACCTACAGTCCGCCAACGAGGAGTTGGAGACCGCCAATGAAGAACTCAAATCCGCGAACGAGGAGATGCAGTCGGTCAACGAAGAATTGCAATCCACCAATGAGGAGCTTGAAACTTCCAAGGAGGAATTGCAGTCGCTCAACGAGGAAATGGCCACGGTCAACGTCGAACTGCAAACCAAGGTGGCGGACCTGTCGCGGGCCAACAACGACATGAACAACCTGCTGTCCGGCACGGGGATCGCCACCGTCTTTGTGGACCAGCGACTGCACATCCTGCGCTTCACCCCCAGCGCCACCCAGATCATCAACCTGATCCGAAGCGACATTGGGCGGCCCGTGGCCCATGTCTCTTCCAACCTGGTCGGTTACGACCGTCTGGTGGAGGATGCGCAGGTCGTGCTGGACACCTTGGTCCCCAAAAATAGGGAAGTGCAGACCAAGGCGGGCCAGTGGTACACGATGCACATCGGCGCCTATCGCACCCTCGACAACGTGATCGATGGCGTGGTGATCACCTTTGTGGACATCACCGAGGCAAAGAAGACGCGGAAAGCGCTGCGTGAGACCCAAGCCATCCTGCAAGCCGCGATGGATATTAGCCAAGCGGGCATCGCCATTGCCGATGCCCCCAGCGGCATCCTGCGGTATGTGAACGATGCCGGACTGCTCATTCGCGGCGGTGACCGCCGGAGCCTCGTCGACGGGGTAGGTGTCGACCGGTATGTGGCCAATTGGCAGCTTATGGACATGGACGGCAGGCCCCTGCACCCCGACGCAGTGCCCTTGGCGCGGGCGGTCAGATTCGGCGAAACCTGTAGCAGGGAGATCATCATACGCAGGGTCGGCGGCGACGACCGCAGGGTCTTGGCCAACGCCGCGCCCGTCAGGGATGACAGCGGGAAGGTCATTGCCGGGGTCGTGGTCTTTATGGACATCACCGACCCAACCTCGAAGCTTTATGGAAGCGTGGGGGGCAATGCCGTTGAATCAACACCTCCCCGCATCGGGGGAAGGTGATGCTGGAAATGCTCCAGTTTCATCTCGCCCTAACCCCAACCCTCAATGTCGTTGAATTAAGGGGTAGGTCGGCAACCCTTTGCCGACAATGGACTTCCTCCCTTGTCGGCAAAGGGTTGCCGACCTACGCAATGATGTTGTTTGGGCTTAATTCAACAGTATTGGGTGGGATGCTCCGCCCGAGTGACGAGGATGCACCATGAAAAATAAGACAGACAGCCCCACACCCGCCACCGAACTGCGCCGACAGGCCGAAGGGATCGCCCGGGGGAAAGCGGCCCAGCCAACGGCAAACCTATCGCCCGGGCAAGTGCAGCGGGCATTCCACGAACTGCAAGTGCATCAGATCGAGTTGGAGATGCAGAACGATGAGCTGCGCCGTGTGCAGACGGACTTGGAGACCTCGCGGGCGCGCTATTTCGACCTGTACGACCTCGCCCCAGTCGGCTATTTGTCGCTCAGCGAACAGGGGATGATCCAAGAGGCCAACATCGCCGCCGCCAATTTGCTGGGGGTGTCAAGGCGCACGCTAATCATGCAGCCCTTCAGCCGTTTTATCCTCCCCGAGGATCAGGATATCTTCTACCGCCACCGCAAATTGCTCTTCGCCACCGCCACGCCGCAAGTTTTCGAACTGCGGCTTGACAAAAACGACGCCGCACCCTTCCCGGCGCAACTTATGATGGCCGTGACCAGTGACACCGACGGCATCCCCCTGTGCCTGACCGTGGTGAGCGACATTACCGAGCGCAAAAACAACGAGGAACGCCTGAGCCAGGCCGCCGCCGTGTTTGAAAACACCCGCGAAGGCGTGATGATCACCGATGCCGGACAGACCGTCCTCAGGGTGAACCGGGCCTTCACCGCCATCACCGGCTACACGGAAACAGAAGTGCTGGGCAAGAAGCCGTCGCTGTTAAGCTCAGGCCACCACGACCCGGGGTTCTACGCCGACCTGTGGGCCGTGATTGACGCAACCGGGCATTGGCAGGGCGAAATCTGGAACCGGCGCAAGGATGGCGAAATCTACCCGCAACTTTTGAGCATCAGCGCCGTGCGCGACGCCACGGGCCTGGTCACCGATTATGTCAGCGTATTTACCGACATCACCCAGATCAAGGCATCCGAGGACCGGCTCGACTTCCTCGCCCACCACGATGCGCTCACGGGCCTGCCCAACCGCTTGCTGCTGTTCTACCGGCTGGAGCATGACATCAGCGTGGCGCGGCGGGAGGGTCTGAAACTTGCCCTTCTGCTGCTGGATTTGGACCGCTTCAAGGATGTCAACGACGGCCACGGTCACTTGGCGGGCGACGAACTCTTGCAACAGGTGGCGGAACGGCTGAGTGTCCGCTTGCGTGATGCGGACACGGTAAGCCGGTTGGGCGGGGACGAGTTCGCCCTCATTCTGGCAGACTTGACCCACTGCCAGGATGCGGCCAAAGTGGCCGGCGAGATCATCGATGCCTTCAACGAGCCTTGGCGGTTGCACAATGGCGCGGAGGTGAGCATCGGCGCCAGCATCGGCATCAGTCTTTTCCCTGAAAACGGGCAGAACCCGGAGGAGTTGTTGCAACAGGCGGATGTGGCGATGTATCAGGCCAAGAACGAGGGACGCGGAAAATTCAAGTATTTTTCCGAGGACATGACCCAAGCCGCCCGTGCGCGCATCGGTCTGGAAACCCGGCTGCGCCGCGCCATGGCAAGCGACAAACTGTGTGTCCATTACCAACCCCAAATCGACATGGCATCGGGCCGCATGGTGGGTGCCGAGGCTTTGGTGCGTTGGCAAGACCCGGACGAAGGGCTGATCCCGCCCGGCCGGTTCATCCCGTTAGCCGAGCAAACCGGCCTGATTGTCGCCATCGGCAAATGGGTGCTGAGGGAAGTCTGCCGCCAGGGCCGGCAGTGGCTTGATGCCGGCCTGCCGCCGCTGAACTTGGCCGTCAACCTGTCGCCGCACCAGTTGCGCCATAGCGACATGGGCGCAACCCTGGCTCAAATACTGGACGAAACCGGCTTCCCCCCCGAACGGCTGGAACTGGAACTGACCGAGAGCGCCCTGATGGAACGGGGGTTGGAGTCCGCGAGGATTCTCGATGAGTTGCGGGCCTTGGGTGTCCGCATGGCCCTTGACGATTTCGGCACCGGTTACTCGTCCCTTGCCTATCTCAAGCGTTTCCCCTTGGACGTGCTTAAGATCGACAAGAGTTTCATCGACGATATCCCCTTCCATCAAGACGACATGGACATCGCCTCCGCCATCATCGCCATGGGCCACATCCTCCGTCTGAAAGTCACCGCCGAAGGCGTGGAGACGGTGGAACAATTCGAGTTTCTGCAGGCGCAAGGCTGCGATAGCTACCAGGGCTATTTCAACAGCCATCCCATGCCGGCGGAGGCGTTCGCGGCACTGCTGCTAAAACAAATTGAAAAAATAATCTTGAAGGTTTAAGTTTAAGCCGCCTCGCTATGACCGAACTTCTTTCTCTCGTTCCCACGCTCCTGCGTCACTGCCATTAAGTTAGCGGATGTAGCGCACATGGAGCGTAGCGGAATGCGGGTTTTTTCGGGTATCGGACACACGGATTACGCTACGAGTCTGTGAAAGTATTCCCATCTCGCCACTCCAAAGGACTGCTTTTCGTTGCGTCGTTGCGTCGTTGCGTGAAACTTTCTTTTTGCTTCCTTGCCGTGCTGCAAGACCGTGCAATTGGGCAACGATTTCTTCCTCACGCAACGACGCAACGGCGCAACGTTGAAGAGCAAAACTCCTAGCGGGAACCTTACATGGCAGAATGCTTTCACAGCCTCTCCGCATCATCCGGGCTACGGCATTGCTTTTTGATCTTCTGAAATCCAACTCATTGGAAGTTAAGCCGTTCATGGTTCGACAGGCTTACCACGAACGGCTTAACTTAATGGCAGTGACGCTCCTGCGTGGGAATGTAGGGCGCAACAGCGTACTCGCGTATTGCGCCCCGTATGAGGGACACTCCTCATGCGGCGGAATCCGGGTTGACGGGTCGTAAACAACCCGCATTCCGCTTCGCTCCATGCGGGCTACAAGTAAATCATCCCCCAAAATCCTCCAACATCACGATGCCACCCAAGCCGTATGCTTTTTGGTAATACCGCCGGTCAGCGGTGACCAAAGTCATGTTATTTTCAAGGGCGACAGCATGATATAACGTATCGAATAAATGGTGGTCAAGCTCGACAGCCAGTTCGCCGGCAAATTGGAAAATAGCCGGGTTATCAATTACGGGAATCTCCAAGGCTCGTAACAATTGGATTTTACGATTCAAGGTCGGCGCACTTATCCGGCACAACACAGCACCTACCTCACAAAGCCAATGAATCGGCTGCAAAAGATTGATGTTTCCTTGCTCAAAATCTGCCAACAAATCCAAAGCTTTATCGGTATCTACCTCGGCATTTTCCGGCACAGCCCACTTGACCAACACACTGGCATCAAGCACAAAATCGCTCATGGGCGTCCCCCCTCACGGGCTGCTTGTATTTCCTCAGCATTGACAGGTGGAGTGTGTCGCCGCAGAGTCAATAATTCTTCAATAGCCCTAGATCGGCGCTCCCGTTGACTTGTTCGGGCCTGTTCCACGGCATCGCTCATCAAACGAATAACAACCCTGTCCATATCTTGACCGGAAAAGATTTTCTCGAATTGAGTCTTCAGTTCGTCGGGTATGGTCACTTGTAATACAGCCATAAATACCTCCAATATAAAATTTTCTAAGGGGGGAGATAATGAATAAGTGAACGCAAGCATCTGTTTGCTTGCATCTATTTGATATTTCCGTATTGGCAAACGATAAATACTTTTGACTAAGCTACTTCGATGTTGTGCGATTTGCTTTCCCCCTGCCTATCCCTCACCGCTTGCAACACCCGAAACGCGCAGCCGACCAAATCCTTTTCGATTTCATGTTCCCAAAACCTTAAAGGCAGCCAGCCGAGGGCGGTTAGCGCCGCGTTGGCGGCGAGGTCGCGGACGATGTTCTTGGTGAATTTATTCACCCAGAAACCTTGGTTGGATTTCGGCACCTTGCCATGCAGGGGGCAGCCGTGCCAAAAACAGCCATCAACAAAAACCGCCACCTTGGCGGAGGGGAAAACTAGGTCAGGCTTGCCGGGAAGTTTGTTTTTCAGACGGTAGCGCAAGCCCGCTGTCCACAGCGCCTTCCGCAATAACATTTCCGGGGAGGTTTCCTTTGAGCGGATGCGGCTCATCAGCCAACTGCGCTCTGCGGTGGAAAGCCGGTCAGTCATTTCACCCTTCGTATACCTCGTCTTGGGTAATCACCGCCAGCACCCAAGAGAAATGGCCTTCGGTTATTTTTGAACCGCAATAGGCGCAAACCCCGGTCTGGCCTACTTTGTCGGCGGCTGCCCCGCAGGAAGGGCAGGTTTTCAGGTCATATTCATTGTCGATCTTCTTGACCCCGGCGGTTCGTATGAAGGTCCAATATTCGCTGAATTGCCGGGGTTTCTTGACCGTGCCACCAATGACTTTACTTTTGTTGTCGATGGTATAATCCAAGCAGGAGGCGAATACCCGGACGGTTAATGAATCGTAGAATTTGTCCAAATCAATCCGCGCTATCTCAATCTTCTGAATATCTATGTTTTCCAAGATATTCCGCCAGCCCAGTCTTGCATATTCATCCATCCAGAAACCGTTGGATTCATAAAGCCTGTCGGAAACCAAATGGCGGGCTTTTCGCCAATCGCCTTTGCTCCAAGCGGCATAGGTCGCCAAAAAATAAGGCTTGACTACTTGTTCGCGGAAATTATTGAAAAACGAATTCCAATCGCCAAGTCCGTGCTTTTGTAAAAACTCCCTGGCTTGGGTTTCCAAACCGGTTTGGATATAAGTTGGGAAGTTAGTCCCCACCTCTTCCACATAACCGCCTGGGTCTTCGGTTTGAAACGGTTGGCTGTCAATGACATCAATTTTAACGATCTGCCATTGTTGTTCACCCGCTTGGATGAATGAGTGGCAGTATTGGCATTCACCGGCATCGGTGAAGTCGGCGGGGGCACCGCACGACGGGCAGGACAAAGTCCGCATTTGCTCCGGTTGCGGGGATAACAGACCGGCTTTGCGTCCGAACAACCAAGATTCACGATTGACAAGGCGAACTTTTTCATGGGTCTTGAGGTATTGCAAAGTTAAGTTCGATTCAAATTCAACCAAAATGTTGTCAGTTTTTTGCCAGTCAATGAAATTGACGATCTTGGCTTTGCCGATGACAATGTCATGGATGCGTTGCTGCCGGTAAAACACATTGTTCGTCGTTTGTTCGGCGATTACTTTGGATATGAAAGGGGAGAGCATCCGGAATTCATCAGACCCCCTGAAAGAATAAAACTTATGGTAGATCAGGCAAACGAAATCGATAAACAGCACTTTTGAGAAGTTAGGATCACGTTCATTCAACACCCGTAGTTTATCGTCGATCCCCGCATTCAATTTATCTAAATATTCTGGTGGTTTAGCCCTAACAGTGCTGGTATTTCCAGAGTATGAGCCTTGGGTTAAAAGTCGTAATAGAACATAGATGACAAGTATTAGAAAAACAATTTCAACCAATGTGGTGGAATGGTTATCAGAATAGACGGGTTGGCTGTTGCCACTTGGGTAAGTATTTGTCGAACCCGGACGGGTTGAATATCCGTAGGACGATGAACCCCCCCCCCAACTGCCGCCGCTGGAACGGCTGGAACTGCCACCACTCGATCTACCCGAACTGCTGGAACCACTCGATCTATTCGAACCACTGGAACTACCGCTAGAAGACCCGCCACTGTAGGAATGCCCACCCCCCATGCGGGCCTGTGTCTCGGTGATGGAAAATAGATTTAAAAGAATGCCAAAAAGCACTAGGCAAACCCAACGAGTTGGAGAGGACTGATGATCAGGTTTCATAAATCGATTTCCAAATTATCGGGCAATTCATTAATATCGCCCTCCACTTGGGGAACATACCGGCTGAACAGCGTTTGTAATCCTTCCAATTTTTCAAGAAGGGATTGGCCGGGATTATTGGCTTGGAAAACCCCACGAAAACCCTGTTGAATTTTCTTCCATTCGCCAGGAGGGATCGCCGACTCCACGCCTTGGTCGGGGATAATGACGATTTGCCTTTCCCATACGGCGATGAATATCAGCACACCCGTCTTGTCCCTAGTATGGTGAATCCCCCCTTTTTGAAAACAGGCTCTTGCCATAATCTCAGCGGATTTTCCCAACCGTTTTTGCCCTACCACGAGTCTAAGTAACATAGGTATTCCACCTACCAATACCGCGCCCATGACGAAACTGAAAACTATGCCAATGTAGACGACCCAATCATCATAAAATTCATGGGAGAATCGAAAATAAGTCAATGCCACAAATGCAAGTGCCGAACCGATGGCCAATGGAAATTCCGAGTACCCATGGACACGGGATTTGATGATGACCACCAGTTCGACATGTGACTGGCTTTCGATCTGGGAGATGACCCGGCCAATTTTGGAACGATTTTCCTCTTTGAAATAGTTTGACATACTACTGTTTCACATAGATTAGCTTGTCCGTGTCAAAGCCCAATTGTTTGGCCTTGGCGACCAGTTGTTTTTGCACGGTGTCCGGCAATTGAGGGGTGCGTGACAATATCCATAAATAGGAATAATCCGGGCCGCTGACCAGTGAATAGCCATAGTTTTCATCCAAACCGATGACATTGTAAGCGCCGTAGAAGGGGCCGAAGAAAGAAACCTTGAGTCGTCCTTCCGTCGGTGGGCCTACAAAAAAGGCTTTGCCCTCGGCTTCTTTCCAGCGTCGCTGTTCGGGGTCGTAACCCCGGTTGAGTACGCGCAGTCCACCGTCTTCCCGCAGACTATAGTGGGCGCTGATTTGTTCCAGTCCGGTTTCAAAGGAATTATCCAACCGGGCTATTTCATACCAAGTCCCCAGATAACGGTTGGCATCGAAACCTTGCACAGCCTTTACATTAGCCGGGATGCCCACACAGCCTGAGATTAGAAAGCCCAGGGTAACCAGCAGTGTTTTTATCATCATTATTATTTTCGCTTGCATCCTAAACCACAGACTCAAAACCCTCGAATTGGGGGTGGCCCAAATAAACACCTTTGGAAGTTCCCGCATTGGCGTGGGCTTTGCGAAACGCCTCGGAATGCGTCCATGCCTCGAAGGCTTCACTCGACTCCCAGATCGAGTGGGAGGCGAACAAGGTGAATTCTTCGTTGCCCGAACCTTGCAACAAATGGAATTCTTTAAAGCCGGGAACTCCTTCCAAGTGTGAATCGCGATTTTTCCAAATCTCGATGAACTCGCTTTCGCGTCCGGGGGCAATTTTAAAACGATTCATGGCGACAAACATGATGGCTCCTGAGTGTTTGGTTGTGGTGGCAGGTCGGTATGATTGATTTCGCTTCGCCTATTGTTCCCGCTTTCCCTCATCAACCATGTTGATGACCAGAAGGCCGGCAAAACCAGCCAAGGAACCATTGACAAATATCCAGTAGGGCAGTGTGGCCAATCCCGTGCCCGGAAGCTTGGCCCCTGTGAGCATCGAAAAGGCCAGGGCGGCGAAAGCTGAAAGTACCGTTCCTATAGCCCCGACGTTGAATCCATAGAAAAATCCACGTTCGCCAGCGATGCGCGCCGAGGTATATCCTGATATGAAGCAAGTGGCGATGCCAAGCATTTGGCTTACGGCAAACATTGCACCGCCTTCACCCATATCCAAGCTATTTTTCAATAGCGGCAGGATCAAAATATGGACGGCATAGATCAAGGCGAAAACCGCCGTGCCTATAAAGATTGCCCTTGGATTGACGGTGTTCATGGCCGATTTTTCTCAGAGGATATGGGTGCAAACCATCTTAATGATCCAGTGGCAGAGATGGGTGACGGAAGATTCTTATGCCAATTGTACATTTTCAGTCCAGCAACCGTTGAAAATTTTCTGGGTGACGGATCAAATCGGTGGATTTCCATAGCATGATGCGGCGGCTGCCCCGGTAGAACTGGGCAAATATTGCCCCGTCTTCGCTGACCGAAGCATCGGGATGTCGAACCAGCACCACATAGCCTTGACCGTGGATGTTTAACCAATCCCACAATTTTTGTTTGTCGCGGATATCGACCAAGGGCTGTTGCAAGCGTCCAAGAAAGTTAAAATCGCCATTGTATTTCCCCCAATAGGCGATGGGGGCGTCTTGTTTTTCCAAAGCAGCCAATCTGTCCGCGAATGTTTGCATGGAATAATAAGGCCAGCCTACTTGGATGAAAATCAAGTGAACGCCCAACATCAATCCAAGCATGGCCCATGACAGGCAGCGCACACCCACCAACGGTGTCCTGGGACGCAAGACCAAGACAAGAACCCCCAAGCTTAGAACGGGCAATTTAACCGAAAGCGGGATGTTAACCAGTATTTCGGCGGCCTCTTTGGTGGTCAGCACCCAACCCAATAAGGGAAACAGCAGAAAAAGCACAACCAAAAGAATCATCATCAGTCCAAAGGGGATTTGGTCTTTGCGACCAACCAAGGGACAGGCCAGGGTAAGGGCGCGGGAAGCGAGCAAGGCCAATGCGGGGAAGATCGGAAGTAGGTAGTGGATTTGCTTGGCGCTGACCATTGAGAAAAGCGCCAGCGCGGTTAAGCTTTGCACCGCACAAAAGCGCAAACCTGTATCAAGGGCCAAGCCTTTCGCCGAACGCCACAAGGGAGGCCAGAAAATCCAAGGCAGGCAGACCATCGGCAGCACTGTGAAATACCACCAAAATGGACGGTCGTGGGCAAAGGAATGACTGATGCGTCCGGCGGTCTGGCCCCAGAAAATCAAGCTTCGGTATTCTTCGCCGCCGGAGATTCCGGCGGGTATGGCCCACGCCAAGGCAATGAGCACACCCACCAGAAACGCCCCCAGCGCGAGGACGTACCAATTTCGCCAGCCGTTTTCCGGTCTCGATTCAAGCCACCAAGGCGCGAATAAGGCTGGAGGCAAAATCATGATGAGTATCGCCGGGCCTTTGGATAATATGCCGGCCCCTATTGCCAATGCGGTCATCATCCAACCGAGGCGGGTTCCCCCCTGGGCGGCGCGGATGATTCCGTGCAAAGCGAGCAAGGTGAAAAACGTCGCCAGCATGTCATAGAGGGTGAGTGAGGTCCACAACGCCCATACCGGCAGGCCGAGCAGAATCAATGGGGCCATCTTGGGGCTGGTTTCGTCATCCGGCCACAATCGGCGGGACAGCTTGGCGGTCAGAACCAGATTGCCCAAGGCGAATAAAGGTGCGACCAGACGGGCATTTCCCTCGCTGACCCCAAACAGCGACCAAAATAGGTGGATGCACCATTGCAAAAGGGGTGGTTTGTGGCTGTAAGGCAAGCCGTTTAAATGCGGCACCAAGAAATCGCCTCGCTGCCACATCTCCCAAGCCACGGAAACCGCACGGGTTTCATCGACCGGGGTCAAGGGTCGGCAAGAAAGTCCCATCAACACTAAAGCCAGCCAGATGAGAATGTAATCTTGGGGGAAAAAACGGGATCGCATGTCAGGCAAAGTCAATCTCGACTTTTTTTGGGAAACCCTTAATTAAGATGCTTTCGCCCAACGCTTGGTAGTTGTTAAAAAACGTCATGTTGCCGCCACTGTCGCACACCCAGAATTCTTTCGCGCCCCTGGCAAAATACAATTCCTTTTTTTCCAGCATTTCCTGCCGCGTGTTGGAAGGGGACAATATTTCGATGACGACTTCCGGCGATTCCTGATAGGGGTTTTGGCGCTTGTTTTTGCCGAAAAACGCATAGCTTCCCCATGCGACATCCGCCACTTTGACGCCCTGGGCGGTTTGAATGCCGCACTCCGAAATCGGTCGGCCATTTTCACCCAATTTAACCAGCCATTCGATCAGAATGGCCTGGTAAATCCCATGTTCATTGCTGGCTGGACTCAACTCGATTTTCCCCCATTTGTTGGTTTCCACCTTATATTGAATGTCTTTAAATATTTTATTTTCGCAGATTGCTTGCCAGTTCATTGCGGTGTCCTCAATGGTTTTTGTTGGCAGGTGTGTAATATTGCCCAGTGCAATAGTGAGTCTTGTCCGCATGGAGCGTTAGCGGAATACGGGTTTTTTTGAGCATTTAACACCCGGATTACGCTATAAGTCTGCGAAAGCATTCCCATCTTGCCACGCCAAAGAACTGCTTTTACGTTGCGTCGTTGCGCCGTTGCGTGAAACTTTCATTTTGCTTCCTCGCCGTGCTGCCTGACTGTGCAGTTAGGCAAAGACCTTTTCCTCACGCAACGGCGCAACGACGCAACGTTGAAGAGCGCAAGTCCTAGCGTGAACCTCCCAAGGCAGAATGCTTTCACAGAATTATCTTTGCATGTCCAATTCCTCAACCTCCGCCACCTTCGCCCTTCTTTGCAACCACATCACCCCAAACAAATCGACAATCCCCATCCCCAACCGTTGCCAAGTGTCGTATTTGGACACTCCGTTCAAGCGGGGCCGGTGGTTGACCTCCACGGAGACGACCTTGCCGCCCGCACGTTGCACCAAGGCAGGCAGGAAACGGTGCATGTGGTCGAAATACGGCAGCAGCAAAAACAACTCGCGGGGAAAAACCTTCAATCCGCAGCCCGTGTCAGGCGTGTCGTCGCCAAGCACACAGCCGCGAACGGCATTGGCGATGCACGAGGAAATTTTGCGCCAGCCACTATCCTTGCGGCGTTTGCGGTGGCCGGCCACCATCGACTTTGGGTTTTCCCGCTGCAACTCCCGCCATGCCTCCAGCAACCGGGGTATGTCGGCGGGGTCGTTCTGCCCGTCGCCGTCCAACGTGGCGATGGTCGCCCCCCGGGCGGCATGGATGCCGGTCCAGAGCGCTGTGCTTTGGCCGCAGCCCTGCCGGTGGCGTAGGACGCGCAGACGGGGCTGGCCTTGAAGCAAGGCGGTTAGCGTCAGCAAAGTGGCGTCGGTGCTGCCGTCGTCCACATAAATGATTTCATATTCACCTAGGCCATCCAGTGCACGGACGATTTCGTCCAGCAGAGGGGCGAGGTTTTCCGCCTCGTTGCGCACTGGCACGACAACCGATAGCTCCATGGCTCATCACTTTAAAATGACTGGTGGCGCAGGGACGGACTGCCTACGCGACTGGATGCTACCACCTATGCAGTCCGTTGCCACGGATTTACCTACAGCCTGCCGGTGAAAGCCACACCTGGCTCGCCCGCAATGATCTTACCAATGACCAGGGCGGGTTCACCCAAAGCCCGCAATGTTTCAATGGCGGGGGTTTCGTCTTCGGCGGCCACGACTACAATCATGCCTATGCCGCAATTGAAGGTGCGCAGCATCTCGGCTTCCTCCACTCCGCCTTCCAATTTCAACCATTGGAAAATCGTTGGCAACTTCCAGGCATCCAAGTCGATTTGGGCACGGCAGCCAGTATTCAACATCCTTGGCAGATTTTCAGTGATTCCGCCGCCGGTGATGTGGGCCAGGGCATGGACAGGCAAGTCCTTGAGCAGCGCAAGCAAGGGTTTGACATAGATTCGTGTCGGCTCCAGCAGCCAATTGCCCATCGGCCTGCCGTCCAGATTATCGCTCAGGCTTGCCTCGGCACGTTCCAGAATCTTGCGGATAAGGGAATAGCCATTGGAATGGGGGCCGGAGGAAGGCAGGCCGATGATCACGTCGCCAGGCCGGACTAGGCTGCCGTCAAGGATTTTGTCCTTTTCCACCACACCGACGCAAAAGCCGGCCAAGTCATATTCCCCGGATCGGTACATGCCAGGCATTTCAGCGGTTTCCCCGCCCACCAATGCGCAACCGGCCATTTCGCAGCCGCGCCCGATTCCCTCCACCACGGCGGCGGCAGTATCCACGTCCAACTTGCCAGTGGCGTAATAATCTAGGAAAAACAAGGGCTCGGCACCTTGCACCACAATGTCGTTGACGCACATGGCCACCAAGTCGATGCCCACGCCTTGATGCCTCCCGGATTCGATGGCCAGTTTCAACTTGGTGCCCACGCCATCGGTCCCGGCCACCAGCACCGGTTTTTTGTAGCGATCCACCGGCAGTTCAAACAAGGAACCGAAGCCGCCCAGTCCGGCCAAAACGCCTGGAATGCGTGTCCTTGCGGCAACCGGTTTGATGCGTTCCACCAATGCATTTCCGGCCTTGATGTCAACGCCGGCGCTCCTGTAACTGAGACCCTGCTCGCTGGTCGTGCTCAATGTCGCTACCTCTCTTTCTCAAATGGGTTGTTGATGCGCGGGCCGATCCCCTGAATAGGGTGTAACGCCCTTTATCGTCAATGTGCTATTGTACAGTGCTATTGATTCGACGGCTTGCGAAAAGGTGAGTAAACGTGGATGCCCGGCATATCCCCAACCTCATAACGGTTTTACGTATCTTACTGGTTTATCCGGTCAATTATTTCCTATTGGAACGCCGATTCGGCCTTGCCCTGGGCTTGTTTGTCCTAGCCGGCTTGTCCGATGGCCTGGATGGTTTTTTGGCCAGGCATTATCATTGGCAAAGCCGCCTAGGCTCCTACCTCGATCCATTGGCCGACAAACTGTTGTTGGTGTCCAGTTTTTTGAGCTTGGCTTGGCTGGGGCTGGTTCCGGTCTGGCTGACTGCTGCCGTGGTGTTGCGCGATGGGGTCATCCTTGCCGGCGCCATCGCCTATTATTTCTTGCTCAAGCCTTTTGAAGGCCAACCGCATTGGACAAGCAAGGTGAACACCTTCTTGCAACTCCTACTGGTTGTCTCGGTGTTGTTCAGCCAAGGGGTATGGCCTCTTGCGGAAGGGCTGCTTTTTTTTCTGATCCTCATCGTGCTGGTCACCAGCCTGGTAAGCGGGGCGATTTATGTCCACGTCTGGGGAAGCCGTTATCTGCGGGAAACCCGTTCCCCCCGGTGAGTTTTTTTACCATGAAGCGAACCCGGACGGATAGGGGATTTTCAATCATTAAATTGTTTGCCAAAGTCGCACTGACAGCATTGCTTTTGGCGATGGGGCTTGTCATCGCGATGCGTTGGCTTCCACCGCCCACCAGTGCGTTTATGCTGAGGGCGGAGTGCGAAGCTTGGCGTGAAGGCCGGCAGGATTTCACTTTACGTCAGCAATGGGTTGATTTGTCGGCAGTATCCCCCGCCGCCGGGCTTGCGGTGCTCGCCGCCGAAGACCAATCGTTCGCACTCCATCATGGACTCAATTTCCAAGCCATGGCGAAAGCATTCAAAAGCAACCTCAACAGTAAGCGCATTCGCGGCGGAAGCACCCTTAGCCAGCAAACGGCAAAAAATCCTTTCCTTTATCCGCAGCGTAATTTATTTCGCAAGGCATTGGAGGCAGGTTTGACCGTTTTGTTGGAATTATTTGTGATTATTCCTTTCCGTCACTTTCGTTGTTCCGGTTGATCGGTTCGGGGGGCTTTGGCGCAATTCAGATGCCCATGTTGCTCAAGGTCATGATGACTTCGTTGAGGATGCCGGTAACGCTAGGATGCTCCACCTCAAAGTGGACGATGGCTTCTTTGACATCCTCCACCAAATCCTGATGTCCCTCGCTTACACCCGTGTAATCCACATTCTGCTCAATGTTTTCGACCAAGTTTGTCAGCCGCTCCCTGGCTTCCGGGCTGTCTAAACGTTCTCCTTCCTCGCGCAACGCGCCGAGTGCATCGTTGATTTTTTGTTCGCTCATGGCATTCGCTAACTCTAAGTGTAAGGTTTTATGAAGCGGCTTATCGTAACATGAAATGCCGTATTTTTGCGTTCAATCTGTCGAAGAGTGCAATGTTTCAAATCGGGGAAAAATTGGATTTTGAAGATTAAGCAACGCAACAATGGCGAGAAAGGCTTGTCGATACTATAATTCGCCAGTCGATTAAAAAACGGCGGAATTATCCAAGGGTGCCCGGTTGCGGCTTAAGGGAAGCGACAAGTGTCGCCGCCGGGGACACCTCAACCAACTGATGCATTTTAAAAGAGGAAAAACAATGAAGAAGAAATTTTCTGTAGTCGGAACCATCCTAGCCGGCGCATTTCTGGTAGGCATCGCCCAATCGGCGTTGGCAGAAGGGGAGCCGGATGCCGCAAAAGGCGAAAAACTCTATCAACGCGAGGGTTGCCAAGGTTGCCACGGTGCTGATCTTAAGGGTTCCGCCCCCGGCGCTCCAAACTTGCTAACCAGCGCGAAAACCGCAAATATTGCAGACTTCACCAAGGCTGTGGTAACGGAAGGCAAGGGACCGATGGCTATATTCAAGGCTAACGCGAAAGTTTCAGCCGGCATTGCCGACCTGTTCGCCTTCGTCAGCAGCAAGAAACCGAAGTAAGAGCCGGTTTTTTTACCGGAAGAATTACGATTCTTCCTTTAAAACAAGCCCCCGGCCACTTTCGCGTGACCGGGGGTTTTGTTTTTGACTTGCCGGCGCGGTTTACTCAAGCGACAAGATATAATTCCACATTCCTTCTTCAACCGGCATGACGGACAGACGGTTGCCGCGGCGGATCAGCGCCAGCCCTTCCAATTCTTGCTTGTCTTTGAGTTCGGCCAGTGTGATGGTGCTATTCAATTTGCGCACGAACTGCACATCCACCATGAACCAGCGCGGGTTGTCCGGCTTGCTGGACGGGTCGAAATGCTTGCTCCCGGGGTCGGATGCGGTAGGGTCGGGGTAGGCTTCCCTGGCGATGCGGGCGATGCCGACAATGCCCGGGGTTGCGCAATTGGAGTGGTAAAAGAAAACCAGATCGCCGGTTTTCATCCCGTCGCGCATCATGTTGCGGGCTTGATAATTACGCACGCCATCCCAGGGTTCGGTCTGGTTGGGGCGGCTTGCCAAGTCGTCTATGCCGAACTCGCCCGGTTCGGATTTCATCAGCCAATAATTCATTGCAGTTTGTCGGGGGGAAGGTCAATACTGTTGAATTAAGCCTATGCAACAGAATCCGTAGGGCGGCAACCCTTTGCCGCCGAGGGAAGAACAAGTTCATTGTCGGCATGGGGATGCCGACCTACTCCTTAATTCAACAGTCCGTAGGGCGGCAACCCTTTGCCGCCGAGGGAAGAACAAGTTCATTGTCGGCATGGGGATGCCGACCTACTCCTTAATTCAACAGTCCGTAGGGCGGCAACCCTTTGCCGCCGAGGGAAGAACAAGTTCATTGTCGGCATGGGGATGCCGACCCACTCCTTAATTCAACAGTATTGGGGGGGAAGGTGGGTGTCCCCCGCCTGCGCCGTAGCTCGCTTTCGCCCTTGAACCGGAGGTTCAGGTGGGAGTTGTAGGCCAAGAATCAGGCTTTCCGCTCGGGGGCGGACATGCTCACATCGTTGGCCGGTACTGGTTCCCGGGGTTAAGAATTAGGCTCAAGAAAAAACCCAGCAGGCCTCGAACGCCGCAGGGAACACCCGTATCTATTCTACTTGGTTGTGAGGGTAGCGCAACAGCGAACGCGAAAAATTATTCCGAACCCAGGGCGGCGTCAATTTTTTCGTGCATGGCGGAGAGGCGTTCGCTCAACCCTGCGGACAGCAGCCGGTTTTGCTGTTGCAACTGGATATATTCGTGCGCTATGTTGAGTGCGGCCATCACCGCGATGCGCTCGGCTCCGAATACGCGGCCGGTGTCGCGAATCTCCCGCATTTTGTCGTCCAGGTGGCGGGAGGCGATCAATAGCTCGTGCTCCTCGTTTTGCGGGCAGACGATGGGATATTCCTTGCCGAGGAGATGGACTTTAATCGGCGATTTCGTTTCATTCATTACATGGACACCATGAGGTTGCAAAGTTGTCTTCCGGCTGACCCAGCCGAAGTGGTAGCATAAATAACTGATGTTACGCAGGGAGCGCCAAAGCTTGCTTTGGCCCGGATTGGGGTTGGAGCGCAAAAGCTTGCTTTGGCAAAGTATCCGTCAAGGCTTCGCCTTGATGTCAAAGCAAGCTTTGACGCTCCAGCCATAGGTCCATGCGTAACATCAGTAAATAATATCAATAGTAAACGGTCCACAAGGCGGGAGCCATGCAAAACCCATCATATCATGTTGTCGAGGATGCCGTGAACAACAACGGCGGCAGCGGCAGCGCTGCCGAAGCCCATGTCATGCCCGCCGGCATGTTGTGCGTACCAATGATTACCCCCGGAGAATATAAGCAACGCCGCAAAACTTTAATGCAGGGCATGAAAAAAAACGCCATCGCCCTGCTGGCCAGCGCCCCTTCCGTGGCGCGGAGCCGGGATGTTGAATACCCCTACCGGCAGGATAGCGACTTTCATTACTTGACCGGTTTCGATGAGCCGGAAGCCATGGCGGTGTTTGCGCCGGGCCGCAAAGAAGGGGAGTTCATCCTATTTTGCCGCAAGTTCGACGAGACCAAGGCCGTATGGACGGGCAAACACGCCGGCTTGGAGGGTGCCAAAGAGCAATTTGCCGCCGGCGAGGCTTTCCCCATTGAGGATTTTGCCGCAACCCTCCCGACACTGCTGGACGGAAAACGGGTGGTCAATTATCCCGTCGGCGTCAACACCGAACTCGACCGGCAAGTGATGGCGGCAGTCAACGCCTTGCGTGGCAAGATACGGACGGGGGCCAAGCCGCCCGAGGAATTCACCGCCTTGGATCGAGTGCTACATGAAATGCGCCTGCTCAAGAGCCGGGATGAGATCGCCTTGATGCGCAAAGCTGTCGAGGTTTCCATTCATGCCCACAAGAGGGCGATGGCGGTTTGCCGGCCGGGGATGTTTGAATATCAGATCGAAGCCGAACTCTCCCATGAATGCATGCGCCACGGTCTGCGCCATGCCGCCTACCCTTCCATCGTCGCGGGCGGACGCAATGCGTGTGTGCTGCATTACACGGAAAACGCCGACCTGCTTCGCGATGGCGATTTGCTGTTGATTGATGCCGGGGCCGAGTGTGGCAGTTATGCCGCCGACATCACCCGCACTTTCCCGGTGAATGGCCGATACAGCGAGTCGCAACGACTGCTTTACGAACTGGTGCTGGATGCCCAATTGGCCGCCATCGAAAAAATCCGCCCCGGCAATGCCTGGATCGAACCGCACGATGCGGCAGTTCGCGTCCTAGTCAGAGGTTTGGTCAAGCTTGGCTTGTTGCAGGGGCGCGTCCGGAAACTCATCAAGGACGAGGCATACAAACCCTTCTTCATGCACAGGACAGGCCACTGGATCGGCATGGATGTGCATGATGTGGGGGATTACAAGGTCGATGAAAAATGGCGGAAACTCGAACCGGGGATGGTGTTGACCGTCGAGCCGGGGCTTTATGTCCCGCCAACCTGCATGGAAGCCGACCCGAAATGGCGGGGCATGGGCATCAGGATAGAAGATGATGTGTTGGTGACCCCAAAAGGCTGTGAGGTGCTAAGCGCCGCCCTGCCCAAAACGGTGGCCGAAATTGAAGCCTTCATGGAGGCAGGACGATGAACTACGATTATGATGTGCTGATTGTCGGTGGCGGGCTGGTCGGCGGCAGTTTGGCGCTGGCGCTGGGCAATACACCCTTGCGCATAGGCGTCATCGAATCCATCCCGGAGGAAAAAAGGCTGGCATCCAGCGCGGGCGACCGTGCCTTGGCACTGGCTTGGGGTTCCTCGCTGATACTCGACCAAATCGGGGTCTGGCAGGGGGCGGAAAAGAAAGCCGCGCCGATACGCCATATCCATGTCTCGGACCGCGGCCATTTCGGCAAGCTGCGCATGAGTGCGCAACGGGAAGGCGTGCCCGCTTTGGGCTATGTCGCCACCGCCCGCACCTTGGAGGAAGAAGTCGCCACGAGGCTCAACCAAAGCCCCGTCACGATGATTTGCCCGGCCAGTGTCGTCGGCCTTAAGGCATGCGGGGAAGCCGTCCATGTCAGCCTCAGGGAAGGGGATAAAAGCATCAATCTCACCGCCCGGTTGCTCGTGGCGGCGGACGGGGGCAATTCCACGGTTCGCCAATTGTTGGAAATCGGCCAAACCATCGGGGATTACGCTCAAACAGCCATCGTCACCGAGGTGGAAACGGGCAAAAGCAGCGATTTCACTGCTTACGAACGCTTCACGCCGACCGGGCCTTTGGCCTTTCTCCCCGTTGCCAAGAAACGCTATTCGGTGGTGTGGACGCAGAAGGCCGCCGGTGCCGCAGCCTTGCTGGCAATGCCAGAAAAAGAATTTACGGACCATTTGCAATCTGCCTTTGGCTATTGGCTGGGCAAGATTGCACTGGCCTCCCGCCGACAGGCTTTCCCGCTCAAATTAATCCGTGCCGAGCGCATGACAGGCGAGCGTGTCGTGCTGGTCGGCAATGCCATGCACCAGTTGCATCCGGTGGCGGGCCAGGGCCTGAACCTTGGGCTTAGGGACATAGCCATGCTGGCAGAAATGTTGACTGCCCGGTTGGAATTTGGTGAAGACATAGGCGAAAAAGCTTTCCTTGAACGCTATGCGCAAGCCCGCCAAGCGGATTTGTACCGAGTCATTCGCTTCACCGACACCACGGTGAGAGTATTCTCCACCGACTTTTTCCCCGCAGCCTTTGCCCGCAATGCCGGTTTATTGGCATTGGACCGTTTCCTGCCGGGCAAGCGCCTACTGGCCCAATATGCGATGGGATTGGGGAATCGGATTCCGCGGTTTGGCCCCCCTCTCAAAATAAACGCTTGGTTTCAAGAATTGCCTCTTTAAATCCACCCGACTCGTCATTCCGGCTTAGGATGCCGGAATCCAGTCGTAGGCCAGAATAAGCCCGTTCACGGGCGTTTCCGGCACTGGCTGATGAATCTTGCCAATCAGGTGCAACGTTAATCGCTCTTCGTTGCGCCGTTGCGTCGTTGCGTTAGGCTTTCTTTGCCTTTGATTTTGTGCGCAGCCGAAGCTTATTTCCCAGCAATTCTCAATTTATGGGCCAAAGTGCTGATAGACGACTCGTCATTCCGGCATGGATGCCGGAATCCAGTCACAGGGATGTGAATCCAAGGGTCGCCACCAAGCCTTTTTCAAATACTGAAGCAACCGACATGTCACCGTCCATGGCACTGGATTCCGGCATCCTAAGCCGGAATGACGGAAATGGGGCCATAATGAGTCAGCCGCGCAGCACTTGTCGGGGTATGCCGGAAACGCCCGTGAACGGGCTTATTCCGGCCTACGATGCAAGGAAATTGTTTTCCGCCATATCCTTATTTCCACTGCACGGGATTTTCGGGCAAAATGGATGGGGTTGTTGTCGAATTAATTGATGTTACGCATCGACCTAGGGCTGGAGCGTCAAAGCTTGCTTTGACAGGCAAAGCAAGTTTTGCCATTCCAATCTCAAGTCAAAGCAAGCTTTGACGCATCGACCTAGGGCTGGAGCGTCAAAGCTTGCTTTGACCGGCAAAGCAAGCTTTGCCTTTCCAATCTCAAGTCAAAGCAAGCTTTGACGCTCCGTCATGTTTGAAAAGGAGAGATCATGTTGCCAGAAAATGTTGTCAAGTTTGAAACTTATTGGGTTCAGGCATGGGTTTGCCTGCTGTTATTGTTGGGGCTGAGCGCTTGCACCCCAACGAGACCGCCGCAAGCACAAGCCCAGCCCTTGCCGCCGCTGGCAAAATCCCGGACTGGCGCGGAATCCTCGGCCGCCACGCCGTTCCTGCGCATCGAAACCGGCATGCACACGGCTCCAATTAAACACATCGCGGTGGATCAGCAGGAACGCTATCTGGTCACCGCCTCCGATGACAAATCCGCACGGGTATGGGATTTACAGACCGGCAAACTGTTGCAAATCTTGCGGTCACCGCTAGGCGAGGGTAATGAAGGCAAGCTTGATGCGGTTGCCATTTCGCCGGATGGAACGACGGTGGCGGTGGGGGGGTTTACAGCGCCAAGTGGCTCCCCCGAAAATATTTATTTCTTCGACCGCACCAGCGGTCATCTTACCCAGAGGATCGACGGATTGCCGAGCAGCGTCATGCACCTTTCCTATTCCCCGGACGGGCTGCAACTGGCGGCAGCATTGGGTGGCGGAAACGGCATCCGCATTTATCGCACGGATGATTTGCGCGAAACGTTCAAGGATACCGATTATGGCGATTATAGTATGTGGGTCGAGTTCGACCATCAAGGGCGCTTGGTCAGCACCAGTTTTGATGGTTATATCAGGCTCTACGATAAGGATTTTCATCTGCTTGCCAAACAAAAAGCACCCGGCGGCAATCAACCTTTCTCGGCCCGTTTCTCGCCTGACGGCAGTAAAATTGCCGTGGGGTTTAATGATTCCACCAAAGTCAATGTGCTGGCAACCGACACGCTTAACTTGCTCTATGCCCCTGATACCAAGGGAATTAATAATGGTAGTTTGAACACCGTCGCTTGGTCCGAAGATGGGCAATGGCTCTATGCCGGGGGTGTATACGATGACGGAACAGGAAACAATCCCATCCTGAAATGGCCGCAAGCGGGGCGCGGTGCTTATACCGCACTATCCGCTGCCCAAAACACCATCCAGGATATTCGTACTCTGTCTCAGAACCGGCTGGCATTCGGGGCGAGTGGTCCGGTTTGGGGGGTGCTGGATGACACAGGCCATAAACTGACCGGGCAGACAGCCTTAATTGTCGATCATCGTGACAGTAGCCCAAACAAGCTCCGGCTTGCCGAGAATGGCGGCATGGTGGAGTTTCAACTCAAACAAAACGGTAAACCACAAGCAGCCCGCTTCGATCTCAAGCAGCGTCGTTGGCAATTGGGTGAATCTTCCACCACACAACTCAGCCCGCCGCGCACCACGGCATCCGGCTTGAATATCACCGATTGGAAAAGCACCACCAATCCCCAACTCAACGGCCAGCCGCTAAAACTTAAACCCTATGAAATGTCCCGCAGTCTTGCCATCGCGCCGGATGGCCAGCGCTTCCTATTGGGAACGGAATGGCGGCTACGCCTGTTCGATAAACAAGGCCAGCAACAATGGGAAACGCCGATACCCGGCGCAGCTTGGGCGGTCAACATCAGCGGCGATGGCCGTTGGGCGGTGGCGGCTTTTTCTGATGGCACAATCCGCTGGTATGGCTTGGAAGACGGTCAAGAACGGCTGGCGTTATTCCCCCATGCGGACGGCAAAGGCTGGGTGTTGTGGACACCGGAGGGTTTCTTCGATGCCAGCCCCGGCGCGGAAGAATTGATTGGCTATCACCTCAACCAAGGCCCGGACAAGGAAGGCCAGTTTGTCGAGGTCAAGCAGTTGTACAGCTTGTTTTACCGGCCCGATCTGGTCGCCAAGCGTTTCCAAGGCGACGAGCGACCGCTTAGTGAGGCGTTGGCAAAAATAGGCGATGTGCGGCAGGTGTTGGCGGGCGGCTTGCCACCGGCATTGGAACTGCTGTCCAAGCCGGAGGTGACGCAAACCGAGCCCGATTACACTTTGCAGTTCAAGGTCAGCGATCTCGGCGGCGGCATCGGTAAGCTGATCTACCGGATCAATGGCAAGCTGATTGAAGGCCGCCCGGTCGGCATCGGCATCCCCGGCCATGCCCCGCTGAATACCCGTTTTCCCTTGGTGCCGGGTGAGAACATCATCGAGGTTAGCGCCACCAATGACAAGGGCCAGATTGAATCCCGCGCCATCAGGGCCGTGGTGCATGTCCAACAGCCGCAACGTCAGGCAAGCATGTATGTGCTGGCGCTGGGCATCAGCCAATACCGTGACCATTCCATGGAACTTAAGTTTGCCGACAAGGATGCCGATGCGCTGACCACGGAACTCAAGCAAAACGGCGCGGGCTTGTTCAAGTCGGTGCAAGTGAAGACGCTGCTGAACCAGCAAGCGACACTGGCGAATATCCAAGCGGCGTTTGCCGAACTGAGTGGCAAGGTGCAACCGCAGGATGTGTTTGTGTTGTTTCTGGCCGGCCATGCCAAGACCCTGAATGGCAGCTATCATTTCGCCCCGTGGGAAATGGTCTATGAAAACGAGGCGGCGCTGCACGCCAACAGCCTGGATCAAGACAAGCTGAATGAATTGTTGGTCAAGATTCAAGCGCAGAAAAGCGTGATCCTGCTCGACACTTGCGAATCCGGGTCATTCAAACTAGCCTCGCGTGGGTTGGAACAAAAAACCGCCATCGACCAGTTGATGCATGCCACCGGCAGTGCCGTGCTGGCGGCGGCCTCGAATGACAAAATGGCCTTGGAAGGCTACAAAGATCATGGCGTGTTCACCTTTGCGCTGCTGGAAGGCATGAAGAAGGCGGACAGCAATAACAATCAACAGATTGAAATTGACGAGTTGGCAAGCTACGTTGCGGAGCTTGTGCCGAGAATCACCAAGCAACAATGGGGCTACGAGCAATTCCCCATGCGCGAATTGCACAAAATGTCGTTTCCGATTGGGATGAAGCCATAAAGCGGGGATGGCTGCCGTAGGGTGGGCTAGGCGCGCATACTGCGAAGTTTGACGCCCCCCGGAACCTTATGCGCGCCGTAGCCCACCAGACGGGAGCGGTGCGGCAATGGTGGGCTACGGTGCGCGTCAAGCTCGGTGATAAACGGGAAGTCCATCCCAATGCGCACCTAGCCCACCCTACGGTTTATGCCCTAATGACTTCGATGCAAAACGAGGATGGCAATAAAAGTGGAAAAACCCTTGGAAGTGTTCTTCTCCTACGCCCACGAGGACGAAGCACTGCGCGATGAATTGGCAAAGCACCTGAGTTTGCTGAAACGGCAAGGCGTGATTTCCGAGTGGCACGACCGCGAGATTACGGCGGGCAGTCAGTGGAAAGACCAGATTGACGGGCATTTGGAATCGGCCAGCATCATCCTGTTACTGGTCAGCGCGGATTTTCTGAATTCCGATTATTGCTACGACATCGAGATGAACAGAGCTTTGGAGCGTGATGCACGAGGCGAGGCTTGTGTCATTCCCATCATCTTGCGCCCGGTCGATTGGCAAGGCGCGCCGTTTGGCCGTCTGCAATGCCTGCCGAAAGATGCCGAGCCGGTGACAAGCTGGCCGAACCGGGATGAGGCTTTTTTGGATATAGCCAAAGGCATACGCAAGGCGGCATTGGCGATGAACAACGCGACAAGCCGTCATAGCGGCATGGATTGCCGGTATCCAGAGCGCAGGGAGGTGGTTGTAGGGGCGGGTTCTGAACCCGCCCCTGCTTGCCCCTCCCCTATTTGCCCTCCATGGCAACTGGGTTCCGGCATTCCCTGCCGGAACGACGGAGAAAACCTAAAGCCCGGTATTCCAACCCAAGCAGAGAGCGAACCTCCAAAAAGCATAGCCATGAGGCTCTGGGCGTGGCTGACTGAAACCAATATGAAGAAGCTGGGCTTCATCGGCACATTGATCGCCGTGTTGGCCGGGGCGGGTTGGACGGTTTATATCCATAACCCTCCCCTGGATGACAGCGGCTTGCTGGTTGCCGCCGGCGACGATATGTTAAACATAGGCCGCTACCCGGAAGCCAAGGATATTTTCAAAGACGCACTGAAATCCAATCCGCAAAACGAAGAAGCCGCATGGGGTTTGAAAAAAGCCCAAGTCTGGGATGCATCCAACACGCCGGTATTCGAAGCTGCCATTAAGCGCCTTTATCAGGAAGACCCTGACGACGGACACGTCAATCTTTTTTTAGGGCAACTTTATGCCGTGGAACCCACCCCCGAAAACCATGATAAGGCGATAAGGTATTTACAACAGGCCATCATATTGAACCCAAAATTGGCTGAAGCCTATTTTGATTTGGGCGTGTTGCATGAACAGTCGGGCAATGACCAAGAAGCCGAGTCAAACTATCGGCAGGCTATCGCCATTTCGCAAACCACGCCCAAATATCTTAACAATCTTGCTTATCTGTATTTCAAGCAAAAGAACTACCCAAAAGCCCTGGCAGAATATGGCAAGGTTTCCCAGTTTCCATTGTCCGCGTTGGAAAGCGCGAAAATATACTGGCGGCTCGGCAAATTCGAGCAGGCCAGGGACAATCAACGCTTGGCATTGCAATGGCTGGGGGATGACAAACTCATGGCGAATGCCGAACAACAACAGCCTTGGGATTTTAAAATTGGCAACGAGGGGATGGAACAGATAGCCGGGCTTGCCGAGAAAAAAAGCTATGCTTACTTTTGCCTGTCGGTAAGCCAATACCTGTCAGGGCAGACTAAAGAAGCCATGGCGACTGTCAATACTATGCGAGAACTGAAGCTTCCCCGGCAATCCACCATTGATGCCATAGTACGCGACGATTTGGAAAAACTGAAGCAAGATAATAGTGCGCTTGCCGTGCCAGTGGATGCTTATGAAAAGCGCTATCTGCAATAGCCGGGTGGGCAAACAGCTTCACCGTTTGCCCACGCGGAACCGGCTTGAACGGTGGGCAACAAAAAGACGTTGCCCATCCTACCCGGCTTGGCGCACCAACAAAAAGACGTTACCTACCCTACCTGGTTGTAATTATTTAATTAGGTATTAACGATTTGTTAATGAGTGAATACCGAAATTGATTGGAGTTCTGTAGCCCATCCAGTAGCATTTGAAATTTCTAGCATCACTTGGCTTTTTGTCAACATAGCCGCTAATGCCGCAGTATATGCAGCTTTGCCATTAGGCTTACCTAAATCAATTGTAAATACAGTTGTCTGACAAATAGCAGGTAAGCCAGCTATGGTTAAGTAAACCCAGTTACCGCCAATATATGGTCTTATAGCATAAATCGTTGCCGCCCCACTTGTGGGCTCACTATAAACAGTTGAAGAAAAAAGATTAATTGCTAAAAGAAGCACTAAAGTTAATATTGTTTTCATAATGAATCCTTTGTGTGAAATTTTTACAAATCGGCTAACGACCCCGTTCAGCCACCCGTGCGTGTTGACGACGGTCGAAAATTGACCAGCCGTACCGATTGAAAATTGACCAGGGGGTTTAGCGGTGCAGCGTACTACACCGCGCTGGATTAGTCGACCAAACTGAGACGGTTTTGAACTCCTTTTTGGGGTGTGTTGTTATTGCTTCACCCTACTCGCCAGCCTCGACCTCAGATGTTTCTGCCATGGCTGCGGAGTGTTTGGATGACTCCCTGGACTTGATCCTTCGTTTGGCAATGGCGCTGCTTTCCTTGAATCTGAAGGATTCGTTACCCGTCTCGATGATAGGGCAATGATGGGTCGGGCGATCCAGTAAAGCCGTTGTCAGCTTGGCATCAACGGACACGCTGCCCCATTCCGAGAACGTCAAATTGGTGGTGGTGATGGGTTGCCCGTGCCCGCCCCCCCCGACCAACACCCGGTTCTGCGCGGCATCCGCAAACTTCATCGTGGCAAGCTTGTTGACCGACAACCGATCCACTTTGGCAGGCTGTCGTAGCGGGCGGTGTCGGGCAGCGGTTCCCCGATGAGTTTCAAGGTGGTTTCCACCCGCGCCGGGATCGGCCGGGACAGTAGGTTGGCCACCTGTTCGATGCTGGCCGCCCCGGCATCCGGCATCTGCTTGACGGCCTGCAAGACCGCCTCCAAGCCATGGACGGGTACGGCGGCCAGCACTTTGGCCATGGCCCGGTCGCCTTGCTGCCGTTCCCGACGCCGCAGGGCGGCTTGCAGTTGGGCCAAGGGAGGCGGCATGTCGGCTCGACGTGGCCGTCAAAGGGCGCTGGCATCGGCATCAAATAGGCGTACTCTTGCCCGAGGGCCTCCGCAAGGGTGATGCCGACATCATGCGGATGCCCGACTTCCAGCCACAGCGCGCGGCAACGTTCGCCCAGCCAGGCATTCAATTCTTCAAATCATGCACTCTCGTTTTGCCCCTGCCAAAAACCCAGCAGGATACGTGAATTGCCTGGTCAATTTTCGATCGGTACAGGCCTCCCTAAATGGTCAATTTTCATTCGGCGTCAACACTATGTGATTTGTAGTGGAAAAATGCGATCATATCGGCATGAACAGTGAAACATTATTCGCCATGGCCCTTGGCCTGCAATCGCCCTGGCAGGTCCAGGAAATCACCTTTGCCCCCAACGAATCCGGGCGCGAGGAATTGAACATCATGATCGGCTTTCCACCGGGTTCGCGGTTTGCCGATCAGTCCGGGACGGCCTGCCCCGTCCATGACACGGTGGAACGGCGGTGGCAGCACCTGAGCTTCTTCGAGCACGCCTGCTACCTCCATTGTGCCGTGCCGCGCATCAAGACCCCCGACGGCAAGGTGGCCACGGTGGCGGTGCCTTGGGCGCGCCCCGGCAGCGGCTTCACGCTGCTGTTCGAGGCATTGGCGCTGGCCTTGATCGAGCGCGAGATGCCGGTCAACCGGGTGGCCGAGATCATGCGGGTCAACCCGCAGCGCATCTGGACCGTGTTCACCCATTGGGTCGGCAAGGCGCGGGCGGCTGACGACCCGTCCGCCATCACCAAGCTGGGCGTGGACGAAACCTCGACGCGCAAAGGCCAGCACTACGTCACCCTGGGCATCGACGCAGGACCCAAGGCCGCGTCATCCACGTCACCGAAGGCAAAGGCCACGGAAACCCTGGACAGCATCCAGAAACACTTGGAAGACAAGGGCGTGGACAAGGGGCAGATCAAAGAGGCCAGCATCGACCTGTCGCCCGCCTTCATCGCCGGGGTCAAGGAATCCTTCCCGTCTGCGGAGATAACCTTCGACCGCTTCCATGTGGTCAAACTGCCCGACGAGGCCATGAACTTGGGTAGCGAAGGCCGAACGCAAGGAACACGAGGAGCTGAAAGGCCATAAGTACACCTTCCTGAAAAACCCGGAA
>Ga0194049_1000073_pt1 | contig 38553 bp, 31 predicted proteins | sample JunL2225m_MetaG_FD_148665 | JGI IMG/M metagenome (GOLD analysis project Ga0194049, IMG submission 148665) | Anoxic zone freshwater microbial communities from boreal shield lake in IISD Experimental Lakes Area, Ontario, Canada - Jun2016-L224-25m | ecosystem: Environmental > Aquatic > Freshwater >... | reverse complement strand
TCCATAATTTCCAGGCGCGTTGGGCATTGTATGCCGGCGAGTTCATCCGGGATGTCACCGCAGCTGGATGAGGGAAGCTGATCCAGCCACGGGCCACTGCGTTTGAGATGAGTGAGTTCATGGGCGTTTCTTTTGAATCTTCAATCCAGCTTTTTTACACAGACCACAGATCACGCTCGGAGCGCGGCCAAACTTCTTGGACAGCTCTTTGTAGGAAAACGTGGGGTTTTCTTTAATGAACCGCAGGATGTTCGCCTTCTCCTTATCGGTCATCGGGCTCCAACCTTCCTTGGTTTTCTCGACTGCAACGGTTTTTGTGATCGTGGGCTGTGGGCCCATCAGGCGTTCAATAGCTTCACGCGAGAGGTTCATCTTTGAGAATCCAGGTGGGCGATTGAATGATTTGAATCGAGTCGCCATTGTAGCCGGGCCATGAATCCGTGTCCTCGCAGATCATCCACTGGCGAATCCACGACTGCCATGTGGTCGATCCTTTGTCTAGCGAATCGGTGTCCAGCTGGTAAACGGCGACCGCGTATGGCACTTGGTCTTCGACGCAAATCCACTGCCATGCGCGGGTCTCGCCAGTGATATCCCGGTAGAGGTCCCGGTAGTACGCCGCCTGCACGTCGTAGCGCAGCTGGCCAATCTGCCGGCGGAACCCAGCCTTGCTAGCATCCCTCGTTTTCTTGAGATCGACGATTACCGGGGTCGCATCTGGAAGCCAGTCGATCAGGCCCTTCCGGTCGCAGCCATCGAACTCACCGAACATCCCGACCTGGGCCTTACCCGGCTCGGCCAGTAGGCGTCCGGCGACCGGGTGTTCACGGACGGACTTAACCATGCGTTCGACAGTCTCGATCGCGTCCTGCCGGAACACTGTGACCCGGCGGTACTCCTGGTCCTCTCTCCAGGCGCGTGCTTCCTTGGTTCTGAAGTCGTCGTAGGGGGACGTGGTCCAGAGGTACGGCGTCCCGAGGACCTTGTGGTCTAAGAGACTGCCGATATTCATGGCCTCCGAGGTTTCCCGTTCTTCCTCAAAGCCGACTAAAGCGTGCGCTGGCGACCGGCTGAACGCCTTGAGACTGGAGATGTTGATCGCCGGGTGACTGCGGTAGGTGTTTACGTCGATGGGGTGGATAAGTTTCATGTTATAATTGTCCTGAATACTTGCGGTCGTAAGCTTCTTTCATCTGCTCATCATCCTTGTAAAAGACCCATTTACTCATGTCTTCGATCTTAACGATGCGCCGATCACTCGGATTTCCAAACGCCCACTCACAAAGTTGAATCAGATACCACCCTGGTTCCGGATTCCCAATAACAACTCCTTGCCAATGTAATTGGTCGTCTTTAAACGAATGAAAGCATTGCCCTAGCAGTGATATTTGCTTCACAGCGCACCTCCCGCCTTCACCACTGCACGGCCGATACCGCGCTTATTCCGGATGATCCAGTTGCAGATATCAGGAGGAAGGTCTGCCACCGTGGGATAGGCTTCGGGGTTTTCCCACCACTTCAATTCTATGACTAGCTTCACCAGCTGCTCGTAGGTAATCCCAGCGGATGCTAGCGTCCCTTCGACGGTTTCCAATTCAGGCTCCGGTGCGGGAACGGGTGCGAGGGGTGCGGTCTCAACGATCTCCGGTGCGGGTTCAGGAGCGGCGGGAGCGGGCGGCTCCACGATTGCGATAGCCTCGGCCTCCTTCTTCTTGCGCGGCTTAGGCTCAACAGGTGCGGGAGGCGTCGGTGTCACGTCCATGATGGATGAACTCACGGTGACCGACTGGACCACTTGCTGGGCCGCTGGGGTGTCCTGGACCTCTTCCGAGGTGTGCATACCCAGTGCGATCTCGGGCGCGTAGGTGCGGCACCAGAAGGCGCCGGCCCGGTACTGGAGCATCTGCTCCGGCATGGTCTTCCATTTGGAGCCAGACTTGCCGTACCAACCCTCGACCTTTGCCATGTTGATATTTACCAAGGCGCCAACGAGTTCCAGATTGGAGTCGCGCTCGACTGCGAAGGCGCGGCAGCCCCACTCATCTGTCCCCTCTTTTCCGACCCAGCGGAAACGCATCGGAGAGAAGCGGCCGCAACTGTTGACGGTAGCAATCAGGAACGAGGCAGACCAGGTGGGCTTGCCGTGGATCGGAACCATGGACTGCATGACAGCCATGACCGAGGCGCCGATGCGCTGACTGAGTTCCAGCGCGATGATGCAGTTGCCCAAGTTGGCCTCGCCCCGATAGGCGTCGGGAACGAGGGTGCTGGACGCAAGGGCCTTGGCCATGCGTTGGACTGAGACGAACGCGTTCTCCGAACTGAACGCGCTGAGAGGTTGCTGTTGCTGCGTTGCGACTTGTAGGTTGCTCATACGTCAGTCAACGTATGGCAAGTGCCACGCACCGTCAATACAGGATTATCGGATTCCCACTGATTTTTTCGATTTTGCGTTCGCGATATCTTCGATGCGGTCCAGCTGCCGTTTGGTTGCTGTCGCTGGATCGAGTTGCGAGATGCGGGTCTTAAGCTCGACCGCTCGCACCTCTTGCATCCTGGTCAACTCCTCTGGTGTAGCCTGCCGTTCCACGCGTCCAAACTGATGGAACCGATTGTTCTGTTGGGTCGCTGGAGTCCATCCGGTTTTAGCCAGCACCTGGTAAGCGCGGTCAGTTTCATTGCCGCCCACGATTGCGCTGCCACCCGTCAGGATTGACATAATACGTTCCGTGGCGCGCGGTGTACCCACTGGGTCTCCGAGGAAGTTACGGTCAACCTTTCCGCTCCACGGTGTTGGCGCCAGGAGGTTTATGAACGTCTGGTCCTTCGGGTTGAACTGCGCGCCGGACATAGCGGTTGCCTCGCGCATGAGGGGACCAAACGGAATCAGCGGGCTCACGGTAGCGGCGGCGATCTTCCCCATGTCGGGTGCTCCGCGATACGTTCCGGAGCCGATCAGACCGGAAGCGGTTCGGCCTTGGCCTATGGCAGACCAGGCGCCGTAGGCTAGTGCCCATCCGATTTCTCCAGCTGTTAAATCCCTAGGCTCGAACTTCAAGCCTTTCTTCTTAGCGGCGGCTCCAGCCTTCTGGTTGAGCCGGTTGCGTCTTGCCTGTTCATACTGAAGCTGACCGATCGCAGCTAAAGCCGGCCGAACAATCTGGATTGGTCCAGTGTTGAGCGACACTCGCAGTATCTTTCCATCTGGCAGGTCAAGCTCCATGGTGTTCGGTTTATGGCCATCGCGCTCCCAGAGGTCAGCCTCTTCCTTGTCATCAGGCCACCTTGTGAAGACTCGAAGTGCTCCGGACAGAACCAGCGCCGCGAATACGCCCGACAAGCCTAGGCCAGTAGCAGCCTCGATCTTACGCTGAACCTTGTCGGCCTCGTTCTTGTACCACGCAGACCCCTCAAAGGCATTCGGTACAAACCCACCACCGGCAAACGTGAGTGCCCGGTTGATGCCGATGGCGATCGCGTTCGAGAACCGACCGACAGGATTAGGAATACCAACTTTAGCCATCAGTTCGCTGGCGTTCTTCATACCCTTACCGATCAAGCCACCAAAACCTGAGGTCTCCTCGATGTTCCAACCGATGGTTGACCGGAGATCTTGTGTAATCTCTTTGAGCGCGCCTGCATCCAATCCAGCGGCTTTGATCCGCTGATACTGCCGGGAACGCACGACGTTCCATGCGGCTGCGCGGCGCTCCTTCGGTGAGATATTAGGGTCGTCTGCGATAACGGACTGAGCTAACGCGTACTCAACGATCGCGTCTCCAATGATCGTCTTGGCGGTCTTGCGAGCCAGCTCAGGCGCCATCCCTTGAAGACGCAGCTGGGACTCTGTCCATGCTCCGATCTCTTGTTGTTCGGCCAGGACCCCTTGAAACGCGTCGAGGGATGAAGCGAACCGGAAAGCCAACTGGGTGAGGCTAATAAGGCGAGCCACAGTAGCGCGTGCGTAGTCGCCTTTCTTGTAATACTCGGTTGCCTGCGCGTTAAGGCGGTCCAGCGCCCGAATACCACTCTGGATACCCATGATGGTATCCTTCTCGGCTCGACCTTTGGCCGCCTCCAGTGCTGACGTCAGCGCCATGTTGAGCGCCTTGAAGCGCGCTTTGTAGGCGTCTTCGAGCGCGTTACTGGTATCCTTCCACAGGCGAGTCGTTCGGTTTGGATCGCGGCTAGTCTTAAACCGCTCTACCGCCGTCCCCACTGCACGTGTCGGCGTGTAGTAGAACATCTGCGTAGCAACGTCCATCAACTGCTTAGCGATGAAGCTCATCTTGAACAGCAGGTTAGCCGAGGTGACCTCGTTGATCGCCCTGGCCAAGTTCTGCTTGTTGCCACGGATTGGCATAGTCATCCGCGCCCAGCGCATCTGGATCTCACGCATGATGTCTTGGCGTGGGCCAGCGTTCTTAGCAGCAACATCTTCGTCGGTCTGGCCTGACTTAATCTCCTCCTCACTGGCCGTGCTGAGTTCCTGCTCCAGCCGCGCCAGGTCTCGAAGGCGGGAAACCTCTTCGTCGGTCGGCACCTTCCAGCCTGATTTCTTAGCGATGCTTTGTAGTAGCGCCGCTGAGTTCATGCCTCCTGCGTTCACAAACTCCTCGATCTTCTGCCACAGGGGGCGACCTGGGCCAACTTCCTCACGCTGTTTCGGGGTGAGATTCTTCACCGCCAAGTCGAGTGCCTGGATGCGAGCCCGCTCAAACTTCACCTGGAATGCCTTGGCCAGCGCGAGGCCCGTCTTGTCGGCCAACGCCTGGTCGATTGCAAGTTCAGCCAGTAGAGCCTCTGAGAACGCCTGGGCCAGTTTTGCCTGACCAGCTTGCGGGGTGTTGAGAACCCGCTTCACTAGGTCACTCATCTTGGGAACCAGCCGCTGCAACGCGGGGTTCTTAGCGACGCTCTCAGCGATGCGCTGGTCCAGCAGGCCGGCACGGATACCGCCTGCTAAGCGATCGACAGCTTTAGCCCGGTCGGCCGCCAGCTGTGCGTCGGTCTTCGGCTGAGCTGGATCGAAGCTAACGTCCTTGGCGCCCACGATCTGGGATACCGCTGCGTTCTCAGCTTCCATCATCCGCTCAGTCAGGTAAGTCCAGACCGCACCCTGCATCCATTCATCCTTCAGATTCTCAGCTGCCGTGATCTGATTGAGCTTGCCGGTGAGGAACGCGAGCTTCTCGGCCCGAGTCTTGGTCGCCATGCCTGAAAGCTCATCGGCAGTCAGGTAGGTCTTGGCGACGCGCTTCAGGAGTTTACGGGTGGGCTCAGATTGGTAGCGCTTATCCTCGGTGATGCCGGCGTTGATTAGCCGCTGAAGACTATCGCTCGCGGTTGTGGGGCCAGTCTTGGCCTTCACGTCCAGGAAGTTATTCAGCACGCGCTGGCGGGCCAGCTGGATCTGAGAACCCACATTGGCTGTAACCATCTGCATCACGCGGGCCTTGGCCTCGGGGGACGCGCCGGCCAGGTCCATCACTCCTTCGATAGCGGTCAGCTGCTCTCCGATCACGCGGCTCATCTCGGCGTTGGGAGACTGCACCAGGCGAACGAGGTTGATCTTGGCAGGCGCCGGAGGGGCAACCTTCTTGGTTCCGAACTGCGTGCCCTTGAACCGGCCACGGATCACGTCCTGGGCGAGTTTCAGGGTGGTCGGCGAGTAGTTCAGGAACCCGTCGCGGATCGTGCGCCAGTGAGCGTACTTCGGGAGGTCGAGACCTTCCTCGATCGCCTCTGGATCAGGCTCTTCTCCGGCGTCTTTGGCTTCCTGGTACTGAGCACTAAGCTCCTCGTTGCCGGCTGCGCTGGCCATCATAACCGCCCATCCAGCGTTGAACTCGGCCTGCTTGACTGCATCCTCGGTGGCTTTCTGGACCTTGGCCTGGGTCGCAGGCTTAGTCATCAGCGCGAGGCGCTCGTCGGGAGTGAGCTTTCGATTCGGAGGCTGGGGAGGCTCGGTAACCCCGAGGGCTAAAGCGTTCTCGATAATCTGGTCGATAGCTTCATCCTCAAGGGCGCGTTGCTCCTTTGCCTTCTGGGTTGTCGGCTTCTTGGTCGTCAGACGCGCCTGGACAGTGCGGTACACACGGCCGCCGGTATCGGCTAACGCCAAGATTCCAAACCGATTCAGCATCTCCTGGAGGTCAGGCTTCTCGCCAACGATCTTCTGGATCTCCGCTTCAGTGAACTGACCACGGAACTCGGTCATAATCTTGTCCATCACACCCTTGACGCTCTCACCATTAAAGCTGTCGTAGATGGCCGATGTCAGGAATCCGCGCACGTTGCGAGCAACGGCCACGAAGTCCTTCACCGATGCCTTCAAGCTCGCCAGGTTCTTGCCGAACTCAGACGCCTCGGACTGACCGATCAGATAGAGTTCATCGCGGGTATCGAGGCTGAATGCCTCGGAGGCACCGAAGTCGTTGCGTAGCGACTGAATCAGTTCCGCTATGGTATCGCTGCGGCCTTGCTTCTTAGCCTCTGCGATCTTCGCCTTAGCGACCTCGATCAGTTTTCTTCCAGCATCCTCCTGGTTAACTCCATCGACCGGCGCGAACAACCCGTCTGCCACCTGGCGGAATTTAATCCCCGCCTCGTTAAACGCATCAACCGCCAGTTTTACACCGGCTTTCTGCACCTCGGGAGTTCTGGAACGGCGACCGGCGACAGTGTCCTCGAAGGCGCCGCGCTTGGTTTTAACCGGCTTATCAGGCGTGCTGTAGATCATGCCGAAGTCGCTGCCATTTACCCGCTCGGGCAGGCTGGAAACATCAGCGATAACCTCTGGCGTGGGCTCAACCGTAGATCCCTGAGCGCGGTCCCAGGCGTACTGCAACGCCGGGCTGAGCTTCAGTTGCAAGCTGGTCGCCCATAGCGATGCGTTTCGGACGCCGGCTCGAATCGCGACGGATGCCAGATTAACGAGGGCTTCGAGAACCCGGCGCGCAGACTCCTCTGGGGTGGGGCCCTCGGTGATGCCAGCCTTGGGGGTGATAGACTCAACGAACTGGGCGATCGCGTCGGAGGCTTCGGCGACGGCGTCGCCTAGGTCTATCTGCGTCTGCGCCTTCTCCTGGGCCGCCTTAGCTTCAGCAGCGGCACGAGCGGCGGCCTGGGCCTTTTGCTTACGAGCTTCGAGGTCTACACCCTTCTCTCCAACCAGGGCAAAGTCTTCGACCTGTGTGCTGGAGATTAAGTCTCCCTGGTTCTGTCCAGCTGCGAGACGGGGCTTACGTTCGGTAGGCGCAGCCGGCCCTTCGGTAGGAAATTCAAACGCATCTCCGCCTCCGCGATCAGGAGGTTCATCGACAAACAGTGTGTCGTATTCGGTCAGCTGTTGAACTCCAAATTTGTCGCCATCACGAATCGTGTACTCTCCATCTGGAGTGACAGCTGTAACCTCAAACGACTCGCCCTGGACAGAGAACTTGTCTCCGATCGCAAGACTTCCGACTGAGATTTGAACAGGTCCGTCTGGTTCTCCAGCATTCTGCATCCCCTCGGTTTGAGAATCTACGAACGCATCATCCTGCGCCTGCAAGAACGCGTCGAGGCCCATCGCTTCTTCGGCGCCGGCAGCGGCGGCCTTAGCCTCTTGCTTCATTGCGACCACGTCCCCCTTGCGGCCCCGTGCAGCCTTCTCAACTTCAGCCCAGAACTCAGGCACGCTCATGTCCCCGTACTTGCCAGGGTTTTCTGTGGCAAGCTCTGCGAGCAACTGGTCTGGCTGATTTCGGCTCGCTGTACCGCGTGACCTTCCTCCAAAGATTTTATTGAAGTACGGATCGAGCCTTGGGGCATCGTCGTAGAGGTCCTTGATCTTCTCTAGGCGCTTTTCCTTCTTGGCCTGAGACTTAGACATGACGCCACCGAGGCTGATGATGGCATCTAGGATGTCTCCTTTGGACGCCCACTCACGGGCTTTGTAGCGCTTCTTAGGGGCAGTGACGGGCGGTGCGGCAGGTTCGGGTGCAGGTGTGGGAGCCACCGGAGGCGTCGGCGGCTGCTCCTGCTTAATCAGATCATTCTTGTCGGCTTGGTCAGCATTGGCCTCTGAGAACGAATCATCTTCAAAGTTCCAGTTCTGGATGCTCGCAGCTGTCGTCGGGAGTTCGCCGTGAACCAGCGCGCCCATATCAGCCATGCGGGAGCCAACTCGCTGAGCCAACTCGCGATCAAACGGAATGTTATCCGCGAACAGCCACTGCATCTGCGCTATACCTTTGAGTCCGTACCGTGCGGACCGTAGCGACACCTGTTCCACCTGAGTGGCGGTCCATGGCAGGTTGACGTTGATCTGGGTCGTCTGGTGATTTCCAACCTTATCATGCAACGACAGTCCGGTGCCGCCCTTGGCCATAGTGGCGACCAGGACCATTGGCTTATTTCCGCGCCATTTATCGAGATTCTTTTGAGCTTTGGCGGGTGTTACAGATCCAGTGAAGATCGCGACATTGTCTTCTCCAAACTTGGCTTTGATCGTGTCTTCAGCAGACGGTATCTCAATCACTGAGATGCCTGTCTCTTCCATGAATGAGGCTAGCACGTCAGTGATGCCCATCGGAGGCAGGCCAAATTGTGCCCGACTCGGGCCACGCTCGTTCATGCGACGCGCAAGATCTGTTTCGCGACGCCACTGGGCCTCAAGGTCAATCAGCCTCGGAATGTCGATCTTCCGTTCCGCCTTGGTCTCAACAAAGATGATCGGCCAGCGCCCGGCCTTGAGTGCGTTGCTAGCTTCGTTGATAGCAATGTTGATCTTGGACGCCTCCAAGATACGCTTCTGGAAGTTCTTGATCCAAGCCTTTGAGAATCCAGCCAAGGAACCTTTGTTCTCTTCAACGGCTTTCTCGAACTCCGTGTACATCTTGGTGTACTCGCTATCGGCCGTAACTTTCACCAGGCGCGAGTCCACCTGGTCCTTTGGAAGACGAGTCTTTCTTGCTGTGAAGATACCTTCTTTCTTGAAGAAATTCCGCGCAGCCACCTGGTCGGCGTCGCTGGTATTAGTACGTCTCCAAACCAAGATCGTGTCGTTGCCGGTGTTTACTGATGTCGCTCCATAGGCCAGGGCGAAGTTTTTAAACCCACCAAACGATTCAAATATGCCGGTGCTAGCGAGGTACGCAGCCTGAACTGGGTTTTCAAATGGCGTGGCCGTTGAAAGCACCGGGAACTTAGTCTGGGACATCCATTCTTGAGCCTTCTTGGCTTGTTCAGATCCGTCGCCTGACAGGTTCTTAATCGCGTGAGCCTCATCAAAGATTAGCACGTCGGACGCTTCTGCGGGGCGGTCCTTCATCTCCGCGTAGGTGATAAAGTTTACGTCGCCGATGTCGTAGTCCTTCAGATCCTGCTTTATCTGCGTGATCAACTCCTTTCGCAGCGTTACGTAGGTGATCTTTTTAGCGCCAGAGCGACGAAGCTCTCGGATCGCCGCGCCCAACACGAACGTCTTACCAGTGCCCGGTGCGCTGGAGAGCATGAAGAGCGGTCGCCCTTGGCGATACGCCTGGACCATCAACGCCACGTCTTCAATCTGCTCGTCAATCACGATGCTGGGGATACCGAAAGCCTCCCCTTGGCGTATCAGCTGTTGCGTATCCTCACCGACATAGTTCCCAACACCTCCATCAAGTCCGCTTCGGTCGGGCCGGTTGTCAGCATCCGCTCGGAGTTTTCGGAGGCCAGAATCGGCGACGTAAGCTGGTCGGCCACCTGGCTGTCCGACAGTAACTGTTGCACTAGGTCTTGCTCGTTCGATGAATTTTCCAAACCCATCGGCAGAGATTCGCCACGATTTATCCGCAAAGCGTCCTCCGAACTCTTTAATGTCGTCTTTCCATCTGAACGTCCCGCCAGAGAGTGAAATCGTGCCGTCCGCATTGGATTTTGCGATGATGCCGATGTTTTTGAGTAGAGTTTGGTTTTCATCGGAAATGGTTGATGGAGCCGGAGCTGGAGCGGGTACAGGAGGGGTAGGCTTAACCGGAGTCTGAGTTACCGTAACCGCACCTGGGGTTAGTACGACGGTGCGCGTTGGTGGGGTGGGGCGTGCTGGTGATACTTTGTTTGCTAAGCTCTGCATCGCAGCAATTTTATCGGCCGGATTCTGGGCTTTTGAAAACTCGTCAGCAAACGTGAGGAAATCAGCTTTTTGAATCGTCGCTCCGGTTTTGTTGGCAACAATTTTCGCGTTCTTTACGACAGGATCTTCCGAGGTAATTTTAGGACCTTGGCCAGTTGAGAAAGCGTTCCATAAAGTCTCCCTTAAGTTTTCACCCGTTGCGGCGCCAATTTCACCAATCTCAGCCAAACTTGTTGCGGAACGAGGTTTTGCGGGAGCGGGAGCAGGAACCACCGTCTCCGGAACTGAAAGCGGTCTCGGAGGACCAGTAAAAATCTTACGTAGTCGCTCCATTTCCTGCTGTTCCGCACTAACTTGAGTGGTCTCTTCAGGAAAAATCGTGGGCGCCACAGGTGCAGTAGCAGCGGGAGTGACCCCAGGCTTAGTCCACCCCGTAGTCTCATCGAAATCAAAGCCCGCCCGCTCTAGCTCGCCAACACGGCCGGCGAGTTCCTCGAAGCGGTTTAGTTGCTCCTCCTCAAGCATATCGTATGCAGACGCTCCATTAAGTAAGTCAACAATCCTGTTATACTCGTTGGTCTCCTCGATCGTCAGCGGCTGTACTTCCGTTTGGATTTCGGCCCCTGCTCCTTCGGCAGGCCGCCCTCCTTGATCCACTTCTGACAGTCCCATTTGGACTTCGGGTTGCGGTTTTTCTGCGCGAAGCAGGCTTTGACCTGCGCCTTGTTCTTGAACGGCATTTTCGGTGGTGGTTGGGGTTAGCTTCTGTCGCAGCTGCGAAATGATCGTGTTCGGGGTATCAGCGCCGGTAACCGTGATGCCATTCTCGTTAGCAATCCGCTCCAGGTTTGCCGTGACGGACATCGGAACACCACCGGCATCAACTTTACTGAGAAGGTCTGTCGCTTCTTGGGTGATTGGACCAACGGGCGCAACAGTTTCAACTGGCGTCTGAGTTGCTTCTTCCCCGGCAGCCTCTGTCTCCAGCTGCATTTCCGGAATAGTCAAGCCTTCCTCTGGTGGCGTGATGCTAATCCGTCCAGAAGGCGCGCCGCCGGAGTTGATGCCAGCGAGAGTGGCTGTGGCGTTGGGGAGGAGTTCAGCGTTGTTTCCTCCGACTGAAGACTGAGTAGATGGATCGTCGCTCAGAAGGCTTAAAAAAGCTCCTGGCTCACCCTCTGTTAGCGGTTGTCCTAAGACTATCCTTTTATTGATTTCGCTGACTTGCTGACCCGACAGCGGCCCTTCAGCCAATCTGGTATCTCGGAATTCCTGAAGCTTATCCAGCCGATTCTTCCGCAGCTTAGACCCAAGCAAATTCAATGGCACGGAGGCGAGGAAGCCAACAGCTCCTCCAGCTGCTGACGCATCTAAGACTCCAGATGTAAATTCAGCATCCGGATTGTAGAACTTTTCTCCGATGTTTCCGCCTACTTGCTCCGAACCTTCTTGAAGAAATTCTCCTCCTGCGGTTTTTAACCCCTGCTTAGTAAGGAAGGTTGCAACTTTCTTTGTGTTATCAACTGCCTGTCCAGCTACGAGCTTAGGAAGTAGTTTTCCTCCGCCTTCGGTGATTTTCTTAAGACCTGGAACGACGCCCATGAAGCGTTCGGTCGCATAGCCTAACGGCGCGTTGATTCCAAATTGAAGCGCCTGTTGATATTTCTTCTCCTCCTGCAAACGATCTGCCTCGGCGCGGTTTCCAGACGCCATCGCCTCGGAGATTTTGTTGTCGTAAAATCGACCAGCCTTTTCAGCGGCATCTTCACCAGCACTAGCTGCGTAGATCAACGGTCCGGCGTAAGGGATTATCGAGGTCGGCAGTGATCCAATTCCAGAGCCCACTTGCGTGAGAAAATCCTCCGAGCGCAACGGGTTGACCGGGAACATCTTCTCGGCACCTCGCTGAAGTGACTCGCCGGCCTGATACAAACCCGTCTGTTCGATGGGGACCGGCGCCGGCTTCTCAACCGGAACCGTGGTCTCAGGTCCAAAAAACGTTGATTCAGCTTTCTGCCAAATAGGGTCTCCGGTCTCCGGATTGTAGTCAGGCGGTTGAAACCAATCACCAAGTCGCGAAAGAGCCTTCATTGCTCCGCCGACTTGGCGCGCAGGCTCACGAACTGCGGCAGAACTAGCGGCCCCTATTGCACCCTGCTTAGACTGCTCGTAGAAACTCTTAGTCGCCTCAAGCATTGCGTCTTCACCGAGATCATCAGGAAACGAGAGTTCGGCAACGCCTGGAATTTTAACAATACGTGGCATGATGAATTAATTATAAGGGTCAAAACCACCAGTCCTCATATTAAAATTAAACCCTGGAAGCTTGGGAGCAGAGTTTGTGACAGCAGGTGCGCCAGATGGAATCGACGCCTGCTTAGCCTCGTAAGCACTATACTCTTCGGCACTCATTTTGATCGTTCTGAGGATTTTTCCTGCATCGTCCAGAATGTTTACCGTGTACGGGCGATCAACCTTTACCGCTTCGGATTTAGGTATTTTCATCCGGACTATTCTGCCTCCAAGGTTGGTATCTTGATATCCCTTTGGAACGTCTTGAGGAGCAGTCCTTGCAGGCGGTTGAATTAAAGTTTCAGGGACACCTTGTGTTTGCCCTGTCTCTTTCAACACGTTGAACTCAGTGTCCTGCGACGGCCCGCTAATTGATGGTTCAAGATTTGCCGGCAGCGCTTTCGGCTGCACTGTAAGCATCCCTTGCGACGCCAGAACCCGTTGAAGCGTAGTCTCGTTCTTCAGATTTTCCACCATCCCCTGCGCCACTCCACTCTGATACGCCTTGGTTCTAGTGATTTTTTCGTCAATTCCCTCTAGTGGTTTTCCAAGGGCTGCGGCTAATCCAGCGGTTTCGTAAAATTTGTTTTGACTTTCAGATTCTTCGAATTTGGTGGCAGATCCAATTAGGTCAATGTTTCCTTTCTCATCACGAACAAGGCTTTTTCCAAAGCGAAGTGCCAGCGTGTCGTCACGCTGCTTTGCTACTAACAAGTCCGCAGCAGTTCGCCGCGTCGTTTCATCTGTCCGCCCCTGCGCCGCCAACGCCGCCGCCTCCCGCCGCTGATCAACGAGGTCCTGATAATACTGCCCTCGCACCCGCGTATCTTCAGCACGCTGCGCTGCTGCTTCCTCCCTATACTGCCGCTGATTCGCCAGCTGCACGCCTTGGAGGTACGATTGCCCGATGTTTTCGAGTCCTGAGAAGGGGTTTGCCATAAAATTTTAGCTTAGTCCTTGGCGACCGTAACCTGTCGGCATTCCGGTTGAATAATCCCAATCACCACTCATGCCAGCATTAGCGCGAGTTTGCGCTCCCAGTTGCGCGAATCCAAGGTTGGTTAACCCTGATCCAAGAGATCCGAATGCCTGACCAGCGACTCCACTTGCGCTCGGCATACCAGCAACTCCAAGCAGTGCCTGCTGCTGGGCGCCACGCTCACCTCCACGAAGCGAGGCGATCTGTTGCGGCGTAAATTCGTAGTTGGCTAACGGGGCCATTGGAGTCGTGCCGATAATATTAGCAAATTGTTGCCCTCCAAGATTACTAAGATCAAAACTGGTCCTACCGATGTCTCGCGCCACGAGATTTCTTCCAGCTGCGCTTCCTGCGTAACCCCCTTGAACAGCTTTACCAGCGGCCTTGCGTTGAACCTGAGCTAGCACGTCCGGAGGAAGCTCTCCACGGAGTAATGCCATCGCGTTCTGAGTGCGCTGAGCTTGGCCTTCTTGGTATCCAGGGATTTGGATTCCGAGCGATTCCAGCAACTGGGCGCGACTGACCGCATTTCGCTGAGCCTCCATTTCACGGGCACGCGGCGCGTTCAATGAGGATTCTCCAAGCGCTGATCCAATGTTGATTCCAGGAAGGTTTGCTGCGTCGGCGGCCTGTCGGCGTGCGGCGCTAGCAGACGATGCAGACATGGCACCTCCGGCCAATGAGCCGATGGCTCCAACTCCTATTGCTGTTCCTACCCAAGACATAATAAGTATTTGTTAGACCTCACGTAAGTAAGGTCGTTGCGTATCTCTTCGTGATTTTTCTTGTTCAGAGGATTAGGATGGACAGTTACCCAAACCGTATCCTCTTGGATCAAAATTGCCCTTCGTGTCTGCGGTAGGGTAATTCCGTACATCGGCGCCGTGTAGGTGACCAGGCCCTCGGTTTCACTGATCACCGTCAGCTTTCCTCGAAGCAAGAAAAACGGGTGATCGAACTTGTGAATCAGGCTGGTAATAATCGACCCGGCTGGAGCGAAAATTTCCCGCACGTACAACCCTTCTGGGTAAGTATGCGTCAGCGGGCATTCGATCTGTGGCTTGTCGGATACAAACGCCTCCCAGCGATCCAGACGATCGTCGAGCAGAACACCGTCGTCGGTTAGAAAATCCAACCACGTAACAGGCTGCACGGCTACTGGAAGCTCCTCAGTCATCAGATGAATCCACCGAACCGATATTGAATCTTAGCAGACCCGAAAGGCTGCACGTTGATTACGCTGCGCTCGTTGGGGCTGTACGCCTCAAGCTCATTCCGAAGCGACCGAAGTGCTAGCTGGATCTCGCGCTCAGCCTCGGTGTACTGATTCCGGTCTTCCTTCTGGATCGCCTTCATCATGTGCTTGATCGCCTGGAGGTTCCCGATAAACAGCCAGTCTGAATCAACGATTGCCGGTATGAAGTCCAGGCGAACGATCGCTTCCACAACTGTGTTGGTGCAAGTCTCGTCTGCTGGCACGCAGCCGTCTCCGTTGTCGATGCAGCAATTGTCCTGGGTGGTGCTGCACGAATTAGCCCCACCGCACACCTCGGGCATCCCGATAAGGTAGGTGCGACGGTACTCAGGGTTCTGCTCGCTCGGGCCCCAGACTGCGACCTGAGTTAATAGACCAGTTGTGTCGTTTTCCGCAATAATCGTCAGGCTTCCTTGAGTCAGCGGCTTCTGGGCGCCAGTCAGACCCGGTTGCTTGAACCGATTACTTGTCCGGACGTAGGCCGTGATAGAGGGGTTTGGAAGCGTGACGTACTCACCCCAGACGTATTCTCCGGTGACCGAGTCCAACGTACGGATTGGGATCCCATTGGGATCAAGCCCCTGGAGAAGCACGCGTTTACCGGCATCAGCTGAGAGCTGCGGCGTCACCCTGATGTAGCAGTTGCCAACCGAGTCCCGAAACTGCGTCACCATGCCGCGATCCAGCAACTGGTCTTGCTCGCATCCTTCACGGCCGCATCCGGTGCGCGGTGCGCGGGTGTCCGTCTGGAACTCGTACCACTGATTCTGGATGGGGATGTTGTAGCCGCAGAGGTTCATCGCCTCGATCGTCTTGACCTCCCGAGGCCAGGTGATGCAGCCGGCGGTCACGCAGACGCGTAACTTCTTGTACGTGCCCCACCACTTACCCATGTCTGCCAAGCGGGCCTGAGCCTCGTTAAGCAGCTGGAGAAAACGCTCGTCGCAGGTGGCCAGACCGATTGCCTGCGGGATCGTGGAGTTCTTGGCTTGGGCGAGGGTTTTTCTCATGGGAAAACGAACAGAGGGTTGTACGCAGTTGCGTATACCTTTAAATGATAATTAGCGGGAGTTAAAACTGGCAACATACCCGGCAAAATAATTCCACCTTGAAACGTCGTTTGCACGTTGATTTGCGTGGTATCTACAAGATATTTGAATGTTGGTATCGACGAAGGTGGGCCCAGTGAAAGTAAATTCAAACAATCAACTTCTTGACCAAAATACCAAGGAAATGTAATGGAAGGAGATACAGTATTTGTAAAAATATCAGGAGGATCTGCCGATATCTTTTTAAGAACAACCCTGACTGTAGCTGGGATTACAGGGACAAGTGTTACGTCGTTTTTAAAAAGATGGTTAAACGCTTGAAAAACTCCTGCTGTGTTTATAGGTACGGTTGCCGACTCATACGTCAAAAACTGCCTTAAACTCTGCCGCGTCAAATCCCGCTTCTGAGTGATTAACTGGAAATTCACGCCGTCATACAGCACTGAAACCACCTGGCCAATCAGGATGTCGTTTGCGGTCAACGCCGCTGCGCCATCCTTCGTGATCGTCTTAGCTCCCTGGCCATCGACGTTCAGTGTGCATCCAGCAGTGTTGGTGTGGTTTGCAAGGAAGGTGTAAATCTGTCCGGTCCGATAAGCTGACCCCGGGCTTGGATATGGCGGTGAGTTGATGACCGCGTAAGCTCCAGCGGCGCCGGTAGAGGTGCCAGCAAACACCACTTCACTGGACAGTCGAATGAATTGAGAATCTCCGGCCGCAGACGAAAACTTCAACACCTCAACTGGACGATTGCTGATATCAGTCCGAAGCCAGTACAGCCCGCTGTTTCCAGGCGCTGTCTGAGAGGCTGCCCACTCTGCTCCGCTGTTCAGGTTTCCGATCAATGCGGCAGCGTAAGCGTCAAGGCGATCTTGTTCGGACGCGTAGCAGGCTGGTGGCGGCAGTGTGCCGGCTGAAATATCAACGGTTGCCATGGTTAGATGCGGTAAAGATAGTCGTTTGGCTTACACGGGCCTGGGTCGCATTCAAGCGCCAAACAGCCCTCGGGACAATCGAAATAGAAGAACTGCTCAAGAGGCGCAACGCAGCGGCTAGGGCGTCCCTGGAGAAACGCGCTCCCGAACTTGCCACCGTTGTTTACCGCCAATCCGTTTCCACTCAACCGGCGCACCGTGTTGCATCCAATCTGGATGTTATCGACGTACCTCAGGAAGTTGCCGGTTGATGATGTAAACGCGACGTTGGGACCAGGGCTCGCGCAGGTGAATGTCGTCAGCGTAGGAACTCCGGTCACAATTACCTCGTCGTTGAATAAAGCGTTGCTAAGCCCCTCAACGGTCGCGTGAGCGCCAAAAACCAGCTGGTGCGCCTTGTTGGTTGTGTACGTGGCGACGCCGGCAGTGCGCTGGAATCCGATGGGTTTGATTTCCCACGGGAAGTGGACCGGGCTGTTGATACCGAGGAAACCGCCGGTTGAACTTCCAGGTGTGCCGCCATTTGTAACCGTGAACTGATTCGCAGCTGGAATGCTGAGAACTGCAAAAACTCCGTTGAACGTGCCATCTGTAACCGAAACCGTTGAAACCTCCATGCCGACCTGAAGCTCGTGAGCTGAAGCCGTCGTAAACGTGGAAATTCCTGCCGCACGCGTTACGGTTGAGATCGGTATCTGGTAGTCCGTCGGGTAGTACCAGATGGATTTATTTACGTCGTGATTGTTGATTAGGAACACTGCATCCAGTGGAGGGTATGCAGTTTGATAGAACCACGATGCTGGGCCAGTCAAGAGAACGTCATTATTCTCAATCAGCATATCCTTGTGAGCGGCGATCAACGTCGAGTAGGTCTCAGGATTCGCCTCTCCCGTAGCAGCGATCAGCGTAAACCAATCCTGCACAACCAAGGAAACAAACGCCGAGACGTTCAACGCCGAGTTATGATGGATATGTGTTCCTTTGTGATGATAGGAATCGACGTAAAAGCAGGTATCGTGGAAACCGTCAAAGTTGTTGTAGCTAACGTCCATCCCGCTGGTTTCACGGGCCGTGACAGCATGGACAGGGCTCTGCTGGTTTACCACGTCAATGCCGCCTTGGACACGGTTGTATTTAAACTCGCATCCAGAGGCAAAGATTCTCCGACTGCGCAGCATGATCACCTGGCCGTCAAGGTAGAGGCCGGGGAGGATGTTTGGGCCAGGCGCGTTGACTGTAAACTTAAACGCGTCCGGAATGCTTACCACTGTCGAATTTACGTAAAGTGTGACGTTCGCTACTACTGCTGGAAATACGTTTGGTAACGCCTGAACAACAGTAAAATTCAAATCGTCTATAATAGATGCAACCGTCCAAGTTCCATTAAATGAAGCATCAGTAACAATACCTTGAATTTTAACCGTTGCGCCAACATTTGCGAAATGCGTTCCATAAGTAGTATACGTAGCTATACCACCATTGCGCTGAGCAAATTGAACCGCAGTCATCGTCACCAGCACCACATCCCCCACCCTCAACGTGTGCTTCATCACGCAGGTGTAAGTCGCAACGCCGCCAACACGAGACACCACGTTGATTGGATTTACCAGGCTGGAGTAACCGCCAACAGCGCACTGCGTGTTTGCCTCCGCGTTTCCGGGGTACAGCGTACCTTGAATCGAGTTTCTGCCTTGATAGCTGAAATCGTTGTTGAGCACCTTAGCGCCAGCCGTGAGGTCATCCACGTTCATGGGCAGGAACGATTTTACGATGAACGTCTCAGCGTCAGCAATCCCGACTCCAAAGTCGTAGAATTGGTTATTCTGAACTAGCGCGTTCTCTCCGACGTGATTGATTCCTGCGACTGTGTAAAGTGAGTTTACTCCAGCTTTTGTTTGCGGCGTAAGAGCCACGTTTGGATAAGCCCAAGCACGGGCGTTTTCATTTACTAATTTGTAAACGTATCCAACACTAGATGTGACTGGCAGATTTGTGCCTGCGTTAGCGCACGTAAACTGAGTTGGTGTTGGATACCCATTTACAACAAACGTACCGTTAAATGCAGGATTCGAAAGCCCTTCTATTAAAACAGTTTCACCTCCTATAAAACCATGCGGAGTTGAAGTATCGTAAATTGCATTTCCTGCGGTTCGTGTAAACGCAAAAATCTGAGTTGCAGTCGTAGGTGCTGCATTTAAGCAGTAAACCTCTTCGGTTGAAAGGAATCCAGCAACTATAAACGTGCCATTGAAAGATGCATTTGAAAACCCTGTAACATTTATTGAATCTCCAGTTGTAAATCCAAAATTCCACTGCGGATGCTTAGTGTAGATAGCATATCCAAACGGATTTATTCTTGCACGTAAAAGCACCACCCTTAGGTCGCGCTGAAACGAAAACGAAGTTACGTTAGTGATGTTGCCAAAACCAACAAACGAAGCATCATTTCCAGGGCCAGTGGTCACCACGTTGCTGATATACTGCCCAATCGCGCTGATGTTAGTGTACGGAGCAGGTGAAATTGGAGGAATGTATGCCGGAGGAGGTACGGAATAAAATTGAGTCCCTGAAAGCGCAGGTGCGTACAATGGCTTGTCCACGGTGTACGTGTTGATCCCATTTGTACGCTGCACCGATACGATCTTGATATCCGCAACCGAATTGTTTGCGTAGTTGCCATCAAACGTGATATCCTCGATCAGGGTGTTCTTACAGTTGATGCTGTTCAGGGGCGCGCCCGCGTAAGCTCCAGGTGCCCCTACAGCTCCAGACCCTGTGTAATTTCCCAGAGTTTTCAGCATCTGGATATTAAACCCAAAAGTGTCCCCTCTTTTGGTTGAAGCGTTGTCAGCAAACTTCAGGATCGTCTTTCCAATGCCCTGGCCTGTAAACGCGACATTGTTTATGACCCCCGTCAACGGTGGGTATCCCATCACAAGTGACGAGGTGTAACCGCCACCGATGAGGTTGATCCAGCCGTCTTCGGTGACCAGGGGGGCATCGGGATATGCTGGCAGCGGCATCGACACTGTAAATCGCGTCGGAGTAGGTATGCTGAGAACCGCAAATCCAAACTGTAACGGCCCGGTGCCATTGAAGGTGCCGTCTGTAAACCCGTACAAGGTGATCTTTTCCCCGACAACCAGTCCGTGCGGGGTGGACGTGTTGAACGTCGCAACGCCTGCGGTGCGGACACGGTTAATAATCTTCGCCCCAGGACTCGATCCAAGCAGGAATGTCCCCACTGGAAAATCGCAACGCAGCGCAGCAAACAGACATTCGTTGATCGCCCACGCGCTGTTTCTCAGTCCACAGGGATCTGCGCCGTAATCGACTGGGTTTGAAGAAGGCATACTATTCGGAGAGCAGCGGACAGGCGACGCGGCTGAGATCGCCGTAGATATCCTCCTGGAGACGTTGAGCAACCATGGCCACGCGCTTGAGTCGGAAGCGGCCGGTGTTCACGTATCGCAGCTGGAACTCATAGCCATCGCGGGTAAATCCCCCGGTCTGCACGTCGCACTTGTCTGGAGGCTGCGGTAGGGCAATACGTGATCTTGCAGGGGGCTGGTAGTATTTTACCTCCTGGCAGTTGATCACCGCAGGGGGGCAGGAAATCTCGCCTGGTTCACAGTTGCGGTACTTGGCGCAATCCTTGATCTCAGCCCATGGTTGCCAGCACTCGCCCTCGTTAGCCTTGAAGTAGACCTTGGCTTCGATGTTGCCCATCACCTGGTCATACCACTGCTCGGCGCTTACTAGGCGCTTTTTGTTAGATGGTTCCGCAAACGTGATCGACCGGGTCTCAATGGTCCAATCGATCGGAACATCATCGTATCCATCGAAGTCAAACTGGCCGTTCTTTGTGACCTCAAAGAGCCCGATGTCCCCTTGATTCAACCCAAACATGAAGCATCGATCCTGTTTCTGAATTCGGATGGTGAGCATCTGGAATACATCGACTCCAGTCCAAACACCCTCCCATGCCGGAGGTAATTTTCGGCCCATTCCAGAGACGAGATCGAAATCTAACACTACGAGTCCTCGATGCACGATGCCTCTGCCGTTGATCTTCTGAGGCTGAATGGTCATCAGCATCCGGTTGTCGAAGTTCACGGAGCTAGCAGCCGTTAGGTAAAACTCCGTGTCGTAAGCTATTGCACGAGTAACCTGCCGGCTGATCGGTGTGTTTCCAAACTCAGTAAAATCACGTCTTGCGTAGATCAACGAACGGATTCCGTCCTGAGCGCGGAAAAAGAGATCGCCGTTCACCGGCACGATAGATTCGTGGTTGAACGATCCGAAATTCAGGAGTGCGAATCGCTGGATTGGATAACTGAGATCCTTCCAAACGTCCCGGTCCACAGGCGCGTTAAACGCGTAAGTGGCGGTCGGGGTGAAAACCAGCAGGTCGCCGTCGCCAAGGGACGTGTCCAGGTTGGCCGCGAATGCCAGCCCTGTGATCGGTCCGTTTGAGACCGCAAATGCGCCGCCCTCATTGATGAATGTGTTCTCTGTGAATCGAATGACGGAGTTTCTTCCAAATGCAGGATCACCGTAGACCAAGTCTCCGCCGTAGTATTCCGATCCGTTCGCAACCCAGAGGCGTCCTTTTCCGTATGCCATTGGGCCGCCAACTGGAACCTCATCGCTTGCAGATCGTCTAAACGAAGTTCCGTCGTAGAGATAGGGAGCATTCAGGCCGTCTTGAATTATCAGCCAGTTCTCCGCTTGCTGAAAGTAGACGTGAGCTGCATTCGGATTGTTTGCCGCTAGCAAATAGCCAGTAAAATTTGGCCCCAGAAGGGGGCCGGCATCAACTCCTGGGCTGTAGGTCGTGAAAGTTGTTGGGCTTGGAATCGTCTGGACAACAAAATCGCCGAAGAATCCTGCGGTAAAGAGGGCGCCAACAGGCTCTGGCAGGCGCACCACCATGCCAGGAAACAAGTTATGAGGAGCACCGCATACGTAGGTTGCCACATTTGATACGCGGCCTCGTGTATTGACTGAAAACGTTGAAATTTGAGGAGTTTGATCTGTGACTAGGAAATTGTTTCCGATGTCAATCTGGAAGTTTTTTCCTCCGATTGAAGCGTAAATATAAGGGTCTCCGTTGTCGTTGATGTAAGCTCCGCACCCCTGAAAGAACCCTTCCTTGAAAGCCGCTTGCACCGCAGCGTTGTAGTAACCGCCGTTGTAGACCACCGTAGGATCGTTAAACGTCAGCAGCTTGGTCCAAATCCCCGGCCGCGCTTTAGGAAATCCTCCGCGCACCGTTGTGTTCACCGCCCATGCTAGCTGGTTCGGTTGAATGAGTGAGGGCGAAAAACCGCTGTCCACCCCACCTTCAGCGGTGAGGAGGCCGTCTACTATGCGATTTTTTTCTGCGACCATGACGCTTGAACCGATTGAAGGGCCACAGCAGGATTCCCGCAAGATGAATGAGAGCGCAGATTACCTGTCTATACCGTGGCGTACAAAAGACCGCTTTCTCATCGAGGCTGAAATGGTTCGTCGTGGCGGTTACATAATGTCCGGCGGCGTCAAGTACGGATGCGGGAAATATCATCACTTCAAAGCAGCCATGACGGCGCTCTGGCCTCACTTCGATTGGCACATCTGGTCTGACCTGCTGATCAAGACTTTCGCGGAAAATCAAGAGGTTGGAATCATGGGACCAGGATCATCTGGCAAGACCTACACCTCCGCAGCTTTTGGGCTCTGCACGTTTTACATCTACCCGACTGGCACCTCGATCATCATGTCGTCAACGACGCGTGAGGGTCTCCAGCTGCGAATCTGGGGCTCAATCAAAGAGTTGCACAACAAGGCCAAGGCTCGCCGGGAATGGCTGCCAGGGCGCGTTATTGAGAGCCGGTTCATCCTGACCAGTTCTGACCAAGACGCCGAGGCGCAGGACTTCCGCGACGGAATCATCGGTGTAGCGTGCAAGGTCGGCGGTACGTTTGTTGGTCTCTCAAATTACGTCGGACTCAAGAACGACCGAGTGATGTTGATCGCAGACGAGGCATCTCTAATGAGCCGAGGGTTCCTCGATTCAGTCGCTAACCTTCGCAAGAATCCTGAGTTCAAGCTGATCGCAATGGGGAATCCCAAGGACCGCAACGATGCGCTTGGAGTTGTCTGTGAGCCGCATTCCACGATGGGCGGCTGGGAAGGCATTGAGTATCTGGAGCAAACACGCACCTGGAGAACGCGGGCTCCAGGAGGGGTTGCTGTCCAGCTATGCGGGTACGACACGCCGAACGCGAAGTTCCCGAAAGGCACCAATCCGTACCGAGGCATCATCACGCCGGAGCAGATTCAGGCGGACTTGGATTACTACGGCCGAGACTCGTTGCAGTTCTCGATGATGAACCTCGGGCTGCTGCCCCGAGACGGCGGTACACGGCGCGTTGTGACCATGTCGCTGTGCGAGCAAAACCAGGCGTTTGATGAAATCGTGTGGCAGGGCGCCGACAAAATCACGCGAATCATCGGGATCGACGCAGCGTACTCAGGCATCGGTGGTGACCGATGCGTTATGACCGACCTTCAGTACGGTCCAGACGCTACTGGACGCATCGTGCTAGCATTCGCTGAAGCCCCGATCGTAATCCCGGTAACGGCCGTCAAAGCGCAGCAGGCGGAGGAGCAGATTGCCGAGTACGTGCTCCTGTACTGCAAGCAACGCAACATCCCGCCTGATCAAGTGGGATTCGATTCCACCGGACGCGGCACGCTGATGTCTGCGTTCGCCCGCCTGTGGTCGCCCGAGGTGGTGCCGATCGAGTTTGGTGGCCGGCCGACAGATCGACCCGTCCGGAAAGGTGATCCGAAGACTGAGCGTGAAGCCTACGGCAAGATGGTCACAGCCCTCTGGTATTCGTCGCGCCTGCTGATCGAATCCAAGCAGCTGAGGAAACTTCCTCGGGAGGTCGCGGAGGAAGGGTCTATGCGCGAATGGGGAATCTCCCGCACTGGTTTGATCGACGTGGAGCCCAAGCACAAAACCAAGGAACGCATGGGCCGATCCCCTGATTTATGGGACTCTTTCGTGGTCGCACTTGAAATGGCTCGCAGAACGGGATTTGAGATTGCAGGCGGGCAGGGGGTTGGTATTGTCAAGCGACAGACACCAAAGTGGCTGACACGTCTGTCAGATAAGCGTCGCACGATGGATACTGAACATTCGCTAACCTATTCCTAACCTTATGGCATCATTCAACAAAGTCATCCTGATCGGCAACCTCACCCGAGACGTAGAACTCAAGTACCTTCCGAAAGGGACTGCTGTTTGTAACCTGAGCTTGGCGGTTAATCGCCGCTGGAAGACCGAGGCTGGTGAGGAGAAGGAAGACGTGTACTTTGCTGAGTGCAAGGCGTTCGGGAAGCAGGCTGAAACGCTCGCTCAATACGTCAGGAAAGGTAATCCGTTGATGATTGAAGGGCGCCTAACCCGGGAAGAGTGGGACGACAAGAAGACCGGAGACAAGCGGTCCACCACGCGGATTATGATCGAAACCTTCCAGTTTCTTAAGGAACGCAGCGAAGGTGCCGCGCCCGCGCCGCGCCAGGAGGCTGCGCCGACCGCGCCGAAGCCTGATCTCGACGCCGATGATCTGCCGTTCTAAAAATTAGACCGCATGAATTACAGCACGTTTCCAAACGGTGGATGGCAGTTCTACGAACCTACAACCAAATGGACCGCGCCAAACCCGATGAATTACGATTTTCATTCGATGGCGCGATTGATTCAGCAGCACAGGATCGCCAACCACCTTCCATCGTCATTTGAACAAGCGGTGAGTGATCTGGAAGCCTACACAAAAGCTCGTTTTCCCCAGCAAACAACAACTCAATCCACTCAAACCAATGCTCAACCAAGGGTATCAGGCTGTCGCTCGTGCGGTGGAAAGGGTTAAAAACACAGCGCAAGGCGTTAGGATTCTTGCGGAATGGTTGGGCGATGGAGGTATTCCCGTTGATCGCTCAGTAGCGCAGCATCGTCTTGATACGTGTCTGCACTGCCTTCACAACAAACCCACCAAGCCAGACGCAATCGAGAAGACGGTTGGCGAGGTTATCATTGAGCAGGAGCAGCTGCGCCACGACATGGCTATGATCCTTCAAGGTGAGTCTAATGCTGGCACCTGCGAAGTCTGCGGCTGCTACCTGAAGCTCAAGGTCTGGGTGCCATTGAGTTACCTAGGCGATCGTGAAATGCCTGATAAATGCTGGATTTCGCAGGAACGAAAAGCAATCTGAGATCAATATGAGTTTCAAAGAACCAAGTAAAGTTTGGAATGTAGTCAGCGCAATGCTTGAGGCTGAACAGCCTCGTTCTCGCAATCGAGCACGCATCAACGCTACCTTTAACGGTAATCCTCCATACAGCGAAGAGGAGGCTCGCGACAACCGGATCCAGACAAACGTCAACTTTCTGGAAGGCACGCGGATTATTCATGCTGCACGTCAGCAGTTTACCAACGCGTTCCTCAAGCCTCAGAACTACTTCTCGGTTGGACTGGATACCGGTCCCCGGGATAAGCGCACTGAGTGGGGCAACATCATTACCAAGCAGTTAAACCGCGTGATGAAGCGGTCTCCGAAGTATTCCACGGTTCTGGAATCTCAGTTTGCCGCTACGGTTCTGCACGGTATCGGTCCGGTGACTTGGTTGCGTGACCGTGAATGGTGCCCGTCGGCCCGTGGAACTGAGGATATTCTGGTTCCTACGAACACGCTGACCACGATGGAGAATATGTCGCACTTCGCGATCTACACCTCCTTCACGGCTGCGGACCTAATCCGCATGACTCGCGGTGAGAACGTCGATCCCGGCTGGAACCTGAAGCTGGTCAACGAGTTGTTGGCCGCAATGATTCAACGTGCTGCTACCAGTCTCCAGGTGAACGACTGGTCGGGCCAATACTTCCCTGAGAAGGTTGAGGAGGACTTCAAGGAGAACTCTGGTTACTGGGGCTCTGATGCGACTCCGGTGCTGCGGTGCTACGATTTCTACTTCCTGGATACGACCAGCGACGATCCTTCATGGCGCCGCCGCATCATCGTTGACCAGTACAACAGCGGAATCGGCAATATGCAGACCGCTGGTCAGTGGCTCTTCGATGCCGGCGACCGCTGTTACGGCCGGGATATCTTCGAGCTGATGCACATTCAGTTTGCTGATGGCGCTGTGGTTCCGCCGTTTCGTTGGCACTCGGTGCGTTCGCTGGGTTATTTGCTCTACGCTGTCTGCCACCTTCAGAACCGACTCCGCTGTAAGTTCACAGACTCAGTGTTCGAGCAGATGCTTTGGCTGTTCCGTAATGTCGCCGACGGCGATATGGAGCGCATGGAGAAGATCGACCTGTTCAACATGGGCGTGATTCCCGAGGGCCTCTCCTGGGTTCCTCAATCTGAACGTCACGTCGTTGATTACACGATGCTCTCAGGGGCCATGGCGATGCACCGGCAGATCATGGCTGAGTCCAGCGCGGCCTACACTCAAGACGTGAACGATGGCTCTTCTAAGGAGCTGACCGCTACCGAGGTGATGGCTCGCGTAAACAACGCCAACGCGTTGATGGGCTCGATGCTGACTCGCGCCTACACCCAGCAGACGTTCCAGTACCGTGAGATCGCTCGCCGGTTCTGCACGATCGATCACCCCGACTGCAAAACGTTCCGCCGCAAATGTGAGGCTGAAGGCGTGGATCCGTCTGTGTTTAACAACCTGGACGCGTGGGACATCATGCCCGAGCGCGTCATGGGTTCCGGCAACAAGATGCTGGAGATCGCTCAGGCTGACCGCCTGATGGCTATCCGGCCCCTGCTGTCGCCTGACTCTCAGGCCGAGGTTGTGCATATGTACGTCGAGGCCAACACTGATGACCCCCTCCTGGCGAATCGCTTGGCTCCGATAGACAACAAGCCGGTCTCCCCGGCTGTCGAACGCGCTACCCTGGCGTGGGGCACACTTATCGACGGTCAGCCTGTCGTTATCGCAAGCGCACTCAATCGCCCTGAGTACATCCAGACTCTGCTTCAGATGCTTGGTGGTGCCATTGGCCGCATTGAAAAGGAAGGTGGCGGCATGACCACGATGGATCGCGTGCTGGGATTGGCCAACGTAATCCAGCATATCCAGGAGCAGATCCAGTTGATCTCTCAGGACCCGGGCCAGGAGCAGAACATCAAGGTCTACAACGACGGCATCGGCCAGGCTTCAAACTACATCAAGGGTTACGTGCAGCGCCTCCAAGAGCAGGCTCAAGCTCAGGCCGAAGCCGGCGCAGCTGGCAACGGAATGGACCCCGAGACGGCCGCGAAGATCCAGGCGATGCTCATCACCGCGCAGTCCAAGTCGCAGATTGCTGCGGCAAACTCCGAACAGAAGCGCACTCAGAAGCAGGTCGCCTTCGATCAGGATCAGCAGCGAAAGAATGCTGGCACGATTGCTGAAGCTCAGCGTAAAGGCGCTCTGACTCGCGCAGATATCGCCGCCATGGATCTCAAGACTCAGGCCAATATTCTCAACCAATGACCCCAAAACAAGAGTTTCAAAAAAACCAACAGCGCCTCAACGAGCTTAAGCGCCTCCTGGATAATCAGGACTTACAGGCTGCCCTACTCGTTGCGTTCAATAATTTCTGCTGGAACCTGCCAGCCTCAGAGAATCCTCAACACGGATGGAATGCCAACTGTCGCAGACAGGGCGCAAAGGCGTTGATTGATGAACTCAACGGGCTGGCAGAGATGCGGAAAGATAAACCGACTACCACTCAAAACCTCGAATGAGAATCCTATTATCACCTGATGCCCCAACTGATCGCGGGGCGGATTACGCTGACGCATTTGCGGGAATCGATGCCATTGAAGGCAGCGGGCTAGACAACCCGATGGGATCACAGTCCCAGCAGGCTCCTCAAGAGGTAGCGCCTGCGCCTGCGGTATCCGCTCCAGAGGTTCAGGCGCCTGCCCCCGCTGACCTTGCTAAGCCCAAGAACGAGGATTTCTTCAACCTCGATAAGTTTACTGCCAAGAAGAATGAACCAACGCCGGCCACTAAGGCTGAGCCCGCCAAGCCTGAGCCCACGTCTATCAAGCAGTTCCGTGAGCAGTACGACTTGACCAAGAAGGAGCGCGACGATTTCGCGGCCAAGGTCTCTGAGCTTGAGCGCGCTAGGTCCGAAGGTACTCGGAAGGAAGTCGAAGAGGCTACCAAGTCGCTGAAGTCCGAGATGGATTCCATCCGGAAGAACGCCGAGGAGCTGGACACCGAGGTGCGGTATCTGAACTACACGCGTTCCGGTGAGTACAAGCAGAAGTACGAGACCCCTCTGCGCGAAGCCTGGCAGACCGCCCTAGGCGATATTGACGGAATCCGCGTCACTGATGCCGATGGCACTGAGCGCGACGCTAGTCACCATGATATCATGGCGATCCTAAACGTGCCGGTCGCCAAGGCCGCGATCATCGCTCAGGAGACGTTCGGGCCAGCTGCGCCCGAGATCATGGCCCACCGCCGTCGGTTACTCGAACTCACTCAGGCTCGCGACAAGTCCATCGCTGAATGGAAGGAAAAGGGAGCGCAGCGTGAGGTTGAGCGATCGAAGCAGGTGGAAGGACGTCAATCTCGTTCGCGTGAGCTGTTTGAATCGCAGTTCTCGGATTACGAAAAGAGTCACCCGCAGCTGTTCGGCAGGGAAGAGGGAGATGATGATGGCAACAAGCTCTTGGATGAAAGCGATCGGCTGATCCGAATCGCGCTGAAAGGCGAGGGCGTCGATGCTGACATGGGCTACGAGGACAAGGTTGACCTCATTACGAAGGCTCAGGCACAGGTTGCCCTACGTGCTCGGGCCTACGGCCGTGAGCGCCTGCGAGTGATCCGTCTCCAGCAAAAGGTAACGGAGCTGGAGAAGAAAGTTGGAAAGGTCCGATCCTCTGAACCCGGTCAGGGTGAGGGAACCTCGACTGCGACGCGCATCGCTCCTAAGAGCGCTGAAGACGCGATCGACGAGTTGCCGTCGGCGTACTGAGCTACCACGCCGCGCAGCTCCAGTACTTCGCAGATAACTTCGTGCCCGGTGTGTCACAACCATGCCGGGCACGAAAACTTTTACGGTTCTTCGGGATGTGCTTTTTGATGCTCATGTTCGGATCACCAAAGCGCACGAGCTTCACTTGCCCGCCCTCCTTAGCCAAGACAGCAGACTTCTTCGAGGCCCCCGGGGTTGATTTCGGCTTGTTGTACCCGGCAAATTTCTGGCCTCGGTAGGTAATCATTTGGCTTTCGGAAGCACGTACCACCCAGCTGGAAGGGTAACCCGACTGGGCCCAGAGAGCTTGCCGTCCTTATCGAACGCGTAGACGCGAGCGCGGACGGGCTCTGCTAGCATCACGGGATCGCCGCTAGGAACGAGGATCACTTTTGTCTGCTGGCAGCCCAGGCAGATTGGCAACACGAGCAGCCAAATCGTTCTTGAGAGGCTTTGGCGCATTTCCATCTTCCACTTTCGGTGCAGGCGTCTCTCGGAGGAAATCCAAGAGAGCCTTCACGAGTTGATAGATCCAGTTCAAACCGGAGGAACGACAGGAGTCTTCTCGGCGTCCTTGGCCATTATAAGACCAATGCCGGCGGTCACCGCTGCGATGGTCGAAGCGATGTCAATGTTGGTGCTGGGATCGGCGTCGAAGGCGGCCCGTAGGGCGCCGCCAACAGCGATAAGGATTGCACCAAGACCAGCGAGAGTTGTTTTCGTGTTTTTCATTTGGATCGAAATAAGCGATATGCGGCGTAACAGGCGCAAACTAAGCCAACCACTGCGGTTATAAGTCTAACCCAGTCGGTGAGGATTGGGATAAATGAAACAGCGGTAGCACCTGCTGCTGCGACTAAAGAAAGCCCCGGGCTGGCACTACCGTTGTTCGTCGGTTCCATTACTCAGGTTTAGGCTGTGCGGCTGCGACTATGAGGTCCACAAGCGGAAGGGCTGCACGGGCGTTAGCAACGCCACCAGCCTTAACCGCAATGTCGATGAGTTGGAGGAGGCTATTCACCTGCTCGGTGCTGAGTTCGATCTTGATCATGCGGCGGAAGTATCGGCAACCACCACAGGCTCCGCAACCTTAACCGGAGGCGGCACCGGCGGTAAAGGCTGCGCCGCCCACGGCAACGGCAGCGTCACCACCGGAGGATTGATCTGATCGTTGATCTGCTGCGTCACGTTCGCCTCAATAGCCGCTTGATCGACGCCATTGGCGTAACACCAGTTCAAGACCTGCGCTTCGGTCAGATCCTCGTAAGGAGTGAACTCACCAGTCGGCGGCTGGAACGAGCAGGAGCCGTAGCAAGTGCCGCTGTATTGATCCTGAGTGCCGTTGCATCGCCAATCGGCGGTGATTACGACATTCGTTTCAGAGCCTTCGGTGGGCTTAACGAGAAGGCGTTCGATGATCCAGAGGATGGTCATATTATTAGGCGAGTTTGGATTCTAGGACTTCAATGCGGGTCATGGCTTCCTGCAACGCTTTGATGGCGGCGTGATACAGGTCGGTGCTGTAGATGGTTTTGAGCGGAACACCATCAGCGGGAGTTTCACCAAATCCATCAACGTCGATTAGCTCAGGAGCAACAGACTCAACCTGTTGAGCAATCAATCCAATGTTGTCGTCGCTGTGCGTCTGATCCTTGTACTTGAAAGTCACCAGTTCCAACGCTTTAATCTTGTTCCAATAGGAAGTTAGCGGCTTGATATCAGTCTTAACTCGGATATCCGATAGGTTAGTGTTGTTTGCTTGAAAGTTGGACAATCCACCGTTCTTGAAAAACTTCCAGCGTAACGCGGTTGAATCTTCGTAATAAGCGGATGATCCAGTGTTATTTAGAGTCTGTGCGCTATCAAGCAAGTAGAGAAGTGCTGGGCCACCGGTCGAAGCCAGATTCTTTACAATAAGACCATTTGTCCCAGTTCCACTGAACTGAATGTTTGTCTTAAATACATCAGAGTTTGTCGTCGTCCCCACCAGCAAATTCCCGCTCGCATCGAGGGTCATTGCTTGGGTGAAGGTGATGACGTTACCGGCGGTGCCAGCGATGGCGTTGTACCAACTATGAATGCCTGATGCTTGTAGATATTTTGTTGCAGCAGTACTTGCGCTTACAACGTACTTTTCATTTGTTGCATCGTTGTAGACGTTTGCTCCAACATTTGTGTACGGAACATTTTTAGCACCCCAAATACAAGCACCTTTTGTAAGCTCGACAGCGGTGTAATTGCTACCCCACGCACTCGGCGTAACCCCCACGCCGACGTTGCCGGTATTATCAATCCTTACAACCTGACTTCCAGCACCATTTGAGATTACTAAATCAGGAGTTGCTGAATCCGTTGCTCCGATGAAAAACACCTGATCCGCAGCAGTTCGAGTGGTATTGAAACCAACACCGATTCCATAGACAGCACCACCACCAGCAAAGTAAGCGCGAGGACCAGCACAAACAAACTTCTGGTTCGGCGCAACCCCCACGCCCAACCCCGTAGAGTTCAGGGTCATGGCGGTGGTGCCAGCAAGTCCAAACGAAAGTGAGCCAAGAGCGGCTGACGCATCTAAAGTCGGACCTGTCGCTCCAGCGGAAAGTGTCGCGTACTGAGTCGGCAGACCAGCGCGACTAACACGAATTCCAGTAGCTCCATTTCCGACAACCTCAAGAATATCAGCAGGAGAAGCGGTCTTAATACCCACCCGATCATTCGTCGAATCAACCACCAGCGTCGTGGTGTCAACCGTCAGTGCGCCGGTGATGGTGGCGGAGCCAGCGGTAACGAGTCCGGTGACGGTCAGCGCATCGGTCGTCTTGTTGTAGACCAGACCGGCATCGCCTGCCAACACCCCACCATCATTAAAAATCACCTGCTTATCCGCACCAGCACCACCGGGGGCCGGCGGGGAGAACACCATCCGCATCATCTGATCGACGACGATCGACATGATGTCGTCGCTTGGTTGGCGAACGATCTCGTAGAACTCATCCCACAGCTGTTGCGTGGTCAGGCTCGGATTGAGGGGAGTGCCGACGTTTGCGTTAGCAAGTACGGCAGCAAGCGTGGCGCGGATCTCATTGGTAGACTTCAGGTTTAGAACTTGTTGAGCCTGCGTAATGAGGGTTTGAATCGAAGGGGTTGTCATAGGTCAGACAAATTCAGCAAAAGTGTAGGACGGGCTTCCGGCGACGGGAGCGACGCTAATCGCGCCAGTGTAGCCTTCAAAAGTCAGTGATGATGCTCCAGCGCCAGCGGTTGCGGCGCTCAAAAGAACGTAGTGGTAATCAGTCGTGGTGCATCCGGTTCCAAACTTCAAGTGGAGATGCTCAGTAGTCTTCTGGTTCTGGATTACAAACCGACGGCGACCAGGGTTAGCAGCGGCCGTTGCAGTCGCAGTCAGGAGTCCACCTGGGCTTGCGGTTGTACGGGCAGCGTCGAATGAAGCGACCTGAATCTGTTGGAGCAACGACAGCAACATCGTCTGCTGCAAGACGGGCATCATGCAGTCGAAGCAACCGCCCGTATCGGCGAGTTCTTGGGGGGTTAAGACTGGCATATTAGGCTTCCTCCTCCATGTCATCCATCTCGTTTTCGGCAGCGTCCTCTTCCATGTCTTGCTTGCCAGTCTCACCAAGCGTTATGCCGTCGAATCCAATGATCTCAACGGTTCCACGCGGTGTCATGCGCCAGTCAACCATTGCGGTTCCTGAATCGCCTTCCAGTTTTAATTCTTTGGGAGGAGTGAACTCGACGGTTTCAACCTCGGAACTCATGCGGCCCATGCCGTCCATCTTTCGTTTACCCATCATTTGTCCGTACATCGTAAAATCCTTTTCTTTGAAGTCTTGGTGAAAGGTCTTGGTGAGAGGCTGCTAGCATCCCGGACGCTCCGGGCGGCTACCAGCACCTCAAAAGGGGGCTCCCCCGAAGGAGAGCCCCGTTGTTATCGACCCGATTAAATCGAGAACTCCAACGTGAGGTTGTCGCAGGTAGTTCCGCTAATTTGGATCAAGTTGCCAGAGACAACGCTCCAGGTTCCAGAGCTAGCGCCAAACTCGGCAGTCCAAGCCGCTTGAATTGCAACCACCAAGGCCGCCACATTCGCAGCATTGATAGCAGGACTGGTGATGTAATTGTCGTTACACAAGATGCTGGCATTGGCGTTCAGCACAAAGTTAGTTCCGCCAGTGACAGTAGTCGCCGTGAACTGAATCACTCGCGGGCAGACAGGGTCCGCAGAGTTGTAATCCTGAGCGGAATCGCCAGGATCCGCAGCGCAACCAGCAACAATCACAGGGCACGCACCTTGGACCTTGTGGAAGATTGCTTCAAGCCATTCCGGATGCTCAGGCTTTACCGCCAACTGGAAGTCGGCAATAAACTTACCCTTGTTTCCACGGCTGTTGTCGATCGGCTTGCCGGAGCAATCGGCACCAAGATCGTTGGTGGCGAACTTCCAGCGACCACCGTAATCCCGAACCAGGAACGGCATATTCGGGTTCACGGCCTCGGGGCGGAACGGCAACACGCGCAACGCACGCGGGTTGTTGATGTAACTGATCTGGTACTGGGCGTTGTTGTAGTCAGGGTTAAACTCAGATCGGATACCCTGGGTCGCTGTAACGTTCCGATAGGGAAGAACCAATCGGTAATTACCAGCGGTGGCAGTCGAAACGAATCGCAGCGGGAATTGCAGCACCTTCACCATGAAGTCGCCGACGAATCCCATAAAGCCGTACTTGTAGAACTCCTTGGCAGCGGGAGCAAACTCACCGAAACGCCAGGAGCTAACCAGCAACGGATTATCCTTGGACAAGTAACGGAAAGTATCCTTGTCGGTGTGCAGCTGGAGGCTGTCGTAACCATCTTTACCGGCCTGAACGGCGCCCAGGAAGTATTGACGAGTCACGCGGCTACGGAGGATGTCCGGAGTCAACAGACCAAGAGACGCAGCGGTGATTGCAGCGGCAGCAGTGTCGGTTACACGCAGTACCGAGTAACCTGTGCCAACCCAAGAGAAAGCAATCGCCGGAAGACCGGCTTTGCAAGCGAAAGCTCCAGGTTGAGTGTTGCTGAGAGCATCGTAACCAGACAGCTCCATCGCCTTGCGTTGGAGGTAGTAGGTCGTGATCCAGTTCGTCGCAGGGCGAAGAACGTCGTCGATGATCTGACGGAAGTGCTCCTTAGCCTTCGTCTTCGTCATAATCTGGTCGAAGCACAACAGATCCGAACCCCACGCCTGCTTTTCAAGCGAATAGGTATTGCGGGTGAAGCCCCAACCGATCTTGTTCTCTTCCGTGTCGCAAGGCGTTCCAGTACAGGCGGCGCCCGTAGGATTCTCCCAAGCGCCAGTCACATTCGGGAACACGCTGTTGAAGCGGTCGAACGTGTGAGTGGTGCCGGAATACGCGTCAAACGATCCGGTGTTGTAGTATCCGATCAACCCGTCAAACGGGCGGATGTCCTTGAGGATTTCTTTGTCATACACAGGTTCCTGCGAGACAAGGAAAGACTGAAATTGCTTACAGCTGATTACGTTTCCTGTTGCCATATTGGCTCTCCTATCCCGGGGTTTACTTCACCTACCCCTCCGAGACACGAGGCAGATTGCAGGTCCTAAGACCATCAATCCAACCTCGGTGGCGAGCCCGAGCCGTGGAACCGGCGAGTGCTCTTCAGCACTCTTTGCCAACTGGAATTACGCGCCCAGTTCGCGCCTGGTTGACGAAACCAAGCTATGCGTCGTGGAGGTATCGTTCTACCGCTTCTTCTTAGTGTCAACGGGTTTTTCTTCTTCCTCTCTCCAGACGTGGTCCTCGATCGCAATAATTAGCACCGCCGTTTTCGTGCGCCGGGCACGCACTGCTTCATCCTCAAGCATCTTCGCCACTTCAATCGGCAACCTGTAGCTCACTCGAACCGTGTTTTTCATGCCGGCAGTGTGCAGCTTATGCTTGACACGTCAAGCCTCAGAACGCAGCCTACGGCTCACGATGGAACTCCGGCCTTACCAAAACCAGCTGGCAAACGATATCAGAGGGGCGTTCGGATCTGGAGCAAACCGCCCGCTGGCGGTGAGCCCTACCGGCTCCGGCAAAACAGTCCTCTTCTCCTACATCACGTCCCAGGTCCTCAAGCGGGGGTCTCGCGTTATCATTATCGCGCATCGCCGCGAAATCCTCGATCAAATCAGCGCCACTCTGAAGCGCGTCGGCGTCCCTCATGGCTTCATTCAGGCGGGCAAATCCACGTCCACTCAGCCTGCCATGGTCGCTTCGATCCAAACCTTAGCGCGGCGCCTGGATACTATACCCGCTCCGGACCTTGTTATCATCGACGAAGCGCATCACTCGGTCTCCAAGTCCTACGTCCAGATGTTCGCAGCATGGCCGACCGCCAAGTTTATCGGCGTGACTGCGACCCCAGAGCGCCTCGATGGCAAGGGTCTTGGGGCCATGTTTGACCGCATGGTCATGGGTCCGTCTGTCCAGTGGCTCATCGACAACGGATTCCTGGCGCAGCCCGTGTACTACGCGCCTAAGCACACGCCGGACTGGTCGTCTGTCCGCGTGATCGGCGGCGACTTTGATCGCTCCGAAATTGATGACCTCATCGACACACCTAAGATAACCGGCGACGCGGTCGAGCATTACCTGCGGTTCTGTAAAAACCAGCGAGCCGTTGCTTTTTGCAACTCCGTCGCTCACGCCCAGAACGTAGCTAATCGGTTTTCCGCAGCTGGAATCCCATCTGCTAGCATCGACGGAACCCTTGAGCCTGAGGTTCGAAAGCAGCGTGTGGAGGACCTGACCTCTGGAAAAATCCTGGTACTCACTTCCTGCGAACTCATCTCGGAGGGATTCGATCTGCCGACGGTCAACGCGGCCATCCTTTTGCGGCCCACGCGCTCGCTGTCTATGCACCTTCAGCAGTTGGGCCGTTCGCTACGTCCTTTCCCCGGAAAGACTCACGCGACGATTCTTGATCACGTTGGTAACTGCCTGCGCCTCGGATTAGCCGAGCAGGAGCGTGAGTGGGACCTTGAAGGGCGCGAGAAGCGCAAGGCTAAGTCCTCCCTCGTAGAAACCAAGCAGTGCTCCAAGTGCTTTGCGATTTTTGCAGGAACCGTTTGCCCTCAGTGCGGATCGCAGCGTGAGATAGCCACTCGCAAAATCGAAGAGGTAGACGGTGAGCTTCAGCGCCTGTCGATCGAAAATATCTCCAAGAAACGCAACGAACGCCGTGAAGAAGCCAAATGCAAAACGCTCGATGACTTCCGAGCACTCGCCAAGCAGCGGGGATATAAGCTAGGCTGGGCCTTCTTCCGCTGGCAAGCACGTCAACGCAAATCTCTATGACTGAATCCGAACTCCAAGCCCTGATCCTGCGCGCAGCTGGATCTAAACCGCACGTCCGCATCTTCCGTAACCAAGTGGGTGAGGGATACGTTGGTAAGGCACTCCGCGATCCCGAAGGCGTCTTCCTGCGCGACGCCCGTCACGTTCGCATGGGCCTGTTCCCTGGGTCCGGTGACCTCATTGGCTGGCGCACGCTTACTGTTACACCTGACATGGTTGGCAAGCCAATCGCTCAATTCCTATCCATCGAAGTCAAGACACCCACTGGCCGCGTCCGCCCCGACCAACACAACTGGGCCGACCAGATTACCGCAGCCGGCGGTCACGCTATCATCGCCCGATCCGTTTCAGACACCGATAACCTATGAGCCATCAACCACCAGAAATCCGCGCAGCTGCTATCACGCAGGCTCTGCACGGCCAGAAAGCACCCGAGCACCTCTCACCGGAAGGTAAGTACCGATTCTACGAACGCCTCGGAATGCTCTGCGGCACCGCGCAGGCGACCGAGAGCCAGCTCCGCATCGCGCTCCTGGAGGCGACGGAATACGACCTGAACAGCGACAGCGAACCCTGAAAGTGTCCCCTCTTTTTAGCCGAAGTGTCCCCTCTTTTTGGACTGCAACTTAATCCCACCATTTCCGTGCAGTCCAAAGTGTCCCCTCTTTTTCCGCGACCTTCCCTTATGACACGTGATCAAATCGCAGACATAAACCCAGACCTCCTGCTGATGGACGGCTTCGACGACTGCATCCTCGGGGTCGCCAGCCGATTCGGATCGGAAGCATTCGTGATTTACGACTACGACCGCGTCATCGCTCAACTGGAATCCTACGGCATGACCTACGAGGAAGCCGTCGAGTTCCACGAGTTCAACCAACTCGGTGCCTACGTCGGCGATCACACGCCAGCCTTTATGACAACCACTCCTTAACCTCACTCACTCACTACAAGCATGACCCTCACAGAACTCTCGGACGCCCTCTCCGTCCGAGTCGCAGAACTCTGCTCTCAACTCCTACCCGCCGGCCGTCAGATCGGCCCCCAGTGGATCGTCGGCAACGTCTTCGGCGACGCAGGCGACTCTCTCTACGTCGAACTCCAGGGCCCCAAGCAGGGCCTCTGGTACGACCACGCCGCTGGTCAGGGCGGTGATCTCCTCGAACTCATCGGCCAGCACCACGTCTACTCCAAGGCGCAGTCCGCCCAGTGGGCCCGCGACTTCCTAGGTATACGCGACGATTACCAACCCGAGCCTCGCCGCTTCGATCCCCTGAAACACGGCCACCGCAACGACGCATCTCAGCCCTACCGATACGGCTCTGCTGCCTGGCCATATCCCGACGCCGACGGCGCCATCTACGCCTACGTCGTCCGATTCGACCTCCCCGATGGCTCCAAGGACGTCCGTCCCCTCCGGTTCCTACCACCAGAAAACCAGCCACCGGACCCCCTCAACCCACGCCACTGGCGCTGGAAGGGCTGGACCTCACCGGAACCCGTCCCCTTATTCAACCTCCACCTCCTCGCACGGCGCCCAACCGACCCGGTTCTCATCGTCGAGGGTGAGAAAACCGCCATCGCGGCCTCGAAACTCTTCCCGTCCCACGTCGTTATCACCTGGCAGGGCGGCTCCAAACGCATCCAACGGGCCGCTATCGACCCCCTTCTAACACGCGATACCCCCGTAATCCTCTGGCCCGACGCCGATAAACCCGGTCGCGACGCCATGATCTACCTCAAGGCACGCCTCCCCGCCTCCCGCCTCGTCCACCTCCCCGCTACGCTCTACGAGGGCTGGGATCTCGCCGACCCTATCCCGTCTGACGTATCCATCCAGGGCCTCCTCGACGCCGCTGGCGATCTACCGCGACCCGTTCAGGCTGAACCCGTACCGGCTGCGGCCAACCCGCTCGACGATCTCCACTACGATCCGAACTCCGGCCAGTGGTGGACCCGCAACGCGTGGGGCGATTACGCTCAGATCAACGGCGACCGCGCCCGCACGTTCCTCCTCGAATCCGGTGTGTCCCACGTTAAGGACGAAACCGGCACCTCCGAGGTCGATCGCCAGCTCCTGCGCCGCACCCGCGATACCCTCATCGAATACGCCGGCCCACTCGCCGGCCACCGCGCTGGCCTCTACGGCACGATCCTCGTCACCCGTTCCGTCGTCCCACTCCCGGGCGCCCCCGGCGACTGCGCCCGCATCCTGACCTACATCCATAACCTCCTGGACCAGAACGACGATCAATACTGGCGCATCATCTTCTGGCTCGCGCTCCGCCGGCAGGCCGTCCTGACAGGCACCTGGCGATCCAGTCAGGCCCTCGCCCTCGTAGGACCCGCCGCCTGCGGTAAGTCCTTCCTCCAGTCTGCCGTCATCACGCCCCTCCTCGGTGGTCGCATCGCCAAACCCTACCGCTATATGTCCGGCGCGACCGACTTCAACGGCGACCTCTTCGCATCCGAGCACCTGGCAATCGAAGACGAGGCGCCCGGCCGCGACATCCATTCCCGCCGCGCCCTG
>Ga0194049_1000072_pt1:27500-38655 | contig 38655 bp, 31 predicted proteins | sample JunL2225m_MetaG_FD_148665 | JGI IMG/M metagenome (GOLD analysis project Ga0194049, IMG submission 148665) | Anoxic zone freshwater microbial communities from boreal shield lake in IISD Experimental Lakes Area, Ontario, Canada - Jun2016-L224-25m | ecosystem: Environmental > Aquatic >... | reverse complement strand
AAAAACAGTGCCATCGCCAATGTCGACTTGCCACAACCCGACTCTCCGGCAAGTCCGAGTGTTTCACCTGGTGCAATCTCGAGATCTACACCGCGTACTGCAGGTACCAGCCCATTGGACGATTTATACGTCACATGTAGGTCACGTACTTCCAACACTGCTGACACGATTAGCGACCAGCCAATCGTGGATCAAAGATTCGCTCGAGTGCGCGACCAAACAAAGTAAATGCGAGCACCACACTGATAATGCACAGTCCTGGTGGCAAGTAATACCACCAAGCGTTTAATGTGATCGATCCACTCGACTGTGCGCCATCCAACAATTTTCCCCAACTTGGAGAGAGCCGATCCCCGAATCCCAAAAACGACAGTGTTGACTCTGTCAAAATGGCACCGGGCACAATCAATGTTGCATTGGCGATGATCAACGGAGTTACGCCTGGTAACACGTGTCGAAAAATGATCTGCCACGTACCCGCACCAAGCGCACGAGCGCGCTCGACATACGCACGCTCGCTCAAGGTCAACACTTGGGCCCGCACAAGTCGTGCACTTCCCGCCCACGATGTGATACCGATCACGATCGCAAGCGTGAGTGGAGACCTGCCAAGGATGACTGCAAGCACGATTGCCAGCGGAAGAAATGGCACAACAAGAAAGAATTCATCAATTGCCAAAAGCACCGTTGCAACTTTTCCTTTTACATAACCCGCTACAAGCCCAACTGCCGAACCAATAACAACAGCAACGACTGTGGCAAAAATGCCAATAAAGAGCGATACACGAGAGCCCCACACCAATTGCGCCAAGACATCTCGACCAATGTCATCTGTACCAAGCAAAAACTGGGCACTGGGTGCAGCCAAGTCGGGGTTGCTGCGTCCTGCGGCAGCCAACAAGAGTGATCGGTCTGCAATCAATGGAGCGCACAACGCAACCAATCCAAACCCCAGCAGCACCAACAGACTCGCAAAACCTGCTCGATCATGGCGAAGTTCGCGCCATACCCGCGCCAACGCTCGTTTACGGCGGCTCCACGTCATGCCGCGAGAAGATGTTGATGTAACCGGATCATTCATATTGAGTGCCGAATTCGAGGGTCAAGCAATCCGTATGTCAAGTCAGCAATGAGATTAAAAAAAATCACTGCAGCACTAGCAACCAAAAACAACGCCTGCAACATTGGCAGATCAGTATTGCGAATGGCATCTGCTGTGGCAAGACCAAGGCCAGGATACGAAAAAACAGTTTCAGTTGTAATTGCACCACCAATGACAAAGCCAAAACTGATTGCGATCGCCGAAACCGATGGCAACAACGCATTTGGAACCGCATGATGCGTCATCACATCACTCTCTTTCAAGCCCTTCGCTCGTGCAGTGGTCAAATAATCTTCTCCAAGGGTGTCCAACATGGACGTGCGCATGATCAGCGAATACGAACCCAAGTATCCGAGTGTGAGGGTGAGCGATGGCAACACCAAGTGGTGTGCCCGATCCAGAAGTGAATCGATGAAGCCATTGTTTGCACCGACATCTCGCAAGCCTCCGGTAGGAAACCAACCAGTGCGCCCCGCCACGATTGCGAGCAACAACATACCGAAGAAAAATTCGGGAGTTGCGTACAGCACCATCGTTGTCGATGTTGACACCCGATCGAACCGACTTCCCCTCGCCCATCCGGCCTTGGCCCCGATATACAAACCGAGACAAATGGTGAGAACCGTCGAGACACCGACCAAGATCAATGTCGCAGGAAGTCGATCGGCGATCTCGCGTAATACTGGCCGAGTCGAGTCAAATGATCTTCCGAAGTCGAGTCGCAATGTGGATTTGATGTACGCGACGAATTGATCCCATTTGGAACCACTCAAACCCATCCGACGAATCATCGTCTCTCGTTGCTCCAAACTCAGCTTGCTACGGCCTCGATATTTGGCCAAGGGATCTCGATCTACAATCCGAAACAAAAAGAAGGTTGAATACAAAACCGCAAACAGCGTCAGTAGTGCTCCAACAATCTTCTTGACCACATAGCGATTACTCACAGACAACTGCTCGCCAATGATTGTTAGGCGCGATCGTCTGCACTTTTCTTCCGACGACTCCGTAGAAGAGTGAATGCGCCACCGACAACAACAATTGCAATACCAATCACAACAATCGTGTTGGTGCCGCCACTGCCGCTACCACCAGAAACAGGCTCCAGATCGAGATACGCCGACGAGGTCTGAGTAAACATGACTGGCCCAACTTCAGCTGGTTGGCGCACAAAGTTCTGCCACCTGTCCGCACGAAATGCCTGCAGGTTGTCGTACTTGTAGAGCACCGCGTAAGGGCCATCGTTGACAAATATTTTATGCATCTCTTGAATTTGAGCGGCACGCTTAACCGGATCCAGTTCGACATGTTGCTGCGCGTACAGTGCGTCGTATTCTGCATTGCACCAATTGCCGTCGTTATATCCTCCAACGGCCGGATCGGTAGGTACCGCAGCAGTTATGAAGTCTGACAACATGTTGTCCGGATCTGCATACGGAGACCAACCCCATGTATACAAATCAAACTCACTTTTAGACTGAATTGCCGCAAGGCTGTCTTCGTCAAACGTCTTGACATCGGTGGCGATACCAATGTCCTTCAAGAAACCTGTGATGAACGGTGTCGTGTCCGATGCGCCACCAACCGAGCGATCAAAATAACGGAGCTTCAATTCAACTCCGTCTTTGTCACGCACTCCATCTCCATTCGTGTCAATCCATCCAGCTTCATCAAGAAGTGCATTTGCCTTAGCAGGGTCATACGAATATGTTTGATCGGCTGCAACCTGATAATCAAAGGCTGGGTTCGCAGAAGCCGAAATACCTACAGCCGGTTTTCCAAAACCGTTCAACACCTTGTCCACCAAGAGTTGACGATCTATTGCCCAGTTGATTGCTCGACGCACATTGGGATCCTTCAGCGCAACATGTCCATTGCCAATGCCTGTCGGGCAACCCGAATTCATTGCCAACTCACTGAATGATCCTTGGTTTCCAGCAATCCCGATGATGTTCGGTTCGTCGCCTGCGGCAATTGTGGCAAAAATTTTGCCCGGTACATCGTCAACTGCGTCCAAATCTCCTGCTTTAAGAGCGTTGTATTGGGCTTCAGCAGTTTCAAATGTTCGAAAAATCAACTGATCTATTGCTGGTTTTTTTCCAAACCAATTTGGGTTTTGAACGAGTCGAATGAACTCGCCTTCCTTGCGCTCAGCGATCTGAAAAGGACCACCAGAAACATTGTCATTGGCAAGATAATTGGGTAGTTCCTCAGCAGAGATCTTTTCGTAAATATGTTTTGGCACGATATACACATCAAGTATTGGCAACTTCGGATCAGGTACCGAAGAAACGACAACAAGTGTTTGGGCATCAGTAGCCGTCGCAGTGAGGTTGCCTGTCACGGTTGTGTGATTCCACCAACCGTCTTGCACCGACCTCGTGATCGTGTACGCCACATCATCGGCAGTCATTGGTACGCCATCACTCCACTTTAAATCGCTGCGCAATTTGTACGTCCATGTCAAACCATCTTCACTACTCGTCCACGATTCGGCCATGCTCGGCAGAACTGCAAAATCTGCGGCAGCCTTACTCGTCAGTGTTGGCAGCGTGAGATTCCAGATCTCATAATCAATCACCAAGAATCCGACCGTTACATTCAGCGAGTCAATGTCTTGAGTGATTCCAACTGCAAAAGTCAACTCACCTTCAGCAGAGGCACCTGTTGACATTCCAGCAGCAATTGTTCCGAGTCCAAGCACGCCTGCCAAGACGATTTTGAGAAAATTCTTGTTCATAAGTCCCCCAACTACGAATTGATTACAGTATGTCACACCTCACGAGAGCGACCAATTGCCAGATGTCGAATAAGAGAAGCACAGCAATCGCGCAGATCACCCACGACGATGTTGAAGACCTTGCTTTTGGCTGCGCACTTCTCGGTACAGGTGGTGGCGGGAGTGTTGGTGGCGCAATTCTGGAAGTCAAGAGTGCAATAAAAAAATTTGGGCCGGTCGCAGTTGTCCAACTCGAAGATGTCGCCGCCGATGGTTTGGTGATGCCGATATGCGGTATCGGTGCACCCACCATCTCTTTTGAAATGTTGAACAACGGTGGAGAGGCGCATCTGTTGCGCCAAGAAGTTGAGCGCGTTTTTAACAAACCAGTCGTTGCAATAATGGCGAGTGAAATCGGTGGTTCAAATGGAGTCGAGCCAGTCATGTGGGCCTCGCGCTTGGGATTGCCGATTGTCGATGCAGACACCATGGGTCGGGCATTCCCAGAAGTTCAGATGGGTTCATTTTTTGTTCGCGGTCTGCCTTTGACACCAATCATCCTCGTTGACTTTCAAGGCAACGCCGTAACCATTACACCCACAAGTGGAGAGTCTGCAGAATCAGAATCACGAGCATTCACCATTGCTGCTGGAGGCGTCGCCTTAATGGCCGACTACATCAACCCCGCAGCGACAATGATCGGCAACGTCATCGTCGGTTCGATAAGTAACGCGATTGAGATGGGACGTGCAGTTCGAGGAACGCAGGAACCAATGAAGCGGCTCACCGATTTACTGGGAGCACAAGCACTGATTACAGGCAAGATTTCCGAAATTGAACGTCACACCCATGGCGGTTTCGTGCGCGGCAGTGTCACGATTAACGGAACTGGCACAGATAGTGGTCGCCAGGTACGCATTGACATCCAGAATGAGAATCTTGTGGCAAAAGAAAACGGTCGCATCCTTGCCAGTGTCCCCGACCTCATTTCCATGCTTGACACACAAACCGGAACTGCGATCGCAACCGAGGAAATGAAGTACGCCATGCGAGTTACGGCGATGGCCTGGCCCTGCGATCCGCTGTGGCGAACCGAACGAGCTTTGCAAACCGTTGGCCCTCGAGCATTTGGATACGACATTGACTATGTTCCGATTGAGCATTCACGCCGATGAAACTTGATTTGCGCGTTGGTATGGATGTCGGTGGCACCAACACCGATGCGGTTGTGCTTGATGAAAACAACCAAATTCTCGCTCGAACAAAGCAAGCCACAACTTCTGATGTGCGTTCGGGAATGCAGTCCGCGCTTACCTATGTAATCGATGCGCTCGGCACCGATGCACAACGAATTGGTCGCGTCATGCTCGGCACTACTCATGCAACAAATGCAATTTTGGAACGTCGTTCTTTGGGCCGAGTGGCCGCGATTCGACTGGGTGCACCAGCTTCACTGTCACTTGAACCCATGGAGTCATGGCCAGATGATTTACGACATGCAGTGTGCGTTGATGCATGCATTCTTGAAGGCGGTCACTACGTTGACGGTCGCAGAATTTCTCCACTTGACGAAGATGGAATCAGAAAGTTTTTATCGAGCGTTGCAAACACGGTTGATGCAATCGCCATTACCAGCATCTTTAGCCCAACCTCCCCGCAAGACGAAGAGCACGCACGCGAAATCGTGAGTGAGGTATTGGGCAGCAACATGGCAGTGACACTCAGTCATGAAATCGGAAGCTTGGGCCTGCTCGAGCGCGAGAACGCCACAATTCTCAATGCTGCACTCTTCGGCGTCATAGGACAGGTGATTACAGCAACGCAAGACGTGATTACTGGTGCAGGACTTGTTGTTGAAATGTTGTTGGCGCAAAACGATGGCACTCTCATGGCGCTTGATTTTGCGCGGCGATTCCCAATCTTGACGATTGGCTCTGGTCCTGCAAACTCGCTTCGAGGTGCAGCATTCCTCACCGGATTAACCAACTCAATCGTGGTCGATGTCGGTGGAACATCTACCGACTTTGGCGTGTTGATCAACGGTTATCCACGCGAATCTGCTGCAGCCGTCGAAATCGGCGGTGTGCGAACAAATTTTCGAATGCCGGACTTATTGTCCATCGCAATCGGTGGCGGAACCATCGTGGTGGGCACTGCTGCACAACCTGTAGTCGGGCCACAGTCAGTTGGCTATCGACTCACCACTGATGCACTGGTTTACGGTGGCGTTACCCCCACATTGACTGATGCACTCGTTGCCGAGGGTCGTCTTCAACTCGGCAATACTGCAGTGCCCCAATCCGAATTAGACCGACTTCAGTCGGCGCTGCATAGTGCTACCGAATCAATTGCCGATGCAATTGACCGTGTCACGGTAGGCAATGCCCTACTTCCACTCATCGCAGTCGGTGGTGGGTCGCTCCTCATACCTCCCGACATCGCGGGCGTATCTCATGTGTTGCACCCCGAAAATGGCGATATTGCTAACGCCATTGGCGCCGCAATCGCCTGGGTGAGCGGACACTGGGAAGGCGTGGTTGCGCACGGAGACGAATTCAATGAAGCAGTTACCAATGGTCAAGCCACTGCTTGCCGCCGCGCAATAGAAGCCGGAGCAGATCCACAATTAGTTGAAGTTGTCGATCAAACCGAAACCCCACTGAGTTATCTCTCTTCCTCAACGGTTCGCCTCGTCATCAAAGCAGCAGGACCACTCAGCCATTTGTAGGGACTTGGTGAGGCAAAGTCCGATTGGTCTACTCTGCATTGGTGACCACTTCTGCGTTCGATCAAATCTCCGCACCAATTGCTCCCCAAATTCCATTTGTTCATGATCGAGTAACAGGACCTGCACAAGATCCGTGGTCGTGGCTCAGCAACAGAGATCACCCCGAAACAATTCCCTATCTCAATGCCGAAAACGCCTATGCCGAAGCATGGTTTGCTCCGCATGCACCGCTCATCGATCAAATATTTCACGAAATCAAATCACGAATAGTCGAAGACGATACTTCCGTGCCGATGCAGCACGGCCCTTGGTGGTACTTGCGCCAAACACTTGCCGGAAGTGGATACCCCATTCATCTGCGCGGTGCTACTCGCGAGTCTGCTGGCTCAACGGTGATTCTTGATGAGAATATTGAGGCCAAGCCATACGAATTTTTTAGTCTTGGCGCATTCGAGTTATCACACGACCACAATCTCTTGGCATGGTCGCACGAAACTGATGGCAGTGAGCGTTTCACGATTCGAGTTCGCGATCTACGCACCAATACCGACCTCGCCGACACACTTGTTGACACCAGTAACGCAAATCTTGCGTGGTCCAGCGACGCAAAGTATTTGTTCTACATCACCCACGACGACGCGATGCGCCCCGACAAGGTGTGGAGGCACACGATCGGCGATGCTCAACAAAATGACGTCATGGTTTTTGAAGATTCCGACGAACGATTCAACGTCAATGTTTCGTCTACCCGCTCGGGCCAATGGATCATCATTGAAAGCCAGAGCCGCATAACCTCTGAAAGCTTGTTGCTGTCGGCCAACGATCCCTCACACAACCTCATACTCGTTCGCGCTCGAGAGCAATCGATTGAATATCGCATTGATCATTGGGGTGACCACTTTGTTGTGCTCACCAACCTCGACGCTGTCGATTTTCGAGTGATGTCTGCACCGCTCGACAGCCCTGGCGTCTGGACCGAAATCATTCCTCACGTTGTTGGCCAGCGCATCAACACTATTGAACCTTTTCGCGATCATCTCGTGGTCCAGGATTGGCAAGACGCTCAACAGCGCCTTCGCGTGTTACATCGAGACGGCAGTATCAAGACTCTGCACACGGGTGTTGATCCACATGAGATAACAATTGATGAGTGTCCAGAATGGGAAACCAACATTGTGCGATATGCGCACGAGTCACTCGTCTCTCCAACTACCGTGTTTGACCACAACGTACTCACCAACGAACGGGATGCCATAAAAACCCAAGTGGTTCCTAACACCACGCTTACCGATTACATCACCACCCGTGAATGGGCAACCGCACAAGACGGCACGCGTGTTCCACTCGACATTGTGCGCCACAAAGACACACCAGTTGACGGCACTGCGCCTGGCCTTCTCTACGGATATGGCTCATACGAATACGCCATTGCGCCGTGGTTTTCTGTTGCACGATTATCACTTCTTGATCGCGGCTGGGTGTGGGCACTTGCACATCCGCGCGGCGGCGGCGAATGCGGACGTAACTGGTATCTGGATGGCAAGTTCCTGAATAAGAAAAATACGTTTAGCGACATGAACGATTGCGCACGTCATCTCTACAAAAATCACGTTGCACCCGGAAATCTTGCAGTGCGTGGCGGCTCCGCTGGCGGCCTCATGGTTGGAGCATGCATTACATCCGAGCCATCTTTATATGGAGCAGCAATTGCAGAAGTTCCATTTGTCGACGTGATCAGTTCAATGAGTGACCCATCGTTGCCACTGACCGTCAATGAGTGGGAAGAATGGGGCGACCCGCGCAGCGAACCTGCAGCGAGCTACATGCTTTCGTATTCTCCTTACGACAACACCAAGGCTGACGCGTATCCGCCAATGTTGGTGACAGCCGGACTCAATGACCCACGTGTGTGTTATCACGAACCAGCCAAATGGGTTGCCAAGTTGCGTTCGCTGAGTTCTACTCGTCAGCCATTGATTTTCAAATGTGAAATGGATGCGGGACACGCCGGAAAGTCAGATCGATATGACCAGTGGCGCGACGAAGCAAAAGTCATGGCTTTCTTGCTCTCACTGATCAACTAAGTCCGAAAATGACAAAAGCCCCCGCACGAATGCGAGGGCTTTTGTTCAAATTAAATCTGGCGGCGACCTACTCTCCCAGGGGGTCTACCCCCAAGTACCATTGGCGCGGGCGGGCTTAACTGCCGTGTTCGGAATGGGAACGGGTGTGTCCCCGCCGCTATGGCCACCAGAAATCATGTGTCTATTGGGATTCCCCCCAAAGACTTCAGAGTAAGCACGAGCATAAATCCAAGCCCTCGGCCGATTAGTACCGGTCAGCTGAAGATGTTGCCATCTGTACACTTCCGGCCTATCAACGTGGTGGTCTCGCCACGGGCCTTACTGCATTAACTGCATGGGTGAACTCATCTTGGAACGGGCTTCCCGCTTAGATGCTTTCAGCGGTTATCCCTTCCGGAGGTGGCTAATCAGCCGTGCCTTTGGCAAGACAACTGACACACCAGAGCTCCGTCCGTCCCGGTCCTCTCGTACTAGGGACAGCCTTCCTCAATTCACCTTCGGCTGCGGAGGATAGGGACCGAACTGTCTCACGACGTTCTGAACCCAGCTCGCGTACCGCTTTAATGGGCGAACAGCCCAACCCTTGGGACCTGCTTCAGCCCCAGGATGCGATGAGCCGACATCGAGGTGCCAAACCTTTCCGTCGATATGGACTCTTGGGAAAGATTAGCCTGTTATCCCCGGGGTACCTTTTATCCGTTGAGCGACCACGCTTCCACAAGCAATGGCCGGGTCACTATGTCCTGCTTTCGCACCTGCTTGACCTGTCAGTCTCGCAGTCAAGCTCCCTTGTGTCATTACACTCGACGACTGATTACCAACCAGTCTGAGGGAACCTTTGAGCGCCTCCGTTACAATTTAGGAGGCGACCGCCCCAGTCAAACTACCCGCCTGGCGCTGTCCCTGATCCGGATTACGGACCAAAGTTAGAGCTCCAAACTACGCAGGGTGGTATTTCACTAATGACTCCACCAGTGCTAGCGCACCGGCTTCAAAGTCTCCCACCTATTCTACACAGCTCAGGTCGAAACTCAACACCAAGTTATAGTAAAGGTCCACGGGGTCTTTCCGTCCTTCCGCAGCAAACGAGCATCTTTACTCGTACTTCAATTTCGCCGGGTCTATGGTTGAGACAGCGGGGAAGTCGTTACGCCATTCGTGCAGGTCGGAACTTACCCGACAAGGAATTTCGCTACCTTAGGACCGTTATAGTTACGGCCGCCATTCACTGGGGCTTAGATTCACAGCTTCGCCTTACGGCTAACCGTTCCTCGTGACCTTCCAGCATTGGGCAGGCGTCACAGCGTATACCGCGCCTTGCGGCTTCGCACGCTGCTGTGTTTTTGTTAAACAGTCGCTACCCCCTGCTCTGTGCCACCCATTCAGGCTGACGACGCGAAGTCGCTTCACCCTACGTGGGTCCTCCTTCTTCCGAAGTTACGGAGGCATTTTGCCGAGTTCCTTAACCATAGTTCTCCCGATCGCCTCGGTATTCTCTACCTGCCCACCTGTGTCGGTTTGGGGTACGGGCGCCATATCTACTCACTGCTGGGCTTTTCTTGGCAGCATGGAATTAATGACTTCTCACAAATGTGATCGGCATCGTGTCTCGAAGTATGTGACCTCAACTCTCATCGAAGTCCTTCTACGCACTTACCCGGGGACTACCATCGCCCCGGTTCATCTATCCTCCTGCGTCCCCCTTCAGTTAACCGCCTCCAACTAAGCGGGTTCGCCCGAAGGCAGCCCCCACGTCGCTAAATTTGGCCTTTGCGCGTATATGGCGGTACTGGAATATCAACCAGTTGTGCATCGACTACGCCTCACGGCCTCGTCTTAGCTCCCGACTTACCCTGGGAGGATTAGCCTTCCCCAGGAACCCTTGGGCTTACGGCGGAGGGGTTTCTCACCCCTCTCTCGCTACTCATGCCTACATTCTCACTTGATGACACTCCACGCCGGGTTATCCCGTCGCTTCAGTCGCATCATCAACGCTCCTCTACCACTCCAACATAAAATGTTGAAATCCATAGCTTCGGCTCAGGACTTGAGCCCCGTTAAATTGTCCGCGCAGATTCACTCGACCAGTGAGCTGTTACGCACTCTTTCAAGGATGGCTGCTTCTAAGCCAACCTCCTGGCTGTCTGTGCAAATCCACATCGTTTTCCACTTAGTCCTGAATTAGGGGCCTTAGCTGATGATCTGGGCTGTTTCCCTTTCGACCAACGAAGCTCATCCCCCGTGGTCTCACTGCCATGCTCTGGAGTTATGTAATTCGGAGTTTGGCTGGGGTCGGTAAACTTGTAGGTCCCCTAGCCCATCCAGTGCTCTACCTCCATAACTGAACGCATGACGCTGCACCTAAATGCATTTCGAGGAGAACCAGCTATCGCCGAGTTTGATTGGTCTTTCGCCCCTAACCACAGGTCATCACCGCCATTTTCAACTGACGTGTGTTCGGTCCTCCACGGGGTCTTACCCCCGCTTCAACCTGCCCATGGCTAGATCACTCGGCTTCGGGT